>Ga0075163_10000261_pt1 | contig 65640 bp, 82 predicted proteins | sample JI1023141ADNA_FD_71478 | JGI IMG/M metagenome (GOLD analysis project Ga0075163, IMG submission 71478) | Wastewater effluent complex algal communities from Wisconsin, to seasonally profile nutrient transformation and Carbon sequestration -... | ecosystem: Engineered > WWTP > Effluent > Algae... | reverse complement strand
AACTTTTACCTACCCGAACATTTTCATTTTTGCATTAGGGATAGCAAAAATATGAAAATGTTTTTCGATTCCCGGACGCGAGCAAAGTAGTTTGCTCGCTTAGGGTCATTACGCAAAAAGTCGGCATGAATGCCGACTTTTGCTCCATGACCCTACCGGGAATCGAACCCGGGTTTTGGCCGTGAGAGGGCCACGTCCTAGCCGCTAGACGATAGGGCCGAATGTTTCCATTCGCTACCGTCCGTGGATTGTCGAAATTCTCTCACGGGAACCGTGATGAGAGGTAAAGTAGTCTGGGAGACTGCTTTACGACTAGCCGCTAGACGATAGGGCCTTAATAGCGTAAACGCTAAAAGCCCGATAGTTATATCAGAAATATGAAAGGAAATAAAGTCTCACTAGGCAGGCTTTATGGACGATTGTAGAATTTATGCTATAGTCCGGTAAGGTAGTCAAGTTTTTCAACACCAAAGTGCATCTACACGATGCATGACTCATTGGAGGTTCAAAATGGCGAAGAGGAATACTGTTGCTCGTAAAAAGGCAGCACCCCGCATTACTAAACCATCGAAGCCTAAAGCCGTAGGGGTGAGTAGTGATTTGCGAGAAAAGTACAACTGGTTTGACTCTCTCGCGGAGGACGTACTTGCTGCCGAAGTTGAAAAGAGCAGAAGGGAAAAGAGAAAAGATGGCCTAAAACTTTCGGCTAAGAGGCTCGAGAGCGTTCTTGGGCAAATCGAACGTATTCAGCGAGAGCTCAATCCGCTCGAGAAGCGTAAGGAGCGTCTCGTGAAGCGGCTCGTTGCTCACTGGGGCCATACGGGTGAGCGTGAGCTCACTGATGCTCTCGGTAACACGCTCATTACGATCAGCCCCAGTATGGGTCTTGTGCCTGAGGTGATTCGAGAAAAGGTTGGCGAAGAGGATTGGATGAAGTTTGTCGTCACTGTCTTGAAGCCTGAACATCTGCTTCTTCAAGCAGATGTTGATGAAAAAATTCGCGCACACATCAGGAGTGCAATTGTTGTCACACAGCTCAAGGTGCAGGTGACGCCTCCGTCGTCTCGGCGTCCGAGGAGCGCTCAGTCCCAGGGATGAGTAAGAGAGGTGTGAACCCCGAAGAAGCTTTGCTTCTTCGGGGCTTCTTTGTGTCTCATGTATAATGGAGATAATGACACAGGAGCGCGCACTTGAGGTGCTTAAAACAGGTGCGAACATCTTTCTCACAGGTGAGCCTGGTGCAGGGAAGACATACGTACTCAATCAGTACATCGACTGGCTAGAACATATGGGTATCTCAGTTGCGGTCACTGCATCGACTGGTATTGCTGCAACGCACATTGGAGGGATGACGATTCATTCATGGAGTGGTATTGGTGCACGTGATGAAATCACGCCACGAGATGTCGATTTTATTGTGCAGAATGAAAAACTCGTAAAGCGGGTGAAGCGAGCGAAGGTGCTCGTTATCGATGAAATATCAATGCTCGATGGACGTATCCTCGATGGTATTGAAACGATCCTTCGTACGATTCGTCAAAGCGGCGAACCGTTTGGGGGGCTTCAGGTAATCCTCGTCGGTGACTTTTTTCAGCTGCCACCAATTGCGGGTCGAGGAGAGATGTCTCGCTTTGCCTTTGAGTCATCTGCCTGGGAACGAGCAAAATTTCTCGTTGCGTACCTCACCGAACAACATCGTCAAGAAGATGAACTCCTTCTCGGACTCCTCTCATCAATACGAAGGAATGATGTTGATGAATCCCACTACACGCTCCTTGGAGAGCAGACAGATATTGGTTATACCGACATCGAGCCGACGCGACTTTTCACCCACAACAGCGATGTTGATGCACTCAATGTCGATAGACTCAACCTTCTTGATACCGAAAAGGCGACATTCAAGATGGAGGCTCGAGGAAATAAGCAGCTCCTCGTCAATCTCATGAAGAGCTGTCTCTCACCCGAGGTGCTCACACTCAAACGTGAAGCAATGGTCATGTGTACCAAGAATAACTTTGAAGCAGGCTACGTGAACGGGACACTCGGCCGTATTGTTGATTTTGATAGAGATGACGGATTCCCGATTATTCAGACATCAGATGAGCGCACCATTAAAATGGGGCCTGCGTCGTGGACGATTGCTGAGGATGGAAAAGTACTCGCCGAGATTACCCAGGTACCACTCCGGCTCGCATGGGCCATCACGGTGCATAAAAGTCAGGGTATGTCGCTTGATGCTGCTGAGATAGATCTTCGTAATGCATTCACGTACGGACAAGGGTACGTCGCACTCTCGCGTGTGCGTACACTCACTGGCATGAAGATTCTCGGTCTCAATCCGCAGGCACTCCTTGTCGACCCACGGGTGGTGAATCGTGATGTGCATTTCCGCGAGGAGTCTGATGACGTTGACGCTACATTCGAAGAGATGGACGAACACGAAATCACCGAACACCACAAGACCTTTGTTGAAGGTATTGGGGGCACTTGGAAGGAGAGTGAGCCAGCTCCGGGAGAGAAATCGTCTGTGGTTCGTATGCAAAAGGAGAGCACATATCAGCTCACCAAGGAGCTCCTCATGAAGCGACTCTCTGCGCAGGCGATTGCAAAGGAGCGCAATATGGCACTCTCAACTATTTGGGCTCATATAGAAAAGTTGGTTGAAGATGGAGAGCTCCATCGCGAACATTTGCACCCACTCATTCCGAGTTCACTCTCATGGGAAGATGTCTATGGAGAAATGAGCGAAGCATTTCGGCAAGAAGGTACAGAAAAATTGAAGCCGGTGTATGAGGCACTCGGCGAACGGTACGACTACGACGTTATCCGTCTTGGCAGGTTGTTCTACACACTCAAGTAGCTATGTGGTTGTTCAGGCGATTGGTTCGAAAGAGGAGGAGACGGGTGCGCAGAAAAAGTGAAGCGCGAGAGTATCTCACCCACAAAGAGCGCGCACGAGCGTATGTGCACGAGCGTATTCAATACTGGGCGCCGCGGGTCGGTGTCACCCCCAACCGTATTGCGATTCGTGATCAGCGCTCACGGTGGGGGAGTTGCTCAACGAAAGGGAATCTTAATTTTAATTACCGCATCGTGCTCATCCCGGAAGAACTCGCGGAGTACGTTATTGTCCACGAGCTCTGTCACCTCCTCGAGTTTAATCATAGTGAACGATTCTGGGCGCACGTTGCTCAAGCTCTTCCTGACTATGCGCTCCGCAAAAAGGGACTCACACTCCTCACCAAGGTTGCCTACGACCAGGATGGTTTTATCACAGTGCAACCTTCAGTTATTTCTGTATAATGCCCACACACTACTAGACCATGGAAATTCTTATTCCGATCATTGGACTCATCATAGCGCTCGCGGTACTTGTCCGTGGGGCAGATATTTTTGTGGATGGCGCTACCGCACTCGGAGCCGCACTCGGCATGAGCTCGTTTGCGGTTGGTGTGCTTATTGTTGGTTTCGGCACCTCACTTCCGGAGTTCGCTTCCTCATTCGCAGCAGTGCTTCAAGGGTCGACCGACATTGCTATTGCAAATGTCGTCGGTTCAAACATAACGAACGTGCTCCTCATTGTGGGGCTCACGACCATCATTGGAGGAGCGATATACATTAAACAAGACCTTCTCAAGACCGAGCTCCCGGTATTTTTTATTGCAACAACACATGTGGTGTTTTCACTCCGTGATGGTGTTATCGATAGGCTCGAGTCAGTACTCCTCCTTGGTACGTTCGCAGCATACGTGTGGTACCTCTTTGTTGAGTCACGGAATGGTGCATCAGAAGGGCAGGAGCAACGTCCTCCCATACGAATGCAATCGATTGGGTTTATCATTGGTGGACTTGCTGCCCTCATCATAGGGGCAAAAATTAGTGTCGACATGATCGAACGTCTCGGAGAGGCGCTCGCGATACCTGTCGGACTTATTTCAATCACCGTACTCGCTATCGGCACCTCGCTTCCAGAACTGTTTGTATCTGTTCGCGCTGCACTTCGAAAAGAAGTAGATCTCGCAATCGGGAATATCTTCGGTTCAAATGCCTTCAATGCACTCTTTGTTATTGGTATTCCTGGTCTTCTTACACCTTTAAAAGCAGACACCATTACCATGGAGCTCGGACTTCCGGTGATGATTGCCGCGTCGCTCATCTTGGTATTTGCAGGTCTCTCGACTCGGATTATGCGATGGGAGGGAATTATGATGCTCATGTTTTTTGCATTCTTTATCGCAAAGCTTACTGTCTATCTATAGCGTACATATGGAGCAACTTCTTCTTATCGATAAACCAAAGGGTATCACTTCATTCGATGTGATACGGAGACTTCGCCGTGAGCTCGGTATTAAAAAAATGGGACACGCCGGAACGCTGGACCCGCTCGCGAGCGGTCTCATGCTCATCGGGGTAGGTGAGGGAACAAAGCAGCTCACCGGACTCATTAAAAAAGATAAAGAGTATGTCGCCGAAGTACTCCTCGGTGAACGTCGATCAACAGGTGATATGGAGGGCGAGATTCTTGAGGAGCTCGACGTGCTCTTTATTGATGAAGATGAAGTGAAAGAGGTACTCGAGAGTATGCATGGAACCCTCTATCTCCCTGTCTCCGCGTACTCAGCGATAAAAAAGGATGGGGTACCCATGTACAAGCGTGCACGAAAAGCAGAGAAGACCGGTGAAGTGGTAACTGATGTCCCTATGCGCACCATGCAGGTACACGAAGCTGAGCTTCTCAGTGTTGCGCAAAAAGAGAATAGGGCAGTACTCACAGTGCGGTTTTCTGTGGGGAGCGGTACGTACATTCGATCGCTTGCAGAAGAAATTGGAAAGCGTATGGGATGCCCCGCAACGCTCCAGAACTTGCGAAGAACAAAAGTGGGAACGTTTGACGTAGAGGATGCGAGAGCACTCAAGGACGAATAGATAGAATAAAGCACCCGAGAGGGCGCTTTGTATAAGTAGCGGTCACCTTTTAATGTTGTATGACCGTAGATCAACAACGATTGGATTCTTTAGTACTCGACTCTGCTTCAGGTACTGAAGTAGGTGAGTAAGTGTGCTCTGTAGGTCAGCATTCTTGACACCAACCTTGATGAAGAATGTATCAGACCCAGACAGACCCTTGTTCGTACTTTCGATTTTGGTATCGAGTCCGGGGAGATCTTTTTCACGTGCAAACTCTTCGAGCGCAATGATCAGTAGCTTTTTCATTGCAACGGTCACATGGCCTCCCTTCGGGACAATGTCAATCGCACACAGATCGTTGCCGTAACTGTAAAGGGTGATGTGCCCGTCTGCCCGTTTTGGGTCGTCGGTACCAAGGTGTTCGATACTGGTCACAAAAGATCTCCTATGAAAGAACGAATGAACTATCTAACCAAGTTCCTCCAAAGTCAAGGTTTGGAAAACCCGTGACGCAAGTGCGTCACGGGTTTTGGAATCGTTTAGCGAATGGATTCCACTTTTAGTGCTGGTGGGCTCGGTGAAGGGAAGATGAGCAGGTGTACTTCTCGAGCGAGTTCTTCTCGGATTCGCTTTCGTGCTTCAAAGCGCGTACGTCTCCAGTCCCGTCGCCGTTCACGATCCCTTTGAGATGGGGTACTCACACGGTCCTCCTGTGAAGAACTAAACGTTGATTTCAGTATAGCGTGAGTGAGTGTGCTCGTCTCATTGCTCTGTGAAAATAAAGGATGGCCCGGCAGCATGAGGGTGCAGCCGGGCCGGTTCATCAGTCGATAGGACAAGTGTCGAGATTGCTCCCGGCGTCCATCATTGCGCGTTCAGTCGCAACTTGTGCGCGTCCATCAGGGCTTTGCACCCATGCGTAGATAAGTCTCCAGGACTCAAAGCTCATGGTGGGTTCCGACGGATGAACTTCTCTCTTGAACCTTGGCTTGAGTTCGAGGTAGCAAAAGTTCGAACCCCGATAGCACACATGGTGCTTCGGGAATTCTCGATGTGGGTCGAGGTTCTTGACAGAGGGGAAGAGCGGAAGGTTGGTTGCCGCAACTCGCTTTCGTTTACGAGACTCGTTACCGAGTTTACCCCAATATGAGAGGAGTGCCCGTTCATCTGCTGTCTTGTCGGGTCTCTCGACAAGCTCCCTGACGTGTGGATAGCTTTTTGACTCAACAAAATCGATTGTGGGCATGTGAACCTCCAAGAACAGTTTTGACTGAATATATTAAAACACACATTAGTTTAAATGTGAAGCTTTCACGTGTAGGTAGGTATTTACGCAAGCCCAAATGCTTTCCGGACGATCTCTTGATCCTCCTCGGGAAGATTCTCGAATGTTCCAGTACCCGTTGTCATGGTGATATAGGGTACACCGTCTCTCAGTATGAAGCGCATGGTATCGGTTGCAGTTTTGAGATCTACAACAGTTACGCCATCTGGTCGGGTATGAACCTCAGTCATCGAAGGTGGTCGATTTGATGGTGCTTCAAATGATCCTGAAAGCCCTCGCATGCTTAAAAGAGTGACTCAACAACGACCTTCACATCTGCACCGTCTGCCTTGCCGGCAAGATCTTTCATGAGTGCTCCCACGAGCATGCCCATCTTTGATTTGTCAGTGATACCCATCTCGGCCTTCTTTGCCTCTGCGAGTGGTCGAATAGCATCTTGTGCCATAAGAGTAGGGAGGTATGACTCGAGAATAGCGAGTTCTTCTTTCTCGACTGCAGAGAGTTCAGTACGGCCTGCAGCGTCAAATTGTACGATCGATTCCTTTCGCTGTTTTGCGAGTCGTTTAATAACCGTGAGTACCCCCGCATCGTCGAGCATATCCTGTGGTTTGTGCCCGGTTGCAACCAGTTCGTTCGTGAACGCGGTGAGCATGCTTCGAACGGTGCGGAGCTTCGCTTCGTCTTTTGCTTTCATCGACTCCTTCAGCTGTTCTTTGATCTTTGTATGCAGTTCCATATGCGAGAAATTATGCTACACATACTAGCACGTAGAACGCGTGATACAATGCTCACATGGAAACTTTGGAACTTGTTATTTTCGTGCTCCTCATCGCTATTCTTGGCGTTCTCGTGTACGTGTTTTTCTTAAAAAAGGAGGAAAAGAAGGATGATGGTTCACCTGCGCTTCTCTTGCTCCAGCAGCAGCTCCAAGAGCTCACGCGTACCATGGATGAGCGCATGAATGAAAGCAATCGTGCAATGCAAGAGGGGACACGTATGCAGTTTCGGGAGAGCAAAGAGCTCATTCAGGAAATCAATAAAGAGGTGAATGAGCAGCTTCGTAATGTCGTTCGGGGGGTTACTGAAGTTTCGGAGTCATCAAAGCAAGTGTTTTCTGTTGCGGAACAGCTTCAAAATCTTGAAAAGGTACTGAAGCATCAAAAGCAGCGAGGGAATCTCGGTGAAGCATCCCTTCAACTCGCACTCGAAAACATGCTACCGCCAACTGCGTACAAGCTCCAGTATATGTTCCCGGGAGGAGAGACTGTTGATGCGGTCATTATTACAAAAGACGGCATGATACCTGTTGATGCGAAGTTTTCCCTTGACAACTATCGGCGCCTCGTCGATGAGACCGATGAGACACGTCGTGAAGAGCTTGAAAAGGAATTTAAAAATGACCTCAAGAAGCGTATTGATGAGACGGCAAAGTATATCCGCACGAAGGATGAGACACTTCCGTTTGCATTCATGTACATCCCTGCGGAGGCGATCTACTACGACCTTCTTGTAAATGAAGTCGGCGCAGTGAAGGTAAACACGCGCTCACTCATAGACTATGCGTATAAGGACAAGAATGTCATCATCGTTTCTCCTACAACATTTGCTGCGTATCTTCAGTCTGTACTCTATGGGTTTCGTGCATTCAAAGTAGAGGAATCAGCAAAGCAGATAGGGAAGCATGTCGAGGCGCTCTCACGACATTTGAAGGCATACGACGATTATTTTAGAAAGGTTGGTATCTCGCTCGGTACAACGGTGAATCATTTCAACGCTGCCCAAAAGGAGCTTGGGAAGGTAGACAAGGATGTAGCAAAGATTACCGGTAGCTCGATGGAGATTGAGCCACTCGTTCTCGAGAAGCCTGTTGCGGTAGACGAGTAACAAGTTCGGCCTGACTGCATAGCAGCCAGGCCGGGTGTCACCGCTTCACGGCGACAACAGTTCCGTCGCCGCAAAGGGCGACAGGGGGTTCGTGGGTGAGCCACGTGTCGAACTTGCCCCGATCGGCGCATTCGGACACCATGGTCTCGGGGCTCAGACCCATGGCCTTCACTGCGATGAGCAGGAAGGCCACAAAGCAGATGAAACCCAAGAAAAAAAACTTCACAAAGGAACGGATGCTCATGGAACCTCCTTGTTGAACAAACTATACTGTACAATAAATATTGAAACACGCAAGTAGTGGGCGGTAGGCTCTAAACCGTTGCATATTTTAAGCTTTCTGGTACAATCACCCGCACTATGCCAAAGAAAGCGACAGCAAAAGATGCAACAAGCGAATTCGCAGTCATTGAGACTGGCGGAAAGCAGTATATGGTCTCTGTAGGAGATGTTCTTGATGTTGAGCTTCTTGGCGATCTTAAGGAGGGTGACTCAGTAGAATTTGATAAGGTACTCCTCGTCGATGATGGAAAGGATACGACGATCGGTACTCCATACATCAAGGGCGCAAAGGTAAAAGCAAGCTACGCAGGACTCAAAAAGGGACCTAAGATCACTATCGTTCGCTACAAGGCTAAGAGCAACCGCGATCGAAAGATTGGTCACCGACAGAAGTACGCTCGCGTGAAGATCGAAGCAATCAAGTAAGAAAAAACCGGCCTCTGCCGGTTTTTTTACACCACTTTCAAAAAAACATTTTTCAGTGTATTGTCAATAGCAATCCGGGGTGTCCGGGGTGGTCTTTCAACAACTGAGGAGCATACATGCTTCGAACCACAATTCCTTTTGTCATTGTTTTACTCGTTGTCGGACTCGCTGCACTCACCTGGTGGCGAACGGCGGTTCCTGTCTTCCTTTTTCTTTCCCCGAAGACGAATAGGCGCATTCTCAAGACTGGATTCATTTTCGGTTCGGTGGGTCTACTCGCATCGTTTGGGGCAGGGAACGTTGTGGATTCCGCAAGGATTGGACTGGTGGCTGTGGGAGCTATTTTGTTCGTTGATCTCGTTCTTCTTGAAAGGAGGGAGTAATGGATATGCTCCGTGAGCTCACCGGGACGAATTTGATGGTTCTGCTCATGTCCATAGTTTTCTTCGGGTGGTGGACCGTGTGCGGTATCCACCTTTCGCTCGCTCTTTGGGCAGGCAAGTACGCTAACTCACTCGAAGAATATTTCAGAATGCTTCGGCTTCGACTCCAATGCCTTTGCTTCGGTGGTGCAGGCCTCCTTGCGGTTTGGTTCGGGTATCAGTTTGATTTGCACTTCGTGTGGATTGTTCTGTTCTCACTCTTTGTGTTTTTCCTTGCGACAAAGTACGCGAAGAGGAGATTGTCATGAGTAGTGAAATGACTCTCTATACGGGAATCTTCGTTTGCTTCGTGCTTGTGGGTGTGCTGCTCAAGGTCATCTTTTGGTTTTGGCACACATACGCAAAGAAAGCGCGTACCCTGTCTGAAAAGCAGCTCCGCTTCCTTGCGGACATGATGAAGAAGATAACTGCCTCTCTCAAGGTCTTAGGCTTTGTGGGGGCACTTGCAACGCTCGGTGGAGCGAGTCCATCCCGTGCAGTCTTACTCGGACTTGCTCTTGTTGCATTCATGCTCGTCACCACATGGGATCGGTAGGATGCTGTCGATCCAAGCGCGCCAGCTTTACCGTGGCGCGCTTTTTCTATGGGCTAGCGAATTTGCTTTCTGTTTTCAAATGCACTCTTGAGTGTTTCAGGGTCTGCGTATTCGAGCTCGGAACCTGTTGAGAGGCCACGACCAAGCTGATTCACAATAAGACCATGGTTCGTGATGAGTTCACGAAGGAGGGTTTCAACGTATCTTGAAGTATTTTCTCCATCGGGATTAACGGAGAAGGCAAGAATGAGTTCTTTGAGACCGGTTTGTACACGCGCTTCAACGGTGTGTTTGAGTGCGCCACCTCGAACTTTCTTTACATCATCAGACTCAAGAAGGGGAATGGTGCCTCCGAGAACAAAATAGAGCCCATCGTATGTCTTTGAGCGTTCGATAGCATCAATATCGCTGTCTCGCTCCACAATGAGTAGTTTTGTGGTATCGCGGAGGGTGCTTGCGCAGATAGGGCAACTATCGCTATTTCCATTTCGAGAAAAGAACCGGAAACATGAGACGCACTCAGAAACAGTACTCTTGATATCTCGTATGAGGCCTGCGAGCTCATCGACATCTTCACGTGATTCGGTGAGGAGGTGAAATGCAAAACGTCGCGCCTGACGAGAGCCAATGCCAGGGAATCTTTCAAAATGTTTTATGAGTTTCTCTAAATTCGTCATTGTTAGAAATCATCTACTGCAGTGAGCGCACTGCCATTTGCATGGTGTGTGTCGAGATTGAGGAACCGAACGCGCTGTCCGTCGAAGTAGAGCTCTGCAGAACCAACCGGACCGTTACGATGCTTTTCAACAAGTATTTCCGCAATGTTTGGTCGCTCTGATTCTTTGTTAATTTTGTCTTCTCGGTGGATGAACATTACCACGTCAGCGTCTTGCTCGATTGAGCCTGAATCGCGAAGGTCAGAGAGACGAGGCTTTCCACCACGTTGTTCAACGGCACGTGAGAGCTGTGAGAGTGCGATAACAGGAACGTCGAGTTCACGGGCGAGAATTTTGAGCGAGCGCGATATTTCGGTTACCTGTTGCACCATCGAATCACTCGCTTTTGTAGAGGTGGGACTCATGAGTTGGAGGTAGTCGACGATAAGGAGGTCGAGTCCGTGCTCGTTTTTGAGACGACGCGCAGCGGAACGCATTTTGAGAATGTTATTGCCTGGCTGGTCATCAATATGAATAGGGGCATCGGAGAGTTTCGACATCGCGTTCTGCACAGCCTCGTACTCCTGGTCGGTAGAGAGTTTACCTGTGCGAAGCTTCCATGAATCAACACCTGCTTCTGCTGCAAGCATGCGATCGACAAGTTGCTGGTCGCTCATTTCGAGTGAAAAGATACCTACTGATGCACCGTGCTGGAGGGCAGCGTTACGAGCGATATCGAGTGCAAAGGTTGTCTTTCCCATGGATGGTCGTGCAGCAAGGATGATGAGGTCTGACTTTTGGAGTCCTGCGAGGAGGTTATCGAGTGCTGCAAAACCTGTCGGGATACCACGGTGCACGTCTTCTGTTGCGCTCAGGTGTTCAAAACGTTCCCACGCTTCTTTGAGTGAGCTTCCGATTGTCGTGAATTTTTGCGAAGTAGGGGCGTTCGTTACCTGGTACACTTTTTTCTCCGCAGTATCCATCGCTTCTTCAATATTCTCAGGATCTGAATAGCCGAGTTCTGCAATGTCGTCCGCAGCATTAATGAGTCCACGAAGAATCCATTTGTCTTGTACCAGGCGAGCATAGTATGTCGCATTCCCGGCTGCAGGAACGGTTTCGACGAGTTCGGTGACATATGCAGCACCACCGGTACGCTCGAGAAGATCACGACTCTTCAGTTTTGTGGTGACGGAAAGAATATCGATAGGATCACCCTTCATGAAGGTATCGAGAATCGCTCGGTATATTTCACGGTGCTTGTCAGCATAGAATGATTCTGGATACACGGTCACAGAAACGTCATGCATTGCTTCTGGCTTCAAGATGAGTGCGCCGAGAAGGGCACGCTCGGCGTCGATGTCGTGTGGTGGGGTACGGAGAAGTCTACTTTTTGTTCCAGTCTGAGTGGTAGAAGATTCCGGCATAGTGAGACTATTGTACTACGAATAACAAACCTGTCATTTTGGGGACAGAAGGGGGATATGTAGCATCACTACGCCTTTGAAATACGCTGTCCTTGTGGCGTGTCTTCGACAATGTATCCTTTGAAATTGAGTGCTTCACGGAGGCGGTCTGATTCATCCCAATTGTGAATAGATCGAGCAACTTCGCGTGCGTCAATGAGTTCCTGGATTTCTGGAGGGAGTTCAGCAGTTGTAACAATTCCAAGTTCACGAATGACTTCTGACGGGTCATCAGAAAGTCCAATGTCGAGCACCGCGTCCATTTCTTTGAGTGTTCCCACCTTCACATCTTTTGAAAGGGATGCATCTTTCACTACTTCCCACATGAGTGCGAGTGCCTTAGGGGTATCGAGGTCATCGTTCATTGCCTTGGTGAAGCGCTCCATGTACCCGGCGTCAGGTGCGCCTGTTTTATTTTTGCATTCTTCAAAGACAAATCGCTTGAGTCTGAATAGCGCCTGTTTCGATGCCTCGAGCGCTTCGAACGTGAAATTCATTGAGGTACGGTACTGTCCTGTGAGGAGCCAGTAGCGGTAGGCGAGGGGAGGAATACCACGATCCATGAGACCTTTGAGGCGGATACCGTTCCCGAGGGATTTAGCTATCTTTGCACCATCAATAGCGAGGTGTGCGTTGTGTACCCAGTAGCCAACGTACGTCTTTCCGGTAATTGCTTCTGCTTGTGCAATCTCACCATTGTGATGGGTGTACTTAAGGTCTTCTCCACCAGTATGGATATCAATCTGTTTTCCGAGCTTCGCAAAGCACATGGCAGTACATTCGATGTGCCATCCAGGGAAACCCTTACCCCAGTCACTTTCCCATCCAAGAAGGCCTTTTTTCCAGAGCGCAAAATCAGCAGGATGTCGTTTTTCCTTGTTTACTTCAACACGCGCTCCTTCACGGAGTTTGTGAACATCAATGTTTCCGATCTGCCCGTAGGTAGGAAATTTTGAGATATCGAAGTAGACACCATCCGAAGTTTCGTATGCATATCCCTTTTCGTAGAGTGTCTTTACGAGACGAATCTGATCACGCACATACTCGCTTGCTGGGGTGTAGTGTGTGGGAGGAATGTTGTGAAAAGCGAGGTTATCATCTTTGAATGATTGCATGTATATCTCTGCGACTTCACGCATCGCTGCGAGTGTGATTGGTTTATTTTCACGCTTGAGTGCCTTCATCATCTTGTCTTCTCCCTCGTCACCATCGTCGGTGAGATGACCGAAGTCAGTGAAGTTAATGACATGTTCAACGTCGTATCCATTCAGGATGAGAACGCGTTTTATGAGGTCGGGGAGGAGGTATGCACGCAGGTTCCCGATGTGCGCATGGTCGTACACTGTAGGACCACATGAGTACATCGTAACCACCCCAGGTTTAAGTGATACAAATTCCTTCTTTTTGCCAGATAGGGAATCATAGAAATATATCGGTGGATGTGACACCTCTTGCTTCTTTGTACCAAACATATCAAAAATGCCCATAGATTCTAGCAGTGTAACAGAAAGTAGTTTTTATGACACTCAATTTCCTCGAAAATACAGTATTTGGAAAATGTTATAATCTCCATCATGGAACGAGGTAAATTTGAATCTGCCAAAGAAAATGTGTTGTTGGACGTTTTTTCTGGTGTATACGAGCTTCCAATTTCACAGGTTCGCGTGCTAAGGACGAAATATGGCGATGTTTCATTGGCGAGTGATTCTGGATTTGGTGGTAAACGAAATGAGGATAGAGTATTTTTGGATACAGAAAGAAGTATATTTGGTGTCGTCGATGGTATAGGCGGTTATGAGCGTGGTGATGAGGCGGCTGAAATAGTTTCAAAAACGATTCTAGCTGAATCTGTAAAGGGAACGGATGCTCACCTGGTTAACGCAAGAGCTTCATCAGCCATGAGGATGAATGGTATTTTTAACGGCGGTGCCTGCTACTTGTATTTTACAGTTGAGAAAAAACAAATCACGGCATTCTGGGCTGGTGATGCAAGGCTTATTGTGCTGAATGAGTCTGGCGAAATAATGTTTAGCTCAAGACCAACTTCATTGGAGAAAGCGCCACGTGGTAATTTTGTTGGCTCGGTAACGTCAGAAGTGAGCGATATCATGAATGGTTATATAGCGATCGCTGCGACAGATGGTCTTTGGGATAATATCGATGTTTCCGAAATACAAAAGCGAGTAGCCGGTCTCCGCTCGGGCGAGACTGATATTCTGCTCAAGGAATTGTATCAGCGTGCTCGGCAAGGAATGGAGTCTGGATTTGAGACTAATTATGGAGACCCTGCACGAGAACTGGTTCGAGAACATGGCAAGCCCGATAATCTAGGAATTGTAGTTTTTCAAAAATTAATTCGAGAAAAATCGAAATAATAAAAAGTTACATCCACTTTTTATACTTAAAGAAGCTAAAGAAGAAGATGGTCGCAGTACACATGACACCGACAATTATCCAGAAGTCCTTCGGATGACCAATGATAGGAGTGCCTTCTGTATTCATACCGAACATTGACGAGAAGAGGGTGAGCGGGAAGGTGATGAACGCCATGATAGTGAGCGTCTTTATGGTCTCGTTTTGCTTTGTGTTGAGCATTGAGTCATTTGCAGTACGGATAGCGTTGAGCGTCTCGAAGAGCGCGTTCGCTCGATGGAAGAGGATCGTATACATTTTTTTGAGTGCAATGAACTCGGTACTGTATGTGCCATTGTATATTTTTTCAAAAAGAGGTTCTGCTTCAAAGAAGACCTCTTCGTGGCCGCGGAGCGTGTGACGGTACGCAATGAGTCGCTTATTTGCCTTTGCGATCTCTACCACCATCTGTTTCTCATTGTCTTTAAATATCTCTGCCTCGATATCCGAAAGGACCGATTCAATGTAATCAAGCTTTGATGATGATGTTTGGTAGAGTTCATTCATCATGGAGAGGAAGAGATCCATTCCTGTGAGCGCCTTCTTTGTTTTTTTGAGAGTGGTGAGTACCTCCACGTGTTTTTTGAAACGATCGAGTGCTTCCATCTCCTCATACTGGACTGTAATAAGCACCTTCTTCATCACAATGAACTTCACCTCGTATGGGTGTTCAGTATCAATTCGCTTTACCACAGGGAAATCGATAGCGATTTTTATAGCATCGTCCGACTGTGTAGCGTAATTTCGGGGGACAGGAGTAAGGAGATCCCCAATAAATGTGAGAGGTACATCAAAGGCTTTTGCCACCTCGTGAACTTCTTCAGCAATCGGATTTTTAAGGTTCACCCAGGTGAGCTTGCCCGCTGTGAGGCGTTCCACCATACCTCACTATCGTAGCATGCCTCTTTACGTAAAGTTGTTTTTTGTGCACCTCCTTTAATGTATGCAATAATGCATGCATGCTGAATGAACATACTGTTGTAGAAGAGCGAGTACAACCTAAGCGATCCTTGCTCGGTATTGGTCTTGCCATGCTTCTCGCTGTCGCTACTTTTTTTTCAGGACTTCACCTCGGGTCAGAAATGCGTCTCGAAGCGTCTCTTGGTTCGCTCTTTCGTCCAGAAACGCATGCTGATACCTCAATAGATCTCGGGGAGTTTTGGAATGTATGGAATATCCTCGAATCCAAATTTGTTTCCAGTACTACTACCGGACCACTTTCAAATGAGGAGCGTGTACGAGGTGCTATTGGTGGTCTCGTTGATTCATATGGTGACCCGTATACCGTATACCTTCCTCCAGAGGAAGCATCCGCATTTGCTGAAGAGATCGCGGGTAATTTTAGTGGAGTTGGCATGGAAGTGGGAATTCAAGATGACATTGTCACAGTGATTGCACCACTTCCAGAATCGCCTGCAGAAAATGCGGGGATTCTTCCTGGTGACGCTATCATCAAAATCGATGATGTTTCTACCGAGGGTATGAGCGTCGATGAGGCAGTTCGCCGTATTCGTGGTGAGGAGGGAACTGAAGTACATCTCACCATGTATAGGGAGGGAGACACCGAGTTCAGAGAGTTCTCTATTGTCCGAGAAACAATTGTTATTCCCACAAGTAAAATCGAAGAGCGTGGCGGCGTCTTCATTATTTCTCTCTATAGCTTTAACGCGATAGCGGAATCAGAAATGCAGCAGGCACTCCGCGCATTTGTGAAAAGTGGAAAAGAGAAGCTCATCATTGATCTTCGAGGAAATCCAGGCGGGTATCTGGAAAGTGCTGTCTCAATAGCAAGTTACTTTCTCCCGTTAGGAAAAGTTGTTGTGCGTGAAAGCTTTGGTGAAGGTCTTGGGGAAGAGTTGTATCGCAGTTCAGGTAAAGAACTAGGTGCTCGTGCGCCAAAGAAGATGGTAGTGCTTGTCGATGGCGGTTCAGCATCTGCAGCAGAAATTCTTGCAGGGGCACTCAAAGAGCATGGTGCCGCTACGCTCATTGGCGCAACAACGTTTGGAAAAGGTTCGGTACAAGAACTTATTGAACTTGGGGATGGATCATCACTTAAAGTAACTATTGCACGCTGGCTCACCCCTAATGGTAACTCTATCTCAGAAGGGGGTCTCACTCCGGATATTACCGTAGAAATAACTGATGAAGACAGGGAGGCAGACCGTGATCCGCAGCTTGAAGAGGCTATCAAATTCCTTGAATCATAAATAGACGGGAGGAAGGTACGTTTGGTGTACGGAGAGCATCATTTTTGCTATGATTTCCCCGCACCGTTGTTAGCAGGTAATCTAAGGATATGCAGGTCATACTACTTCGAGATGTTGCAAAAATAGGACGTCGATTCGAGGTGAAAGAAGTGCCAAGTGGTCATGCACAGAATTTCCTTATCCCACGAAAGCTCGCCGAACCAGCAACGCCAGAAGCATTGCGACGGCTGGCTGTTGAGATGAAGAAAAAAACGATCATGTCAGATAGACATGATACGAGTTTCAAGTCAGTACTCGATGCTCTCAAATCCGAAGTGATTGAAATACGGGTTTCTGCAAATGAACACGGGCACCTCTTTAAAGGTATTCACGAGGGAGATATCGTGAAGCATCTTGCATCACTCGGTCATGTGATTAGTGAGAAAGAGGTAAAGCTCGATGCGCCAATAAAGCAAGTTGGTGAGCATACAATTACGCTCATGAGTGGGGAAACGAAAGGTTCGTGTACCTTACAGATTACCAAGGCATAATACAAGAATAGGATATTCACTATGGGTAATGTGAAGCATATCAGTATCGTTCTACTTATCTCAGTACTCCTTATGGGAGGTATTGGATGGTGGATTGATAGAGGGAATACATCTGTTGATACAAGTCTGAGTGATATAGAAGCACTTGATGGTCCACTTTCACCAGAAGCATTAGAAGAAGCTAATCCAGCTATTACGAACACTATGAATCGAAAAGCAGTATTTACCACTAATAAGGGAGTTGTCACCCTCGAGCTCTTTGAGGACAAGATGCCGATCACTACTGGCAATTTTATAAAGCTCGCACAGGAAGGGTACTATAACGGCACAAAATTCCACCGCATCATTGATGGTTTTATGATCCAGGGTGGTGACCCAAATACAAAGACGGACAACACCATGTCATATGGTACCGGCGGACCAGGATATACCATTCAGGATGAGTTTGTCGCAAACCCACTCCTTTCAAATGTTCGAGGAACAATCGCTATGGCAAACACTGGGCAGCCAAATTCAGGAGGAAGTCAGTTCTTCATCAATACTGTCGATAACGTAGGTCTCGATTTTGATAAGGAGCCACTTTCGTCAAAGCATCCGGTTTTCGGACGTGTTGTTGATGGTATGGATATTGTTGATGCGATATCTGCTGTCGAGACAGGTGCGCGAGATCTCCCTGTTGAACCAGTTGTTATAGAGAAGCTCGAGATTCAGTAGGTTGGGGTATATACCCACAACTACAAAAAAACCGGCATATGCCGGTTTTTTTGTAGTTGTGTCTTACACAACACTCACGCGCTTCTTTGTCTTTTTCTGACCGTCAAAGTTGGTCTTGCGCATTGTTCCAAAGGATACCTTTCCTTCTTTCATTGCGAAGAGGGTGTGGTCGCGACCGATTCCGACATTCTTGCCAGCTTCGATCTTCGTGCCGCGCTGGCGTACGATGACTTCTCCAGCCTTCACCTTCTGACCGTCACCACGCTTAACACCGAGGTATTGCGCGTTTGAGTCGGTCAGGTTTTTGGCGGTACCGCCTTGCTTTTTAGTTGCCATGGTTTCTTATGCCTAAATCAGCCTCCGCGGTTGCCCGCCTTGTCTTGTATAATAGCCGTGTGAGTATACAAGAGATATGGGGTAATATCAAGCGTTTTTTCAGGGATGGAGATACCCATATTTTGGGCCTCATTTTCATCGTTGGTATAGGGTCTTTTTTGCTTGGCCGAATGTCTGTAGAGAGCGTAGCGCCGGGCATGGGTGATAGGCAGGGCGTGGGTAGTATGGTTCTTGATACACATACACCATCTCATAATGAAAGTGCTGTTTCTGCTGCTGCCCAAAAGGCGGCAGTACCTGAAACAGGTGAGGGCGGATATGTCGCATCAAAAAATGGCACAAAGTACCACCTGCCTTGGTGTGGAAGCGCGAAGCAGATTAAGGAAGAGAACAAGATATGGTTTGAAACAAAGGAGGCAGCTGAAGCTGCGGGGTATAGCCCAGCCAGTAACTGCAAAGGCATCTAAAACGAGCAAAAGAAGCACATCTACTTTGTCGCACTACGAAAAAAGACCCTCATCGTACATTGAGTACGCCTTGGGTCTCTTTTCTTGTGCTTCGCGTATCTGTGTTCCTTTTGGTCGTTTTAATTTTGAGCGGGGATCGAATTGCATTCAAAAGTATTCGTTTAGAGTGTATAGATGTGACCGCACTCTCTATTTGAGTGCGCCGAACTTGAGATGGGTTCGAACCTTGTGCTTGATATAATAAAAAAATACTTACTCCCATACCTCTTTTTTGTCTCTCCACAAGCGCTCAATTATGCGTTCTGCGGCAGCAAGGTCTTCGAATGTATCTATATCAATATCGCGTGACTGATCCGTGAATACAGGTAAAATTTTTTCCCCATTCATTTTTCCATCACTGACAACTCGTGCACGAACAACATCAGCTGTGCCTGACTGTCGCCACGTCACTGGTAATAATTGCCGTTCTGCATTAAAGGGTTCCGGAAACTGTTTGTACACTTCCGGGAATTCTTGCTTCAGGAGAGGTTGCAGACACCCTTCAGAATCAAGCCTGTAAATCTTGAAGGGTGACAATGGTGATTCACAGACTGAGCGGACTGAATCAACCTCGGCATGAGCACGAAGAAGGTCAACACCCTTGTCTATATCAGACGCTCGTGTAAGCGGGGCTGTAGGGCGTAAATGCACCAAAAATTCAGGCACATAACTCTCTTTTTCTTTGAGTGCTCGCAACGCATGCTGAAATGTTTCAATATCGGGACTATCATCTTTTGCGAACTCCTTAGGTCTCATAAATGGTACTTCTACACCAAGTGAACGTGCGTATTCCGCCATTTCCTCATCATCTGTTGAAATGATAAGTCGGGTGATGCTTTTCGCATTCTTTGCAGCTTGAATAATGTAATACATCAAAGGATTACCAGCACACATAGCAATGTTCTTCCTTGGAATAGATTTTGAACCGCCTCGAGCGGTAATGATGCCCAGTACTTCCATAAGTGGAGATTCTACTTTCTTTGCTTGTTTACGTAAACGGAAGCTCTGTCTCGTCAATATTGCGAGCGTCGAGCACTATTTCTGAAAACTCACGAACACAACCCTCGCCTCCTGAACGCGTTAAAATGATGTCTGCAATTTTTTTGATCAGACGCGTACCGTTTGAAGGCGCGATCTTCAAACCGGCCATTTTCATTGCATCGTAATCAGTACTATCATCACCGATATAAGCACATTCGCTCCAGTTCAAATGATGTTTTTCGAGCCATGTTTCAAGAGACTCAACTTTACCCCCTTTCTTCAGTTCATTCGTAAAATACTCCACTTCAGCCCAGGTTCCATTTTTACACGATAATTCGTCATTCATTTTATTTATAAGAGAAGGCAGAGGTTCATTTTCCCCGGTTGCAAAAACAACTTTAATCGGAAGTGAGCGCAGAAACGAGAGTCCTTGTCCATCATGATAGTGTCGTCGCTTCAGCGCAATAAGCTTGCCGTCAAGGACTGCACGGTACTCGTGACCAGAAAACCAAACGCCGTCTGCATCCAGTATAAGACCCTTAAAGGTTTGTAGTTTTTTTACAATCTCTGGAGATAAAGATTCCATACTGTAACAATTATATCATTAGTCGTGTTTGCAATCTAAAATGGTAATATTATGCGATTATGGAGTACAAAACACCGATTGTTATCGCCGAGATAGGTTGCAATCACATGGGCGATATAGAGATTGCAAAACAAATGATAACTACAGCAAAAACATTTTCTAATGTCGATATTGTTAAATTTCAGAAGCGTAATCCGAAAGAGCTTTTGTCTGAGGAGCAATATAATGCTCCTCATCCAAACCCACACAATAGCTACGGTACCACGTATGGTAAACATCGTGAATTCCTTGAATTTACAGCGAAGCAGCACAAAGAGCTTAAGCGTTTTTGTGATCGTCTAAAAATTGAATACTCGTGTTCAGTATGGGATTTAACTTCAACCAAGGAGATTGTTTCACTTAAGCCAAAGCTCATAAAAGTGGGATCGCCGTCAAATCTCAAGTTTGACGTGCTTGATTATTTGGCAAAGCACTATGATGGAGAAATTCATATTGCACTTGGTATGACGACACGAAAAGAAGAGAAAAAGATAGTTGCATTCATGAGAAAAGCAGGACGGTTGAGCGATGTTGTTTTATACGCATGTACATCGGGGTACCCGGTGCCTTTTGAAGATGTCGCTCTTTTGGAGATAACCCGACTTAAAAAAGCCTATGGTAAGGAAGTTAAGGATATTGGATTTTCCGGCCACCACTTAAGCATTGCCATAGATATTGCTGCGTATACGCTTGGTGCGACCTACATAGAACGTCACTACACACTCGACAATACATGGAAAGGCACAGATCATGCAGCAAGCCTTGAGCCAGGCGCTACGCGCAAACTAGTGCGTAATCTGCGTGCTACTCAAAAAGCACTAACGTTCAAGAAAAAGGAAATCCTTGACATTGAAAAGCCTCAAAGAGAGAAGTTGAAGGATTAACTCTCAGGCCGAAACTTTTCTGCCAACTCTTCTCTGTGGGCTAGTACTTTTTTAAAGGCTTTGACTAACAAGTCAACGTGCTTAGTTGTGCGAGGATATTGGCAAAGACTAATGGAAGCTGCTTCATTCGCACATAAGCGTTCAGCAACAGGGCAACTGCCTTTTGAATAATTTGGATTGCCGTCGTAGTAAGTATTTTTCCCAAATGGGAAGTCAGTTTTATTGAACGCTTTCCGTGTTTGAAAAACAGACAGCATATGTATTGGCTTCCCAATGTTTTTTGAAAGAGCAAACCCTTCTGCTTTCATGGCTCCAAATAATTGTTCTCGCGATATTCCAAGCAATTCTTCATTCATACGTAAGACAAAGCGGTAATATACGTGTGTATTGTTTTTTGCTACATATGGAAGTTCAAGACCAGATATTCCTGAGAGACCTTTTCGTAAACGCTCTGCGAGAGCAACGCGTTTTTTAGTAAAGTAATCAAGTCGTTTTAACTGCACACGTGCTATTGCGGCGGTCACTTCTGTCATACGATAGTTGCTTCCAAAAATTGGACCGGCGTCATAATCTGGCATGTCGTCTATAACAGCTTCACCATGATTTCGTGAGAGACGTGCACGCAGCGCATAGGTATCATTGTTGGTCACTAAAAAACCACCTTCACCAGACTGGATAACCTTGTTTATATTCAGACTGAATACTCCGATGTCACCAATCGTTCCTAATTGCTTACTGCGCCACATTGCACCAGGTGCTTGAGCGTTATCCTCTATAATCGCAATCCTGTGTTTCTTAGCAAGTGGTATAAGTGCACTGAAATCTGCACCCTGTCCTTGTATGTTGACAGCGATTATTGCTTTTGTGCGTTTGGATATAAGTTTTTCCACTGATCTAGGATCTATACAAAATGTTCGTTCATCTATGTCAGCGAAGATAGGCACTGCACCATTCATGAGAATTGCAGTGGCCGTAGCAGAAATCGTATACGTTGGTAAAATTACTTCATCACCAGGTCCAATCCCAAGCGCTACAATTGCCATATGTAATCCTGTAGTGGCAGAGTTGCAGCTAACCGCATGCTTCACTTTAAATTTTTTTTTGATTTCATCCTCTAGGGCAAGCACTTCTGTGCCACCCAGAAATGCTTTGCCTGCAGAACCAAGAAAGCCAGAGAGCGGCCCTTGTTTAATTACTCGGACGGCTGCTGCGATTTCCTGTGTGCCGAGTGTATGCACTGACGGTAATTGACCGAAAAAAACAGGGGTCCCTCCAAATATTGCAAGATTACTTTTGTGATTTTTCATCATCAGATTTTACTTAGTAGACTGTTTCTACAGCCACAACTTTTCCGTTTTGGCGTGAGCTTTCTTTGAGAGCATCGAGTACTGCAAGGACTTCAATGCCATTCTCAAAACCACTACGAGGAGCTAAACCTTGTTCGTAACATGTAATTGCTTCGTTCAGAGACCCTTTAACAAAACTCTCACGTTTCCGTGCACGCTTGTGTGCAAAAAGAACAGGAATTTTTGCACGGCGTGTCGGAGTGCGCCACTCTAGGCTATATCCATGTTCATGTAAAATAACGGCACCCTTAGATCCATAAATACGGAGTTCCCAAAGACCATACGCACTTTTGTTAAACCCTTGAAGAGCAATGCGTGTGCCACTTGATGTTTCGAGAATACCGTCTATGTCGGGGTCGTCCGGTGGGTGCGTAGTTACTGACTTATTGTGTAGACCGGATGCTTTTGTTATACGCTCTCCAAGCAAGTATAAGATTGAATCTATGATATGTGCACCCGTATTGTAGAGCCCGTTATCGTAGTATCCAGTCACTTGCTGAATAGTCCCAAGTGTGCCCTCAGCAATGTCGTTGCGTAGTTTCTCAAAGAGAGAAAAGAATCGTCTTTGGAAGTTAAGTACAAAAACTATTTCTTTGTCGTGTAGTGCACGCATCAACGAAATCGCGTGCTTTGCATCTGGAGCCAGTGGTTTTTCACAAATAATCATTTTTCCTCCAAAACGAACAGCAAGTTTTACAAGTTGCGTGTGAGCTTTAGGCGGTGTTGCAATCACTACAATATCAGGCTTCTCAAGCTTCAATGCTTCTTCAGCATCACTATACAGTTTCGTTTTTGGGAACAAGTCACCAGCTTCACGTAATCGCGTAGGATCCGGATCAACAAGACCAACGAGTTCAGTTTTTAAATTATTTCTAAGCGCTTCAGCATGACTTCTCGGATGAATGCGCTCCTCGTCTGCCACATATCGAACCCCAATGATTCCGCAACCTAGTACAATTCCTCGGTAGATTTTTCTACTTTTTTTCATTTTAGTGAGGACGAACATTCATTACTCAACAACTCTTTAAGCTTTGTAGTTATATCGTTCTTTATACTTTGAAGTACGTCTGAAGGGAGTCGAAAATCCGGTCTGGGTTTGTATTCGAGACCCCAATCTGTATCCACGAATTTTATACCATGAACAGTGCGTTCCGTTTCATACCTTGGAACGAAATGCATATGAAGATGGTGAGTAGAGTTTCCTAGAAATGTGTAATTAAACCAATCCGCATCATATAATTCTTTAACAGTTTGCTTAAGTGTTTTAATTATCATTAACACTTCTTGCCATTCTTCATAAGTTGCATCTGCAGGATCAAGTGCATCCTCACGCTTACACCATATAATACATTTACCCGGTAGTATTTGGTTTTTGGCAATGATTACCGACCAATATTGGAAATCTTTTATCAAGCGGTTGTCTTCATTCATTGCAAATATGATAGCAGTTCGTATCTAACTATCCAATTGTGGTTAATTATTTTTATCAATACTACTTTCCTAACACATCTTGAGTTACTATCGGTGTTCTTAGACGGGTGGTCTTCATTTATTACACTAGGTTCGAACTCCATTCCGACCCTACGAAAATAACCCCGACAATTGGGGTTATTTTCAAGTGTGCGCCGAAGTTGAGATGGTTCGAAACTTATGGGATGAGTTTCGAAGCTGTTCAGAGACAGCTTTTGAGTGAAGCGAAGAAAAATATCCTGAACGGGTATGGAACATGTAATGTTCGGCACCGAGTACGAACAGTTTTCTATAGTTATTCTCGATACCCAACGAGATGTTGTTTCACTTTCTTTACGATATCTTCGAGACTCGTTTGTGACTTGATGATGTAGTCATCGCTATGAAGACCTACTCCCTTTGCGATATTGTGTGGGTCGTCAGCATTTGTGAGAATGAGAACGTGAATACGAAGTCCCCATGGAGTTTGGCGAAGTTGATTGAGTACTTGGTGTCCATCCATCTTTGGCATGGTGATATCAAGTAAGATGAGCTCGGGTTTGTGTAGCTCTGCCATGCGTAGTCCCTCTTCGCCATCAGCAGCTTCAAGAACGGTAAAATTAGACGCTTCTAGTTTAATGCGGAGTGCATCGCGAAGGTCTTTTTCATCGTCAACAACAAGTATCGTGTGTGCCATATCGTACAGTATATCACCATTCTAGAGGGGTGTACCCGTGCTTTGTGAGGTACGCATTTGCAGTACTAAACGGCTTTGATCCAAAAAAACCATTATGCGCAGAGAGTGGGGAAGGGTGTGCAGATTGGATAATAAGGTGCTTTTTAGGGTCAACTACCAGACCCTTTTTTTGAGCATATTTTCCCCAAAGGATAAAGACAAGGTGCTCCTTTTCATCCGAAAGTTTTTTGACGACTGCATCAGTAAATCGTTCCCACCCTAGCCCTTGGTGAGAATTTGGTTTCCCGTGTACTACCGTAAGTGTTGCATTGAGGAGAAGTACCCCCTGTGTTGCCCATGGGGTAAGGTCGCCAGATTGTTTGGGAGCGAGACCAATGTCTTCATGTAGTTCTTTGTAGATATTCTTGAGTGACGGAGGTATGTCAGTGCCATCACGAACAGAAAATGAAAGACCGTGTGCCTGATGTGGTCCGTGATACGGATCTTGCCCGAGGATAACCACTCTCACAGTATCAAATGGGCAGAGTGTAAATGCATTAAACACAAATTGTGGAGGGTAGACAGGTTCGTCGCCGAGGTACGCATTTCGCACGGTAGCAGTGAGTTCCGTGAAATAGGGTAATTCGAACTCTTCTTTGAGTGCTTCTTTCCAGGATGGTTCTATCTTTACGTGCATAGCGTAATTGTATAGAAACAAGAGCCAAACAAAAAGCCGTCGATTGAGCGACGGCGTGGGGTCCACTGCTCTAGAGAGGAGCAAGAGAGTTATCGGAACGAGGCTGGGGCTCATTCTTCTCGAGTCGAGCACGAAGCCCATCACTCGTGAGTCGGTACTTGAAGATGGGGTAAGTGTAGTAGAGCCCATCTTCATTTGTCCTGAATTCGAGTGACTCGACGAGATCTTCCTGTTCAAGGAGACTGAGGTCTGTGTACATGATGCCGCCGAAAGTATTTTTTGAGTTCGTTCGAGCACGCATTGCGTTCGCGATGTCCCGCCCGGTGCTCCATTTGGTATGACTGAGCACATCGAGCCAGTCATATTTACTTGGCACAATAGCCCTGTCGCGAGCATGAAGGAATGTCCCTATTGCGACCATTCCGAGCACGATAACGCCCAGAGCATACAAGATGAAGATTCCGATATCTTGAAGAGCGTGCACAGTCGTCTCCCGAGGAGTTGTGAATGAAGAAAATGTACAATTTGAATAAACCCCTGTCAACTCATGGTATGCTATGCGGATGATAGTCATTGATGTTGAAGCTTCAGGTACCAATTACGAGAAGCATTCCATGGTCTCCCTTGGTGCTCTTGATTTTGATAAGCCTGAGCGACGGTTCTATATGGAGTGCCGCATTTGGGATGGAGCGCATATGGATCCAGGTGCTCTTGAAGTGTGCGGGTTTACTGAAGCAGAAATCAATGACCCCAAAAAGGTTCCTGAAGGCGAGATGGTGCGGCAGTTTATTGAATGGACACAACATATGGGTGATAGAACCCTTGCAGGGCAGAATGTCTCCTTCGACCGCGACTTCGTGAAGGCGGCACTTGGTCGCGAAGGGTTGCCGTGGGATTTGGCACATCGCACCATTGATACTCACTCACTGTGCTACATGCACATGGTGAAGCAGGGGCAGACACCGCCAGTAGATCCAGAGCATCGACGTTCAGCACTCAATATGGATGTGGTGCTCAACTACTGTGGTATTCCAGAAGAACCGAAGCCACATAACGCACTTACTGGCGCACTCTCACATGCGGAAATTATTTCTCGGCTGCTCTACGACAAGAAGCTTTTGCCAGAGTTTTCACAATACGAGATCCCGTGGTTGTAACGGGGTGATACAATGCTGGGATGGCATTACTCAAAAAGAAAACTAAGAAGGAGAAAAAGAGCGAGTTTCCTATTGCTAAGGACTCGCGCAAAATGCATTGTCGAATTAATACTGAGCTTCTTGAGGATGAAGATGCAGTGCAATCATGGCGCGTGTTTCGCATCATGTCGGAGTTTGTTGATGGATTTGAAACACTGAGGAAGTACAGTACCGCGGCTACCTTTTACGGAAGCGCACGCCTTCGACCAGGGGATCCTGCATACAAAGAAGCGGAGAGTCTAGCCGCAATGCTCGCACGTGAAGGTTTTACGATCATTACCGGAGGTGGGCCAGGTATTATGGAAGCTGCGAACGTTGGTGCATTTAAGGTGGGTGGAAAGTCAGTTGGACTCAATATTCAGCTTCCGATGGAGCAGAAGCTCAATCCGTACGTGACTGAATCAAAGCAGTTCCATTTCTTCTTCTCACGAAGAGTAATGCTCGCTTTTGCATCTGAGGTGTACGTGTACTTCCCTGGAGGATACGGAACGCTCGATGAACTTTTTGAGATGCTCACCCTCATTCAAACGAAGAAGATTACAAAAGTCCCAATCGTGCTCTATGGCAAGGACTTCTGGACACCGCTCGTGAACTACATGCGGGATACGTTCCTTAAGCAGTACAAGACCATTGATGCTGAAGATCTCGATCTTTTTGTTATCGTTGATTCGGTAGACGAAGCGTTCGAATATATTACAACGCATATCGACCCGTGCGCCCCTCGACAGGTGTAACAAGTCTCTGTCTGTACTCTTTTTTATCGTATGAATACTGACTACCTTACGCGACTCATGACATTCACCGAAGACGATCTGCCTGATCTTGATGAGGTAGTTATGGGGACACTAGCGTACTTGGAGGGTATTTCTCTCGACTCATTTTCAGTATCTGCACACAGGCGCCCACTTGTTGTGGGGAGTGGTAACGCTGTGAGTGCGGCACAGTTACTCTTTCGTGGTATCGATGCGATGGTTGTTGAAGAAGGGGAATTTGAATCGTACTGCGCTCGCGGCATATATGACTCTGTGTATGTAGTTTCTGCATCGGGATCAAAGCATGCAATAGACATTACCGAAAAATCGTTGAAGAGTAATCTTCCAACATATCTCATCACTTCGACCGATCATTCGCCTGCAGCGCGTATGTTGGACCCAGATCATGTTTTTCTCTTCCCGCATATTCGTGAACCGTACACATACAATACATCAACGTATCTTGGGATGATTATGGGTCAAGAACGCACATCGCCAGAGCGGATACGGTTGTTTATTGAAAATCAAGTTGCTCCTGCACTCCCATCCTTCGGTCTCTACCGAGCGTTTTTGTTCTCACTACCTCCCGAATTTGCTCCACTACGAAGAATGTTTGAAACCAAATTTCATGAACTATTCGGACCACATCTCGTAGGGCAGGCGTTTACCACTGAGGAAGTAAAGCATGCAAAAACAGTCGTGACATCAATTGATCAATGCTTCATTTCCTTTGGTGTAGAGAATCGATATGGGGCACCAGGTTTTCGCTTCACTGTACCTGTGCCGAGCGATGTGACTGCCGGTGAACTTTTGGCTGTAGGTTACTTTATTATTGGTGCCATACAAAAAGCGCATCGTCCTTACTTTAAAGAACATATTCATGCGTATGTGAAGGAGGCAAGTGCCGTGTTCGATCAAACCGTCCCGGTCATAGTAGAATAGAGTCACATGTCATACATCCTTTTTGATATTGGTGGAACAAAAACACGTGTTGCACGATCTGAAGACCTTGCTTCATTTGATGTCCCTGTTAAATTTGAAACACCTGAAAAGTATGCCGAAGGTTTAAGGGCACTTACTGATGTTATTGATGCGCTCATCAAGACAACCGGTATTACTGCAATAGCGGGAGGTATACGCGGTACGCTTACCCATGAAAAAACAGGACTGATAAGTGAGCGCAAGCTCGTCGATTGGGTTGGTCGAAATATCGTAAAAGATTTACATGATCGCTATCATGTGCCAGTTATGCTGGAAAACGATACCGCTATGGTGGGTCTCGGGGAGGCAGTCATGGGTGCAGGGAAGGGGTACGATATCGTGGCGTACCACACTGTTTCAACGGGGGTTGGGGGTGCGCGATTCATTCATGGGCGGCTCGATAGTGCTAGTATAGGATTTGAACCTGGCCAACAGATACTCGATCTTGATAGGAGTATTTTGGGTCACCACACGCAGCACACTCTTGAGAATCTTGTCTCTGGAACAGCGCTTGAGAAGCGTAGGGGAGTGAAACCGTATGAAATAGCACAAGATGATGGGGTGTGGGACGAATTGGCACTCTATCTCGCCCATGGCCTTAAAAACACCATCGTGTACTGGTCGCCCGATGTCATTGTACTCGGCGGTTCTATGGTTGTTGGTGACCCCCGTATTTTTAGGGAGGACATCGAACGGCATACCAAGGAGGTTCTCGGGGATATCGCACCTTGCCCGCCTATTGTAGACGCTGCTTTCAGAGATGATGGGGGTCTATATGGTGCAATGGTTTTGCTGTCACGTCAATAATTTTGTATAATTATACGGCTTATAATATAGATTTTGTAGTGCTTGACCACACGTCCTAATGATGGTCTATTATTGACAATAGTGCTAGTTATGCTATAATCTAAGTACATAGCGGCTTCGGCCGTTATTTAGTTAGGTAAGACCAGTGGCTTATATTATCGAGCGTCATTACAGCGATTCTTGCAGTTTCTAACGTCGTTTCAGTTCCGGTTTCGGACACTGCATACGGTCAGATACAAGAGGATCCGACGACGGTCACTGAATATCGACTTGGTGGGGAGAGTACTGAAGAAATCGTACGTTCCTACTTCAGTGATATACCGGTCATGATTCAGATAGCACGTTGCGAATCTACATTCCGCCATACTCTTGCGGATGGAACCGTTCTTCGAGGAGTTGTGGATCAGCGCGATACCGGAGTAATGCAAATCAATACGCATTACCACGGAGAGACCGCTGAGAAGTTGGGACTAGATCTCACAGACCTTCACGACAACCTCGCCTACGCTCGTAGTCTCTACGAACGTCAGGGCACTCAACCATGGAGCGCTTCAGCACCATGTTGGGGTCAGACAATAGCAATGCGTTAAAACAAAAAGCACCCATTCGGGTGCTTTTTGTTGTAAGACACTTTGTATTTCTATTTACCAAGCTTCCAACCTTCGCCTGGCCCGTAGGCAATGACGTAGAGGAGACCACCCATAATTGAGAGGTTCTTGAGAAGCTGAGTTGGCTGTTCGTCACCGATGTGTACAAGTACCACAGTGAAGAATGTGAAGACAAAAAGTGCTGCTGCAGCACAGCCGACACGATATCCAAGGATAAGTGCAGCACCACCACCAATCTTTGTAACGAGAATGAGTACTGCAACAAGTCCTGCAAGCGGAACACCAAGACCTTCTACCATGGCTGTTACTCCTGAAAGTCCCATTCCACTAAGCATGCCCCAACCAGAAACAACGAAGAGGAGACCTAGCAGTGCGCGTCCGACGAGCGTTCCATGCTTTCGCATCATTGCTCGCTGTGACTCTGACATCATTAACATACGTTTGTTATGGATTACATTATATAAACCTTGTGCGACAATCTGCCTCTAGTATATCAAAGAGAAGCCGGTGGGAGGGTTGTGGTGTGCATTGGTTCAGGCCTTTATACCGTACTATAATGAGCCTATGAACTACTGGCTAATGAAAAGCGAGCCGTCATGTTACGGGATAGATGACTTGAAACGCGATGGTGTCGGAATGTGGGATGATGTCCGGAATTACCAGGCTCGCAATTTTATGCGCACAATGAAAAAAGGGGATGGGGTGCTTTTCTATCACTCATCGTGTGATGCTATTGGCGTCGTTGGTCTTGCGAAGGTCCATACAGAAGCATATCCAGATCCGACACAGTTTGATAAAAAGTCATACAAGTTCGATCCAAAATCATCGAAGGAGAATCCACGATGGGATTCAGTTGATCTCACATTCATCAAGAAATTTACGGAACCAGTCACGCTTGGTGAACTTAAGCTTGATCCCTTTTTCAGTGATATGCTCGTAGTAAGAAGAGGGATGCGCCTCTCGGTGCAACCTGTTTCCAAAAAGCACTACGAACGTATTGTAAAAATGGCGAGTCGTAGCAAAAAATAAGGGGAGGGTGAGAGTAATCCACAGGGCAGGGGAGTAGTATGCTTGACGGTGAACGTTCGTTCACCTATACTTTATATATACAAGTATAAGCTCTATTACCATGAGTCAGCGAGAATACCTTAAGGCGCTTAACGCCGAAATCCAAAAGTTAAACGAGATCATTGATTGGAAAATCATTGAGAACGTAGACTATAGAAATGAAGCTCGTCGACACAAAAAGCTCCTTCGACAGCTTCGAAGCGATGAGTCGCGTCGAAAGCTATCGAGCGTCTTCGGGCTACTATTTCCACTGTGGAGGTAGGGTACAATGTGAGTATAGAATCCAGACATGTACGATGCATATAAGAAAAAAATAATATCGTACTACGAGCGCGAAAAGCGGATGCCATCATATACTGAGATCATGTCTCTTGTTGGTTTCAAGTCAAAGAATGCAGTCTCCAAGCTCGTTCAGAAACTCATCGATGAAGGTGTGGTACGCAAAGACGGTAGTGGAAAGCTCGCTCCAACTGAACGACTTTTTGAAGTGCCGCTCCTCGGTCTGGTGCAGGCAGGTCTTCCATCTGAAGCAGAAGTACAGCAGCTCGATACACTAAGCATTGATGGCTACCTTGTCTCAAACCGCGAACGCACGTTCCTTCTCGAGGTAAAGGGTGACTCTATGATAGAAGCGCATATTGAAGAGGGGGACATTGTCGTTGCTGAACGGGCTACTACTGCACGTGATGGTGACATCGTTGTGGCAGAAGTTGATGGTGAATGGACACTCAAATACTACAGAAATGAAAAGGGTACGGTATGGCTCATGCCTGCTAACAAGAACTACAAACCTATACACCCAAAGGAAAGTCTTCGTATTGCTGCTGTTGTTCGAGGGATAATGCGCAAGTACTAAAGCGCACACTGATGTGTATGAAAATTGGTGTCTTCGATTCAGGGCTCGGTGGTCTCACGATACTCAATGCTATTCGTGTCCGGCTACCAGAGTACGATTACATCTACTATGGTGATACAAAAAATCTTCCATACGGAGACAAGACAGAGGAGGAGATATACGAGCTTACAAAGTGTGCAGTCATAGAGCTCTTTGAGCGCGGAGCGCTCCTTGTCATCGTTGCATGCAATACCGCATCAGCAGAATCACTTCGTAGGCTACAGGAAACAATTTTCGAAGGGGCGTACCAAGGCAGAAAGATTCTTGGAGTTATTATCCCAACGATTGAAACTGTACTTGATGATAATCATCGGAACGTACTCCTCATAGGCACACGTCGTACGATCGAGTCAAAGAAGTACATCAAAGAACTTCTGAAACGAGATGGCGGCCATATATTTCTCACGAGCATCGCAACACCAGTGCTCGTACCACTCATCGAGTCAGGAGAAATCGAAGTTGCCCTCAAGTACCTCATGACCCTTATACCAACAGTGGGGGAGGTGGAGAGCATCATACTCGGGTGTACCCACTACACAGTGCTCAAAAACGGCCTTCGGAGAGAGTTCCCAGGACTCCGCATTATTTCTCAAGACGAGCTTATTCCTATGAAGCTTGAATCATACCTTCGCGCACATCCAGAGATTGAATCTGAACTCACGCGTGCAAAATCATACGTGCGCATTATTACCGGTGATGAACCAGGGCGTATTAATAGTGCTAGGGAATAAGCCGTGTTCTAATATAGTATACGTCGCACAATATATCTTTTGCGACATATACTATGGGGTGTTTGATACAGGGCTTCGTATTTCGTCGTGCTGGCTTAATATGATTCTATGACCCTATTTTCATTCGTTGCAGAGTCGCACCTACGACAGATGCGTATATCTTTCCCTGCCTCACACTCAAACTGTTTTCTCTTCTAAAAATTAAATCCGCTCTGGTACGTATGTAGTCCCGTTCCAAACCATTCTGTGTGTCTCGTCATCGTTTACTCTAAGGTCATGCATGCCTTCAGTAAGGCTTTCAAGGACGATGATGTTCTTTACTGCATATGCAAACGGTAGCGCACTAAGCTCACCAAGCTCGTTCTCCATAAAGATGCTTGCGATACATCCACCTGAACCACATGTAGCAGCTGATTCTACAATCGCGATGACGTCTTTTTTTCCGTCTTCATTGAGATCAGCGATCGTAGTCTCGATCGCGTCTGCAGTAAATGTACCGACTCCTTCGAGGACGGTATTTGCGTAGTGAGCAATGATCGTATTGTGCAACTCTTCGCTCGTAATGCCATCCATGAGTAACGCTGCATTACCATTCTGCAGATCGTTCAGGATACCTGTCGATCCTTTGATGACGTAGATGATGCCAAACACAAATAGGCCGAGTACGAAAAGTTTATTCATGCATTCATTTTATCATGGGCATGGTTTAACGATGAAGCGTCGCACAATATATAGGTATCAAAAAAGTGACACAACCGCGGTTGTGTCACTTCAAGTGTTCCTTTCACACTTTAGGAACTTTGCGACAGATCATCAATACCGGTATGACGGGTCCCGAAAGGATAATTGCAGGTGAATGACTACTTTGAAGGCATTCATGAAGCTCAGATTGTATTTCTAGGTACTTCCCCTTCCACTCTAGGAGTCTAATCACGTTACCACCTGAACCATCTTCTCCATCTTTTTTCGGATCGAGAAAATCTTCGAAGCGTATGCGAAGACTCGGTGAAAGTCTTTCGAGGCGACCGTGCCACTGAGCTTTAACTTCATCCCGAGTCATGAATCGTACATCGCACATGATTTTGTTTTGCTTGAGCATGCCCGCAAGTGTGATGCGAATGCATGTACAGTTTTGAGTCTCCTCATTATTTGGTCCTGCAAGCTGGCGAACCAGTAGTTTTATAAACCAAAGATTGAGATACGCCTTGATGTTCAAATCTCGCGTGGAGAGTATGGTGTGAGCGACGATTTCTTCGACTTCCCAACTGTGGGGTATCCTCTGAAGAATGCTGTTTGCTGCGCGTTCTATGACCCTCAGTGTTCGTTTGAGTGCAAAAAACGGGAGGCAAAAAGTGAGTCCGAGAGCGAGGTACAGCCAGATTGACTCCATGAGTCCTCCTAGAAAGAGTGGTCCCTAATCCAGCATGACTATACCGTACAGAGTAATTTAGTCAAAGCTGCTTATCGTGCAGGGAGATAGTTCATCGGGTCGATATATGCATCAGTAGCAGCAACAGGAGTTGTCGCGCTGCCGCAGCTTGTTACCGTTTTAATTTCATTAAACTTTCGAACGCTTACACCTGCCTTTGCATACACCGTAAAGTGGAGATGAGGACCAGTTGAGTACCCAGTGTTTCCAACATACCCAATGATGTCCCCTGTCTGCACCTGTTCACCTGGAGTGACACTCTGCACACTCTGATGCGCGTAGAGAGTTGAAAGTCCGTTTGCGTGATCGATAAGAGTCCATTTGCCCCATGAATAGCATCCTGGGAATTGATCAGTATCCCCGGTTGCGCGTACTGTTCCGGTAAGAGGTGCATAAATAGGTGTTCCGCGTGGTGCTCCGAAATCAACGCCAGGATGGTAAGGGCGTCCTCCATACACAGAGGCATTTTGCTTTGCAAATTCAGTTCCTCCGAACAGCTGGGTGATGATGACATTTTCGACTGGCCAATCGAAAACAGGAGTGCCTTTTGGTGGTATGGTATTTGGGTCGAGAATAAATTGCAGTTTAGACTCAAAATCTCGCATCTCCTTTATGATGAGCTCTTTTGCTGTTTCCTTTTCCTTCAGCATTTTTTGATACGCAGCTTCCTCGCTTTTTGTTTCCTTGAGGAGCGCATCTTTTTCTTGCTTGTTGCTAGAGAGAACAAAATTCTGATCGGTGTACTGCTCCTTCAAATCGACGAGTTCTTCGCGACGTTCAGTTGTCTCGTCATGTTTTTCTTCAAGAAGTTTCTTTTGAGAAACAAGACTTTTAACGCGGTCACTCACAACACCCCGAATCTGTTCGAGTTCATCAATTTGTTTCCAAAATTCTGATAGATTATCAAAGCGGAGCATCGCTTCAATCATTGAGTCGTTGTCGATTACATTGAGCAGTCGTAGAGATTCACCTATTGCGATTTCATTGCGACCGATAGTTACTTCAGTATCATCAATTTCGAGTGACAGTTTCGAAAGCATCAAATCGGTTGCACCAATTTTGTTTTGAGTATATGCAATATCAGATTGCACTTTTTTGCGCTCGAGTTCGAGCTGGTTGATTGTCTTTTGAAGCGTATTTTTCTCGGCACCGACTTTTTGTAGCTCGAGTTTATACGCGGCTATTTCTTTCTCAATTTCACCAAGTCGAGCACTTCGATCGTTGATCTCTGATTTTAGTTTTTCAATCTCCGACTGTTGCGCGCGTGCGAGAGGTATGGTCGAACAGCATGTGTACGAAAGTAACACACCAAAAAGAAAAACAACAAATGGCTTTTTGTGCCAGCGCATATGTGATGTATAGCACGTCTGTGCTATGTACTTAAAATTGTATCACAAGCAGTGCGAACCCTCTTGTATGCCTCTGCTGAGCCAATGATTGAAATGACGGTAAACGGGTCTGGTGACCGCTCTTTCCCGGTGAGTGCTACGCGGAGTGGCCAGAGTACTTCCCCCTTCCCTGTCTCCACGGCATAATCCCAGATACGCTCTTTTACAGATTCTGCGTCTGCGCCTTCAGGAATCGTCGAGATAATTTCAGCAAGTTTTTGCAGTCGAGGAAGTGACGCGCGTGGAGTATCGTCATTCTTCCATTTGATGAGTGCAGGGTCATGAACTGGTTGCGCAAAGGCAAAATCATACTCTCCCGCTTCTGCATACGTGGTGATTTCGTGTGGCACAGAAATACGCTCACGAATGACCGGGAGTGCTCGCATGAGACGTGCTGTATCAAATTGTGGAAGTGCGCGAACACGTTCAGGAAGACGTTCGGTGACGAGTGTGAGAAATGATGGGTCGTCGACGCGCTTTAGATGCTCTTTGTTCACCCAATTAAGTTTTTCGATATCGAAAATGGCACCGCTCTTTTGTACGCCGCCAAGGTCGAATATTTGCTCAAGCTGTGCGAGTGTAAAAAGCTCCTCATCGGTTCCAGGGTTCCAACCGAGGAGCGCAAGGTAGTTAACAAGGGCGTCCTTTAGATAGCCCTGCTCACGATAGCTGTTAAGCTGGGTTGCGCCATGACGCTTTGAAAGCTTGGACCGATCAGTTCCAAGGAGGAGCGGTAGGTGTGCATAGAGTGGACGCTGTGCCCCGATTGCTTCTTGGATGAGTATCTGACGTGGAGTATTTGATATGTGGTCCTCACCTCGAATAACGTGTGTAACACCCATCTCATGATCATCAACAACAACAGTAAAATGGTAGAGCGCATCATCGAGTGATCGTGCAATGACGAAGTCACCAAGTTCGGTGGTATCAAAGGTAATTTCCCCACGAACTTCATCTTCGAAGGTAATTGTTGTGTTCGGGTTTCTGAGACGGACCACTTGCACGCTCTTCCCTTCCTCTTTTTTACTCTCCTCCTCACTGATATAAGCAACCCCACGCTCTATCATGCGCTCAAGGTAACCACGGTAAATTTCTGCACGCTCTGACTGACGATAAAACCCATCCCACGACATTCCTAGCCATGAGAGTCCTTCAAGGATTTCATCCTCATATTCCTTCCGACTTCTTTCCTTGTCGGTGTCTTCAATACGCATGATGAACTTTCCTCCGAATCGCTTTGCATAGAGGTAGTTATAGAGTGCGGTACGAGCGGTACCTACATGCAGGTTACCCGTTGGGCTGGGAGCCATGCGGGTGACTACGGTGTTGTGAGAAGATTGTTTCATATCAGGTGTGTGAATCTGCGATCGAGGAAACCATATCGGCCAGGAGGAGTGCCCCATTTTGGGGTGCAAAATGCGTTGCTTTCATAGCCATATCGGTATAGAGCGCTGTGTTTTTTATAATACGGGTGATTTCTTCCATTAGCAAGCTATCTCGCAAATTTGCTTCCTCTATGACACTCGCTGCGCCCGAACGTGCGTACGCGAATGCATTTGTCCGCTGATCATGACTAATACCTTCCGGTATTGGGATGAGAATCGATGGTTTTCCATGGAGTGCTATTTCGTAGATTGTGCCAGTCCCTGCGCGTGAAATGATGAGTGATGCTGCGCTGTACGCTGTCGCAAGCGTGCTTGGGTTATCAAAAAATGCAATTGGTCGATACCGTCCAAGGAGTGCATTATCCTCTACGAGTTCTCGTGCAGAGAGAACAGTTACGTCAAAATGCTGTCGTCCAGTTTGGTGAATAACATTGTATGCCGGGAGTAGCGTATGGAGGAGCTCAAGAACAAGAGTATTGAGTCGCTCTGCTCCTTGTGACCCACCAAGGATAAGAATGGTTGGTAGCTTGGTATCAAGCTCAAGAAGTGAGGCAGCATCAGGAATAGATTCAAGTAGTTTCTTTCGAACGGGTATACCCGTAAGTGTCGCTTCGTGCTTTGGGAAAAATTGGCGGACATCTTCAAAAGATATGGCAACGTGAGGAGTAAAATGTGCTGCAAGCGCATTTGCGCGTCCCGGCCGAGTGTCTGACTCGTGTACTACAATTGGTATACGAAAGAAAGCAGCTGCAAGTATGATAGGCACACTCGTGTATCCACCCTTGGATACAACTACATCCGGATAGAGAATGTAGAGTTTGTAGAATGCAACAAAGAAGCCCGCAAGAACTTTAAAGATATCTAAAAAATTGAGAATTGATGGGTAGCGGCGCTGCTTGCCTGCGGGGCAGGATACAAAAGTGATCCCCTCCGTTTCAAGTGCTTTGCTGTCATATGGTTCAGGACCTATGTAGAAGAGCTCCACCCCACCTCGTGCATTCAGTGCTTCTGCAAGGGCAATAAGAGGATAGAAATGTCCCCCTGAACCACCACCTGTAAGAAGAATGCGTGCATTCGGTTTCATAGTATGTCCATATCGTATCATGCACTACGCGGTTGAATGCTTTTGATGCTTTGATACGTTGAGAATAATTCCCACGGACGCGAGGGTAACAAGGAGTGCAGTACCTCCATGACTGATGAAAGGAAGAGGGAGCCCCGAGAGTGGTGCGATCCCAAGCATGGCTGCAATGTTAAGAAATGCTTGGGCAATGATGAGTGACGTAAGTCCCACGACGAGGAGCATTCCAAAAAGATCTGGCGCACGTGTTGCAATGCGCATACCACGCATACCAAAGCACACAAAAAGTATAATAAGTATGCTAGAACCAAAAAAGCCAAACTCTTCAGCATATACTGCAAAAATGGAGTCACCGATAGGTTCGGGTAGGTATTCAAACTTTTGGATGCTCTGACCATATCCGCGACCAAAAAAGCCTCCAGAACCAATTGCGATAAGCGATTGGTGTATTTGGTACCCTGCTCCCTGCAGATCTTGTGCAGGGTCTATGAATGTCATGATGCGATCTTTGATGTATGGTCGCATAAAAACGAGTACCGCAAGGAGAAGTACTCCCGCAACCATCATGAGAGCAACATCACGAACACGCCCACCCGCAACGATAAAAACGGCGATTGATGCGGTTGCGATAATGAGAAACGTGTCTGTATCAGGTTGTATAAGGAGCGCAAAAGCAGCAACAGCAAGAAAGCCGATAAAAGGAAGCGTCCCGTAGGTGAAGCTTTGAATCGCATGCTTCATCCCCGAGAGCCATGTTGCCATGTATACAATGAGTCCTATCTTAAGAATTTCTGCAGGCTGAAATGATATGAAGCCAAGATCAAGCCAGCGTCGTGCTCCACCATGCGAAAGTCCAAGATGCGGGATAAACACTGCAAAGGTGAGGAGGAGTGATCCTATAAAAAAATAAAATGCGAATTGTCTCCAAAATCGATAGTGGAGTGCGCTCGTTCCGATGAGTGCAATAGTTCCTCCTACAATTCCAAAAATAAGTTGATTAACCGCTACCCCAGAAAAGCGTGCGCCTTCGCGCGCAAGAAGTCCGAGCGAAGCAGATGAAAAAATGAAGAAACCTGAGACAACAAGGAGGACGGTAAGTATGAGCAGTGTTCTATCGACAGACCACATATGCATTTAAAATGCTATTGCGAGTAACATGCCGACAATCGCCATGACAAAGCCCAAGATCCAGTAGCGCATGGTTACTTTGTAGCCAGGCCAACCGAGTGCTTCGAAGTGGTGATGAATTGGTGCGATACGAAATACTTTGGTTCCGAACACTTTCTTAGAGAAGACCTGGATGATATCAGATGCGACGGTCGCTACGAGAAGAAACCCGATGATTGGTAGTACTGAAACGCCCTCACCCCCACCGAGTGTGTCGGTCATAAAGGCAATAACGGTGAGCGCCATAGTGAGCGCCATGATTCCTGTCTCTGTCATGTAGAAGCGTGCTGGGGGAACGTTAAACCATAGAAATGCCAAGATACCACCGACGATGGTTGCAGAGAGTGCTGCAAGATCTACTTGATTTTGGAAGAGCGCAATACCTGCATACGCTGTGAAAATAAACATAAATGTTCCCCCAGAGAGACCATCAATGCCATCAATGACGCTTGAGGCATAGATTGAAAGTGCTACGAGCACAAAGAACGGTATAAAAAAGATGCCGAGATCGACAGGACCGTATCCAATCAGTGTGACACTCGAGACATCGAGTTTCTCGTAAAACCACCATGCAGAAAAAAGTGCAGAGAGTGAGACGACAAGCAGACGGTGCCAGAGAGGAAGTCCTCCTGCAAAATGTGTTCCTGTTCCCCGAATAACGAGGAGATCGTCGATAAAACCAACAACAGCTCCTACCATGAGTGCAAAGAGCGGAAGCCATGTCTGCGAACGGCTAAAGAAGTTGAGTGAGCCAAGGAATGTTTCAGGAAAAATGATGTGACCGAGCCAGACGAGGAATACCGTAATGAGGACGCTCACCCATATCACGATACCGCCCATGCGGGGAGTGTTCGTGTCCCTTTCTTTATGGAGCTCATCAAACACAGGGGTTTCACCGCCGCCGTAACCCACCCCCTTCCCTGCCTTCTTTTTCCATGCACGATATTTATATAGGTAGTGTGTAACAAGTGGAGTGATGAGTATGCCTATAGCAAAGGCAGTGGCAGTTGGTATGAATACTTTGAGAATACTTGTTTCCATAAGGTATGTATTACTGAGGTTCGTGCATAATGAATTCACGTGCTCGCTTTGAGAGCAGCAGGGTGTCGTCGAAGCGTCCATCAAATGTTGAATCGAGTACAACGGTCACTATGGGGCGATTGAGTCCAGACTCGAATGCAACAACCAGGTTGCCTCCTGCAAGCTCGGTATACCCGGTTTTTGAAGCGAGAAGACCGGGTATGTTGAGGACTACTGGGTTGGTATTTTCAACATCGTGGTATTCGCCATGTTCATTGTAGACACGTGTTGCATCGATGGTTGTGAGTCGCGTAACTTCAGGATACTCGGTAATGAGATATTCCATAAGAAGCGCAACATCACGTGCACTCGAAACCGCACCTGGTTCTGTTGCAGAAATATCTAGTCCAGAAGCATTTTTAAAATGAGTGCTTGAAAGTCCAAGTTCCGATGCACGAAGATTCATTGCATGTACAAAGAGTGCATCAGGATCGACAGCACCTTCGATGGCGCTTCCTGCCGCTGCTGCGAGGGCTTCAGCACCATCATTTGATGATGCGATAAGGACCATGTCGGTAAGGTCCTTAAGGCTAAATGTTTCACCTTCAGAGAGACCACTATCTCCATCTGTACGGATGGCATCAATGGTGATGTTAACTTTGCTTTCATCCTCAAGGAGCTCGTATGCAACGAGTGCAGTCATGAGTTTGGTAATTGATGCGAGCGCTTTTTGTGTATCGCCATTTTTATTAAAGAGCACACGCTGTTCTCGTACATCCCACACAAAAGCTGCATCTGCAGTGAGTGCAAGATCATCAAAAGGATTTACAAATGCGCTCGCACTTTGAGGGGTGTTGAGTGTTGTGCTTACATGGATCTCACTCGGTGATTCTTCCTTCGGTTCAAAGAGTGCCATGAAGGTGCCAACATACGTGGTAGTGAAAACAAAAAAGAGCAAAAAAAGTGCGACCCCGAGCTGACGAAGGACAGGTATATGTGCGGGTTCAGGTGTAGTGAGAATCGGTTCAACAAAAGGCGCTTCCACAGGCGCTTCAGAGTGTATCGATTCTTGTTCTGTAGTTTTCTTTGCCATACAGTTTTACGCCACTGTTTCGTCAGCTTGTTCTTTGGCTTGCCCCTGCTCAAATGCATCAATTGCATTGAGTATCACTTCAAAATCAGGGAGCTCTTCACGCTTTCCGATACCGAGGTGACGCATGAGTTCTGGGGTAGCTGCGTAGAGGAGAGATCGTGAATCTTTTGGATTGTCTCGTTTCTCGATGAGTCCGCGGACGAGAAGATTTCTGATGATGAATGTGGAGTTTACGCCACGAATGCGATCAACTTCTGCACGTGTAAGCGGGCCACGGTAGAGAATCACAGAAAGCGTTTCTGCACCTGCTTTACCGATGTCCTTTGAGAGCTCATCTTTACGAAGTGATTCGATACGTTCACTCATTTCAGGTGGAGTGGTGAGCTCTACTTCCCTGTCAGTCATGGTTACCCGGATGCCACTTTGTGCACGGCTCGACTGTAGTCGGGCACATGCTTCGCGGACCTCTGTTTCTGACACACCAAAAAACGCTGCAAGCGCGCCAAATGCATATGGTTCTGTCTTATAGAACAGAACCGCCTCTATTTCCGCCTCAAGGCTCATAAGGCCAGTCTAGCATGAAAATAAGCCACAAATCACCCTCCCCTGTCGATTAGTTTTAATTGTCAGAGTCCCCGTAAATTGTTATCGTTCATTCGGACTTCAGGAGCCCAAAATGGCAACGCGTACCTTGACGTATATCGGCTATACATGCCGTGGAAGCGGAACACCCGCCCCTGCCATCATCATTGCGCAAGACGATGCCGGCAACGCCTTTGCGCTCTATCCTTCGGGGGACATCAAACCATTGAAGGATTCGCCGGAGGAGATAAAAACTAAAGCAAGGAACCTCATTCTCTACCGTGAGGGTGAACGAATTGAACACAATCCAAAGCATCGTATCTTTGCCTTCGCCGAAGACGATTTGTACGTTGGTGAGAGCAAGATGTTGCGAGTGCGCTTCAGGCGAAGGAAGAAAAGCCTGGAATCACTTCCCGAGCGAGACGAGGAACAAGAGGAACGTCTCATCACGTACACACAAGTACTCAAGCTCGAGCTTCGGTGGTGAATAGGAAGAAACAGCGTGCTACGGCGCGCTGTTTTAATGATACTTCGGAGCGCTATTCCCGTGGCGCTCTAGAACAAAAATAAGCCACAAATCACCCCACCCTGTCGATTAGATCAGTCAGTTGTCAAAATAAGATTTTGAATGATGGCATCAAATACTTTGGAGTCACCCGACCATGGAGAGTAGAGATACAAAGCACTGTCTCGACCGTGAATGATTGCAACTTCATCAAATGAATCATACGGATTTTCCTTTCTGTAGACTGCCACCAATGCGCCGTTCTTTTCGACATCTCTGATTTTAGTGTTAGTTTCAACTCTATAGTGGGGCTGTAACAAGTCTTCTTTAGTGAGGGTGGTTATAGTGTACGGTAAGTACCCTTCTGGAGTGCAGTGATTTCGAAAAGCATCTTTCATTTCCTCCCATCCTTCATTTGTCCAGAGCTCCAGAGTATTGTCGCTACTGAGCTGTGATCGTTTTCGGTACAACATTCCCTCAGGGATAGTTATCGAGAATTGACTACCCACGTCGCGATATACAGTTTCTTGAGTAGGGAGCCAAAATTCATACTCTTCATTGAGCGGTCCTCCCGGACAATTAGTTAGAGGTTGGGTAGTAGTTGATGGTACATTCGTAGGAATATCCGTTGTAGGAAGTATCGGTGTGTTTGTGGCAATATTTTGATTTCCTCTGCTGTCAGGAATAACTTCAATGTCATTCGAATCCTGGATATAACTTGAATATGAAAAGATAAAAAAACTTATGAGCGTAACAATAGTTCCTCCAAAGATGAGAAGTTTCTTCATAAATAATTAATGATACTTCGGAGCGCTATTCCCATGGCGCTCTATTTCTATATCGTGGAATCGTCCACCTTGGTTTACCATGACCATCCCCTGCTTCACCATCTCAAGAACCGCAAGGAATCCCACAATCACCGTTGAACGTTCCGCACCCCCTCCGGTGAAGTCTTTGAAAGTGGTTTTAAACTGTCGCTCGATGCGGTCTTTGAGGCTCGTCATCATTTCTTCGAGTGAAACAACTTTGCGTACCGCAACTTTAGGTTTCTCCACTTTTTTAGGGAGATTCTCAATCACCGATGACATTGCTGTACGGAGTGCGTCCGTCGTTGTGAATTTATCTGGGAGGAAGAGTGGCGTCGTGTCTTCTTTGTATGGTCGTTCGAATGTAACACGAGATCCAAAAATACTCGCGAGCTTTTGACCCGCAGTGCGGAATATTTGATAGAAACGGAGACGTGTTTCGAGTTCATCGACGTTCTCCTCTTCTTCTTGTGTGAGTTCAAGTACCGGAAGAAGTGATTTTGATTTAAGGAGAAGGAGTGTTGCAGCGAGCACGATGAAATCAGCGATGTCGCGAAGCGAGCGCTCTTCGAGCTGTGCGACGTACTTCATGTAGTCGTCGGTTACCGCAGCGAGCGAGATGTCGTTTACGAGAAGCTTCCGCCTCTCGATGAGATCGATAAGGAGATCCAACGGTCCACTATAGACCTCGGTTTGTATTTCAAATTGGTTCCCTATTTTCGTCGTTTCGGTACCGTCCATCAGCCCATTCTACCATCAGTAGAATGGGTATGAGTATTTGATATAAGTATAAGTATCGGCATTTTGAATACCAAAGATCACCTCTTCATCCTCAAAACACCTAGAATTCTTATAGTGGCCTATATACTCCATCGAGGGACATCACAGAGACTGATCCGTCAATTTTACTGATTTTAATTGATGGTATCGCTGGGGCTGAAGTAACATCACCAGGACAGACATCACTAAACACTCTTTTGGTGTGATAAATGCGATCATCACCCTCATCTTCTTTTTGTATGTTTAGACACTCCAGATTTATCTGAGTTTTTAAGTCTTGGATGATTACTTTTTGTGCAATGGAAAGTATCTTTTCTTCGGACAAGTAGTTTATTTCGCTAGCGGCCCCTGTTTGTTGGCTGAAGTCTAATTTTTCTGTTGAAGTGGCTTGATTTGAAATTGTATTTAAAGACTCACCTGATTCATCCTTGTATACAATCTTCTCGACTTCCACAACCTTTTCAGGAGCATACGTGTAACCGATGTACCCACCGATAAATGGCATTACAATGAAAAGCACCATCGCAAGATACTTCGAAAGTGGTGTTACGCGATTCACTGCACTAAAGGTCTGTTCTTCGTCCATTCCCTTTATTTTAGCATCAGAAAGGGGTGAAAAAGTCATGATATACTCAGCTTAATGGCACATATCAACTACTATCTCGACCTCTGTTCTGAGACTTTCATTGTGAACGATGGTGCAGTACTCCTTCGACTACATGAGAAATATGACATCTGGACTGGTCCTGGAGGACATATCGATCCGGGTGAAGATGCAAATGAGGCGGCAATACGTGAAGCGTGGGAAGAGGTTGGCATCAAGGTAACACTCGTCGGTCCAAAAGATTGGGAGAAGAAGGATACTCCTACAAATATCGATCTCGTTCCTCCTCTGTTTTACAACCGTCACAGAATCAATGCAACGCACGAACATGCTGGTTTTATTTTTGTCGGTCGGTCTGATACACGAGAAGTGAATCCGCAAACTGAAGAAGACAAGAAGACAACATCAGTGTGGGTCACACGAGAAGAACTCGATCATTTGAAAGCAACTGACCATCGTCTACGCGAAGAGACCTACAAGTATGCGCTCAAGGCATTGGAGCTGGTAAGTAGCGGTAATTCTTACCTTTCACCCTAATTCAAAGAATTTATGACTCTCGAAGAAATCACAAAATTAGTGGACGGTGATCCAAAAATGCTTATTGAGGAAATGGGTAAACTCGGATTAGATTTTAGTGATATTGAGAAAGATATCCATAGATATATGGTTAAGAAAAGATTTGCTTTGACTGACAAAGAAATTGAAGCTGTAGATTTTGTATTTTGGGTTGCATATTATGTAGAGAGAGAAGCCGAATCACTAATAATTGAGCCAGAAGTTCATATAGGTGCAAGGAGAGACGTTATTCAATCACTAGTAAGCTCATTGCACTTTGGAGGAAAGATAAAAATGATTGAAGAAATCTATACTGGAAACAAAGATCCTTTAGTTAAATTAATGCGTAGGATTCAAGATTTTAGAAATGAAATAGCCCATGGACGATTTCATCAGTTAGAGTATGGCGGTTTTCATTTGAGCGATAATAGAGGAAAGTTACTTCTTATCGGCAATCTTAGGGATGTTTTTAGGAAGAAAAATATTTAAATAAGAATAATGACCAACCTATTTTTTTTATTCTTTCTTAAACGTCAGTCAGTATGCTTTCAGGTACGCGAAGCACAAGAAAAAGACCCGAGACGTACAAGTGTACGATGAGGGTCTTATCAGCCCTAGGCCTTGCCTAGGGCTGATACTGTGTGAACTTTTTAAATAAATAACTCCTTGTTTTCTTCGACTAACTTTTTTAATTTTTCTTTGATTTCTCTGTGAAACTCGATGGAAGTGTCCTTGAGATCGTCAATTTCCCAATAGATCATTTTTGGATGATTTTTTAAGTAATCTGGAATGAATTCCGGTTCCGACATCACAATTACTCGATCTACACCATCGAGTAATTCAGGTGAAAGCTGCGTTCGAATTTTATCTGACCAGTCTAGTCCTTCCTCCTGCAGTATTTGAATTACTTTTTCAGCTCCTTTCACATTTTTAATATATACCCCATGCTGAGATTCTCCTGTTCTTGATGACACCACGCGAGTGCCTGCAGATATCACAGTATGTTCAGGAAAATTCTTTTGAAGGAGTCCAGCAAGAATCTGACTTCGACCAACGTTGGCTCTGCAGATAGTTAGAATTTTCATGAGGGAATTATATCAAAATTCACATCTCGTCAATTGCTTCCGGGCAAGGACTCAAACTCACGGTAGAGATGTGATGTGTCTACAGCTTCTCGGCGATCTTCACGAGCAGTCTCACAGGTTCCCCTGTTGCTCCCTTTGCGAGTTTGTCTGATGCGACTGAGGTCATGCGAGGTGCCATGTCTATGTGCGCCCAACGAAGTCCCTTGGTGAAATGCGAGAGGAAAGTGCCACCGTTGATGGAGCCACCGTAGCTGCTGTTTCCTGAAGGTATGTTCGCTATATCAGCGTTCACCCCCTTGGTGTGCTGTTTGTACTCATCCCAGAGTGGAAGCGGGAATGTGTAGTCGCCACTCTCTTCTCCAAGCTCACGGAGCGTATCCTCGAGCTTTCGCTCTTTTGTCATGATGACGTTCGCATGCTGACCGAGCGCCACAAGTGCTGCACCAGTGAGTGTTGCAACGTCGACAACGAGGCGTGGCTTGTACTGCTTCGCATAGTGAAGCGCGTCTGCGAGTACGAGTCGCCCTTCTGCGTCGGTATGGAGCACATCGACGGTCGTGCCCGACATCATGGTAAGGACATCACCTGGACGCATTGCTGTTCCCGATATCGCATTTTCTGCTGCGGGGATGAGTCCGACGAAGTGACCAGGAAGCCCAAGCTTTGCTATGGCACCAAGCGCACCAATGACCGATGCTCCTCCTGACATATCCATGTGCATCTCATACATCGCCATACCCGGCTTTACCTGCAGTCCACCGGTATCGAAGGTAATGCCTTTGCCGACAAACACGATAGGCCCATTGTCTTTTGTTGCTTTCCCTTTGTACTCAATGATGATGAAGCGCGGTTTGTGAAGTGCCCCCTGCCCTACACCAAGAACACCACCCATCTTGAGTTTTGTAATCGCCTTGTCGTCGAGCACCTTCACAGTCGCCTTTGTCCCCTTGAGAATATCCTTTGCTGCTTTTCCGAGTCGTTCCGGAGTCATGTCGCCTCCTGAAGTGTTTGCAATATCGCGGCAGTTGTTTGTGTACGTTCCAACCACTTCGCCATGCGCGAGTGCTTGCTTTGCTTTTGCCGCTGTCACACCAGTGAGGAGGATTTCGGTGAGGACAGATTTTGGTGCTTTGCTTTTGTACTTTGTGAACTCGTAGTTTGCGAGATGAAAATTCTCTGCAATGTTCTGCCACATCCATGCTTCTCCATAGTCTTTGAGTCCAGAGAGTGTATCGAATTTGAATTCGATAGCGATCTTTGCGAGCTTGTGCTTCTTCGCACTCATGACGATCTCGCGGACGAGCGTGCGGAAGGTACGGTGCGTGAGCTTCTCGAGTTTCCCGGTGACGAGATGAAGCTCTTTCGCTTTCCCATTCTCTACGAATCGCTCGCTTCCTTTCACATCAAAGACGACGCGTACGTAGTCGCTCTTCAGTGTGTCGATAGACTTACTGGTTGTCTTAACCTGCATTTTCTTCTGGCTTCGCGAGTAACGTATCGATGCGGTTCATGTCGCGTGGGAAGAGTGTCGCTTCCTTTACATTCGGTACACCACAGAACTTCGCAGTGAGACGCTCGAGTCCCATACCAATACCACCGTGTGGAGGAATGCCGTATTTGAAGGCCTGGAGGTAGAAATCAAACTTTGCTGGGTCGAGTCCTTTCTCCTTGATGCGCTCGATGAGCGTATCGTAGTCATGGACGCGCTGGCTTCCTGAACACATCTCGAGACCACGGAAAAGGAGGTCGAAGCTACGGGTGAACTCTGGGTTCTCTGGGTCGACATGCGTATAGAACGGACGCTTCTTCGTTGGGAAGTGCGTCACGAAGACGAAATCAGAACCAAGGTTCTTTTGCGCGTATTCACAAAGGAATCGTTCGTCCTCTGGCTCGAGGTCTGGCTCCTTCGTCTTGTCGACGCCGGTCTCTTTGAGGATGAGTTGTTGTGCCTCGCGGAGTGTGTACGTTGGGAATGCTTCAGGTGCGAGTGGATTCTCTACCCCGAGGAGCTTGAGTTCAGCTGCGCACTCCGTTGTTACTGTTTCGGTGATAGCACGCATAAGCTTCGTGACGAGACGCATGACGTCAGTATGGTCTTTCACGAATGCCATTTCGAGATCCATCATTGAAATCTCTGAGAGGTGACGTGTTGTTGCAGAACGCTCAGCACGGAATGTTGCACCGAGTGCGAACGCGCGCTCAAACACACCAGCCATCATCTGCTTGTAGAGCTGAGGACTTGTTGCGAGGTAGGCGTAGTTATCGTTGAAGTACTCAACACGGAATACTTCTGCCCCACCTTCAGCGTCACCACCAACGAGTTTTGGCGCTTGGAACTCTGTGAATCCCTCACTCGTGAGGTATTCGCGGTACGCCTTTGCAATTGTGTGCTGCACCTTGAAGATAGCGCGTTCGCGCTTTCTGCGGAGTGTGAGCGGACGATAGTCGAGGAGTGTGTCGAGATTGAGGTCACCATCAATATCAAATGGAAGTGCCTCTGCTTTCGCGATAACGGTGATACCAGTGATCTCTAGTTCAATGTCACCGTTTGGAGTATTTGCGTTCACCATTTTCTCCGGTCGTTTGTGGACGATACCAGAAACTTCTACTACCCATGCTGTTCGAAGCTCTTGTGCGATGGTGAGCACCTCAGGCTTTCCAAAAACGACACCTTGGATTTCTCCAGAACGATCTCGGAAATCAAAGAAGGCAACCTTACCTTGGTTGCGAGCAACATCAACCCATCCCTGAATAGTGACTGGGCTTTCAACGTGTTCGCGGAGTGCGCTAATGAGTGTCCTTTCCATATAGTTTAGTGAGGAACGGAAAACCGCCCCCAGATACAATAATTTAATAATGGTATCTATAGGGGCGGTTGAGGCCGCGGTGCCACCCTATTTCCCTGTCGTATGCGACATGGGCGCTTTAGATCGCTCAATTTCGATAACCAAAGGTTTCGGTGGGTGTCAGCCACATGAGCGGTATATAGCGATTCTATAAGGGTTTTGGTGAATGGTCAATATTATCGAAAGTTGCGTTCTGAAGACTGAAATAGCAAACCCCCTACTGCGCAAGCGGTAGGGGGTTTCTTTGCGATTCGAAGTGAGTCGTCCACTATCAGGGTGCGATTCCGAGGTATTCGTTCGGAGTGATGTCGTCGACGATCATCATCTTGCGTTGTGTGATCAGCGCGATCGCCGCTTCCAGGCACTTCACCTGGTCATTCGACAGTCGCGCTTTGCTCTGAACGAGAAAACCTCCGAACTCGCGAACCGCCGCGATTGAGCCAGCGGTCGCGCCAACTTGCCAATCGTTGTTAGTTGGTGCAGCTGCACCTGAAACAACCCTTCTTCTCGGTGTAGCCATGGATGTCTCCAGAAAAGTTGCGGAAAGAACCAACTTGTATTCTATATCGAATACAGGTACCCAACAACACGTAGTGTTTTTACAGAGAGATACCTACCTTCTCTCGCACCTCAGTCATCTTCTTCGAAGCTCGTTCACGAGCTCGCATAGCCCCATCCTCTAGTATTGCTTTTACATCACTGTCGCTGATAGATGCTCGCTTTTCACGCATCGGACTAATGAAGGCATCAATATCTTCGATGAGTGCATCTTTAAGATTCTTGTACTTCCCTTTGTGTTCTTCATAGAGTGGAGTGAGTTCAGCTTCCGATTTGAGAAGTGTGTGAATCGCGTACACATTCTCTGGTCGTTCGCCAGACGAATCAGTCAGGATGCTCATGACAGCCTTCTGTATTTCTTCTCGTGTACCGAAAAGTGGAATGGCGTTCTTGTAGCTCTTAGACATTTTTTGTCCGTCAGTTCCCGGGACAATACCCACTCCCTTCAAAATCATTTCCTGTGGTGGCGTGAATGTCTCTCCGTATGCGAGGTTAAACTTGTTCGCCGCTTCGCGCGCGTACTCTATGTGCTGACGCTGGTCCTCCCCTACCGGCACGAGCTCTGCGTCATAGAGAAGAATGTCTGCCGCCATGAGCATCGGGTAATTAAAGAGTCCTGCACTCGCTTCGATACCTTTTGCAGTTTTGTCTTTGTATGCGTGCGCCTGCATGAGGAATGGCACAGTGACGAGGCATTCGAACATCCATGCGAGCTCGGTATGCTCTGGTACGTCAGACTGCTTGAAGATAATTGCTTCTTTTGGATCAACACCGACAGCGACATAGTCTTTCACGACATCAAGAATATTCTGTCGAAGCACACCCGCATCACGAACTGTGGTGAGTGAGTGGAGGTCAGCCACCATAAGGTGACTCTCGTAATCACGGTAGACATCAGCAAATGGTTTGAGAGCACCAAAATAATTACCGATATGAAGTGTGCCGGTTGTTTGGAGGCCGGTGAGAAGTCGTTTTTTGTTCATACAGGAAATACTACCATAGCCTTTAATCTCCGTGATCAGTCGTCTGCCTGGACGGTAATGTCAGTTCCCTCGTCGGCATCATTTTTGTGTTTCTGCGCGTACGCTGCACGAACTTCTTTCTTTACGTGGGGTATGCGTGGTATAGCGACAGAAGCGATTGCTGCGATTATGGCGATTTCGTGATATTCAAAACCGATTGCCATACCGATAGCGCCTGCAAACCAAACGCTCGCAGCAGTGGTGAGGTTACGAACCTTCGGTCCATCTTTGAGGATGAGCCCTGCTCCAAGGAAACCGATACCAGTTACGATCTGTGCTGCAATGCGTGACTGTGATGCGGGATCGACAGTCATGGACATGAAGGTAAAGAGCATGGCACCACAAATAACGAAGATGTGCGTGCTCATTCCTGCATCTTTTCCTCGTATTTCTCGCTCAGCACCTATCAGGGCGCCGAGTATGATTGCAATGAGAAGATCGATTGCGAAACGGATAACGAGAGGGTCGTTGAACGTAAAATAGGTAGCGAGTTCCATAGGAAATCAGTATAGCCAAAAAAAGTATTTTTGCACCTTTACTTATTTCTTAGGAGGAAAAGTGTTGTGGCGAAGATGGCACCAAGCGTGTCGGCGAGCATATCCTTTTGTGCGTCCCAGATATCACCCTGGCTTCCAAGGTACGCTGCTCCAGCTTCTGGCGCTGCGCTTGCTGCATAAATCCACTCGATGAGTTCGTAGCTCATTGCAATAGTTGCAATGGTAAAGACTGGGTAGGTAAAGAGAAGAAATCGATTGGTAACAAGTTTCTTCGTGTAGAGAAGCTCTGCAACTGCAAATGCGTAAAAGCCAACGGTGAAGTGCGCAATACGATCGAAGTGGTTTCGTTCGAAATCAAAAAGCTCAGTGATAAAACCAAAAGGCACATTTGCGAAGGTCCAGTGTCCACCAATGGTGTGGAGGTAGATAAGGAAGAACATGAGTGCGTATGCGAGGTTTGAGAAACGTATGTTCCTCGCATAGAGCACAAGGATGATACCGACAATAATCCAGACAGTGAGATTTTCTGCAAACCAGGTTGCTCTATCGACGGGATTAAACGCGAGAATAGTAAAAAGAATGGCGTAGACACCAAGGAGTCCTTGAAGAAATTTATTTTCCATATACTCCAAGTATAAACCACTTTTGTTCTCAAATCGGCGTATACTAGGAGTATTGGTACAAGCTAATTAATACGTATGGAAGATTCACAAAACCAGGACGGAACACAAAGTGCAAACACCCCAGTCACGAAGAAGGACTACACAAAGCCAATCATCATTGGTGTTGTCGTTCTTGCAGTGCTCTACGGTGCGCAGATGATGTTCTCGCCAGAGCGTGCTATGGAGCGCGCTATCGAGGAGGCGTATGAAGATGCTGGAGTTGCTGTTGATATTGATCGGGATGGTGACACGAACGTCACCTTCTCAGGTGAAGACGGTGAGTCGTATACCGTGAGTACAGGAGGTGATGTTTCCCTTCCGGATAACTGGCCTGAGAGTGTTCCGGTTCCTTCAGACGCAAAGATTACATATGCAGGAACGATGACCGCTGGTGCACCTGGTGGTGGTACTACTGTTGCTTTCACCACAGGACAATCAGTTGCGGAGGTGACCGAGTACTATAAGAGCGAGCTTAGTGGGAAGGGTTGGACAATCGCCGCTACTATGGCAACCGCAGATGGTTCTATGGTGAGCGCGACACGCGCAGAGGGTGAAGGCGTTATCCTCTACGTTGGTACGTCCCCTGACGGCACCACAGTGAGTATGACTGTGCAGGCACAAAATTAAAATCAACATGAATAAAACCCGGACGGCCACAGGCCGTCCGGGTTTTATGTTCTATGCATCTTCATCGAGCTCAGCGCAGACTTCATCTCGAGCCTCACCCACAATACGTGCTGCCTCTTCGTCTATGAGACTCTTTTCAAGTTTAGTGAGTACCGTACACACCTCCTTTTCCGAGTACCCTTTCTCGATGAGTTCCACTGCTTTTTTGGTAACGAGATTTTCATCAATGCTGCTCTTTTTGAGAGCGGCATCAAAGAATTTTTCAAATGGGTGAGCCATATCCGGTGCATTATACGGTACTTGTGGTACTGTGTGCAGGTTATGAACGAAATCACCATTGATACAGAGGCGCTCACATTCAAAGCGGCTGAGAATGTGCGCGATATCCTCACCTACGCGGTAGAGCACACGAGCGACCACAAAGCGCTCGTTGTCTACGACACAAAGGATCCGCTCGCCCGTATTCTCACGGATGCGTATCGATGGGTGCTTCCTGATGCTACCTACATTGATTTTGATGCACACACAAAGGAGGAAATTATCGCTGCATTCACGAGTCTTTCACCACGTGACCTTGTGGTGCTCATTCAGTCGAGTGATTTCAGACTGAATGAATTCCGTATCCGCATACAGCTCTTTCAGTTGAAACTCAAAGTCATTGATCACCTTCACCTCTACCGCAACACTCCTGATTCGTGGGAGACGTACGTGAATGCACTCGCATACGACATTGATTGGTATCGAGGTACAGGACATAGGCTGAAAGATATTCTTGGAAAAACTCAGACACTCCGCATTCTCGGAGATGGTACTGAGCTCGTTGTGCGAGGTGGACTCGAAATGCCAAAACCAAACCTCGGTGACTATACCGGAATGGAAAATATTGGCGGCACCTTCCCTATCGGTGAAGTGTTTACCGAAGCAAAAGACCTTACCCAAGTTTCAGGTTCACTCATGGTGTATGCATTTGCAGATTCGAATTTCAATATTCTGATGCATGATCCATTTCGGGTTGATATCGAAAATGGCATTGTGGTGGGATGGGAGACAAACGCCCCACAGGCATTCAGTGAGGTGATCGAGCAGATCAAATCAAATGAACGACCACTCCTCCGTGAAGTTGGGTTTGGGCTCAATCGTGCAATTACCCGTGACCACTATCTTAAAGACATCACCGCATTTGAACGAATCCTCGGTCTCCACTTCTCACTCGGAGAAAAGCATACTGTGTATAAAAAACAAGGGATAAGTGCAGACAAGACCCGATTCCACGTCGATGTCTTTCCAGTGGTATCAAAGGTATACGCCGATGGAGTCGTTATTTTTGAGGACGGCGAGTATCAGGTGTAATACTAGGAGTTCTCTCCTTCTGGCAGAACATAGTACGTACCAGCGTCAGCTGTAAAGACATTCTTTATATTTTTCCACGATGTCGTGTCGTCGAGACTCCCTACCGCTATGAGTATTTTTGGTCCTGCCTTTTGCTCTTTAAAGAGTGCACTACCGCAGTGTGTGCAAAATCCACGTCGCGCTTCATTTGAAGAATCAAACCAACCGAGCCCCTCCTCATTAGTGAAAGTGAACCCTGTCTTATCGACAATAACCATTGGGTTATAGTTTCCATGGAGTCGTTGACAAAGCTTGCAGTGACAACTCACTACTCCCGTGATGTCGCCTTCCGCTTTATATGCAACTTTTCCGCATGCACAAGCTCCTGTGATGGTATTCATAAGTACAGTATAGCGGGTGCCTACCCAAAACAAAATTGTTGCTGGTTAGTATCGAACTACTGTGGTGAGCCAAACTTTTGGAGAAGCGCATTGAAACCAGCGAGATTTCGTTCCCACTCTATGCTCTCGTGCGTTGCGAGCTCAACGGTAATTGCGGGGATGCCAATCGATGCGAGCCATCCCTCGGCGTCGCCGGTGACAGGGTACGCATCGAATACGTCAACAGTCTTGTACCCTGCTCCGCCTGCGTAGGTATTCATGAGTGTACGTGTTTCTGGAAGGATACCGTTTTCACATTCTGATGCGTAGACAGCATTTGCCTTGCTGTGCCAAAACACGACCCCCCGAGGTAGAAGAGTACTGACGGTATTCTGAAGTGTTTGCGCCTCAGGTTCAGAGAATGGTGCAGTTCCTGCACTCACGGCGTTGCCTCTCCATGTACTCTCAGGCTGCCACTTGCAGTTGAAGTTTCGATTGAGGTCAACACCGTTTGCATTGAATCGTCCTGGAGCAGTATTGATACCGCTCGGTACATCAGCGAGAAGAAAACGACCTTCCTTTCCAATAATTTTGAAGAGACCGTCGGGATTGAGGTTTGGGATGATGTGAATACTGAGCGAACCCGGAATACGTTCTTCGATTTCCTCAAGGTGGTCGATAAATGCGTATGCGAGTAGAACGCTGTTCCATTCGTACCCGCCGTGTATCCCTCCAACAAAGAGAAGACTTGTTGTACCGCTGCCGTATGAGTAGAGCTCAATCGCACGCCCTTCGACTGACTGCCCGATGGTACGAGTGCGAGGAGTTGGGACCACTTCAGTCGTAGGTGGAGGGATTACTGGCTCCTCAACGACCACCGCAGGTTCATGTGGTGTACGGAGAATATACAACAGACCTCCAGCAAGGATAAGTCCAATGAGGACAGCTATGAGTACGGTAACAAATCGCCTACCGATCATTCTGCGTAATGCGAAAGAATTGCTTCTATACCCTTTCTATTCTTTTCCCACTCTGTGTCAGTGTGTGAGGTGAGAAGTACGCTTATCGCAGGGATACCTGATTTTGCAAGCCAGTTCACCGCATCGCCAGTGATTTCGTAGTAGTTAAACTCTTCGTATGCTGGGTACCCTGAAGCTTTTGCATAGAGGTTGGTAAGTGTCGTTGTCTCTGGAAGAACGCCGTTGTAGCAGTTTGATGCATACACACCTCCAGCAGCGCTGTACCAGACGACAACAGCAGATGGCTTACTCTCGGTAACGTAGTCTCGAAGTGCTTGGCTCTCAGGTTCAGAGAATGTAGCGCTGCCACCACTCACTTGCCTGCTCTGCCAGGTGCCACTCGTGCGCCAATCACAATCAAAGTTTCGGTTGAGATCGACAGTGCGTGCGTTGAATCGCGCAGGGATGGTGTCGTTTCCAGTCATGGTGACATCTGCTCGTGTGAATGAACCCATCTTCCTTGTTACTTTGAAGAGTCCATCAGGGTTGAGTGCTGGGATAACAGTCACTCGTACGGTAGCCGGAATAGCTGTTGGATTTTTCTCAAGATATGAAATGAGTTCATATGCAACGAGTGCGGTGTTCCATGAGTATCCGCCATGGATACCTCCAACAAAAAGGACTTCTGTGTCTCCTGATCCAAAATGGTATGCAGTGATGTCACGCTCTTCAATAGACGAGCCGATAACTGATGTTGGCTCATCGTCTTTCGGAGTAGGTGGTTCTGGTGTGGGCGTAACTTCGCTCGGGGCTACATTTGGTGTAGTAGCAACTGGTGTTCCAGTATCTGTTGGTTCTACTGTATCTGTGGGAGCAGCTGGTGTTCGCAGGAATACAAATGCAACGAGTGCGATAATAATCACTCCGAGTACGATGATGAGTGTATTTTTCATAGACCTCTATGATACTCCCAAAAGCAACTACTGACTACGAAAAAGGTGCTTAGGGCTATCGTGCTGGATTTTTCCCAGGAATGAGTGGAAGCTCAATATGGAAAGTAGAGCCCTTTCCTTCCCCTTCAGATTCTGACCAAACACTACCACCCATGTCGTTAATCATTTTCTTAGCTACATAGAGTCCGAGTCCAGTACCTGTCACGTTCACGTTATTGGCATTCTTTGCGCGAACGAATTTCTCGAACACTTCTTCTTGTGTCTCCTTGCTCATACCGACACCAGTGTCTTGTATGGTGACATACATCTTCTTTTTCTTTGGATCGTCATGGGCAACTACAGTGATGGTTCCCTTTGGTGTATATTTCATCGAGTTATCAATGAGGTTCATGAGAATCTGACGCGTTTTTCCTATGTCCGCATGTACGCTGCAGCTTGCATCACAGTCAGAGCGAAACACCATAACGAGCCCTTTCTTGAGTGCGACAGGGCGAAGTTCATCAGTAACCTTCTCCGCTACGTCTCTCAGATTAAAGTCACTCAGTTCATATTTCATATTCCCCGCTTCAATACGTGAGACGTTGAGATAGTCTTCTACTGACAGCGCCATATACTTTGCAGACTCGCCGATACGATCAATGATCTCTTGGGCTTTCTGCGTAAGCTTTCCGTACGAACCTTCAGAAAGCATCGATGCATAGCCACGGATAGAGGTAAGAGGGCTACGAAGCTGGTGTGACGCAATCGAAACGAATTCGGACTTCATCTTGTCGAGTACTTTGAGTTTGTCGTTAGCTTCTTTCAAATTCTCAGCAAGACGTTCAATTTCTTCTTTTTGTGCTATCTCACGTTTAACACCTTTGATAAGCATGTAGCCGAGAATTCCGGTAACAAAAGCAGTAAACCCTGCAATAACTCTAATGTGCTCTACTTTGGTATTGAAGAGTATTGAGATGATGAGGAGAATTATGGTTACAATAAGTATTTCAGCACCGATTGATTTGAGATGAAAAGTTCCAAACTTTACACTGATATATGCCAAAAGACCCATGAATATGGGAGCTGCAAGAAGACCAAATTGACCGAGTTCATAGTTTGTATCAATGGATCCAAAGATATTTCCAAATGAAAATGCAAAGAGGAAAAGCAACATTCCTAGTGAAACCAAGATGATTTCCTTGCGAGTTCTTTCGCTTGAATTGTTTTTGATACCAATTGCAGCAGTGATAAATATTCCAAGCGTAAGGAATATTTCAATCAGGTAGGTATAGAGCACTAACGGTCCTTCAAGAGCTTCTTTTAGACAATTTGTATAGTCAAAGGCAGAGAGATTAAGTGGTGTGTGAGCAAAAAGGAAAATTGGTATTGTGGCAACAAAAATAAGAAGCTCAACTTTCCAGTTAAGTGGTTTTTTGTGTATGAAGTAGTGTATGAAGTAAAGTGATCCAATGTATACGAGCAGCTCAAAGTAGATAAGCATCGACCAAAAGAACATGATGTGATCAGGGTTTGCGTCAGCCCAAAGAATGAGGTCAGACAAACACCATCCAGAAAATGCTAATACTATGAGAGAAAAGATTTTTGAAAGTCTATTCTTAAAGTCCTGTTTTAGAAGAACTCCAGCAAAAACGAGTGCACTTAGTGTTGGGAGAAGATGGGAATAGTAAACAAAGTTCTCAGATACATTATCAGAAAACATCAACAGAAAAGCGGAGGTATCCCACGAGCAAATGATAGGGTCAATCATATGATATTTCTAAATCAGGGACCCCACTTTCGTTTGTAAGAACTTCGTAGTCACTGAGCACTATCGTTTTGTAGTATGTGGCTACAATAGAAAAAACGAGGCATATGAGAAAGAGGACTCTGATTATGAATCCTTTGCGGTTAAGCATGACAATACCATTGTAACATTGCGATGATACGCAATGGTATGTTATGCACTATACAAAGTTTTACACTCGTATATTTAAGAACTGCCAAGGATCTGTTTCATCCTTTACAACTTTCTCTCCCCCGATGCTCTTGAGTGGATTCCAGTCGGTGTAGTGTCCGCTCACTGTACCGAGGTATGGTCTTTGGAGTTCAATACATTCTTCAAAATCCATTTCCTCTGCTTCAACAATTCCTCTGTCGGGGTGTCGTATTGCCCAGATAGCACCCGTAAGGAGCGCTGAGGAAACTTGGAGTCCCGTTGCATTTTGGTGTGGCGCCAGTTCGCGTGCTTGTTCAATAGTGAGCTGCGATCCATACCAGTATGCATTTTTGCTGTGACCGTAAAGAAGAACACCGAGTTCATCCATCCCACTATCAATTTCATCCGGGCTAAGGACGTGCGTTTTTTTCTGTGGCGTGTAGCTGTTGTCTATGAACTCATTGAGAGAAGCAATTGCTACACTACTTGGTCTGTATGCATAGTGGCAGGTTGGTCGATATGCAATTGTGTCACCCTCTCGAACAGTGAAATAATCTGAAATAGAGATTGCTTCATTGTGCGTAATGAGAAAGCCGTGGTGATGGCCATCGCTTGGCGTCCATGTTTGGATGTGCACACCAGCTGCCGGAGTCTCAATATAAATAGCAGCCTTGCATCCATACTCATGTGTTCTTCCATCTTGAGGAAGTTGTTTTTCGTGTGTTCCCCATCCAAGTTCTGCAGGTTGAAGGCTTTCAGCAAGACATCCTTCAGGAGACCATGTGTTCATGAAACAACCCTCTTCGCGAGGAATATTTGCCACCTGTGTGTCTCTCTCGGCAATGTGCACGCCCTTGACACCAAGTGTTTGCATGAGTCGAGCCCATTCTTCCCGTGTTTGAGGTTTTGTATATGACAGCCCTGTGTCGTTTGCAAGATTAATAAGCGCCTGCTTTACGAGCCACGAAACCATGCCTGGATTTGCTCCACAACATGAGACTGCAGTTGAACCAGTTGGATGCGTCTTTTTAAGTTCAAGAAGTGATTCACGGAGTGCGTAGTTCGATCGCTCCTCCATGCTGACGCTCGTATCAAAATACTCACCCTCCCACGGATCAATAGTGGTGTCTACGTATAGTGAATTCGTATCAAGAGCAAGTTCAATAATGTCTTTCGAGCTTACATTTACTGATGCACTTATGATTAGGGAACGTTCATTGCTTGAACGAATGATATCCCCTATGAGTGATTTGTAGTTTTCTTTGGAAACTTTTTCATGAAGAAAACGAACACCGTACGATTCAGCGATATCCTTGTTAAAGTCATTTGGGTCAATTATGACGATTTGTTCTGGCGCCGCTTCTATATGCCTCAAGACGAGTGGAAGTGTGGCTTTACCTATCGATCCAAAACCTATAAATATTATTGGACCATTCCATTTTTCTGAAAAGTTTGGGACTGTTGCCATACGCTGAATCTCTGAAAACGCCTTGCAATGTATAAGTTGTAATTATTGAAGCATATCATACAAAAGCACGGTATTCCGAAGAACACCGTGCCGAGAAGAGGACTACACCTGTGGCTGTGCTTGCCTGTGTGTCCGTGCACTTTTTGGGGGGACCTTGCGAAGGCAGAGCCATACCATCACTGCGTCAATGCTGAAGTAGTAGAGTGGTAGGAAATACAGTTCCCAGTTCCCTGCACCTGGTCCAGTCACCACAGCGCCAAAGATGCAGGCATATCCGAGACTCCACCATATCCACGGCTGGACATGCTCAACGGTTGGGTCACGGTACGTTTCGCGGTACATCGGTATGTACTGCACCACTGTCGTTCCTACCGAGATGAAGTTGCCGATGGTGCCCTTCCCAAAAATCCAAAGGAAGAATGCGCTCACATCTGGAATGAAAAAGAGCCAATCAGACTTTTCCACACGTTGGTATGTTACCCGTGCTTTCTGCCGAGCAAACTGAATATGCTGAAACACAATCAGGATGCAGATGGTGAATACCCCCACCATGCAGGCAAATGGCCCTGCGTTCGTTGTCCAATGACTACCTGTGATGGAGTCATACGTGATGAGGTCCACCATTTCGCCAAAGAACCACATTGCCCATGTTGGGATATTCGGCTTTGTTCTACCACTGAGGACATGTTTCCCGTAGAGATAGAAGCCTGCGAGAAAGCAGAGCATCGAAACTACGCCAAAAAATTCGGTCGCCGTCTTGGGTAGATAACCAAGAAGGTCGCCTCCAGCAAGAATGCTCATAACAACCCCCTTAAGTTGAATCCAAAATTGACCGTCCATAACGACTATACAACAAAAAACAATTTGTTCAACCCTATGGAATTTTTATGCATAAATAGTAAACGTCACTAAAGTATCGCACACTTTTTTACTAGTTAGCATTTCGTTTGTGTGTGCAGAACATGTCATGTTTAAGAACTACATAACATCGAAATAACTTACCTAAGAATGTTGACTTCAAATTATTGATTGATACAGAAATATGTACGGTAAAGATACGTAGATATGGACAAATATAATTTATATTGTATTGTGAAAATGGTTTTTGATTTTTGAAAGGATTTGCCATGTCTTCAAAGACAGTTCTAGTTGTGAGTACTAGTGACGATGCACATGTAAACCACATTGTTCCACTTATTCAAAATCGTGGCGCAGAGGTAAAGCGCCTCGATGGGGATAGGTTCCCCGATATCCCTTGTTACTTCAATTTGTGTAGCGAGACTACATCCGCGCCACTGAAAGAGTCTGAGGCAGATGTGGTGTGGTACAGGCGCGTTGTGCTCCCCGAGCGATTCGACGTCACTGCACAATTTATAAGTCAGGAGACAGAGGGTTTATTGAATGCTCTTCTGGCTAACTATGAAGGGGTTCGGTGGGTTAACAACCGCCATGCAATGAATAGTGCAAAACCCAAGCTGCAACAACTGAGTACCGCTCAGCGCTTTGGTTTTAGGGTGCCTCGTTCAATATTGACCAATCAAGAAAGTATCCTTAAGCGTTTCTATCATGAAAACGATGGTCAGATTGTCGCAAAGCCAATTCAGACACAAGTCATCGTTTCGCCCGATGGAGAGCTTGTTGTAGGCACTCGGAAGCTTAGAGAAAGTGATATTAAGTCAGCGGTGCAGTTTTTCCCCTGTTTTGCACAACAGCGGCTCAAGTTGGATCATGAGATGCGTGTCATTGTTTTCGGTGACCAACTATTTGCATTTCGCCTGAAAGCAACTGCACCAGCAGATGATTTGAAGCAGCTTAAGCTAAATCAAATCCAACATCAGGTTTCTCGGCTAGATGTGTCGACTGAATCTAAAATTCGAAGATTTATGCTTCACTACAACCTCGAATTTGGAGCTTTTGATTTTGGAGTCACAGATGATGATGAGCCATATTTTCTTGAGCTGAACCCGAACGGCCAATGGCTCTGGCTTCAATTCATGACTGGTTGCAACCTTGAAGTTCCTTTTGTTAACCTCCTTCTCAAATGAACCCCCTGACCGCCAGCTTGTGTTGGCGGTCTTTTCATTCATAATGTGGATATGACCACGAGACAAATTCAAATCGAACATATAGATGATTTGCGCGAAGAAATCATTCAAAGCGAGGTAATTTTGGTTGGCGAACTTCATGGCGTGAAGCAGAATGTTGAGGTTCTAAAAAAGATAGCTGAACTGATTATCAAAAGTGAACTAAATGTTGTTCTTGCCTTCGAGTGGCCACTTCAGCCAAGTGAAGTAGCCATGATTAACGCATATATCTCTGGTGATAGTAGTGAGTTCCCACATTCAAACTTTTTTCTAGATTCCGATGAGAGATTTTCAGTAGAACATGTACAACTTTTTAAATATCTTCGGCGTACTACAAAATCAGGCTCAGTGAGTATTGTATGTTTCGACAGCGACCAATTTAGTGAAAACTTCGAACAAAGCATGGCTCGCATGCTTTTAGAAACGACTCAAGCTAGGGATGAAGTCATTGTTGCGGAGACGGGTGTCGTTCATGCACGGAAAGTGAATGCGGGTAGTGGGTCAGAATTTTTGAATCCTATGGGTTTCTATGTTGCACGTGAACGCAAAACGATGTCACTATTTTTGCGGTACATATCGGGCACGGTCACTGTTGAGGGTGTTACGTATTCAGTTACAGACGCAAGTTCACAAATTGAAGGTTCAGGTAATATGCATGATGTGGAAATAGTAATAAAAAGTGCTGAACCTGCAACATCTATTAAAAAATTGACAGAAATTCCTCTCTTGCTAGAGTAGTAAAGGCATTTGATCGTAAAGGAGTTTGCCATGTCCGACGTCTTGAATCCCGTCCCTTCCCTCCCCTTCCTGGTCGAAAAGGCTCAGCTCCCCGTGAGCGACGAGACTCAATCCCACGACGATTCATTGGTGGCAGAGACCAATGAAGCTCATGCGGGCATCTTCCATACCCGCTGCGGGCATCCCCGCAGGCGCGACGACTAGTTCACTTTCGAGACCCTGGCTTGTGCCCGGGTCTCATTTCTTTAAATAATAAAAAACAGGGCGATGAGAGGAGCAATGAGCCACCAGAAGAAATGATCCTCCGGACCAAAGAGTGCTTGGATCGGTGAACCAGGAGTAATGAGTTCAGTTACCGGAAGCGCCTGATAGCTATATGCCATGACGAGTGCTGTTGCAAGGAATGCAAGGAAAATCTTTACCCAGAAGTGTTGGAACGAACCTTCAAAATCGTCACCAGGGATATGTCTTCTAAAGAGGACAATGCCGAGTATGGTAAAAATGCTGAAGATAACAATCATTACGATTGCATTGCTTTTCGGACTCCCTGCAGTAAGGAAAAAATCGAAATACGGAAATTTGAGAGATACGAGGAGTGCAAGGTACAGCGCAAATATAATATTTACGATCGCATACCTCCCCTTCATAACAGCGATTGCAAAGAAAATGCCAAAGACAACGAGCAAATAAATTGACTCGTGAAAAAGTGTCGCAAGTGAACCACTATCCATGGCACCATTGTAAAGTGCGGACACTGAATATGAAATACGGAAAATAGAACAATTACAGCCCGCGCAATGCGCGGGCTGTAATTGTTGCTGAGACTATATATTTTCCTTCTTGAGTTCCTCGATGAGTTTCTTCGCCTGTTTTGAAAGCTTCTGTGGCATTTCGATTTGGATCTTCACGAGGAAGTCCCCGCGCTCGGTTCCTTCAGGAACACCCTTCTTTTTAATGCGGAGTTGTTCGTTATGCTTTACGCCTTCTGGAATCTTGATATCGACTGCCCCATCAAGTGTCTCGATACTTTGCGTTGTTCCGAGGAGTGCATCGGTGAGCTTCACCTTCACTGTCATCATGAGAATGTCACCGTCACGCTTTATTGTAGGATGTGACTGTACGTGTATCTTGATGTAGAGATCTCCGGATACACCACCCTGTACCGCTTCGCCGCGACCAGTCATACGAATCATTTCGCCATGATCGATACCTGCGGGGATGTTGATGTCGACAATATCCTCGATACGTCGAACACCAAAGCCGGTGCAGTCAGGGCACTTCTCCTTTGGCATCTTTCCAGTACCTCGGCAGTCAGCACATTCACGTACGGTAGCGAATTGACCGAGAACACTCTGTCGCGTCTCGCGGATACGTCCGTTTCCATTACAGGTACTGCAGGTGGTCATTTCTGTTCCTGCGCGAGCACCAGATCCTTTACATGACGTACATGTCCCATTCTTCATGAGTTTGAGTGAGCGTCGTGTACCAAATACTGCTTCTTTGAATGAGAGTTCAATATCAACCGAAATATCGTTTCCACGTGTAGGGCGTCGCGCTCCTCCCTGCCGGCCACCACCAAACATGTCCCCGAAGTTTTCGAAGATGTCATTGAGGTCGAATTCAAACCCCTGGCCATTCTGGAACCCTCCTTGGAAGCCACCAAAGCCTCCCCAAGGACCGCCCTGACCGCCAGCAGTGTACGAGCCCATAGTGTCGTATTCAGTCCGCTTCTTGTCATCGCTCAAGATTGAGTACGCCTCGCTTATTTCCTTGAATTTAGCCTCGTCACCCGTCTTTTTGTCCGGATGATACTTGCTCGCAAGGGTACGGAACGCCTTTTTGATCTCGTCTTTCGACGCTCCGCGCTCGACTCCCAGTATGGTGTAGTAGTCTTTCATAGTTGCGAAAAGTGTGGGCTAATAATGAGTCTTTTCTCCCGTGTGCCTTCCACCTTATACGTCTTTTTTGTCGTCGTCAATTTCTGCATCTCGTATGTTTCCATCCTCAGAATTTTGCGTATTTTGTGAATCTGTTGTTGAATTTTGAGGACTATTTTGTGGTTGATTCATAGCAGAACCAATCTTTTGCATCTCAGATGAGAGTGCTGCTGTCTTTGCTTTGATCTCTTCGAGATTATCTGAATCTTTCACTCCACGTAGTGCAGCGATTGCTGATTCAACAGATACTTTGATGTCAGCACTCACTGCATCCTTGTGATCCTGAAGCGCTTTCTCAGCAGTGTAGAGCATTTGATCCCCGAGGTTGCGTGCTTCGATGAGCTCTTTCTTCCGTGCATCTTCTGATGCATGCATTTCTGCGTCTTGCTTCATGCGTTCGATGTCAGACTCGGTAAGGCCTGAGTTTGCTTCGATACGAATCGATTGCTCTTTGCCTGTCGACTTGTCTTTTGCGGTTACTTTGAGTACACCGTTCGAGTCCACATCAAATATCACTTCTACTTGTGGGACGCCACGTGGCGCTGGTGGAATACCATCGAGAATAAACCGCCCAAGTGACTTGTTGTCAGTTGCCATTGGTCGCTCACCCTGTGTGATGTGAATTTCTACTGATGTTTGGTTGTCAGCAGCTGTAGAAAACACCTGCTCGCGCTTCGTTGGAATATGGGTGTTCTTCTCAATGAGCTTTGTCGCGACGCCTCCCATTGTTTCGATACCGAGTGAGAGTGGAATAACATCAACAAGCGTAATATCGCGGACATCTCCCTGGAGAATACCTGCCTGAATAGCAGCACCGAGTGCAACCACCTCATCTGGGTTTACAGATTTGTTTGGCTCTTTGCCAAAGAGGTCTCGTACCGCCTGCTGGATGAGTGGCATACGAGTCTGTCCACCGACGAGTACGATCTCATCAATGTCTTCTTTCTTGAGTCCTGATGCCTCGAGTGCTCGACGAGTAATCTCGATAGAGCGGTCAACAAACTCACGTGCAATGTCTTCGAGCTTTGCACGCGTGAGCTTAAGAAGCAGGTGCTTTGGACCATTTGCATCTGAAGTGATGAAAGGAATGTTGATCTCTGCTTCACCAGTCGTTGAGAGCTCGTGCTTTGCCTTCTCTGCAGCCTCATCAAGTCGCTGGAGTGCGAGTGGATCGTTTCCAATGTCGATACCTTCAGACTTCTTGAACTCGTCAATGAGGAAGCGAACGATCTTTTGGTCGATATCACGTCCACCCATGTGCGCGTCACCGTCAGTAGACTGTACCTCAACGACATCGTCTCCCACTTCGAGTACGGTCACATCAAATGTTCCTCCTCCGAAGTCGTACACCACGATTTTCTCGTCCTTCTTCTTATTGAATCCATAGGCGAGCGCTGCAGCGGTCGGTTCGTTGATGATGCGCTTTACATCGAGACCAGCAATCTTTCCTGCGTCTTGCGTTGCCTTTCGTTGTGCATCATTAAAGTACGCTGGTACGGTAATAACCGCCTCAGTGATCTTTTCACCAAGCTTTGCCTCTGCGTCAGCCTTGAGCTTTGAGAGGATCATCGCAGATACCTCCTCTGGACGGTGATCTTTCTCACCCATGTGTACGGTAACGCCACCGTCACCACCCTGCTTTACCTCATACGGCACGATAGCCTTATCGCTCTGCACTGCAGGCTCATCAAAGGTGTGCCCCATGAAGCGCTTGATACCGTAGATTGTATTCTTAGGATTCGTGACTGCCTGTCGTTTTGCAATTTGTCCAACGAGTCGTTCCCCAGTCTTTGAAATAGCAACAATAGAAGGAGTGGTACGGTTACCCTCGCTGTTCTCTATGATGACAGGTTCACCTCCTTCAATGATTGCGACTGCTGAGTTTGTTGTTCCGAG
>Ga0075163_10000260_pt1 | contig 65682 bp, 152 predicted proteins | sample JI1023141ADNA_FD_71478 | JGI IMG/M metagenome (GOLD analysis project Ga0075163, IMG submission 71478) | Wastewater effluent complex algal communities from Wisconsin, to seasonally profile nutrient transformation and Carbon sequestration -... | ecosystem: Engineered > WWTP > Effluent > Algae... | reverse complement strand
CCAAACGACCAATCTCTAATCACTTGTTGAGTAAATTCGTCATTGGTTTCGTATTTTTTTTTCATATACTCAAATAAGTCTTTTGCACTTATCTGATTCCCATCAACAATAACTTCAAACATCGGGATATCATGATATTCCCCGTCTTCACGTATAGCTGCCACCATTGGTTTGTAATTTGTTGACAAATCATCAACCATGGTCTTAACCTTGTTCTCATAAACAGAGTTTTCATTAAGACGTCCCCTTAATAAATTATACTGCCTTTCCGTTATTATCATTTTTACACTCATATCCATAAATATCTTGAAATAACAAAAAAGAGCTGCAAACGCAGCTCATTTTTAAGATTTTAATTCGTTGATTTGTGCTTTTAGTGCGCTTTTTGATGTCACACCCTTAATCCGTTTTATTTCATTACCATTCTTGAAAAAAAGAATTGTCGGAATACTGGAAACCATAAACCGTATCGAAGACTCTGCGTTACCGTCAACATTTAATTTACCTATTACAATATCCGTTTCTTCAGATGCTAACTGGTCAATAACTGGCCCAATCATCTTACAAGGGCCACACCACTCTGCCCAGAAATCAACAACCACAATTTCATTTTGGGTTAATACTTGATTAAAATTTTTGTCTGTAATTTCTAATACCATTGTTTTTATTTAAACTTAATTATTATTTTATAAATATAAATATCAATTAAATGAATTCTTGAAAAATTCAAATGTTAATCTAACCGTATACTCAAGTTTAAGATATTTTTCTAATAAAAAGAAATCAGCAATATATTTCGTACTCTCCTCTGGTGATAAACAATAAATTTGACCCAAATAGTCATCAATCTCATATATTATATATAAATCCCCCCTCCCCAATTCCCCAATTTCCATCGCAGATTTTAATGTTTGACAAAATCCAATATACGTCGAAAAGTATGAATTCTTAAAAAGTTCTAAGGACCTCTCACAAATACTTAAAAATATATAGTTATCCAGTCTACTCATTTTACATTTAAAAACTATTTATCATTATGGTAGATTTTGAAAAGGGTATGATACTAAGATTTTTACAAAGAAATTACCCAATCTATAGACTAAAACACAATATGCGTTTTAAAAGAACCATTATCCTTGATGATGGCCAACACTACTTTTTAAGCGATAAAGAACATCAAGCAAGATTATTTTATGAATTACTTAATATAATAGGTATCATATTTTATTCCGACGAGACACTAAACCAAGTCGTTGTAAAAGAGTTCTTACATATAAAATAACCCTATTCTTAAACGCTAAAAGAATTGGCAAAACCCCAATCCCATAAGCTATTGATGGATGCCCATCCCCACAAACCCCAAATATATGTGAAATTGCTTCTATCATTTTTTTTGCAACAAAGATACAAAAAAAACATGAAGAATACAAATTAGAAACTCTGTATTTCTATTGGTTTTACATCTTTAAACTTAGTAAGGATATCCTCAGATTGTTCTTGAATATTAACCAACCCGTCAAGGACCGTAGTTAAAGAACCAATCTTACCATTTACAGCATCAGCAATATCCCAAATCACCAAATCGAAATCATCACCCGCCCCAGCAATTAGATTTTGGTCCCAAAGATTTTCAATATTCCTTCTCGCGGTATAAACATCATCCTCAATCTTATCAACAAGCTTTTGTAGTTGCCTAATATCCATACCACCAGATATAATTTCCGATACGGATACATTAATAACACTGGTATATATCTTATTTACTTCTTGTATCTTTTGATTACAAAAATCTCTAAATTTAGTCAGATACTCTTCTTGCTCAAGAATTAAACGAATTTTTGAATACTGATTTTCGGTAATTTTAATTTTCATAGAAAGCCTTTTTAATAAATATATTTGACTTCTTTAAAATTGGGCCTATTTTAACACTAATGGCAAAAAATTCATCAAAAAAACCCAAATTAGAAATAGAAATGATTCCATCAACTTGCCATTACTCAAACGCAAGAACCACCCTTAAAGCCAAACTTTGGAATAAACTTCGTTTCATGGTATACGAAAAAGCCAATAATATATGTGAAATTTGTGGCGAAACTGGACTTGAACAAGGGTACAAACACAAAGTTGAATGTCACGAAATATGGAAGTATGACGACAAAAGATTAGTTCAAAAACTCGTCGGCCTAATAGCCCTTTGCCCAATATGCCATCAAACAAAACATATCGGTAGGTCATTTGCAATGGGACGAGAAAATATCACAATTAAAAAATTAATAACAATAAATAATTGGACCGTAGAAAAAACACTAGCGACTATTAATGAAGCATTTGAAATAAATAAAGAAAGGTCTAAACATAATTGGAAATTGGATTTATCTTTGCTAAGAAAACCCCCATATAATTTTGATATCGATTCAAAACCAAAAAGAAAATTCAAGAAAAAACCCTATCAAAAAAAACGAAGGAAGAAAAAAACCAAACTAAATGCCAGACCAAAAAGAAAGTAAATCACTTACTCATCAAGTCTGAAACTCTCATCGTTAATAAGCTCACAAATAACCCTCTCAAGTTCTAATTTAGCCGATAACTCCATCTTTGTTACCAATGACAAAGACCTAAGCCGATATAAACTTATCATCGGCTCATCAATCGGTTTTGTTTTCTTAGGCTTCTCTTTCACATCCTTAGGCTCATCTTTAACCTCAACCTCAACACCAGATAATTGCTGATAAAGCGCTTCAATACCAATCGTTAACATACCTGATTTCATACCCTTTAATTTAAAGGCTATTTGCTGGTCCGCTGTAAGCGTTACTTGAACCTCCCGACCAGCAATTTTTACTGTGGATTCACGCGTAATGTCTTTATCTAAAATCGTTGCCATGATTTATATTTATTGTGTTTTAGTTTTGTTAGATAGAATACTCATTTCATTAATGAATCGTCTAAAAACAATCATCGACGCAACATCCCCAATAGATTGGTATTTCAATACCCTAATTTTTAGCTTTTCAATTTTGATTATCTCCTTTAATTCAGACATATTCATTTTGAATAGTAATAAACAATTACTAGTTATCATCTTTAAAATTAAAAATTTAAGTTTCCTTGATTAACATTGAATGCAAATATACCCAAATTATTCCACATTTCCAAAACTTGCAATCTATCATCGTATACACATAATACATTATACACCCCCTCAATATGATTGATATATATCTCTTTCTTTACTATGGTATCCTTTCTCTGGTCATCCTTTTGTCGCATATAAAGCTCATCATATGTTATACCATAAAACTCCAACCAATCTTGTGTTTCCTTCCTACACACCTCATCACGACCACTAACAAGAATAATCTTGCGCCCAATAGCTTTATGAAAATTTATATGCTCAGCAACAATTTGATTCACATCATCATTGAAAACCTTATCCCAACTAAACGGACCACGATTTTTCATCAAAGCCAACGTACCATCAATATCAAACATCACAGCCGATGGTAATGTTGAAAAAAAAGTAGGGGTTAATGCTGGCCTATGTTCAATTTTTTTTACTGGTTGAAAATCAAACGAATCAATAAGAACTTTATAACTCTCATACATCTTCTTAATCACACCCTCACCAACTTTGGCGTCTCTCCCCCCATCACGTTCAATAGCCTTTTTTAAAGATATGTCAAACACTTGGTAATCAATATCTGCTTGGTACTTAAACCGCTCAATGATTTCATCAATGTATTTACGCTTAAGATTTGTATTATCAACAATGACATTTAAACGCTTCATCAATGCTGACTCAATAACCTTAAAGGTCAAGGATGTAATCATATCCTCAATTTTATTCTCACACATAGCAGCATCCTTTAACATGCTTCTAAAGTCATCACGGTTTACCCTGACATAATTTGCATGTTTACGCACATACTCCCTAGCCCACGTGGATTTACCACTGGCTGGAATACCTATCAATATCAATATTTTTAAATTATCCTTCTTCATTTTCTTTTATTATATAATAAAATAATAACCCGATTGTGAGAAACATTGACCCAAGTACAAACGCAACACTCAACGCATAGTTAGAAATTATTTCTTTTCTAAAATAATATATCAATAAACAAATGCATATTGTAATCAAACCAAAAATTAATTTTTTCACATTAATGCATTTAAAATTTCAATCTTATTATCGGTATCAAACCGATATGAAATAGCATGGCCATATAACGGATTTTGGATATAAGCGTACCCAATCCAAATATAACGATTACCTTTACGGAAACATTGATACGAACTACCATTCTTTTTCGTAAAGTTACCCCAACGATTCCAACCACGTCTTTCGGCCATTTTAAATAGTGTTTTATATGTTCTAACATATTTAAGTCCCATTATAAAAGTTTTAAATGTCCAGTAATTTTATCAATCTCATCACTCCACGCTGGGCCAATAGCACAACAAGTTCTTGTCGGCACACCACCAAATTCAGTTAATCCAGCATCAGTAATCAATGCACAGGGTAACCCAGCTGATTGCGCTTTATTAACAATATCAAATAACTCAGCTTCAGAATCTACGCTAACACATATTTTGGTAAACCTACCACTAATCCAATCATTCAATGCAGTACCACCTTCAAGTTTCAGATATCCTGTTGCCTCACCTTTACTTCCATCACTGGAAATATATTTGAAGTTACCTTGAATATCCATTCTATCTAATATGGCTTTTAAAGACGCATGTGCTCCTTGAGCAACCATTTTACCCCTTCTCATATTGAGGTCTTTCCTCATTACTATAACTTGTTTACTAATCATTTTACCAATTCGTTTGTTGACTCATCATACATATTAAAATCATTTTTATCCTCCTTATAGAGATTATACTCCTCCCTTAAGTCTTCTTTAGAGTAATGACTTAAGTCATTCTCATGAAAACCTTTCTCTTGACGCTCGTATAATGAGGTCCAATATGTATGACCGCTTTTTTTATCAAAATATTTAGCTACCCATGCAGCGTACTTAAGTTTTTCCATTTTTATATTATTTTAATTTATTCTTGGTTATTTTTATTTCATAAATAAAAGTGGTAACATACCTAATAAACAACCAATTGTTATCCCAATCGTTTCAGATAATATCACCATTTTTGATGACATGATTTCGGTATCCTTACTTAGTGTTTTAAAAAGCCTCTTCTCAATATACCTCCCACATACTATACCAGTAATGTCCGATAAGGTATTCCCTAACCCAGCCGAAGCCATTGTTGATATCCCGAGCATAGAACCCAATGTACGCTCTATCGCACTACCAGATACAATCATTACACCGTTGTCTATTATCCCAAAGATAATAAAGGCGCTCGCCACACTTAATACTCTGCTTAATGTTCTTTTCATTTTTATATTATTTTAATTTATTAGGAATAATCATATCAAACATCCAATGTTGATTGGTCTGAACATGCTTTGGCCTCACCCATTTCCCAATATTATTTGAGAATTCATCAAAAGGAAATGATTCCACATTCCTAATCACATACCCCTCTTTTAACCCAGTATCAAATGTATTGGCTAAACTCCTTAGATATGATACATTAAAATCCAGTATCTCAATAACAGGGACCGTCTTCAAGTTTAACATGTTACAAACATTTATCGTATCACCCCATGATAAACATTCATTGTTCTCATTCCAAATACTAAACACCATAAAATATGTTTCCAATTCCTCATAAAATAAAGAATGCTTAGCATAAAGATTCTCACCACATATCCTCCACCCCTCAGGTATATCATGCTTAATTGACCCCCATAACCCCTTTACCCAATTCCTTGACTCATGATGATTTGAATCTATAGAACGAGCATGTATCTTATCCGAATACATATTCGTATTCTCCCCATCCATCTTTTCAGTTATCACAATCCGCTTGCCATTAAAATGCTCAGTATCAGACATAAACTTGTCATCACTGGTCGAACCTAACGACCAAGGCAAATGCAGTGTACGCGGATATTTAAAATACATCTGTTCCATGTGAAACAATTTAATATTAACCAATAGATGGTAGATTTTTATCAACCTTAATTTTAAGACCTAAGGATTTTAGAAACTTCGCTATCCCATTGGGTGAATCATCAAAATCCCAATAATTACCATAAAAAACGACATCATCGTTCTTTTTTACCATCATCATTTCTTCATCTTCGTTGTAAGATATGTTTATCATATTTATTCTTCTGCTTTTTGATTTATATAATCCTCCAACTCTTTAGCTGCGCCCAAATATGCTAACCTTAATTTGTGAAAACGCTTATCCTCAATCTCCTCAAAATCGCTATAATTTTTAAAACAATAATGAAAACCTTCATCATTCATTCGATATTGAACTTCTTTAAATTCTTCTTGGTTATCCATAATTAAAATATAATTTTTGATGGGAGGGGGCTGGGGGTGGGTAGCTGAAACGGCCAAGCCATCACTTTACACACACAAAACCACCATTAAATCACAAATATACAAACTTTATATGATAAAACCAAATATTTATTAAAAAACAATAACCAAATGAAATTCATAACCAAAGCTATTATCGAAAATACCGTTATCCAAAGACCCATCTTTCATATAGATGAAGTGGATACCATTAAAGATGATGTTATGAAAAATCTTAATACCAACCTTAAGGTCCCAAATGATGTACTAAATAGCTTTAAAATCAAAAATGAACTTAACCCAGAAATCTGGAAAAATGATAAACTTATACCAGAAGCTAAAACCAAATTACTCAAAATAGCTAAAGACTTCTTTAAATCCCTAGAACTACCAACCAATATTAAACTCAAAGATGTCCTATTCGTCGGTAGCCTAGCTAACTATAATTGGTCCAAATATTCCGATATAGACCTTCATATCGTTATTGATTTTAAAGAAGTTGGTGAAGATAACAACCAAACCAAAAAAAGCTTCGACGCCCAAAAAAACCTCTGGAATATTAAACACGAAATAACACTTTTCGATTATCCCGTTGAAGTCTATGCCCAAGATACCAAAGAAAAATTACATGCATCTAGCGTCTATTCAATACCAAACGATAAATGGATTGTTAAACCAGAGAAAACATCATTCAAATTGGATAAAAATGTTATCAAATCACGTGTCGAAAAATTATTCGATAAACTTAAACAAATACAAAAACACTACGATAACGAAAACAACGAACAAGCTATTGAAAAAGCTGACGCACTTAAAGACGAAATTAAAAAAATGCGTAAAGCTGGATTAGAAAAAGGCGGCGAATTCTCAACAGAAAACCTAGTCTTTAAAGTACTTAGAAGAACAGACTTTATGGAAATACTAGATAATTATAAAGATAAAGCTTACGACAAAAGCGTTACTGTAAACGAAGACCAACCATGAAAAAAAAATTACTTGAACAAAAAGAAAAAAACATCCTAGAGTCTTTTGCCAAAAACTTTAATAAAATCAAAAGAATTGATGAACAAGAAGTCGATGAAATAAACATAGCAAAAGGCATAGCTAGCCTAGGAATGGCCGCTTCTCTAGCTGGGGCCCCAGATAATTCAATGGCACAACCTATTCAAACTAAATCAATCGAAGCGCCTACACCAACACACGACTCAAACGATATGACACAAATGTCAAATCAAAAAGCCGCTGTGACACTATTGTTATCATATACAAAAAACCCATTCAGTGCTACCGAATGGGGTAAAATAGATAAAAACAACTTTAGATTTTTTAACCAACTTAAAAAAATGTTGGATTATCGTATGGAAACTGGTAGATTCGAAGATGAAGACCTAGAAACTCTAGGCGCCAAATATAAAACCAACCCTATAGCACAATCATTCATTAATAGAGATACCAAAGATAAAACAACCTATACAATGAGAGAAGATGAATTTAAAAATTCATAACAACAGGAAGTTCCTCTGATTTATATTCGGGGGTATTATATTTATCTTTTAATATCTCATTGAACTCTTCTATCTTCTTTTTAACAGCATCATCAAGATGTTTTGGTGCTGAAGAATTATATCTACCCCTAAACTGTGATAAATAAAATGTATTGCTTTTAGTATTATTATTGGTGAAATCCCAAGTTGTACCATACCTTACTTCAAGTGTGAACCCCTCAACATTAAAAATCCCACATGAACCAGCATTTATTGAACTAATATACGTACCAACACAATGGTTTTGCATCATACCCTCGCCCAAGACATCAACATTGGTTAATAATAACTTATATCCACTAAACTCAGCAAAATCACGATATATCTTCGCAATCGTTAAATCATATACTGGCTCATTAGATAAAACAATATGCGTAATCTCACGAGACCATTTATCATGCTCCTCTATTAAACGACTAATACTCCAAGAACAATTAACCCTCTTATCAAGAATCTTAGCCATTCTACACGCATCATTAAACATATGATGATGATACATTTCTGATTTTAAATTTTCAACATTAATCAAATATTTTACAACCTCTTTCCACCGTTTGATTTCAAATAAAACATTACACCCAGTCATATCCATACTAGCAAAATCAGTATAAGTGTTGTTACTTAAAATAACCTTGATAATCGGCCATGGAACCTTAAATAAATGTCTTAACGCATCCTTTAAATTATATAATTTATATCTCACAAATGTATTAAATGCTGTTGCATGAAGAACCTTATTCTCCGATATAAACCTAATCCATGAAAATTTTTTCTGAAGTATATTAAATACTTCACTTTCAGTTATAACATTTCGCCAAGCCCAAGAATGTATAAAATTATACAACGAACCATACGTTAATTGCGTAAACTTGTTATTTTGATTACAGTAAAATTTTTTCTTAGAATATATTATTGAACCAATTTTCTTTTCCCGACTATACATCCGATTAGTTACACTCACACCAAATTTCTTTTGCATTATACAAATCTCAAAATCACCGTTGTTATGCTCAAACATCACCAATCGAGACGAATTAAATTCGTTCTTATTACCATTTAAAAATATTACCCTCGCATTATAGGGATTTTTCTTATATGTCTCTATTAAACCATTTAACTTAGAAGATGATTTCTTCTCTAATTCAGTATACTTTACCGCTTTTTCACCTGTCATGTGATTATATTTATATATGTTAAAAAATAAACTATCTCTTTAACGTTGCATAATAATTAATATACGCCTTTAAACACTTGGTTTTATAGGCCACCCACCTTGTCATATTTATCTTTATGCCAAATCTAAAACCTAACCTTAATGCTTCCTCCCATGCCGCATATTCTTCACTCAAAGACTCCACAATATAATCCGTCCTACGAATATATCGTGTAATACCAGCCCAATAATTTTTTTCAGCTTTAGCCATAACTGGAAATCGCTTCTCAAACTTCTTCCAATTCTTACGCAACTCATGATGTCCCAATTCATGTAACATCAAATATGACTTAATCTCCCATGTATGACGACCCTCAATATTAATCTTAAATGGCTCATTTAATGTATACGTGTTCCAATGTAATGACGATATATCATTATGGTTAATATTAACCTCAGAATAACCCTCATTTATCGCATATTCCTTCAAATTGGCTAACGCACCCTTATATGAAAATCTCATGTGACATCTTTATTCAATAAATATCTACCGAATTAAGTCCACATCAAAATGATAATTAAAAATTTTACAGTTGACATTCAATGAATTAAGAATTGGAAACCCTACATCACCTATTGTATTATCATTGATATGACTAATATGTAATTCGGTAAAACATGGACAAAAACGCTCATACGTAAACTTACCCCCAATACACCAATCTATCTTTACCCATTTTTCCTTATCTAAAACCCAAAACCCATTTGTTTCATCCTCACTAACTATATCATGAAAAGCCATAAGCTTACTAGCAACAATAATCTTACGCCCACTAAGAGGTGGTAACGTAGCCGCTGTCGTAGAACCAACTAAAAGAGTCCCACCCATGGTCATTTCCTTAAAGTGTTTAAAATCTGCCTTAGAACGCCAAGGCAAGCCATTATCAAGACCTATAAACCCTAAATTATTTACAGCTATAATTGCTTTCATTAATCAAAGATACCAAATTTCTCACAAAAGTGCAAATCCATAACAAAATTAAACCCAAAAATCTTAAGTGATTTTTCTTAACTCACTAATAATCATAAGCTTTATATTGATACCCTCCGCAAGCTCATTACTCATCTCATCATCAGTACTAAAATCATTTTGAAAAATTGCATCCCTCACTATGTCTGGGTCACTAGAATTATCAATCAATAATGCCTCACCATCACTATCCAATAACTCAATTAACCCCTTACGCTCCAATAACTTCTGTATCAATAAATCTTTCTTGCTAGTAGCATTTAACATCCTCTCAATCGTATCTGTCAAATAACCCTTATATCTATTCATCTTCTCCAAAAAATCAGGACTGTTTAATACCGCACCAATTACAATGTTTTTATTCTCAACTTGACCAAAAAAATCAGCAAAACCATTAGGAATCAATTGTTTAAGTATCAAATCATATCTTAATAAATTAGAAATCAACTTGGGCTTATTCGGATTGGGGGTGAAATCCAACATCGCATCAATATCAATAATGTCAGGATTATTACCAACTATTGACGCAGCTATTTCAGGGTCTAATTCACCTAATTGAAAATTGGTTTGTGGTAAATAACTCACATTGGTTAATAATTTCTTAACCCCACCCCAGTCCTTAATCAACCAAGTGATATACGGATGGTACTTAGATATTGGTTTCTTGTTATTTAATCCCTTTAACTGCATTACAACACCAGTATTAGGGTCCCAATCTACCGTGATAAATTCCCTGTTGCCTTTAATCAAACGAAGTAAATACATATGCGGCTTGCTAGCCGTTGCACAGTGACCCATACTCTCCCTAGACTTAGAACATGTGTTGGACTTCCTTAATACCCACTGAAAACCATCATCAAATACATGAATAACCTCATCCTTATCATCCAATAAATCTTGCACATCACCACCAGCCGTTAATGATTGATGCCACTCATCAGCCATCGCAACCGCCTCATCCCATGACTTATTCTTTAAGAAACCTTGACCAAGTTCCGCTTGAGCTTGATTGGCAGCATCATTTAACCACGCCTCAATATAATGATACTTGTTAACCAAATCACGAGCCTCATCAAATGTTAAAGTGTTGATGTTGATTTGAGGCCTGTTATCCTTTTTCAATAACCCAATGATATCTTCATAATCACCAGTCAATGATTGATAATAATCATCTAAACTAACTTTGTTACTCAAGTTTGCCATGGCCCTAGCATACTTGTCCTTTAATGACTTCACTATCCAAATAGATAACTTATCAGATAGATTATGAGCCCAATTAGCAATCTCCTCAGATACACCCTCTTTATCAATCAATATCCGTCTATTATCCTTCTCAGATAATAAAAATTCTACCAATCTCTTTTTTATCATGCTATTCATTTAATATCTCGTTTATACTATAAATATAAGTTTTTTCCTTAAATTAAGGTATTTATAATAAAAATATTATCCATGAAAAAAATACTTAAAGAGGATAAGAAAAGCGATGTACAATTCCTAAAAGGTGCATTGAAATCTAAATCTGGCGCTGAATACCCTGTTATATACCTAAAAGGTGGAGATTTTTATGACTTTAATCAAGCCGAAGGCTTGAGAAAAAGGTTTAGGGCTGATTTTGATAAATTTAAAAAAATGTGGTTCGTCTACGTTGATAAAAATAAAGAAACTCAAGAATACGACTTTCAAGCAACTATCAATAATAAAATAAAACCACTTATAGCCGTATATAATCAATTCCATCAAATAAATCTAGATATAGAAAAACTCCAAGCCGATTTAAAAGATTATGTCCCAACCAATACTAATTCAACTGAAGATGAAGCACAAAAAGCTACCAAAGAAGAAGTTGATGAAATCAATAATAAATTAGAAACATTTAAAGAAAGATTATTAAAAATCGAATCTAGTACCGACCTTCAACACGTCTTATCTAAAATAGCTTCCGTTAAAGGTGGTCAAGGTTATACCTTCTCACCTGATAATAAAATGGCTATTAAACTCCAAAGACCTGATGCTACTATCGTTTGTACCGCAAAAAACTGGAGACGCTGGTATAATAGAACAATAAAACCAGACGCTAAACCCATATTCGTTAACTCAACCTCACCAAGAAGCCAAGCTGAATTCTTTAAGGTTAAAAACCAAGTTACCAATGACTATATGGCACAAAAAGGCCTAACTAGCAAAGACCAACTTAAAGGCAATGACCACTTAAGAATTCATGACCTATCAACCAAAAAAAACTATAACAACGCTAGTACATTCGGTTGGTACGCTTTCTATGACGTTTCAGATACCCAACAAATCGAAGGTACCGAAGACCAAATTACACCCGACACAACAACCAATACCGATACACTAGATATCTCAACCATCGATAGCGAAAAAACAACAAACGCAAACACTGAAATGCTCACCCCAATTTATGACGGCTTATTGGCTTACGCTAAATCACAAAGAATTAATGTTAATGCCGCAACACCTACGCGTAATGCCCCTAGTATTAACGTAGAAAAAGATGTTAACGCTAACTCTACCAAACTCCTAGCCAAAGCATTATTAAGCGAAATATTACATGGCGAATATCTTCAGAAAAAAGGCGGTGTGGCCGCTAAATCTAAAGCCGACCCTAGCTCACCACAAGCGCAAAAACAACAAGCTGAAGTAGCCTCTTGGGCTTTCATGAACCAATTCGATGTTAACTATAACCTAGCTGATGTTGATATGAATACAATATTTGGCGTTTCTAATGATGTAAAAGATAAAACTAGCAACATTAACTACGTACTTAAAAACATAACCAGCGCCGTTAATCACCTCGTGGATTTCGTTAATGTACAAATTAAAGATAAATCAAATTTAGCCGAAATAAAAGGTGGCCTTACTCTAGGTAAACATATCTCACCTAGAGAATTAGCTAGCAAATTAGGTATCGAAAAAGAATTCGCACAAGCACAAAATGCTAACGAAATGCTTAAATTACAAGAACGACTTATTAGAAAAATTCTACAAAAATAAATCAATAAGAAAAACTAAATCTGGGACCCTAAGGGTCCCTTTTTTTTAACCCATTTTTCCCAGAAAAATTTTTTTTAAAAAGGGGGCACCCCTCTCTCTTCCCAAAAAAATTGACATATATAAACACTATTCGTATATTTGCCGTATGGAAGAAATATGGAAATCACACCCAGACTTTGAAAACTATGAATTTTCTAATTGGGGTAACTTTAAAAATATAAAAACTGAACAAATACTTAAAAAAACTATTAGCGATAAAGGGTATATAGAAACTCAACTTTATAGCAAATCAAAGAAAAAAAGAATAAAAGTAAAACTACATAGAATAGTTGGTGAACTTTTTATTCCTAAACCAGAAAACATAAACAAAAATCATATTAATCATATTGATGGGATTAAAACCAATAATCACTATTTAAATCTTGAATGGATTACTAATGAAGAAAATATACAACACGCTATTGATACTGGATTAAGAAAAAGAAGCTGGGCCCAAAAAATGAATGAGAATGATGTTAGAACTATTAGAAAAATTTACGATGAAACAACTTTATCTATTACTGACATAGCAAATCAATTTAATATTGGTTACAATGCAATTATTTCTATATTAAAATACAAAACATTTAACAATATAGATGTAGAAAAAAAATACGAATTTAAAATAAATCAGCCTAACAACCAAGAATTTATGAAATCAAAACGAAAAAAATCTTATAAAAAAAATCTAAAAAAATTTTTTTAAAAAAGGGGGTACCCCTAATAATAAGTCAAATTTTTTTCCAGAAAATTTTTGTTTACAGTATCGCCACCTCCTATGGGGTAGCATACGGGGGGGTATGTAAGGGGGATAACGGAGGGAGGGGGTACGTAGGGAGGGGTGGTATAGGGGTATTATACTATATAATAAAATAAAGTTATCCACACTATGTGGATAACCTTATTTGTTTATGTGGTTTTAAATTGTTATACCTGCAATGTGCAGTTCTTCAACTTTACCCAACTTAAACATTTTATATTTTGTTTCCCGAAGGTCGGCAGCTTTTTTAATAAGGTTTTTTGCAATGGTTTTAGCTGAAGAATTTACTTTTTTGTATTCAATAGGTTTTACAACTTCTTTCCTTACCATCAAACCATAAATGTAAAGGAAATTATCCTGTGTTTTCAATCCTTTACATAACTGAATATAAGCATCTTTTTGTGCTTCGCTTCTTACTATTGTTTCATCACCTTTCATTAATAAACGGGCTTTTTCTGTTTCATCAGATAAACGCTTCCGTAAGCTATCCAAAAGCTCTGTATAAGCTGCTTTTAATGTTTCTTTATCAATATCTGTTTTGAGTGTTGAAAGGTCAAAATTAAGCAGTTTTTCATAGTCATTTTTTAATAGGTTTTCGTAATTGATACCTACCAAAAATGTTTGGTTACTTACTTCGCCTTCTTTATTGGTATAGTTTTTTACACCAACGAATGAAGTACCTTTAATGTTTTTTACGCTAATAAAGGTTGCAAGTGTTTTTGCGATGTTTGATGTTGCTAATGTAGTTGTCATAATTAATAATTTAGAATGTAAAAATAGGGTTATTTTAGATACAAACCAAATATTATTTAAAGTATTTTTATTTATTTTTTTTATCTTATTTTTTGGTAGATTAAGAAAATAGTCTTATCTTTGAAGTCTAAAATCAATCAATATGACAACAACATCAACAGCGGTGCGTCCGCTACATGAAATTGCAAAGGAAATTCGCAAAGATTGGCCAGTTGCATGGAATGAAAATCATCCAGCTGGTGCATATCTTATTCCAATGAGTACTTTGGATAGAGTAACTGACAACTATATCATGGACAGCGGCAAAAGCATCGTGATATATTTCTTATCCAATGCCACAGGCTGGCGTGGTGAAACAGCGAAGCGGATTAAGGCTGAACTGAAAGCCATGATAAAATAACATTAGGTTTTAGTGAATACATCGGGGTAACCATTTGGTTACCTTTTTTTATTGAATTAGAATAAAAAGAAGCGGGAATTTTCCCGCTTCATTATGTTATGATGTACACAAAAGTGTACGTTTAATATTCGCAGGGTAACAGTAATACATTATTGGTAAACCATATAGTTGCTTCCTTATAAGGGAAGTCAGAATAATGGATAGCCTGTTGTGTTACTTGGTTATCATTACCATCTTCACAGGTGAGCAAATAGGCGTTATTTTTGGTTTCTTTCAGTTGCCATACTTGGAAGCCTTCAAGTAGTACACTTGGTTCAATTTGATGGCTTAGAATAGCATCCAATAGCCAGAAGGCTTTACACTTTTCGGCTAAGTGTTTTACGCCATCAGTCATTGTAACTTTAGGGAATAAAGCTGAAACTTTATGCCATTGGTCAGTACCACCAGCATGTTGAGTTAATTCGTCGTTTACGTTTTCTTTTTTCATTTTGGTTGATTTTAGATTGTAAAGATAAGGTTATTTTCTGAGATAACCAAATTTATTTTTAAAACAAAAAGCACACTTTTAAGTAGTGTGCTTTTCTCGCAGGTATATATATTTTTTGTTATAAGTTATAATTTTTTGGGGAACCTTTGTTACGTGGCATATTTAAACGGGTTTTAAATGTGACTTGTATATATATTTGGTGAGCATACGTTCCCACCTTTCTCGGCTTTGGGGTATCTTTATCGCCCCTATTGAATACAAATGTACGATTATTTATTTAATCTACCAAATTTATTTTTACTCCAATACTTTTGAAGTATTCCAATACTTTTATAACATCTTTAAATTCGATAAATTCATATCCACCTTCCCAAGAACCACCGCCTATGAATTCTTCATTTTCAAAATCAATGCTTCTACGAAAGATTTCTTCTGCTTTATCTCTTTCTTTTTGGTTTAAATCTTTTAATTGTCTTGACATGATTGATATTATTTAGATTGTAAAGATAAGGTTATTTTCTGACATAACCAAATTTATTTAAAATAATAAAAGCAACCCTTTCGGATTGCCCTATTCTAAATTATCAACCTTCTTTTACCGTACTCTTGTCATAATACGGCTATTTCCTTTGCAACCATATCCGTTACGGCTGCATGATGTAATAGATAAGATTATTGTTGCAATAAGAAAATAAAGCATTGCGTGTCTGAATTTCATATGTTTTGTTTTAGGTTATAAAGATAAGACTATTTTCTTAGAGTACCAAATTTATTTGTAAATAATTCCCTGTTCAATCATTGAAGTTGCTGTACGTCCAAACCAACCTTGTAATTGGTATGCTAAGTTAGTATCATGTAAATATTGCCATGCTGCTATTGTTTGTGCATCACTTTCTGATTCTACAAACCCTTCGGCAATACCCGTTGCCATGTAAGATGTTAGTGCTTTATATTCAGGTGAATTTTGTATTGCTTTTTTATTATCCATGATTGATTTTATTTAGAATGTAAAGATAAGGTTATTTTAGGACATAACCAAAAAATTATCATTTAAAAAATCCAGTTGTTCTTTATGTTTAAATTCGTATTCATACAGTTCACTCTCTTCATTTATAGCATCTTGTAACGTCCAACCCATTGCCAACCTCGCAAGTACGCAAAATGTACTTGTTCTACCATGCCCATGTTCGCAATGGAATAACAAGTTATTGTTGTTTTTTATAAGATTAATAAAATCATTTGCTTGTTGTAATGTAGGTGCGTAATGGTCAGGTACACTATAAGTAACTACCTTTATATCCTTCTCCCCGATATAGTTAACCATTAACATATCTCGGTTTAACTCACTTCTTAAGTTTACAATAAGCCCTATATTAAGTTTATTTTTTAACCACTTGTATTCATAGCTGTACATAGGTTGTGCTGCTCTATAAATACCTTTATTTTCATCTACAACGGCGAAATTTCGCAGGGGGATAAGACCTAATTGTTTCATGATTGATTAATTTAGAAACCAAAGATAAGACTATTTTCTGAGAGTACCAAATATTTCTTTAGGGTTAAATAAAAAAAGGGCCGAAGCCCTTTTTATTTGTTTGGTATATTAAAATACGTTACATTTGTACATAACATCTCCGTATCAATCTTTCAAATAGAAACAATAGGTCATTGTCAGATAATTCTTCAAAGATAATATCTTTAAGGTGTTTATTTTCAATACCATGAGTAAAGTTTCTCCATCTTGTTATACTAGTTGGGAAACCTTGTTCTTGTTTCCGTATTTCTTCTATACGTTTAAGCATTAATGTTCTCATATCCATTGTCCAAATTTGATTAGGAGTTCATAAAATTGTTGGTCAGTCATGGGTGAGCGGATAATAACCTTTGTTAAGTCGTTGATACTTGCGTATGAAACGGCTTTAAGGTTTAAAAACGCTTTAAACGTTGCGGCTTCTGTTGCGGTATTAAATTTGATTTCTTTCATAACGTATGTACACAAATGTGTATATTAAAGGTCAGCACCAGATATAATGGGGAATATTTTTATATACTGAACTTATATATTACTTATATTCCACCGTTATATATGAAGAATTTATTTTGTTAATGGTAATTCTGAAATATCGGTTACAATTTGATTATTCACGTCAACGCTTGTACCAACTTGTGTTAAGGTACAATGTGCTTCAAGCCATCTAACCGTTTTCAATTTTGATGTTGACACGGTCTTAACCAAATATTTACCTGTTGCTGGTATCTTATAACCATTATAAAATGGTATCATTACAATAATTTCCATATCGGTTATGTTTAGAGTGTAAAGATAAGGTTATTTATTGAATTAAAGAAATTAATCTTTAATTCTTTCTTGCATGGTTTTATTCATATCTGCATCGTAGCTTTCAAGGATTTCTTTTATTTGAAAGATAACATCATCATTTAAATCTTCATAGTCTATATAATCCCTATCAATTTCCATATCATTGTGATATACAATAGCCTCAACATTACCTATATAAAATCCTTCAGCCAATACAGATACATTACCAAGTGAGAAAATAATTGGACTTGATTCACTTTGTAACTCACCCGTAGAGGTTCCACCCCATGCATATAATATCTTTTTGATTCTCGAAATGTTAGATTTCTTTGACATGGTATTTTATTTAGATACCAAAGATAAGGTTATTTTATGTTAACGCCAAATTTTTCTTTAAGTATTTTTTTGGCTTCTTTTTTGGCGTTAACATCGCACCAATCATTAACGTAGTGTCTTGCTGTCTTGGTATGTAGGTGTCCTTTAACGTGTCTTAATGAGATATCCTTTACATCAAGTTGTTGGGTGATAGATAGATAGGCTTGATAGTTATCTTTACCGTATTGTGGTAGGTTTTTAAATGTACCTTTGTTTTCTACTGTATCAATAACAGTTTGACTATCGGTATTGATATATATTTCAGATATGTTCCAGCTTTGTCTTTTAAGGAGATGCAAGGCGTTTATAATAGCCTTGAATTCTGCGTCGTGTGGACATACTAAGGTTTCTTTGAAACCGTTGCTATATTTTACCCTACCTTTGTTTGAAGCTATCCAAATAGCGTATCCACCTATTTTTTGTATGGGGTAAAACGAAGCATCGGTATTGATTGTTACCAGCATCGTTTAATGATTTAGAAAATATGGGTTACAGTCGGCAATTCTGTATATGGAAGCGGACTTGGTCATAACACCCCTTAACCCATAATTTATACAAATGTACGAAAAGAAAATGATACCACCAAATTTATTTATATACTTGGTAAGTTCTTTAATTAATCAAATATTAGAATTAAATCCTCATTATTTTTAACGAAATAATCAGTAGGATTAAACTTTTCAATCCAATGTTGATAAGGTAAGAGTCTTTCATCGCCAAAGGATGGTACATTATAACCATCTAATGGAACATAATGAACATTTTTTTGTCCATCTTGTTTATATCGGTTAAGGATTGTAATTATTTGTTGGTCGGTGAAGTGTTCTAATACACCATGAGTTACAACGACATCAACCTTCTCGGTGCATGATTGGAATATATTCCCATTCCTTAATTTAAGTTCGGGGTTATTAAGCTGACAAAGTTTAAGCATATCAGGACATAAGTCAAAGCCAGACACATCAATTCCTTTTTTTATTAGATGTTTTGAAATGCTACCAATACCTATACCTTCTTCCCTAACAGATGTTTTTGATGATACGATTTCAAGTAATTCACCATACTTCTTTTCAAAATATTGTTGGTATGTGGAGTTAATTCGTGTACCGTAGAAATTGGACCATCTACTCATGATTGATTGATTTAGATACCAAAGATACTATTATTTTCCGAAATAACCAAATTTATTTTTAAAGGTTGTTATTCTCAACCGCCATTCTAATTATCCCGAAGATAAATATAAAAAGTAATGGGATAGCAATGCGTATTGTAAGTATGTCTTTAAGGTACTGAGCTTGTATACCATTTAACCAAAAAGCCCAATATAGTAACAAAAATGTTGCGATAAACATTAATACTGTAATAAAAAATGCCCTTATATTAAGTCTCATATGTTTTCCCATGTTGATGTTATTTATACTGTAAAGATAAGGGTATTTTCTTAAAGTACCAAATTAAACTTTGGTATTCTTTTTAAGTTTATCAACAGTACGTCCGTAGGCATCTCCAAGTTCCATTTCCCAATTCCCTTTGAATCTCTTTTTGAATACCTCTTTTATCAAGTTTAAAACCTCTTCTTCAGTATTAAAGCACCCTGTTAAATCCCCAGCTTCATAAGACCTCCAACGTTCAGGGTCGGCATCAATTTCTTCCTGTGTTAATTCCCTCACCAACTCAATTTCAAAGCTTTGACATTCAATAGGTTTATGGCGGTTAAAATATCCACCAATACTGCTGATATGTTCCTTACCGTTTTCATCAGTATATTTAAGACTGGGGTCATAACAAGTGATTTTACCGTAGTAATGTACTGCACCCATGCTGATACCACGCCATGATGATACACTTGCGTTTAAACGCCTTGCACCACTTTTTGAATTATCGGGGATTGTGGTGTATTCAATATTTTTTTCATCCTTAAAGGTAACACCAATACCATGTGTTGAAGATATTACATCGGGAAGTTTATGTTCATCCCTGCAATTTTTTAATATAGCTAATGCCATGATTGATTTTATTTAGACTGTAAAGATAAGGTTATTTTGGTTACTTACCAAATTTATTTTATTGAATGTACAATTTCATTATCTTTGCTTGTTCCCTCATGTTGGAGTAATACAGCTTTATTTTTGAAACTGCCAAGGTCGTCGTATTTATCTAAATTTTCAGGTACTGTTATGTATAATGCTTCTGTATCAGCATCTTTCATTTCAAGTGTATTGGCAACGAAAGAACTATGACACGGTCTTGCAAATAATAGCAAAACCTTATTACCATGTCCAACAAAGAATACTGGGTGGTCTTCAATGCAAAATGGTAACAAATTAACATCGTCTTTCATTCTAGCACGACTCATATCATCAGCACTTAAGAACGGGTCAATACCTATAATTCTACAACCTAATTTCCTCAATGCTTTTGTGATATGTCCATCACCGCACCCAACGTCAATGATAAGCCTACCATTGGCGTATTCTTTTATCCAATTAAGGAATTTTTGGTCAGGCTTGAAGAACTGGGTATCAACTAATATATTCTTTTTGTATGCCATGATTGATTTATTTAGATACCAAAGATAAGATTATTTTAGGACATAACCAAATTTATTATTGGCATTTACTGATAAATGTTTCATAATCTGTATTATTAGCTGAACACCAAAACATTAGTGTATCTTTTTGTTCATGCGTTAATGTTGGTTTATCAGTTTCAGAATATAAAGCTGTATCATTTGACCATGTTAATATTCTAACCCAGCCAAGTTTATGTAGTGCAGTATACGGATAAGCTGAATATGAACCCTCGTGTATTTCATCAATCATTTCGTGTGCTTTTACGAAATCACCTTTGCAAAGGTTATGTTGAATATATTCACTGGCCCATTCATTATGACCCATATAACCACATCGGTATAGGTCGCCATTTGGAGCAATCCAAGCATTATCAATCCCAGCATATTGGCTGGTTTTAAGTTTCTTCTTTTTTTCTGAATACTTTGCCATGATTGGTTATTTAGATTGTAAAGATAAGGTTATTTTCTGACATAACCAAATTTATTTTACAGAAAAACCCCAACACTAAGGTCGGGGCGTTCTGCTAAATTATCAATATGTACTTATTTTTGTTCTCTTTCTACTTCAAGATTGTTTTTGCGGATAACGTAGTTAATGAGATTTTCCATTTCTGTTTCATCAACCACAAAGTTATCAAATTGCTTTTGATTAAAACGTGCCATTTCTTTTACACATTTTTTTACCCCTGAAAAGGCTGTAAAACTTTCTGAACGTTCACTTACAGTTACAGGTGAAACACTAAGGTATAAACCACGCGGTTCAGAATTACTTGTAAAATAATTCATCCCACCTTTGTTATAATACAACTCAACTTTAAGTGTATTTACCGTATTATTTAAAATAGGCAACTTTTGAATTAATCTTTTTTGCATAATTGATTTTTAGAATGTAAAGATAAGACTATTTTGGTTACAAACCAAATTTATTTTGAGGATTAAAAACCTAACTTACCTGTTTGAATAAATAATTTGGTAATGATACATGGCATAACAATAAACATAAATGTCATTTCCAAGGTCAGTTTTACCTCCTCCTTATCAACATTACCCTTAAAAATATACCCTAATAAGGTAACACCACCACCTATCAATCCAATCCACGCTGGAAAACAAAATAACATAGCCATTATAAATAAAAAAATAATCGGACTAACCACTATTCGTAATACCTTTTTCATTATTAATTATTATAACACAAAGGTAAGGTTATTTTAGGACATAACCAAAAAAATAACCCCTTTTTATCGGGGTTATTTTTAATTCATTACGATTCTTTATTTTCAAACATTTTCCTGTACTCCTCCATTTTATCAAAATCCTTTGTTATCTTCATCGCACCTTCAATCTTACCATCTGTTATAACTTTTAACAGGATAAGTTGGGCGTTAAAAGCCAGAGTATGAAGTCTTTTTTCATCCTTATAGATTTTATACTCAGCGGTAGCTTCTTCCAGTTTTTCGATTAAAACGTCTGTTGGTGTAACTGCTGCCAATAATGTAAGTACTTGTTGCATAATTGATAATTTTTAAATTTTAAATGATTAATTTTGAGATACAAAGATAAGACTATTTTGGTTACAAACCAAATTTATTTTGGTTTTATATCAATTGTTTAATCTTTGAATTAATTCTAAGAATGTAATGAATTCAAATGTAATAATCGCCAAAAACGTTACGATTATTATAGATATACCGATTTTCTTTTTCATAACGAAATTATTTAGATTCTTTATCTATCAACTGAAAGAAAAAATTACCTATATATACAGCACAGGCTACATAAAATACCAAAAATGACAACTGTATTATTATATGCATGATTGACAAATTTTAATGATTAACTTTTTTCGAGGCTGTTTACAAATGGTAATAAGCCAATACCATGAAATGCATATCCAACAATATCACCAATAAAGTGAATTATCATCGGGTCAAATATAAGTAGGAATTTTGTAATACCAACACCAAAAACCATAATGATAACACCTGTTGCTTTCCTATGGGTTTGGGAGTGATGCTCACCGATTAAATGGTTGCAGATAGGTTTTGAAATGTCAAGACTCATAAATAGCTTTCTCATAATTGAATTGTTTAGAGTGCGAAGATAAGGTTATTTTCCGAATTCACCAAATTTATTTTTGATTTGTTTTATAACATCCCTTTTTAAATCGCCTTTAAATCCATATTTACCATCAATACTATCCCCCATCCAATAATTATATTCACCCCTTTTCTTTTCAATGCTTTCTTTTTTGATAAGCCATATCATCCCTGTTGCATCAATAAATGTACGCTTTTCTTTCTTTGGCTTTGTAGGCTTATTAGAAGCCCGTGGCTGGCTTATTTTTGGTTGCTTGACTGGTTGTAGCTTATCGGAGTGTTGTGAGCAAAAACCGTAATTCTTGTTGTATATAACACAGTCATGCCCTTCGCTATCAACTTCTTTGGTTTTACTAATTAATTCAAATACGTCCTTTACTTCCGTATCAATTACATATAGTGCCATGATTGATTGATTTAGATACCAAAGATAAGACTATTTTCTGACATAAACAAATTTATTTTTAAAAGATTTATTTGGTAGATTGAATAAATAATCCTATATTTGTATTGTCATTGAGATTAGACGGGACGAATTACCTAATAGGGTTCGGGAGGTATACTCCAACGACTTTGTAACTTTTTTATTCTATTAAACACACAACAAACCCCAACCTTTTCAGGTCAGGGAATTGTTTTGATATTTATGAGCATTTTTAATTCACTTCCATCGTTTCGCCATTGGCTTTGAAACTTGTAGCTTCTGCCATAATGAATTGACGAAATTTGCCAGTCTTTAATAGTTTACGGAGTTCATCTTTGGCAATGGTCAAAGGGCGGCTATTCTTTTCAGGATAATTGCCTTCTGTGTGTACCACTTTGTTTACACGATTACCATAAACGTACAGGTATCCGTTTTGATTATGTACCTTTACACCCTTGCAAATGTGTGTGTATGCATCGGCTTGTGCTTGGCTGCGAACTTCATCAGCTTTTGTCAGGCTTTTGATAAGGTCGGCTTTGGCTTGTGCCATTGTAACCATATCAGAGTTCCATTGACCTTTGGTCAAGTCGAGTTCCTGAAGAAATTTAATGTCGGCTTCTTTGGCTTTATTGTAGTCAGCACCAATGTTAAAAACATGGTCAGCTACTTCGCCTTGTTGATTGGTATAACCTTTGATACTTACAAAGGAAACACCTGTTGGAGATTTATCAACGGCACCTTTTGCCATGTTGATTACTTTTGCAGCTTTAGGGGAAACTACTACCACTACATTTGTTGTCATACGTTTAATGATTTTGTAATGCAAATATAAAACTATTTTATGAATTCACCAAATATTTCTTGGTAAACTTTTTATTTTCTTTTCTATCGTATGCTTTTTTGTTTTTGAACACACGATTATAGGATACCCTTCCAGCTTCCAATTCAAGCTGGCGGTTTATTTTACGGGTAAGTTTATCCTGTGTATCCTTATTCAGTTTCATATTGCAAATATAAGACTATATTTACAAACCACCAAATTAAATTTCAGATAATTCAGCAATACCGTTTCTGATAGTGGTAAAGGTTTTGATATTCACTCCTTCAATGATTTTTTTAAGACGGTCAAACCGTACCTTATAGTTATCACGATTGTTTTTTGGTGTTGTAATTACCTTACCGATTTTGCGTTGAAGTTCCAACATAATGCTGGTCTTTTTGCTGGTTTCAATAGAACTATGTAGTTCAATACCATTTTTACCCTTGAGAATAACAATACGATTTTTATCGGAATCGGTTATTGAAATGCTTTTCGGAGTTGTTAAGATTGTTATCATGATTTTATTGATTTAGATAGCAAAGATAAGGTTATTTTGGTTACAAACCAAATTTATTTTTCTATGGACACAAATGTGTACATGTGGTTATTCTGCCCTTCTGTCTTTAAAGGTTAATGTCTTTTTGTCATTCCATGCTAAGTGGTTTTGACACTTACATGCCCTACGACCAAGTAAAGGGTCAACACGCTTTGCTCTTTGGTGTTCTGTTCCACAACCTTCACATATTGCATAATACCTTAAAGCTGGTGTATTGGTTTCATCGGTATTATAACACCTCTCAGGTTTTGCACCGATTTCAACACACTTAGCTTTCCAAACAGCATCATGACCATGACCACGACCAACAAGAGCATGAGCAATCTCATGGAGTATGGTATCTTTAACCTTTGGTTCATTATTTAAAAATGAAAGGTCTTGTGATACAGAAATTAAACGGCGACCATGCCTACATATGCCAAAACGACTTTTAGCGTTATCCAATTCAAAGACCCAACCTCTTTCAGTTAAGCCATGTTGTTTCATCAACTGATTACCGAGAATAAGAACTTCGTTTAGATTCATGATTGATTGATTTAGAATGTAAAAGTAATCTTATTTTCTGAATCTACCAAATTTATTTATCATGTTTTTATAGAGTATAAAACAAAGACCCCGCACATTGTGCAGGGCCCTCGTCCTAAATCAAGACAAAATACAGATTTAAATATAATTTTTATTTAATGGGTATGGTTTTATCGATATCATCATTCGAAACACTACCATCATGTTTCATCTTAAGATACTTTTGGCGCCCATCTAATGGATGTGCTCTGTGTCTAAGGATTACCAAATAATTTTCTACTTTTTGTAAAGATACAATAATTTTTTTAAAATAACAAATAATTTAGTCACCGAACACATACTTTTTACATTTTTCACATATTTATCTAAAAAGACTATATGCCATACAGAAACAAAGAACAAAAGCGCCAGTATGATATTGAATATCGTAAGCGTAATGCTGAGCGACTCAAAGAACACAAACAATCACCTGAGTATCGCGAAATCAAACACAAATCAGATAAAAAGTACGCTGAGAAAACAAAAGAACAAAAACGTTTATATGATGCTGAGTATCGTAAACGTAATGCTGAACAAAAGAAATTACGTGATAAGCGGTACTACGAAGCAAATAAAGAACATGTTAAAGAACAAGCTAAAAAATATCGTAAGAATAATCGTGAAAAGATTAATCAATATCATATAATTCGAAAACAAAAAGACCCATTATATAAATTAGAATTAAACATTAGAGTATTAATTCGTAATACAATAAAAAGAAAGGGTTTTAATAAAACAACAAAAACAGCTGAAATCCTTGGTTGTACATATTGTCAATTCAAAGAACATCTCGAAAAACAATTCCAACCTTGGATGAACTGGAATAACTATGGGTTATATAATGGTCAACCAGATTATGGATGGGATATTGACCATATCATACCAGTAAGAACAGCCATATGTAAAGATGATATAATAAGGTTAAACCATTATACCAACTTACAACCATTATGTAGTTATTATAATCGTGATATTAAAAAGGGTCATTTAATTGGGATAACACGCTCAATTTCATCTTCCGATATTTCTTGACTTCCATTCATTGATAAATTTTTTATTTGATTATCTAATGGATGTGCTCTGTGTCGGAAAGAATGCACCACACTACCATCACTACCACCATAGCTACCCATGTATTGCCATTGCTCCCCATGGTCCTTATTAAGCGCTACAGCTGGGTCCTCAAGGCCTTCATTGAGCGGATGGCTGGCCAACCACTCCCACATTAGGTTCCATTCCTTAGAGTCACGTTTAATTAATATCATATTCATAAAACAATGTTTTATGCAAAGATATGTTCAATAGCACATGAAGTCAAGGATTTTTCTTTTAATGTTTGACGAATGTATTTACGCCATGCATGATATGATATACGATTGTTATCTTTGGTTGATTTAACGTTTTTAGGCGCCACATCATTGAAACGGTCAATTTTGGTACGCTCAACCATTACTTTGCCCAAATGAGCATGATTAATACGTAAAGTGTCAAATACTGGCATTGTCTTTAGATTTAGAGTGTAAAGATACAACAATTGTTCAAATCAACCAAATTTATTTATCTCTTTTTTTAACAAATTCTTCCGATAACCATTTAATACAATCATCAGCAGTTTTAAAATCATAAAATTGTTCATTTACTGAATCATAAAGAACGCTGCGTTGGATTCTAATGTTTATATTTAAATCCTTGTCAATTTTGAAGTGAATATGTTCTTCCCATATATTCATTCTCAATTTACCCCAACCTCGGGATTTAATCGTACCAATACACTCCTTTAACAACGAATCAGACACCGTTGTATTCCATTGTTCAAGAATTGTTCGTTTATTGAATCTGTATTCTGATACGTCATTAACGTAAGTGAGGAAATCCAATACAGGTTGTACGGTTTTCAGCAATAGGTTATTTTTTGAGGTATTAGCTGCATCAGCTATTTCTTTTTCGGTTTTTACCTTATTTTCAGCTGTTTCGAGAATATTTTTGAAATCCATGGTTTATGATTTTAGTATTGCAAAGATAAGGTTATTTTAGATACAAAACAAATTTATTCTTTAAACATATACCCAATACCTTTAACCGTTTGAATTGGAAAGCTTGGAAATTTGGCCCTTAACTTTCTTACGTGAACATCAACTGTACGCTCACCAACAATAATATCGTCACCCCAAACGTTATGCATTATTGTACTTCTACGCATTACCCTATTTTTATTCTCCATAAGGTAATATAGTAATTCAAATACTTTACGCGGAACCACGTGGTTAACACCCTCAAATGTAATGTGAAATTTTTCAGTATTAAGAGTTATTCCATGACTCTCAAGAATTGGTAACCTATTAATCTTTGTCGTATCTTTAATAATATCAATTATCTCATTTTTGGTAAAAAGAGTTTTATCGATATTAAGAATTTTTTGTATTATGTTACTAGCAGCAGCTATCATATGTTTGATTTAGAGTGTAAAGATACTCTTATTTTTCTACTCGACCAAATTTATTTTTTTGCGTATTTAAGTAGCATACTAATATCCATCGCTAACTTCATACGCTCATCAATTTCACGTTGTACGGCTAATAATTCATGCTGTGCTTCATCTTTGAACCATCCTGATGCAAGGAACGCTTCAAGGTCAAGAGTATATTGGGTACATTCAAATGCTCCGTCAGCAGGTTTAATATTTATAAAATTACCCACACCACCAACCCAAATATTATTTGTACCTGCAACAATACATTTACCTTTTTCTAAAAGCTGTCTTGCAATACCTTTTGCACCAGCACAAGTATCGGGGAAAAAATTTAATAAAAATTGAATTTGAATATCACTTAGTTTCATAACACAAAGATAAGATTATTTTCCGATATAAACAAATTTATTTTAAACGGTTACGAGTTGGCAATACTTGCTCAAGTCTCTTAAATGAATCCTTCCGTATTTTGCGGATGAATAATATCCTTGTGATTTATACCGTTGTTTCCATTCTCTGAATGCTGCAAAGGCTTTCTTCTTTGAAGAATATGTATCAGAATGATGAATACTAAATCCATCAGGTGAAAGGACATTATATTGTGGTTTTATCATCGTGTTTGATTTAGATATCAAAGATAAGACTATTTTCTGAATGTACCAAATAAAAAAAAGGTTATTTTCATAACCCCTCTTTTTTATTGTCCCCTCAGCCTGTTACGACCAAGCTTTTCTACTTGTATAGCTAACGTGGCCTTTGTTTTACTCTATACTATCTTTCACCTAACCAGACTTGCAAATTTGGTTAGAATACTCAACAGCTAAGAAACGATACAAGTTGTACTATCCACCTTTTATTGCAAATTAGTGGTCACTTTGTACTATCAAGGGGGTATATGTTTATCAAAATAAGTAATTACTGAATTTTACCTTGCTTTTAATCCACTTTTCAATCTGGTCAGCCCAATAACTTGTTGTCAACTCACAAAGAAAATCAGCCAATTCACGCTGAACATTACCAGCATCAGTACTGAATGTTTTACGAGTAAATTCCTTTGCATTGCTTTGGTTGCTACTTCTACGGCTACCAGTAGTAAAATCCCATTCTTTACCTATAACGGTAATTACTTTGCCTGTAATCTCAACGGTAATTACACCGCCTTGTGCTACTTCACCTAATTTCCATGTTTTAGTTGCCATGATTGATTATTTTAGTAAAGCAAAGATAAGACTATTTTCTTTTACCACCAAATAATAATGATAATTTATTTTGTTGCTGAATCTTTTCAACAATATCCTTTTTGGTCAAACGGTCAGCATATTGAAATTCCCATGCATCCCATATAGGTAAGTGTATCAGTTGAACAGGCTTCAATGCTGCTACCATGTATTCAGCATGACCATCGGCAACAGGGAAACGAATAACCTCGCCAATATGCTCTGTATTTGCTCCCGCTTTTTCAGCACGTTCAACACACCAATTTTTAAGGTCAGCTTTGAATTTATCACAATCCTTATTGTATTGGTCAATATCAGACCAATTAAATTCAGGTGCTTTAATACTGTCAGGTGCTGTATAAACTTTTCCCATGATTGATTTAATTTTGTGAAGCAAAGATAGGATTAATTTCCCATATTGCCAAAAAAATATCCTGTATTACGTAGTTTCTTTTCATTGCCCATGATGTTGCTTCATCATGAGAAGCAAACCCACCTTTAATAAGGTGACCTGCCTCATTATAGATTTCAAAACTACCATTTAATTCGTATATGTTTATTTTTCTCATATTTGTGCAAATTTACGCAAGGTACCTTTAGGTGCGTAGCTTGTAGGAATAAACGTTCTGCTCTGTTTTTCATTGATAACCCATTCAGCGATACCATGACGCTTCATGTAATCTTTCATGTAATGAATATCACATTCACGTATACGCATCGCTTCTGTCATTTTTGTGGTATATGAGAATCCTGTATCAGTTAAGGATTTAACTTTTTCCCCACATTTATATTCAAATCCCTCAATCCAAATGATAAAGTATTTTTTCTTTTTCATACAACAAAGATAAGACTATTTTCCGAATCCACCAAAACTATTTGAACATTTTCTTTAATAGTTCATCCATCAACCCCTCCCAATGTTTATGTGTTCCTGTGTTAATGTGTACTTTTTCATTGTATTATAGTTTATTTTGTTTGTTAATAGGGGTTTAATTATGGGAAGGGTAAATAAATGAGAGTGGTAATCCTTCATTTAGGTAGCTGCAAATATTTTCTTTATCATTTTCCCATGTTTCTTTAAAAAACTTAATTGCCGTTGTTATTCTTTTACCCTTTAAAAATTCCATTCCTTCGGGCGTATCAATTATTGTTTTATCAGTTGTAACGAATGGAATAGGGTAAAATATCCACCTGCTACCCATTTCATTTATTTCATTCCATACATCAGATACATTTTGCCTTTGTGTAAAATCTGTTACAAAATCACCTTCGGGGTGAAATAATATTGCTTTATAATTTTTCATTTTATAAGTATTTAGTAGTTTAAAAAATATGGTTTATAAATAGGATATTGAATATATCCTTTGATGTTAATTTTGGAATGGCTTTATGTATACCATCACTTTCAGTTGAGAATAATGCCTGTACCGAACAACCATATTCGGATATATATGCTTTACCAACACACTTGTTAATGTCTTTTAGCTTCAATTCAAAGTGTTGCTGTTTGCTTTTCTTATGATAAGACTTAGATACGTCTTTCCATTCACCTATATTTAAGTCTACTGATGTTGGTATCATATTCGTTTATTTAAAGGTAATGAAATATTGCCCATATTGCCACAACAAATTCAAGGATGAAACATAACCCACCTAACACTTTCACCCATTCATACTCATTCTTTGTATCCATAATGTAGCAAAATAAGATAATAACTAATAATACCAAAGATGCTTGTACTGGTGTCATGATTTAATGTTTTATTTATAAAAGTAGAATGCAAAGATAAGACTATCTTTGCACTTTACCAAATTTATTTTATCGGCTATTTACTTCACTTATTGCACTTGTACCTGCGTTTATCATACCAATCACAATAGACCATTTACCTGCATCAGCCGCCCATTCAATCTCATGTGGTGCATAACCAAATTGAAAATTAGAAAAGGATAGACCACAAGAATTATTATAGGTATCAACCCTGAATTCACCTTGGCTGTTTTTCTTCAAGCGAAGATAAGCAACGTTATCACACATACAGGATACCAATGTAAAGATAACTTCTTTCTTACCCTTGAGTTTCCTAATCTCAATAGTTGGCGGTTTAAGTTTTAATTCGCGATACTTTGACATAATTAATTGATTTAAAAGTAGAATGCAAAGATAAGACTATCTTTGCACATTACCAAATTTATCTTTGAAAAAACCAACACCCATGCCTTCTAACCAAATCACCCCAACACAACGTTAAAATGAATATCATCACATACCAAAAGGTATACGCAAACCCAACAAAATCATGATTCCATGGGGTTACGAATGTCCATATCAGCGGAACAAAATACAGGAAAAATAACATGATTGTTACCATGAATAATAATACACGTTTCATAATATATAATTTATTTTTTTACAAGAATTTCCATATCGGTTGGAATAACATCAACATTGTTTACCCCAGTACAACAAATATTTTTTGTTACACCATCGTCATAATAACTCAACTTACCCTCTTTTATTTTCCAAAGATGCAAAACACCATCCTCCTCTTTTAAGATGCCAAATAAACCATTATTCCAACTGAATGACGTATTTTTAATGTCTAATATAATAACCTTTAACCTTTCCATTTGTTTTGTTTTAGAATGTAAAAGTAATCTTATTTTCTGATATTACCAAATAAAAAAATCCCTATATACACAAAAGAGTACATAGGGATTTAATTTATTAACTTTCAGCAACCAAAAGGGTTCTGTATTCCTTTTCTGTCAAGTGGCGTGGTACATCCAACGGTGTATATTTACCTTTGGGTTTAATCAAGATGCAATCCCCTTGCCTTAATATCTTTTCAATATTACCCATCGGCACGTCAGTTTGAATAGTCCATGCAATACATTGAATCGCATTTACCTTCTGAATATTATAATCCCAACTTTGTTTCACTTGGTTGGCATTATATACGGCTCTTGGATTTACCCAAATAAGATATTCCCTGTCGGTGCTGGTATCTTTACAACGAATGTAATATGCATCTTGCATCTTTTCCCATGACTGTAACCCTTCGCTAAAAACAGCACCATCCACAGCAAAGAGTTCGTAAGTATCATTAAATTTATGCTCAACCAAATTACCATTGTCATCAACCCATGTGGTCTTTTTCTTAATGGTTTCTTTACTGACTGATACAGGATTGATTTCTTTAACCAATCTGTCAATACCCATACAGTTGATTCCTACACGCCTTTCTTCAAGGTTTGGTAGCTGGGCTATCTCTGCAAAGGTTAAGGGTATAATACGTTCCCAAATGTCTTCCAATTCAGGGAAAGGACATTTATCATGTTTGAGTTTGAGCATACGACAACCCATGTCGTAATCAAACTTGTGATTTTCAACAACTATTTTTGCCATTGTATTTTGATTTAGAATGTAAAGATAAGACTATTTTCTGAATCCGCCAAATTTAATCTTCGGAATCACGATAATCTGTGTATGAGTTGGTAATGTTTACAAGTAACATACCATCGTTGATAACAAGTGTATTGGTTTCATCATCTTCATCATCAGCAGTAGTGAAGGTGTACCGATCTTCCACATCATCACCAACTTCTTCGGGTTGGTACTCTTCCGTTTCCGTTTCAATCAAGGTTTGAAGTTCATCGTGTATCTTTTCATCCGTATCGGAAAGAATAAAATCACGTTTATAATTGATAGAGAACCCATCCTGACTACCATTGATATTGCTTACATTCTTATTGATGAAATCAACCATGTCAGGTGTAAGTTTGATACTTAACACATTTCGGGTTTGTTCACTCCATTCACTTTGAGCTGATTTTGAATATTCAAAGAACGGCTCATCTTCTTCATCTTCTTCATTCAAAGTAATTTCAACTGTACCGCTTTCACCAATGTAATGCCCATCTGAATTAACGTAAAATTCTACGTTATCGTAAACAGCTTCTTCAAAGTATTCTTCCAACTCCGTATCCTTAATTTCAACATCGTCTTTACCATAAAAGATAAAGTCGGTATCACCCATTGAATCACCACCACAATTAAATTCCAATACGCATCGTTCAATACCTAATTCTTTCCAGCGTTTAATTGCTTTTTCGTTTGCTTGTTTTTTTTCTTTTTCTTTTGTCATTGTATTTTGATTTAGAAAGTAAAGATAAGGTTATTTTAGGACATAACCAAATATTATTGTCGGATTTTTTCCAATAATTCATCAGCTATCTGATATGCTTCGGGATTATCAAGTTCCTTAATACCATTATTCATCCACGCTTGTAACTGCAAGTGTTTTAAATAATCCTGTGGGGTTGGTACAAATTTCATTCTGAAATCTTCTGCGATATGCAACATGGCAATATCAACGGTATCAACACTTTTACCATCTGAATTGGTAATGTTATATCCAAAGATTTTGGGGATAATCTCATACGCAAACCATGTATTGTGCGTAAGGGTTCTTGCAGTATTGTTATTCATAGTCGCTTTAGGACTATCTATAATTTGGTGGATAGGTAAGTAATCTTCAATTTTGCCACCCCAGCGTTTAACGCTTGACTTTGAATGTACTTCAGGATTTGCCATTGTATTATGATTTAGAATGTAAAGATAAGACTATTTTCATTACCAACCAAAAAAAATGGAAAGTATTTTGTACTTTCCATTATTAAAATTATAACTTCGTTAATCCCAAACCCTTGTAATACTACCATTAAATGGTGAGTATTCAACCTGTTTGCCCATTACCCAATTTCCCCTATCAACGTGAAGGGTTTTGTGTTCGGCAAACGAGCCATCAGGCTGCTCATGGCGTAACTTTCCATCTTTGGTTATTACAATGGCTGAGAAATCCCTTTCTTTGGTTTCCACTTGGAAATCACCATGTAAAACGTGCTGATTAGCACCTTCACCACGCAAAATGATATGCTTGGTTGTTCTTGTCATTGATTTATTCATAATTAAATGTTTAGACTACAAATATACGAAAGATTTTTTAAAAACCAAATTTATTTTTCCAAAACAATCACCTGAGTTTTATCACCATCATCAAATGTATCGGTGTCATATACATAACGACCTTGAACAGGATAAAAACCAAGGCGGTTACATATTTCCATTGCCAACTTCCACGCAGCAAATGTCCAATCCTTATTAGCCGTAGGTAATCCAATACAGATACGGTCAGGGGTAACACGAATGTCAGGGTCATTACCGTAAAAATGGGCAAAGTGATTATACGCTGGTAACGCCTTAATTTTAACACCCAATTTACTATCCATATTCTTCGGAAATAATTCGGGAAACTCAGCTTCAATCTTTGCTTTCCAATCAGAACATGCAGCTTTATGTGCTTCTAACACAAATTTTTTAGATACTTCCATGATGTTTAGTTTTTAAAGTGTAAAAGTAATATTATCTTCTCACTTTACAAAATTTATTTTTAACTTTCCCGATATTGCTTAACCAGCAATGCCAATTCATCAAACACTTTAAACGATATGTGCTGACAACCAACAACAATCTCATTTTTATCAATAACAGCATCATAGTCACTTGATAATTTCATTGTCAATGGTTGTTTTTTTGGGAAAATACATTCATAGTACTCCCTTGCTTTCTCAATAGCAGCGTCAAAATTGGTATCCAAACACATCAAATTACCCGATGATGAAAAAGACATTGCTGGTTTACCCAAACAAGCGCCAAATGCCTTACAGGATAAATAAATACAACTACCAGAATAATTACTATTTTCATTTAAATAATCATTAACTCTGGTCTTGCTATTGAAGGTTGAATTCCAAGTCCAACCAATCTTTTCACATTCAATAATGAATGCGTTATAAACTGAAGCGTATTTACTACAAACACCAAAATCTTGTTTCATATAATTTTGTTTTAAAGTGTAAAAGTAATCTTATTTTCCCACTTTACCAAATTTATTTTAGTTAATACAATGGTAACCTACAATATCATTACATATTCGTAATTTGCACAAATATTATCCAATATTGTTAATTCATCAATCACATCCTGATTGAATGATAACATTGTTTGTTCGGGATGTTCACCCAATATGGTAGAAAACACATCACCATAATATATGGGTTCAAGTGTTTCATTGTCCTTATCGATATAAACTTCACGGCCATTCAATTCCAATAATACAGCCTTTGAAAGTTCATCTTTAGACAATCGCATAACCTTACAATGATTTGCTGTATAGTTTTTACCATGCTTTTCAATCTTACCACGAAAAAGATTAGCTTTCTTAATCGCTTCACCACGAGTATATATTGCGAGGAACCCCTCATACCCCAAATATTCACCACACATTTGGTCAGGTCTTGCCGTATGCCCAGCAACAAGTTTTACTTTATATAATTGCATTGTTATATTTTTTAGAGTGTAAAGATAAGATTAAATTCCGAAACCACCAAATTTTTTATCCCATGTACACATTTGTGTATATAATAAAACGGGGCTCCATTTCTGGTAACCCCGCTTCTATTCTAACTAAACATCATCCTTATTAATCCTCCTCCTCATCCTCACAAGACCAACATACACCACCATCCACACTCCTCATCGTCAAAGTAAAAATATCCTTGGTCTGGACATGATTCTGGATAGGGAATGCTATCCCACTCTTTTATAATATCTTTAGGGAGATTCTCAACAATCTTTGGCATCCTAAACCCAGCATCAACAAATCCTTGTGTTCCACCATTATCTGACACATTCCAATGTTTCCAACCATATTCACGTACCAGTTGATTAGGTGTAACCTCACCCTCAATACCCTCAACATGAACCCTTGATTCATAGTTATCAAAGTCTTTAACATATGTTAAGACCTTATCACCATTACGAACACCACGTTTCCACATTTCATTAAAAAATAAATCTCTCGTTTCATCTTCGTTTGCACCTTTTAACCCGTTAAGTTCAGCAGCCAAAACATAAAAATCTTTGCCACCAAACACACCATAACCTTCATATTCTGACTCGGTAAATACTTGTCCATCCTCAGTAATCATATGAACAGTAAAGATAGGACGTGCCGTTTGAAACGTATTAGGTATGCTTCGTTGTGTATCGGATGTAATCCAGCTAAAGAATCCCATTATTTTAAGTTTTTAATTATTTCTTCTAATATGATTCCGTTTTTCCCCTCATAGTCATCTTCAATAAATGACAACCCTTTGAGTTGGGGGTATTGTTCCTCAAATGATTCTAAGAAGTCATTTGCCGCCCAAATAGCCTCAGGTGGTGTATCACCACCCCAAGAATATAATAAGGTGTTAAACGCCTTGTATATTTTATTATCTTCTGCCATTATTTTAATATTGAATTATTAAAAAAATTAAACAGGGAAGACATAAGAACAAAGGCTATCATAGCCAAAATAGCCCATACGATAATCGTTTCACTATTTTGCCTTTGTCGTTCCCTGTTATTCATAATGTAAAGATAAGACTATTTCGGTTATAAACCAAATTTAATTTATAATTTTGGTAAGTACTTCAGGTAAATTTGTATTGAGTACTTTATACCCACTTTGTGTTAACTGAAGGATTTTATTTGTAAGTGCCATTCTACCTTCAGGTAATGCCAATAAAGAAGTTATCGTATGGCCTTTCCATGTAATAATTTCAATTCCCTTTGGTGTTTCATATACCAATCCTTTCTGCATATTGGATTGCACTTTCTTTTTCTGTTTAGCATTATGCTTTTCTTCATCAACACGATAAACCCAAGCATCAATAACACTTTCAAGGGATTGTGGTAATTCAATAGTCTTTCCACCAAACTCGTGTTTTGTTGATGGTAATGACTTACAATAACCTTCAGCTTCAACCAGTAATGCACGGTCAGCTTGAGAATAGGTATTATAATTGGTACACCCACCACAGCCATCGTTTTTGGCATAAGCAACTTTCTTACCATTCACATACACATCGGCTGTAAAGGCAAGTGTTTCTTCCGACATCTTGTCGTAAATCTTTAGATTCTTTAATTCAATTTTCATGATGTTTAATGTTTAGATACCAAAGATAAGACTATTTTGGTTATAAACCAAATTTAATTACCATTTCTTAGGATATTTCTTGAGAATATCCGATGGGTATATTTCCCCACCACCATTAGATAATACATCTTCCCACCACCTAATACCAATGGTTAATCTTGGCACGGCAAATTTAGGGATATCATCTTCATGAATAGCTAAGAATATATCGCTTCTTCCACCCTCACCACCTTGCCCAGCTAGGGTAACTACGGTCTCAAGGAACTTCATCCTTACACCGTAATCATCCTTAAAGAATTTTACCACGGCTGGCACTTCTTTAGGTTTAACTACTACCGCTGGCCATATACAAACTTGTGAATATTTTGTCATAGTATGAGTATTTAATAAAACAAAAATAGGGATATCTTCCGATATCCCCAAATTTTTATGCAACTTTTTTCTTACGTTTGCTATTTAAATGTTCAGCATATTCCCTTTTACCCATACAAGTTTTCAAGAATTCCTGTGGGGTAGGCAAATCCTTTAATTTAAAGGTCGCCAAATGCCTTACAGGATAATAACCATTTGAAGATAATGTACCATCATCCTTTTTATCCATATGCAAATTAAGGTCTTGCATATAACGGAAACGCTGGTCTTTACCCAAAGGAGTTTTATTAAACCCTTTATAAACTTCAAATGTACCCTTGTCAAGGTCGATTACATACGCCCACTCACAGAATAAACTATCAGCAGCAAAATTGCTTCCATCCACAACCAATTTAACCGAAAATTCATGTTCCTTATATTCACCCACACCCTCATTCATTTTCACAGGATTACCCATAATCGCAGTAAGAATTTTACCACCTATATCACGGCTAAGATAAGCATATTTGCCCCACGTATCATAAGCGTTCCATGAGTTATTACCAACCTTTCTTTTTTCAATGTATTGATTGATAACCTTTAAATCGTTCTCGGTTGCAAATTGTAAGGCGTTAACCTTCTCTTTGAATTTGGATTGATTTACCCTCCGCAAAAATTTCAAAATTGTCTGGCCCTGTCCTTCTGGATAACCATCCCATTGACCATATTGTGCGACCTTGGTTTGTTTGCCGCTGATAACCATTGTTAAGTTACGTGTTCCCATGATATTTAATTTTTTAGATTACAAAGATAAGGTTATTTTGATTACAATCCAAATTTAATTTTGGCGCATGTTTTTATATTTTAATGGAATTCTTAAACCCCATTGCAAATCCTTATTTTCATACTCCTCGATGTTACCCCTTACCAATCGCATATACATTGCATAGGCTTCTCTCATCGCTTCCATATCAGTACCATACATGACATAGAATCCAAAAAGATTTTTAGCGGGTATACCCAAAAATACAATCTTATAATCTTTACCATACTTATGTACCATAGCACGGTTCTTAAATGCTGGGAATGTTACTGGTACATTTTGAGGTGATAACATGTGCAAATCCTTCAGCTTCTGCATCAATTGTTTATGTGTTAATTTCATATTCTTTTATTTATTTTTCGTGTTTCCAAAACTTTTTAAGATGATGACCTGTTTTTTTATTAATAATGTATACTGCCAATTTACTCGCCAATTCAACAGGAATATCCTGTTTAAACTTTCCGCTGTATTTGAGACCAACCTTTTCAACCGCCTTTCTACGATTCTTGTTACGCCCACGAACAATGATTTTGAAATCACTACCCTTGAACAAGGCTTTGATATCATTTAATTGCTTTAGACCTTTCTTGTTATTTTTAACTTGAAAAGCTTCAGCTATGTTATTACGAATTTTCATTTCTTTTTTTTACGTTTTCTGTTAACAATACGAATATAACTAACCCAATATTTATTAAGGTCGATTTCCTCATCATTACACGCATCCATGAAATCAGTTAACCGATAACATTCAACACCTTCAGGAATAACTTTCTCCAATTCCTTAAGAGTAAATTCACTATTCTCAGCATACTCAGCATCCCATCGACGCTCGTATGATAACGGAAAAAGCAAAATACGAACTGATTTATTTACATCCATGATATGTTTAGTTTAATATAACAAAGATAAGAGTATTTTCTAACATAGCCAAATTTTATTTTACCAAAACCAAACCAGCTAATTTTAACTTAGCATCAGGGTATTTGGCTAAAATATAACTATCCCAACTCTTAGCAGCTTTCTTATCACGATACGTTGTTGCCATGTTGATATCCTTTACCAACGATAACTTGAAACATGACTGCATAGATTTCCCCTTCAGGTTCTCATCTATCCTAACAAACTTCTCACCAACAACGTATAATGGACGATAATATGGTTTCATAATTATTTTGTTTTAGGCGCTGATAATTTAATTGCTTTCCTTAAAAGGGTAAGTCTTTTCTTCCATCCATCAGCAGTATATGGAAACCAAAACTCACCAACCCTTTTAGGTTTAAGTGAATATAATATGGGGAAATCCTGTTCAAGGTCTTCGTATGACCATATCTTATTTTTACCCTCCATCAATGCTTTGATTTCACAACACAAACCGTTTCGGGGATACCCATAGATTCTAGAATGTAATGAGTCATTATTCTTAATCGACTCTAATAATTCCTTATAAAAGATATGTTGTTTCGCTTTTGTCATAATTTAAATTAATTAGAATGTAAAGATAAGGTTATTTTCCGATACAACCAAATTTTATTTTACCAACTGGCTCGGTAATAAAAATCACCAGCATACACACCTTTAGGTAATTTGTCTTCTTCAGCAATTAAATCCTCAAACACTTTAATCGTTTCCACAATATCCTCATAATACATCATACCATATTCAGTACCACCAAAAAAGAACCCTGCTGCCGTTGGGAATAATTCCTCTGCCAATGATGTATCTGTAAACACATCAATTTCTGTATATGTGTCACCCTTAGATGACCAACCAGTTTTAATACTGACCTTCTTCTTACCAGAGTTATCAAGGGATTCCTTAATCTTCTTAAGGTCTACAATCAACCCCCGAATTAAGGATTTTTCAACATACATCTCTTTACAATCATCCTCACCCCCAGCACAATTTTTTACAAACCAATTATGCAAAGCATTGAACTTTCGCCAATATGCAACTTCTTCAACAATTTGAGATATACGCTCACGCTTAATATCCTTACGAATCTTACCACCTAACCTAACAGTAATGGTATGCTTTTGTTCATCAGGTGTATGATTCCAATTCTTCACATAAGATTTTTTGTAGAGATACATATCCAAGCCCATGATATAATGTTTTAAGTGTTATTTGAATAAGCAAATATAAGATAGTTTTTCGAATCTACCAAATTATTCTTCAAATATTTCATACGACCTATCTTCAATCTCTTGTAATATTGATAATAAGGTTTCAGTACTTAAGGTTTCTGAACTAACAGTATACATAAACACCCCTGTATCTAACCAAAAAGATTCACTTTTACTATCCACACGACAAACAACAGCATTGATTTCATCATCAACAACATAATGCGCTGGTGGATTATTTAGCATAATATCAATAACATTGGCAGATTTAATCTTTTCAAAAATATCCTCAATCATACCCTTACGCAACTTCTCAATGTTTTCACCGTAATATTCACTTGATGTCATAATCTTTATATTTAGAATTCAAAGATAAGACTATTTTTAATACCCACCAAATTATTCTTCAAATATTTTATATAATAAAAAAGCCCCCGTGTAAAAACACAAGGGCATTATATGTCTAAAACCTATCGCCTTAAATTGCTGCCTCACATATCTCAAAGGCTTTCATCGCCTTATTATAAGCTGTACCATTGATAAGGCTTTCTTCCCTACCATTGTTACGCTTAGGCACACTTTGCATGTGTGTGGTAAACCTTGTTATACCATTAAACAACCCCCAAACAGTATCACCACAATATTCCTTTTCAATCTTAATCGCTGTCATCAGATTGTCATGAATGATTTGCTGACGGGCTGTCAGGTTTAAAACGTTCTCAAAACTCAACACCTCATTGATAACCTTTTCAGCCAATGCTTTGGTTAATGGTGTGCTTTGGAACTTGTTATATATCTTAACTTGTTCAAGGCTCTTATCCAATGCCAACTCAATCAGATGCGGAATCGTTGCAATCTTCTGCTCTATGGTAGCGGTATGACGAAACTTCGCTTCACCTGCTTTGTAGAACTTGAAGAACTGATTAAGACAATGGGCTACCTCATCACCAATACCCACACTTAAACTGGTACTACCATCGTTACTGTCAATGATGGTTACATAACGTGTAAGGATGTCATCACCAACTTTACTCTTAGCATCAATCGCCAACTGTAAAAACACCCTACGACCACCATTGATACTACCCGCTTTGCTAACAGATAACTGATTTCCAAATTTTGAAATACCCTTCAATACCATATTCAAAATATCTTCATTTTGAGACACAGTATAACCAACTTTACATGTGTTAATACACTCATTGGTCTTACCATTATACAAACCGTAATATGGCGTGATACGACCTGAATCCTTACCAATCAACTGCTCTTTCTCAATGGTAAAATCCAAACCGTTGTCTTTTAAAATCTGTTTCGTTTTCATTTATATGTTTTTAATGATTTAATACATCAAAGATAAGACTATTTTCAATAACAAACAAATTTATTTTTTATACCTTCACTTCGGTATACTTTTCAATAAACTCTTTCGGCGTACCTTCAAAAATCCACTTCCTATTAGATACATCATAACAACGTAATGTTAAATCATTACCCTCACCATTGGTAATAACTTCGTAACGGTATTGCTCCCAACAATTGATTGTACCACCCCGTTGAAGATAAAAACCACCAGCACCTTTTTTAAAATGTGCAATGCATTGTGCTGCCAAACAACCCATCCCATTAAACACCAACCCGTTGTCATCCATTCCAATACCCCTTACCATTTTACCACCAGCTAAAAATTCAGCAAGGTCTAACCCATGACCCTCAGGGTAACCGTCCATTTGACGATACATGGTAACTATTTTGTTTTTCTTTGTTATCGGTTTCCCAATTTTGTTTTTACCTTCGTAGGTTTCAATGAAGGTAGTTAATGAACGTGTACCCATAATGTTTAATTTAATGATTTGAGATACAAAGATAAGACTATCTTCCCAATTTACCAAATTTATTTTGAATAATATTTAACCCATATCGCAATCTTCAAAACTTAAGGATTTAGTTGTACCATCAGCGAAATCAATCCAGCAACCGCCACATTTGGGTAAGCATCTCTTGAATAATTTCTAGGAGGCTCTTGTGCCATTGCTTGTTTTACTTCTTCTTGTTGTTTTTTAGTCTGTGCCATAATTAATTATTTAATGGTAATGTCCGCATGGACCTTTTACTCTTATTCTTTTTTGCCAAGAATTTATGTCTCTTAGAAATTCATTTTCAGTTACTGTTTCCCACCCTTCAAATGGTGGATGTTCTGTTAACTGAAATTCTACTTCATCAAACTTATCACCTTCTTTGACCCATGTAGCTTGATTACTTATTTCTCCTATTACTTTAAAACAGGTTTCTATTAGTCTATATTTACCCTCATCATCTAATAAAACACCATTAGCATTACCTTTACATGTATAACATACACCATTAATTCCTGGAAATTGGTCAAATTTATCACCAACTTGTATATCCCTAGAGATAAGCATCATCTTACCATCTAGTATTTTTGATTCGTATTTCATATATTTCTATCTTTAAATACCCAAATTCTATAAATATGTCTAGCACCAAGTTGAGAAATTCTCATATGAAAAGTAGTTTGTGTATCAGGGGTAGGGTTTTTAGATTTCAAATTTTGAATCACATATCTATCGTATTTTTCTCTATATATAACTTTCTCATCTATAGATAGATTATCCCACCATTTTTTAGCTTGACCTCCCATAGAAGGCCATTTTTCTGGCTTTTTCCATATTTGCTTACTCATGATTCAGGCTTTGGTGTATAATTACCTTCTTTATCTATTACACCTTCTTTTTCATAGTAATCATATGCTTCTGGGTGCAATGTAAGTTCTTGTTTTTCCAATATTGGAGTAAACATTACATTAGTATTGTCAAAAATTGCTCCCCATGATAAAGCTGGTGTAAAAGCTAAAGCATGATTTAATAAAGCATATTCTTTCCCATCTGGAGATTTAGCTCCCCAAGGAGTTTCCACAAAATCTTCATTATCCTTAAAACGCATTTTTACAGAAGTTGCTCCTTCTATTTTCCATGTTTGATTTCCCCTTATATATTTCATAGTAATTCGTTTAATGCTTGTTTATAACCTGAAATAAACCCACCAGCCCCTATTTGATTATTGGTATCCTTTAAATCATATCTACCAGTCATAGCTATAGCAGCTTTCTCTTTTATATCTTTCTCATCTAAAGATATTTGCTTACCCATAGATAAAATTCTATTAAGTTCATGTTTTGAACGTGAAGCATCTTGTTTATCATAACCAAATTCTATAAGTTGGTTATAATTTTTAATTTCATCTTCAATATCAGCTATTGGTATTATTATGTGAGTTTTCATGATTGATATATATTGTTTATCCAGTAATCATATAGTTGCTGAACATTGTTTATACTATTATTTTCATCAGAAATTACTTCTTGTGCAGCTTTACTGTTTCCACCTTCACTCCAAGAATCAAACAATACAGGAAGATTAAGAGCTTCATGAGCATCCCAACCCTTTTTAAAATCTTTTTCAGAGGAATTTGCAAGATATACTGTTAATACTTTACTAGTAAATTTACTAACTTTTTCAATCCAACCATAATTGTATGCTTTTTCATCTCTGAAAGTGTTTAATTTACTCATTTCTTTTGTTTTAAGTATTGAGAGAACTGAAATAGTGCTTCAAAGATGCTCTACACTAACAACGTCATCCAAATTGATTTCATCCGTAATAAAATCTAAAATTGCTAATTTAACTTCATCTGGTGTCATATACTTGTTTTTAATGATTTAATATACCAAAGATAAGACTATCTTCCCAATCTACCAAATCTTTTTTAAAGTATCCAAATATACAACCTCATAATTTAAACATATATACTCCCTATTACCCATCTCACTATCTAACCATACCTTAGCAAAACCCCTACTCTCATTAACAACAAATACCTCAATATCCTCCTCACCTATATCTTTATAACTTAATTGCTCATATGATTCAAATAATACTTCGGTTTCATCCAATATCTTTATCTTTTTTGACATAGTAATCTTTTAAAATATAAATAGCCTCGCTGTACACAAATGTGTACAACAAGGCCAACTTATCTAATTAAACACTTATAGCAAACCCAGTAGTAAACGCTACCTTATTATCAGCACCCTTACCAGTGTTCATCTTATACTTCAATCCAATAATAACCCCCTTAGGGTCTTTAAACCTTAAATCCGATTCATCCCCAGATATAACACGATACCCCTCATACGTTTCAGGTATACAGTTAAATACCATGGCAACATTATAACCCCTAGCCAATAAACCCATGGCAACATCATGATTATCTTCTGACCTACTAAACGTTAAATCATAATTTTTAGGTAATTCAATATCAAAACGCTTAGGATTTTTGGTGTAATCATAAAACTGTACATCAGGGTATAACTCAAAAATATTCTTACCATCCCTCACCTTTATCTTCTCCCAACGTATATCCGATGTGCCATTTAACCTGAATGTTACAATAGCCTTACCCTTATGACGCGTTATAGCAGCTCCAATCTCTTTATCCAACGCTAACATAAACTCTTTACGATTATTTAAAAACCACTCCGTTTTATTTATCCTACCTTGCTCCACACCAGCATATATACCACCAAACCCTGACTTGAATAAACAAGCTTTACTACAACCAGCACTCGCATGAGGACATAAATTAACCCCCTTAGAATTCTGATTATACGGCGACATATACAATATATAAGTAACATACCCATACTTCTCACCCTTAATGGTCTTGTGATTGTTTCTGCTTAATAACGTACTTTTGTAATAACTCATAAAGAAATGTTTAGTATTTTAATAATGAATTGCAAATATAAAACTATTTTCAATCCAATCCAAATTTATTTCCTAAACCCTATACCACAAATATAAGACTATTTTCCATAACTACCCACATAATCAATCAGTTAACCCAAAATTAATATCCAGAAATATCACAAATGTCAATAACTCTTCGTATGTTTACATCCTCATAACTAAATTATGGCCAAAAAGTATACATATGGTAATGTCTCCTTCGGGTCTTTCTTAGCTAAAGAACAATGGATTTTAGAAATGAACATCAGAAGCTTAGAATACTTAATGGACCACGCTAAACCCAAAGGCCAAGGCGCCATAGATATCCTTAAAGCTACAATCAAATCTATGAAAGCTCAAGAACGACGCATACGTAAACAACTTATAAAAAAAGGATATATTAAAATTAAATAATATGCCTAGAATATATACTAGCGAATCTGACCCTATGGATTTCTGTTTAAGGTGTTTCCCTAAATCTGAAAACATAGCTTTCGAAAAATATGGTAACCTCGGCGACGGACCAGATAACCGCGGCAATTGCTTCTCTTATGATGAGGACCATCCAAATTATGAAGATACTGATTATAAATGTGAGTCTTGTAATAAAAAACTTACCCAGAAAGATAATTACTTACCCTGACGAATCACATGTACACTTTTGTGTATATGTATTCATCCATGGCTTGCGACGAATAAGGTCCTTATTCACCGCATGATATGTATCTGAATATAAGACTATCTTAACCCTTTATATCCCTAGTCCAAAAATTTTGAGCAAAAATATCTAAGAATGTTTTTATAGGGGGTAATACTAAATGCTACTAAATGGATTTCTCTATATCCCCATAAAAATACCCTTATGGGGCATTAAAAAGTCATATCCCCGTTTATGGGGTTAAAATACGACACATTTTCCCACATTTTCCCACCGTATGCCATTTTTTCTGAAAATATGTCAAAGAGTCAAAACGTGTTGTTTAGGGTACAAAAAGGGGTGTTATATGAAAACTCATGTACACTTTTGTGTACATATTTTGTATATGTAATTAGTTACATTTTATTCTATCTAGGATAGCTTTCTGCCAATATAGGAAAGTCTCAAGTGTTGTTTCATCTAGGTCGTGAAGGTCTTCGATTTTAACAGGTATAACGTTTAGGTCTTTTTGGAATTGTAGTATTTGTCCACAATTAAAGCATAGGGTTAGGTCGTTTTCTTGTGGGCCTTGTTGTTCTATGTTATCATCGTCATCAGTTATGGGTGTAACGGCATCCATATGATAGTTACAATTTGGGCAGTTGTGTTGTTTTGTTTTTATTGATTTCATGTTAAGAGATTATCTATGTGTTGTTTATCTTGAGGGGTACCGCTGAAGTTAATCAATTGGAACCATTTTATTTTATCATCATCTGATATTGGTAGGTCTGGATATTCGTAGGCTATATCTGAGCGAATTAGTCCATGGTATAGGAATTCGCCTTGAATTGAGTTATCTAGTTCGTTGAAGTTATATTCCACGTTATTCCATATGATATTGAATTCGTTATTAACGAAAGCTATAAGTGTGGATAGTCTTTGTTTTCCGTCGATGATTTTGTATATTATATCTTTGTTATCGTCACGATATTGTATGATTGATATGTTAGGGATTTTTATACCTTTAAAGACGCTATATATGAGTTCTTGTTTTTGTTGTAGTGTCCATACTAGTGGTCTTTGAAGGTTCATTTTTTTGGTTGGGAGGTATACGTCCCAATCTATTGTTATGTTCCAGTTAGGGTCTAGGATATGTTTAATAGATAGGTCAGCCATACCATAATTGATATTAAATGGTAGTTTGGGTCTGACGTCATTGATTGAGAGATTGGGTTTCATTATATTATTTTAGCAAATATATGGCAAGATTTTAATATTACCAAATTATATTTTTTTAAGATTACGTTTTAATAAGCTTTATCTGTACCATCGGAATTACCCAAACCAGAACCATAACCCCTACCATAACCATCACCCGAACCAGAACCACTATAACCATCACCCATACCATTACCATTACTATAACCTCTACCATCACCCAAACCACGACCATCGCCTCTACCAGCATCATACCCACCACCATTAGCCCAACCAGAGCCATCGCCCCAACCATCACCATTTATGGTGCCACTACCTCTACCACCTGAATATATAATCATAAAATAAGATTTAATATGCTCTACCCCAACCCTCATCATCCCCACCGCCATTACCAGTACCTGAACCATAGCCATTTCCACTACCCCAGCCATAACCATCGCCAGCGCCATCACCCCAACCCATACCATTATTCCATCTATAATCGTCACCGTTACCAAAATATTCACCAGTGTCACCAATACCATAACCATTATCCCAACCAAAACCATCACCCTCACCTTTTGAATCAATTATCATATATATAGAATTTTAATATGCGTAACCAGTTCCATCATCATCACCGTCACCATCGGCATGACCAGCACCCCAGCCATTACCATTCTCAATACCATCACCCGAACCATCACCAAAACCTATCCCTTCACCCCAGATATCACCAGAGCCATCGGACCAACCATGCCCCAAACCAGAGCCATCGGACCAACCATTATCCCAACCAAAACCCCAGCCACCATCATTACCTTTTCCGTCACCCATACCATTACCCTCACCACTTGAATCTATAATCATATAATGTATTTTAATAAGCTTTGCCTGTACCATCGGAATTACCCAAACCAGAACCCCAAGCATAACACCAACCATTGCCATTGCCAGAGCCATCACCCTTACCATCACTACCACCCCAACCAGAACCATCACCAGAGCCATCACCCCACCCAATACCATTAACTCTAGCCAAACCATCACCCCAACCAGAACCAGTAGCAGAGCCATCACCCAAACCAGAACCACTTGAATATATAATCATACAATATATTTTAATAAGCTTTGCCTGTTCCATCATAGCCCCAAGCTGAAGCGAAACCAGACCCATCGCCATGACCAGAACCACCACCATCACTATAACCTTCACCGTTACAATAACCCCAACCATAGCCATCACCTCTACCATAGCCATGGCCAGCACTATCGCCCTTACCATCACCCTGACCCCAACCATAACCATTACCCATACCAGAACCCTTACCATTACCTTCACCTCTTGAATCTATAATCATATACAATATTTTAATATGCTGTACCACTACCAGAATCATAACCCCTTCCATCCCCACCGCCATGGCCAGAACCCCAGCCTTCACCCCAGCCAGTTCCATCACCTGAGCCTGAACCATCACCCTTACCAGTCATAAAGGCATAACCAGAACCATCACCAGACCCATCACCCCAACCATCCATTCTACCTTCACCGTCACCGTTACCCCAACCATAACCGCTACCATCCTCCCAATAATTGTTATTACCATCACCCATTGAATTTATAACCATATAATATATTTAATAAGCTATACCAAAACCCCAATTATTACCACCGCCATGGCCAGAGCCATCACCACGACCATATCCCCTACCATTACCACTACCATAACCATTACCATTACCACCACCATAGCCATTACCATCACCAGATGTGGGGGAACCATAACCTTCACCCCAAGCATAACCAGCACCATCCCCACAACCACGGCCAGAACCCCAGCCTTCACCCCAGCCAGTTCCAAAATCTAAACCACTTGAATATATAATCATACAATATATTTTAATAAGCTATGCCTGTTCCAAAACCATCACCCCCACCATCGCCAGAGCCACCAATTCTAGAACCCCACCTAGTGTCATCCCCACGACCAATACTACTACCTGAACCATCACCCCCACCATCGCCAGAGCCACCACCAGAGCCATCGCCAATACCATCACCCCAACCATAACCTGAAGCATCACCTCTACCAGAACCATCACCATCACCCCAACCAATACCACTACCCCAACCACTTGAAAATATTATCATATATTGTATTTGTTAATATGCTTTGCCTGTACCATCTGGATAACTCCAACCACCAAAACCATGACTTGAGCCATGACCAGTGCCCCATCCGCTACCAATGCCTGTACTGTCACCTCCACTAGAATTCCAACCATCACTATCACCCCTACCACCAGTACCACCGCCACCAGTACCATCGCCCATACCTGAACCATCGCCCCAAATAGTTCCCATACCTGAACCAGAACCCTTTCCCAAAGTAGAACCATTTGCAATTACATTAAGTATGCCATCACCCTTACCACCTGAATATATAATCATATAATAAGATTTAATATGCTATCCCATTCCCATGGAGACTACTATATCCATTACCTCTACCCCATCCATCACTGCTACCCCACCCATAACCTGTTCCCGAGCCATCACCATCACCCCAACCAATACCATTACCCCAACCATAACCATCACCAGCGGCATAACCAGAGCCATTACCACTGCCTGAGCCATCACCTCTACCATCACTCCAACCATAACCATTACCCCAACCCGTTGAATCAATAATCATAAAATAAGATTTAATATGCTATGCCTGTTCCATCATCGGAACCCTCACCAGAACCCCAACCAAAACCCCAACCATAACCATTACCATAACCCCAACCAGAACCATCACCACGACCAGAACCATCACCAGCGCCAAAGCCAGTGCCATCAGCGGATTCCCAACAATTACTTTTACCACTTGAATATATTATCATATACTATATTTTAATAAGCTTTACCAGTTCCATCATCGGAACCCCAGCCATTACCAATACCCTTATCATAACCACAACCATTACCCCAAGTTAAGTTAATGGCATTGCCATAACCCGTACCATAACCCCACCCATCACTCCAACCTCTGCCATATCCCATGCCTTCGCTATTGCCACCACCATTACTATGACCACTACCATCACCAGAGCCATCAGCATAACACCAGTCACCCCTACCTCTTGAATCTATTATCATATATAAATTTTAATAAATTGTACCCGTACTATCACCATCACCAGAACCATTACCAGAGCCATAACTAGTACCCATACCACCACCCCAACCAGAACCATCACCTTCACCATCATCCCAATTATACCCATAGCTGTCACCCTCACCATAACCCCAACTGGACCCCCACCCAGAACCATAACCAGAGCCATCCCCAGAGCCATCAGTAGAGCCATAACCATCACCATAACCTGTACCACTATCACAACCACAGCTATCACTAAAGTTATAACCAGTACGATGACCGCTTGAATTAATTATCATGTTTATTATTTTGTTTTATTAAATCCAAGTATATAATAATTTAGATATAAGTGTGTTATATTAAAGTTTGGGAAAAGTTTTTTAATTTCATCAACTTGTGATGGAAATATTTGAATAAGTTTTGAGTATAGGTAATAATGACCTATAAAGTTCCCTTGTTTATCATAAGAGCTTCCTATGAAATCAAAATCTTTTTGGATATCCAATATCAGTTCTTGTGAGAGCATAAATAAGATTATTTTCTATAATATTCTTTAAGAACATTGATTGCTTTTGCTGTTAATCTGATTGCCATTCCAAGTGGCCATAATAGAAACCACATAAATAAAACTGAAAGTGGGTCGCCTTCAATTTTTTTATAAAATCCAAGATAAATGACATTTAAAAAAGCACCGATAAGATATATCAAGATGAAGTTATCAATAATTAGTTGTTTCATTTTTATTGTTTAGCGTTTTTGTATAGCCCATGTAAATAACCATCAATTCTTGCTAATCTAGGTTTAATATTGGGATTATTTATTTTAAGAGATTTTTCTCTAAATTCGGTATAAAACTCTACTATATCTTCTTTTGTTGAGAGTGTTAAGGATTTTTTTTCTAGGTCTTTAATAATATCAAATTCTTTTAACGTTAAATTCATTCTTGAATTTGTAACGTAAATGAAAAGTCCTACGAATATTAATCCTCCTATAATTATAAATGTTGTCATTTTATGTTTGTTAATGGGTATGAATTAAGGATAGATTCTTTATCAACACCAAAATATCCCCCTGAACCATCTGGTCTATCTAACTTAACATTTTTAATAGCAGCTTTTAGGGCTGCTTCTACGTGAAAGATAATAATATTTTTAACGTCATTAGTTAGTGAGGGTATTAACTCAGGATTCCATTCTGCAACTTCATATGGCTCAAGATTACACTCACTAATAATATTTTTTACTAATTTTTCTGCTGTTGGTGTGTTATCCATTTGGATATATTTTAATAATTAACGATATGTTGTTAAAAATGATTGCCCCTATCCTTATTATTTTTTAGGATAACAAAGATAGGGGTATTAATTGATAATACAAAATTATTTTTCTAGTTTAATATGCTATACCAACGCCCTCACTATTACCCGAGCCATGACCTTTACCATAACCAATACCCACGCTATTAACCCACCCTCTACCATCACCATAACCAGAGCCATCACCCATACCTAAGCCATCACCATTTCCATTACCAGAACCAATACCAAAACCCCTACCATTATCCCAACCAGAGCCATTACCTTCACCAGAGTCATGATTGTTAACACCCGAACCACTTGAATCAATAATCATATAATATGTTTTAGTAAGCTTTACCACTTCCATAATCGGAACCATAAAACCCACGATAACCTAAGTCAATGCCCCTACCAGAACCGACACCCTTACCCCAACTATCACCCTTACCGTTTCCATCACCCCAACCAGAACCATAACCATCAGAATCCCAAGCAATGGTAGTGGCATAACCTCTACCATCACTCCAACCCCAGCCAGTACCATCACCCCAACCCTCCCCCATACCTTCACCATTACCAGAGCCATCACCTCTACCGCCTGAATATATAATCATATAATGAATTTTAATATGCTTTACCACTACCATCATTTTCCCCATGACCATCACTTTCACCGTCACCCCAACCAGTTCCGTCGCCCCAACCGTGACCATCACCATAACCAGAACCATCATAAACACCCCTACCATAGGTAGTATCACACTCATCACCCCTACCATTACCATTGGAATCACCTATACCATCACCACACCCACCGCCATCGCCATCATCTGAAGCGGCCCCCCAGCCAGTACTATTACCTTTTGAATCTATAATCATATGTAGAATTTTAATAGGCTACACCTGTTCCATCATCGGAACCTCCAGCAGTACCGTCACCCCAACCATAACCATCGCCCCTACCAGCGCCATAACCCCAACCCATACCACCCCAACCAGCACCAGTACCCCCACCCAAACCTAAGCCATTACCCCAACTATTTCCATCACCCGAACCTTCGCCCCAACCCCAGTAATGATTGGTACCATCAATATTACCCCAACCATCACCATCACCACCCGAATAAATAATCATTTCCAAATGTATTTACCTTGAATATTTTTATTGATTATTTTTGGCCTTGGAAACTTATTTTGATGATTATATACTCTATCATACTCTGTCGCTTCCTCCATTTCCACTTCAAAGCCTATCGGAATGGGTTTTAACTTACTTAAAACCCATTCATCTATAGAACGTATTGTTCTCGTTTTATCAGGATTCATTGCTAAATGAACAGCCAATCTCACCTGCCCCTCAGTAAATCCACCTGCTGCTTTATACCCTTTCACTAAACCATGTAGATATGTTACAACCCTATCTTTTCTTGTATGTGTACCTTTTCCTTCACCCACCATTTTCGTATCATATTCTCTTTCTTTTTGAATAAGATTTAACGCCCAGTTTGCAATTCTCTTATCACTATCTTCTTCATCAGGCAACAACCATACTCCTTCTAATGGTTCATTACCATTAAGTGGTAGATGTGCTATGATTTTAAACCATGTATCTAACTCTTTTTGATTATTGGCCAATCTTATTTCCACCCCATTGGTTAATAAATCAATAGTAGTATTTTTAACTTCTTTATCTAGGCCTAACAGATAAGAATCTGTTTTTATTATTTCTAATATCATAATTTAGGTATTATTTTAAAAATGAAATACCACATTGCGTATAAAACACATAAAAGTGAATTTATTATTAATACTTTAGGGTTATTCCAAAATGCCATACCAAAGAATATACTTATCAAAATCCAAGAAATTGAAAAAGTATGAAATAACTTATTTTTCATGATTTTTATTTTAGTGAAAATGTCCACATGGGCCTTTTATTTTAAATGTATCAGGTTGGTCTATTTCGCTGTTACTAATCCAACAATCCACCAAATGTTCAAACTTATCACCCTCTTTCACCCAAGTAGCTTGTAACGATATTTTGCCTATTACTTTAAAACAAACATAGCCATCATATGCATTACTTTCTTCAGTCCAAATGAGACCATTATGAATTTCTTTAAATGTTCTCTCAAGTAATCCTTCATTAGTTAACACTGAAAATTTTTGACCTTTATGTTTTATATCCCTAGAGATAAGCATCATCTTACCATCTAGTATTTTTGATTCGTATGTCATTATAATTCTTTTGATGATTGATAGTAAACAGTTATAATAGGACTATTCCAACCACTAACATAAGAGTGTGTTATTGACAGTATAATATAATGATAACCTGAATTTTCAGAAATATCAGTTATCCAGTCACAAACATCTTGTTGTTTTGTAAATTCTTTATAATAAGTCTTTGTAAGTTTCATAATTTATTATTTTTGCCTTAGTTCAAATAAAATTTCATCTCCTTTGAAGTTACTGTCTAAATAAAGAGGTAGTTTTTTATTATCTTGAATAAAAACAGATTTTATAAGAACGCTTCCAATATTTCCTATTGATAAACCCCAAAATAAATCTTCTTCAGGAAAAATTTCTTTGATTAGTACATTACCAAGATAATGTGGGCCTCCTTTATCTTCAGCTAATTCCCTATGTTCTTGTGTAACTTTTAAGAGCATTGGGAACATGTTTTTTATTTCTTCAGGTTTCATGGTTTATATTGTTTATATAATCCTCTTAAATAACCATCAATTTCAAGTAGTCTTGATTGTATTATTGGATTATCTATTTGAAGAGCTTTTTCAATAAACTCTTTACTAAATGCTTCGATTTCTTCTTTTGTAGATAAATTATGAGACCTTTCTTCTAAGTCCTTTAATGTTTTCCAATCTTTTTTAGATTGAATCATCATAGATATACTTATCCAAACAAATAAAACTACTATACTTATCAATCCTAAAATTATTATTAATGTTGCCATGATTAATTATTTATCAATGTCGTTTTTATTTTTTTGTTTTAACTATTGGGAGAATTGAAATAGTGCTTCAAATATAGTTTCTTTTCTTGTCCAATTGTGATAGCCTTTTTCAAATACACTAAGCCATTCAAAATCAGTACTCCCATCTTTTTTATTCCTTGCTCTAATAGATATATTATTATGTTCAATCATTAGAATTTCATAAAACCAATTTGAATCATGTAAGTTTTCTATCCAATCAATTGCGTCAAATTGCCAATTGGCATCTGAATCAAAATGCAAATGTGTGTGTCTTATTTCATTGTTATCAAACCAATCATCTTTCCATCTTTGTTCTTTTGGGAAATCTTTATGACCCTTTCTCCAACCCAGCATTTCAGCTATTGCTATTTGTTTATCGGCATTATTCATATTAAATCTTTTAATGCTTGTTCGTAACCTAATTGAATATCACTTGCTCTGTACTTTCTACCAGCTATTATCATAGTTGTTTCCCTAATTGCTTTCAAGGCTTTTTCCTCAATACTCTTTTCATCAAGAGATATTTGTGTGGGTGTCCTTCTTAATCTATTAAGAAAATCTAACTCATGTGTTAGATAATTAATTTGACTTTCGTCAGGATAAGGTTGTGCTAGTTTTTCTTCAGCCCATTGCTTAGTAAGAAGTTCTATTTGTTTTTCAATATCCTTTATAGATATTACTATATGCGTCATATCAAATTATTTAATTAAATTGTATATTAATTCAGAAGCTTTTGGAATATCTAGAACAAAGGTATTAATATCAAACTTAGCTACTGGTAATTTATACTTATTGTCTACAAGTATTTTACTAATATCTAATTGTGTAATATTTCTTTTTTCTTCAGCATATGCAAGAAATTCTCTAATAGAACTTCCTACTAACACACCTCCACTTCTATTTGTTTCTTTACACCATTGTTTAAATAAACGTTCTAATTGCATATCAAATTATTTAATGCGTATAATAAAGCTGCTTCAATGGCTTCCTCAGGTGTGTTAAATATCCAATATTTTTCAGGTTCTTTAGTCCAATCAACACTTAATCTATTTGAAGCATTTTTTAATAACCCCTCATAACCATTACCCTCATGAGATATTTCGGCTTCATACATAATTTTATCTAATCTTTGAGGATTATAATAACATGCGGCACTAATATGTATTCCAAAGTTGAGTCTTATCCACTTTATAGCTAATGTTTGAGTTGGCCTAGGATAATGACTATTAGTTCTTGTGTATTTTCTTGGTCTAATAGGTTTACCATTTTCTTCATAGCAATTATAAGCATTATCCATACTTTGAGGAACGCCATTAATATTATCAAAACCTATTCTACCATCTTCTTTTTTAATCAAGCTTGGACTTCTCCATTCAAATCCTTTTTCTTTCAATAGCTTTGCTACTTCAAAGGATACATAGTCCTCTGTTATATTATTGTTCATGGTTTATAATATTAAATGGTTTCATCCTGAATATATTCTTCATTATAAGGGTGTCCTTTACAGTATATGTTCCAATCGTTCCAAGATAAGTCACCTAGATGGAACCCTTGTTCTTTTAAGGTATTCACTCTTTCATAATATTCAGCATAGCTTTCTTGGTTATAGTTTGGAGTGGGGTATTCACCCAAATATTTTGGTCCGCTAAAGGTTTGATTTTGCATTGAGCCGTCAGCGTTTATTTTTATATGTTGGCCGCGTTGTTTCATGTTATTCTTGTATTTCTTCCACTATTGTTAGGTTAACTGGATAGTAATATTTTTGATTATCTTTATCTTTAAAACAATAGAACCCGTAGTATGATTCTATGAGATACCCTTCGAGTATTTTATCTACAGTATGTTCATTTATAATTGTTATAATATGAAATTTTTTCATTTGATTGTTTATATATTCACGATTTATTAAAATGCAAGTTATATAATAACTTTGAATTTTCAAAATTATTTTTTATTAAAATTGATTCTTTTTTCGGTTATATTAAATGATGAACCTATAGGCATAACATAATAATTAAGACCAGTAAGTTCGCGTATATATCCATCATTACATTTTACAATTGTGGTATATGTTCTGGCCCCCATTCTATCTGCGGTTACGTTATGTTCGATTATTATTGCTTTAACGGTATAATCTTCAGAATAATAGATTATTAGGCCCAAAAATGTTACAATAAGAAAAATAATAATAAATATTGGGTTAAGTAATTTGCATTTCATGATGTTTATTATTTATCGGCTATAGCACAATTCCAACGTTGTCTAAGGTCTTTAGACATATTACCGTTAAAGATTTTAATTAGTTCTTTGCTACTAAAACGTTCAGGGCTTCCTTTTATATACCAATGTGACGGACCGCTTGGGGTGTATTCTGTGGACGCTTCCGTTTTGTAATGTGCAAAATCCATTGCAACTATCCAATCAAGTAAATCATTTTCCATTTTTTTAACTTTATCTAACAAAGATACAAAATCTCTTTTAATATAACAAATAATATTTTTTTAATAAGCGTTGCCAGAATCATCACCACCCCAGCCATTACCCCAACCTCTACCTTCACCAGAGCCATCACCCCAAAAGTCACCACCATTGCCCCAACTATTGCCCGACCCATTACCCTGACCCCAAGTGGTACCAGTACCGTTAGCCCAACCATCACCCAAGCCAGAATCATGACCCCAACCAACGCCAGAACTAGAACCACACCCAGAACCTCTACCACTTGAATCTATTATCATGTACAAGAATTTAATAAGCTATACCAGTACCGTTAGCCCAACCATAACCCCAACCATTGCCACGACCAGAACCTTCACCATTGCCAGTGTCAGTGCCATGAGTGTCACCATTACCATAAAGATTACCTATACCCATACCAGAAACATGGGACCAGCCAGAGCCTTCACCCCAACCAAAACCCTTATCATACCCATCACCCCAACCATTACCACGACCAGAACCCCAAGCATAACCAAAACCGTTACCAGAGTTAGAGCCTTCACCTGAACCAGAACCGCTTGAATCTATTATCATATATAAAAATTTAATAAGCTGTACCCATACCATTAACCCAACTATTACCCATACCATTACCAGCACCAAAGCCACACCCATTGATATTGCCCGAGGCATCACCCGTTCCAAACCCTTGACCAAAGCCATACCCATTACCAATTCCCCTAGAATTACCCATACCATGATTGTTACCAGAAGCATCACCCGAACCATAACCCGTACCCGAGCCATCCCAATGGCCTTCACCATCGCCCAAACCACCTGAATATACTATCATAAAAAATATGTTTAACATGCGTAACCAGTTCCATCATCATAACCAGAACCAGTACCATAACCACCGCCTGAGCCATCACCATTACTCCATCCACAACCATCTTCATTACCACCGCCATTACCATGGTGGCTACTGCCGAGCCCCTTAGTATTACCATAACCATCACCAGTACCCCAACCAGACCCCCAACCAGAACCATCACCAATACCATCACTCCAACCATAACCAGAACCCACACCTTTTGAATATATTATCATATAATAAGATTTAATAAGTTATACCAGAGCCATAACTAGAACCATTACCACGACCAGAACCATAACCATCACCAGTACCCCAACCAGACCCCCAACCAGAACCATCACCAATACCATCACTCCAACCATAACCAGTACCCATACCACCACCCCAACCAGAACCATCACCTTCACCATCATCCCACCCATCACCCCAACCACTACCCTTACCCCTACCATCATCAGAGCCATTACCTGAACCAGAACCGCTTGAATATATAATCATATACTATGTTTTTAATAAGCTTTGCCTGTACCATCATCATAACCCCAACCATCACCATCACCCCAACCACTACCCTTACCAGAGCCATAACTAGTACCCATACCACCACCCCAACCAGACCCCCAACCAATACCATTACCCCAACCATAAACGTCGCCCCAACCAGAAGCGGAGCCATAACCATCACCTCTACCATCACTCATACCATCACCATCACCAGACCCCCAAGCATCTTCAGAACCATCACCCCTACCTCTTGAATCTATAATCATAAAATATGTTTTAATATGCGTAACCTTCACCCAAGGTATTACCCCAGCCATCGCCATTACCAGCCCCAATACCATCACCATAAATGGAGCCAAAACCAGTACCATCACCATAACCCCAACCTGAACCAGAGCCATCACCAATACCATTAACTCTAGCCAAACCATCACCCCAACCCAAACCATAGCGATTACCATAACCATCACCAGACCCCTTACCAGAACCATCACCGCTTGAATCTATAATCATATAATATATTTTTAATAAAATATTATAAAAAAACCCCAGCTACAGTAGCTAGAGTTATAATAATGTTTATTAATTATCATCGTATTAACTTTGACTAACCAATAAAGAAAAGTATTGTGAGGCTGTTAGTGGAACTATTTCACCACTTGGTTCTACTTCTTGTGACATTTCAAACAACAGAACATCACCTTGACGTTTTATCGTTTCTATGTACGGTATCATATTTTTATGAACCCTAAAAGTTGATGCAATAGCTTCTAATGCACCTTTTTTAGCATATTCGGTTTCAACCCAAAGCCAGTGTTCTTTATTTGTTGATGTACACCAGCATTTAACCAAATAAGCATCTTCATTAGCGCCAATTTTACTTAAATTGGTTTTATGGAGTTCGTAAATAACATTGTTTTCTTCCATTCGATAATTACCTAACTCATCATAAACGCGTAAGTTAAGTAACTTTCCTTCAACAGATATCCTTTCAACACCTAAGAATTCAACCATCTCAGCGATATTAATTGAACCAAATACAACAGATTTAAATGTTGAGTTTTCAATTAAGAAGGCTTCTTTATATGAATATGGTTTCACGGTATCGTATAGGGATGCCATAAGGTCAAAGGTTCCATGGCGATACGATTTATCATGCATGGTGCAAAGTTTTTTATATGGCTTTATAAAATATTCCATAAACCTTTGTTTATTGGTATATACACCCTTCAAATACTTTACAATCAATGGTAAAGGTACACCACTAATAAAGCTGTCATCATCAATATCATATTCAAGTGTCTTTGAATCTAAACTAACTTTCATGCTTTTTATGTTTATTATGTTTATTATGTTTATTATGTTAATAGAATATCAATATCATAGATATGGTTCAGACCATGTTATGGTCTGAACCTAACTATGTTGATGGGTTAATCAAATGCGTTCTGTAGTATTTTTGTTACAGGGTTGTATTCCTGTTGTACTAATTTAATTACATTTGCTTTTTCGGTGCAGATTACACCGTGCTCACCATGAAGCACAACCCCAGTTCCAGAGGCTTTTAGAACAACGCCGCCTAGTTGCTCCAATTCTGCAACAACTTGGACATCGCCAGTCATTGTGTGTGTGTTTGTACTTGGTTCAAGTACGATTGTTTGTTTGTCCATATTCATGTGTTTTTTTAGAAATATACTAAATGTTATTCAAAAGTCCAGTTTGGAATGGAATCTAATTCCTTTTTTCCATTTTCTGAAACTTCTATCACCTCAATCGCCATCATTTTGTTTTCAATGACTGGTGCGGTGATTTTGCAATCGTTAGGCTTTCTTGAACCTTTGATTGCTAAATCTGAAATTGAATTAGCCCCAGCCCAGCTCCAGATTCGCCTTGTATTCACAAGGGTAACATCATGAAACCCAGCCACGGGTGAACATTCTTTCAAATATCCCATGTGCACACCTGCACGGTCAGTTCTAACGATAACAAATTTCATTTTTTCCATGTTTTTTATTTTTTTTGTTTTTAAGTTGAGATACAAATATACGAAACGTTTTTTAATTTGCCAAATAAATTTTCATCTTTTTTATGACTTTTAGTATTCTAATCTGAAGTTTTAAAAATCTTCTTATTTCTTTGATACGTTTTGGGTTACAATCAATATCATGATAAGCTATCCAATTTAAATTCTTAATCTCAGTTAATTTCCCTTTATCATACAAATTAACAACATGTTGATAATGATTCAATCTATTTTGGTCTACTTCTTCAAGATAATTAAGAATCATGGGTAAAAATAAATACGATAATCCACATTCAGCTTGGCTCATAATATCATCATAATTTTCCGTCCATTGTGGCCTTACTTTCATTACACCACATACAACACCTAAATCATAATGAAAAGTAAAGTATTCATCTTTCATATGTTTGTATAAGATTTGGATTTTGGTATCATTTGGGAATATCATACTAGCCCATTTACCATCATCCTTGAATACTACTTTATTGCTTTCTTTGCTCTCTTTCAATTGCACTTCTTTTTCTTGATTCATTAAACTCATTAAGTGTTTTCAATGTCATAAAAACATCACGCCATACAAGGTGATATACTTCACCATGACATCTTAGGTTATCCTCAAGTATTGTATAATGTTCAATGGCTTCATCCAATTGGTTGTTGGTAAGTATACCAACTCTTACCGCTTCGAGGGTTTCTTTACTTATCATCACCAATTAAAATTTTGACCATGCCGCCAATAATATACCCCAACAATAAACTAATAGTCACCACAACACTGAAACAAAGTACCCATAATATGATAACTACTACTATTTGAAGGTCGTGATTTTGAATTGAGGATGTAATCCAGTGTATAAATTTATTTGCGGCGCCTAACGAAAAGATAAAAACTGCTAAACCGATTAAGAATGAAATAATACTTTTCATGTTTGATTTAAATTTTATAATGCAAATATACAAATTTAATTTGAAATAACCAAATTTTTATCCAACTGGTCCACAGGAATTTATTTGTATTAAAATATCAACGTGCTTTTTATCTTCATCTGATAACCCGTTATAAAAGGCTTTGGCTTCCTCAACTTGAACTTCATTCACCCATGGTTCAAAAAATATATCAGTTGGATGACCTATCATTGTGTATTTATAAAAATCTGATAATGTAAATATCAAATCATCATTATATTCAACATTTAATTGAATATTTTTATATACACCTAAAGCGTCTTGTGTTGTAAACCCCGTGCGTAATTTGATTTCTTTAACGATATCACGCATATCGCCAATTTGTTCATGTAAAATGTATTTCATGATTAGTCAAATTTATAAACACTTACGTTAATACCAAAGATTGTGTCAATTCTCTTCATATGCTCCAAAGCTTTGATTTCGAACTCAGCGACATTTTTATATACGTTTCTTATTCTAACATTAGTTTGCATGATATCTGAACATGTGGTTACGATAATACAATTTTTGTTACAGGGTTGTATTCCTGTTGTACTAATTTAATTACATTTGCTTTTTCGGTGCAGATTACACCGTGCTCACCATGAAGCACAACCCCAGTTTTTTGTCATCTACATCGACAACAGTAATTTTCATACTCATGTTGTTATTTTTTACAAATATACAAATATTATTCGAAACCACCAAATAAAATGGGACCTTTTAAGCCCCATTTTATTTATTTAATACGTCCAAGATAGTTTTGCTTTACAAATAACTCCAGTTTCTTTGAAAGTGTGAGGTCTTTGTTTTTTTTTGCAAAGTCTTTAAATTCTTTGGAATTCCTGATTTGGTTAAATGATATTAATCTCATCTGTATTCGTTTTTACTGATTATTGATTAGATTTAACAACTTCCTTTTTCTTTTTACTTTCGTAACCAGCGGTTAATATCTTACGGAAGGATGTCCCAACGTTATCCCAAAGCAATTCAAACCCTTCAACAATGAAGTCAGTTACTAGCCAACTAATTAATGATATCGGCCAAATAAACCACCACCTGAATACATGTCCTTTTAATTCACCAATAGCTGTATCTAATGTGTTATAACTATTACCAGAAGCTATTGTTCTACCGTAAAAGTACGTTTTAATTACAGCATAGACTAGACCAGCCCCAAGATAAATCAAAACGTTTGGTATTGTAACCAAGCTTTTAAGTGGGACATTACCCCAATAGTGATTTATTACAACATACGCAATAACGGCAACAAAAGCAATAAACCCTTGTTTTTCGTATTCAGCATAGAAGAATAAACCAAATAAAACGATAGTAGCAGCAATAAAGCCAATAAAACTACCAAAAATAGAAAGTGTTAATAATTCTTGCATTTAATTTTAATTTTTATTGTTATGAAATATTATTGTTCGTTGTATTCTATCACATATGAACGATTGATGTTTGCGAACTCATCCAAAAATACTTGATGTTCTTCTAATTCACCGCATTGTGGCGTTAGATACAACTCATGTGGTTCAAATGAACCAGACATCGGATAAAGATTGCGGTGTAAGGTTACAAGGTCAGACAACAAGTTACCGAATGTCCTGAAATTATTCACGTACTTATCTTCAATAGTTGTTGATTTTGGCTTCAATTCATTGTCGTTAATTGGTTCTTCACCTTCAGCGATAAGCTTTTCATTCATTCTACGGATGAAATCACCCATATCATCATAAGATAACGAACTACGGTCCTTACCTATGACATACAATAGTTGGGCTTTTGCCGCTTTATCATCAAGATGTTCCCAAAGTTGCCACATGGTTTTATCAGCTAACCAAAGGTTTTCTTTTGGTATTTCAACAATATCTGATAAGTTACCATGTTCATTATTGGTTACATAATGAACAAACTCTTGTTTATAACACAACGCCCAACCATCAGAGAAGAACTTTTTACCACCCAAATGCCATTCTTGTTTAAACCGTTTTGGGTCATAACTCTCATTGGTTGGTCCATCGTTTTCCCCGATGTATTCAAATCCAATGAGTTTCATGATTGTAGGATTTCCCATTTCAAGGTCACCCTTTCCACCAAACCCTTTGGTTGTATGTGTTGACATAAAGTCATAGACTTTGCGGTCAATAAACATGAATGTCCAATCCTTTAGTTCTTTATTTTTTTTAAGTTTTTTTGGAAAATCCTCTTCATCATCGCGGATACAACCACGGGTAAAATACGTACAGAAGTCTTCAATAGAGCAATTGAAATGCTCTTCAATGAATTTTGTATTTTCATTTTTTTCGATATTCTCAATACCACCATAATCATCATATTCACCAAATATTGGTAATGTGGCTGGTAGATAGCGCATATAGCCTACTCCACGTGTATTGTTTTTAAGTGGAATCAACACGCATGGTCTACCAGCGGTGATTGCGATTTTACTGATATTACAGTAGACGGACCAACTTCCCATATTATTTTAATTATTTATTATAAAGATTTTTTGTCATATCAGTTGTATTCCCAGAGTAATACAAATCCCAATTCGATAACACAAATCCAGTTCTATCACCTTCTTTTAGAGAATACCATGTAGGTACCGTAACAACTACGCGAATGACCTTTCCAGATTTATCTTCACGCATCATGATATAATAAACTGCATCTTGGCTTGATTTGTAACCACTTGTGGGTGCTTCATATCCTTTAGATATGACAGAACCTGAATAATGATATTCTTTCGCCCCATCACGCGTACATGATACCAAAAAGAACAAGGACAATATTACTAATAGTTTTTTCAATGTATAATATTTCAATTTTTATGAATAGAATGTTACCACACCCCAACATACCCTTACATTATGTTCACCAAAAGTATTGACAAAAGCTGCAATTTGTTTTGCGTATTTTTCTTTAAACCACATAACTTGTTTATCAATTATTGGTCCTATATTGGTTAAATCAACCGAATTTAGGCCATCAATATCAATCTCAATCTTGTTAGGTGGGTAATCATTAGGTAAAATAGCATCACAGTACTCAGGGAACCAAAACACATCATCTTCATAAACATCGCTTTGATAATAAAAGTCTTGTCCTGTAAGAGTTTTGGTTTCAACATAATCAACGCTTTCTATTAGTGTTCCACACTGAGCGCAGAATTTATCATTGGTTTCTTTTTTAGGGTGATTAGGACACACACGTTTAACCTTAGGGGTATTAACTTTGTGTTTACCATCAACTTTAAGATACGGTCCAATCTTGGTATTTATACTCATGCCCATTGTATAATGTTTTAATGTTTATGCAAATGTAGTACTTTCTTTTGAGTCTACCAAATCTTTTTCAAAGATTCCACCAGTTTTATTGGATAAATCAAAGTTATCATTGATAAACTTGATTACTTCCTGTGGGTCAATATTATGGTTAAACACAATATTTGGTCCATGGTTATCTAGCATAACAGCACTCAAGTTACCAAAACGTTTAAGTCCGTTACTGGTATTCTCACCGCATTGATGGCTTCCGCACTCGTATTCTCTTTGTGATACAATAGGAACTTTACTATCGGCCTTGATTGGGCAGTGAAAGTGTACTATACAATCATAATCATGTTCTTTGTGGTCACTAAAAATGATACGCTGCGATTGCCCACCAACACTAGGTTTGGCACCATAAGCAATTACACTATCTGGACTATCGGTTTTAACACGTACCAAGCCATTCTTCTCAAGGTCATTAAAATTTGATTTACGGATACTTGTAAGGAATTCTGTGTCGGATATCTTCACGGCAAAGTGTCCTACTGTTGAGCCGTTAAATGGCTTGTATGCGCTTTGTTCGATACAGTAGTTAACCACTGTTCTTAAGGCTGGATATACTTCAGGGGAATTCCATGATACAGGTTTACCATCAACAACTGTTGAACGTGTAAAGCTAAGATGGCTTCTGTAATATGCCATGTCAACCAATTGCTCTAAGGCTTCTTCTCTGTTTGTTGTTGTATGATAGATTGCTTCTTCAGGTGTGATAATCATGTTGAGTCTTGTCTTAACATCATTGGCTAAAACAAGATTACATGAATTCTTTTTCATAAGGTCCAAACCAGCAATGTATTGTTCACGCTCTGTTGCATCACAAGTGGTTTTAAAAGCTACAAGAAATATATCTTTACGACCTTGTCGAATAGTCTTTAATACTTTTTCAGCTGGTGTTAGTTTGATGAATTTTACACCTTCTGAAGTCTTCAGTCTTGATTCGTATTTTCCACTTGGTGTGCTTCCATCTCCAAGTAAAGCTTTTGAAAGGTCTTCAATATTACCATCAAAATCACACATCGCTGGATTAAAGAAAATAACTTTGGTTTCAAAATCTTCTTTAAGGTCAAGAACCAAATGATGAACA
>Ga0075163_10000259_pt1 | contig 65833 bp, 69 predicted proteins | sample JI1023141ADNA_FD_71478 | JGI IMG/M metagenome (GOLD analysis project Ga0075163, IMG submission 71478) | Wastewater effluent complex algal communities from Wisconsin, to seasonally profile nutrient transformation and Carbon sequestration -... | ecosystem: Engineered > WWTP > Effluent > Algae... | reverse complement strand
AGCAGGAATTCCATCACCCCCTTCTGCGCCTTGACGGCCAGTTCGGAGTGGGTAAAGACCTTCATGCCGTTGGTCACCGGCGTTGCGCAGGCCGGCAACGGCTTCGGTGCCTTCTCTACCTGCACGAGACACATGCGGCAGTTGGCGGCAATCGAAAGTTTCTTGTGGTAGCAGAAATGCGGAATGTAAACGCCCACCTGCTGCGCGGCATCCATCACCGTGCTGCCATCGGGCACTTGCGCCTTTTTGCCGTCGATCTCGATTTCTAGCATGTCGCTACCTTGTAGCCTGACTTTTCGTCGTTAATATCGTTACAACCCGTAGCCATCAGGCCGGAATCTTGTGGAAGCCACTGCCTGCCCATTGCGCATCCTTGGGAACCAGACAGGTCTTGTTTTCAATGTGGTACTCGAATTCCTTGCCGAAGTGCTTGATGAAGCTCTGCACCGGGAAGGCTGCCGCATCGCCGAGCGCACAGATGGTGCGACCGGCAATATTGCCGAGCACACTGTTCAGCAGATCGAGGTCTTCGGGCTTGCCGAGACCGTTCTCGATGCGATGCACGACCTTGTACATCCAGGCCGTACCTTCGCGGCAGGGGGTACATTGGCCACAGGACTCTTCGTAATAGAAGAAGGACAGACGCTCAAGCGCCTTGACCATGCAGACCGTTTCATCCATCACGATGACCGCACCGGAACCGAGCATCGAACCGCCTTTGCTGATCGAGTCGTAGTCCATGGTGCAATCCATGATCACTTCGCCCGGCATGACCGGGGCTGACGAACCGCCAGGAATGACCGCCTTCAACTTGCGCCCGCCACGCATCCCGCCGCACATTTCGAGCAGGGTCGAAAAGGGGGTACCGAGCGGAATTTCGTAGTTGCCTGGGCGATTGACGTGGCCGGAAACCGAGAACAGCTTGGTACCGCCATTGTTCGGCTTGCCCAGATTCAGGAACTCTTCGCCACCCATCTTCAGAATGAAGGGAATGGCAGCAAAGGTTTCGGTATTATTGATCGTTGTCGGCTTGCCGTACAGACCGAAGGATGCCGGGAACGGCGGCTTGAAGCGCGGCTGGCCCTTTTTGCCTTCGATGGACTCAAGCAACGCGGTTTCTTCGCCACAGATATAGGCACCGTAGCCATGGTGCGCGAAGAGTTCGAAATTAAATCCCGAACCGAGAATGTTCTGGCCGATGAATCCAGCAGCACGTGCCTCATCCAGCGCCTCTTCAAAACGCTTGTATTCTTGCCAGACTTCGCCGTGCACATAGTTATAGCCGCGATTGGCGCCCATCGCGTAGGCGGCGATCGCCATGCCTTCGATGACGGAATGCGGGTTGAAGCGCATGATGTCGCGGTCCTTGAAGGTCCCCGGTTCACCTTCGTCGGTATTGCAGACTACGTACTTGTCACCTGGGAAGGAGCGTGGCATGAAGGACCACTTCAGGCCAGTCGGAAAGCCGGCGCCGCCACGACCTCGCAATACCGATTTTTTGACTTCGCTGATGACGTCTTCCTGGGTCATCTTGCTTTCCAGGATGCGCTTCAGCTGCGCATAGCCACCGCGGTCGACGTAATCCTTGAGGTGCCAGGTATTATCGCCATCCAGGCCTTCCATCAGGACGCCGTTGATCGAACCAAGCATGGCCATTATTTGCACTCCTCAAGCAGCTTGTCGATCTGTTCCGGGTGCATGTGGCTGCACATCGAGCGGTTGTTGACGATGAAGACCGGCGCATCGCCGCAGGCCCCCATGCATTCGCCTTCCTTCAACGTGAACTTGCCATCCGGCGTTGTTTCGCCGTAGCCAATACCGAGCTTGTGCTGAAGGTATTCGCCAGCATGATAGCCACCTGACAGGGCGCATGGCAGATTCGTACAGACCGTGATCTTGTACTTGCCGACCGGCTTCAGGTCATACATGTTGTAGAAAGAAGCCACTTCGTAGGCCGCGATCGGCGGCATACCAAGATAGTTGGCAACCGCCTCGATGGACTCGGGGGCCAGCCAGCCTTTTTCTTCCTGGGCGTGAGCGAGACAGGCCATCGACGCCGACTGTTTCTGATCGGCGGGGTACTTGGCGACCTCGCGTGCAAACTTCTGGAGGGTTTCAGCGGAAAACATCAGCGGTCGATCTCGCCAAAAACAATATCTTGGGAACCGATAATCGTAACGACGTCGGCAATCATGTGGCCCCTGGACATTTCATCCAGACCAGCCAGGTGGACAAAGCCCGGCGCACGAATCTTCATGCGGTAAGGTTTGTTGGCACCATCGGAAACAAAGTAGATGCCGAACTCGCCCTTTGGATGCTCGACTGCAGCATAAGCCTCGCCTGCCGGAACATGGATACCTTCGGTGAAGAGCTTGAAGTGGTGAATCAGCTCCTCCATGTTGGTCTTCATGTTTTCGCGCGGCGGCGGCGCCACCTTGTTGTTATCGGTGATCACCGGGCCGGGGTTCTTGCGCAGCCAGGCGATACATTGCTTGATGATGTTGTTCGACTGGATCATTTCTTCCATGCGAACCAAGTAGCGGTCGTAGCTGTCGCCATTCACACCAACCGGCACATCGAAATCGACCTTGTCGTAGGCCGCGTAAGGCTGTTTCTTGCGCAAGTCCCAAGCGATCCCCGAGCCACGCAGCATGGCACCCGTAAAGCCCATCTGCAGGGCGCGCTCCGGCGTCACGACACCGACATTGACCAGACGCTGCTTCCAGATCCGGTTATCGGTCAGCAGGGTGTGGTATTCGGAATGGTAAGTCGGGAAGCGGTTGGTGAAATCCTCAAGGAAATCGAGCAGCGAACCGCTACGGTTCTCATTCTTCTCGGCCGCCTTCTTGGCATTGGTCCAGGTCGATTCCTGGTACTGCGGCATGCGGTCAGGCAGGTCACGATAGACACCACCCGGGCGATAGTAGGCAGCATGCATACGTGCGCCGGAAACCGCCTCATAAACGTCCATCAGATCTTCGCGTTCGCGGAAGGTATAGAGCGCCATGGTCATTGCACCGACGTCCAGCGCATGACAGCCGATCCACAACAGGTGGTTGAGGATACGGGTGACTTCGTCGAACATGACGCGGATGTACTTACCACGCTCAGGCACTTCGATACCGAGCAACTTTTCAGTGGCCAAACAGTAGGCATGCTCGTTGCACATCATCGACACATAGTCGAGACGATCCATGTACGGCACGGACTGGACCCAGGTCCGGGTTTCAGCCAATTTTTCAGTAGCGCGATGCAACAGGCCGATATGCGGGTCGGCGCGCTGGACGACTTCGCCGTCCAATTCGAGAACCAGGCGCAGAACGCCGTGCGCTGCCGGGTGCTGCGGACCAAAGTTGAGCGTGAAATTGCGGATGTCAGCCATGAGCGGTATCCCCGAAGGTGTCTTCGCGCACGATGCGCGGGGTGTTCTCGCGAGGCTCGATGGTCACCGGTTGATAGATCACACGCGCCTGGTCGGGGTCGTAACGCATTTCGACGTGACCGGAAATCGGGAAGTCCTTGCGGAACGGATGGCCGATGAAGCCGTAGTCGGTAAGAATGCGACGCAGATCGTCGTGGCCAACAAAGGCGATGCCATAGAGATCGAACGCTTCGCGCTCAAACCAGTTGGCACTCGTCCACACGCCGGCAATCGAGGCGACGGACGGGAAACTTTCGTCCTCGGCAAAAACACGAACACGCAGGCGCCAGTTATGCGCCACGGACAGGAGGTGAACGACGACGGCAAAGCGAGCGCCCTGCCAGGCGCCGTCGCCATACGTCGAATAATCGACACCACAGAGATCGATCATCTCTTCGAAGCCGAAAACCGCCTCGTCGCGCAATGTGGTCATTACGCCAAGATAGTCAGCTGCACCGACTTCGATGGTTACTTCACCCAGAGCAAGCTTCAGTGACTTGAGCTTGTCGCCGAAATGCTCCTGCAGGTTTTGACTAAGCGTTTCCAGCTTGGCAGACATATCGAATCAGCCTTGGCAATTAACGAGCAATGGTATTGGTACGACGAATCTTGTTCTGCAGCTGGATGATCCCGTAGATCAGCGCCTCAGCAGTCGGGGGGCAACCCGGAACGTAGATATCGACTGGAACAATGCGGTCGCAACCGCGCACGACGGAGTACGAGTAGTGGTAATAGCCACCACCATTGGCACAGGACCCCATTGAGATAACCCAGCGCGGCTCGGCCATCTGGTCGTAAACCTTGCGCAGCGCCGGCGCCATCTTGTTGGTCAGCGTGCCAGCAACGATCATCACGTCGGATTGCCGCGGACTCGGGCGGAACACCACGCCGAAACGGTCCAGGTCGTAGCGGGAAACGCCGGCATGAATCATTTCCACGGCACAGCAAGCCAGACCGAAGGTCATGGGCCACAGGGACCCGGTACGCATGTAGTTGATCAGTTTGTCAGCCGAGGTGGTGACAAAACCTTCCTGGAGAACGCCTTCAATAGCCATCTGCGAGCCTCACTCCCATTCCAGCGCGCCCTTGGCCCAGGCATAGATATAGCCAACGACCAGAATGGCAACGAACACCATCATTTCAACAAAACCGAAGATCTTGATCGATTCCGTCGCGACGATATCCTTGAAGATGGTCGCCCACGGAAAGAGGAAGGCGACTTCCAGGTCGAACAGAATGAAGAGAATAGCAATCAGGTAGTAGCGCACATCGAACTTCATGCGCGCATCTTCGAATGCCTCAAAGCCACACTCGTAGGGAGAGAGCTTTTCCGGGTCCGGACGGCTGGGCGCGAGAATGAATCCCATCGCAACAGGCAGAACGCCAATCGCGATCCCCACCAGAACGAACATCAGGATTGGAAAGTAGTTTTCCATGATCCGCCGCCAATATTCAGTTTCTTGTTCGAAACAGCGTACCTTGCGGCCACTGCCCCAGTTTTTTGGTGCCGACGGCGAGACTCGAACTCGCACAGCTTGCGCCACTACCCCCTCAAGATAGCGTGTCTACCAATTTCACCACGTCGGCACGTATTTTTGACCTTCCCAGCGAGGACTTCATACTGGGAAAATCACCTTGCGTTACTTCGGTATATCTTTCGCCCTGGAGCCCGCATCCGCAGGCGCTGCCGGCGATTCGCCGCCCGCCGGAGCAGGTTGCGAAACAGTCTGTAATTGTACCGTGTCTTGCATAAGACTGCCAGTCGTTTTTGGCTTATTGGAGCCAATGTAGGCGAGCGTCAGACTGGTCGCAAAAAAGACAGCTGCGAGCACACCGGTCGTCCGGCTGAGGAAATTTGCTGAGCCAGTGGCGCCAAAAAGGCTACCGGAAGCACCACTACCAAACGCCGCCCCCATGTCAGCACCTTTGCCGTGCTGCATCAGCACCAGACCGATAATCGCGAGCGCCACCAGAATGTGGATCGTCAGAATGAGAGAAAAAAGCCAGTTCATTTGTCAGCCTATCAATTCGCCGCAAGGCAAATCGCCAGAAAATCATCCGCAACCAAGGCAGCACCACCGATCAAACCGCCATCGATATCGGCCTGCCCAAACAATTCCGTGGCATTTTGCGGCTTGACACTACCGCCGTACAAAATGCGCAAACCATTTGCCACGTCCACATCCTGCACCGCGACCCGGGCGCGGATGGCAGCATGCACCTCCTGCGCCTGAGCCGGCGACGCTGTCACACCAGTCCCGATAGCCCACACCGGTTCGTAAGCCACAACCGCTGAAGCCATCGCAGCAACCCCCGAGCGATCAAGAACCGCCGACAACTGCCGAGCAACAACCGCCTCGGTTTCCCCAGCCTCGCGTTCGGCCAGGGTTTCACCAACACACAAGACCGGTACCAGACCAGCGCGCTGAGCAGCTTCGAACTTGGCTGCCACCAAACCATCGGTTTCGCCGTACAGCGCACGACGTTCCGAATGACCTACCAGCACATAAAGACATCCGAAATCGACCAGCATGCCTGCCGATACCTCGCCGGTAAAAGCACCGACTACATGCTCACTGACCGACTGCCCTCCCCAGGCCACACCGGAACCCGAAAGCAGCGCCTGCACCTGACCGAGGTAGGGATACGGCGGGCAAACCGCGACGTCACACGCCAGCCCGCTTGCGCCCTGCTTGATGCGCTCAAGCAGCACAGCATTTTGCTGGAAGCTGCCATGCATTTTCCAATTGCCGGCAACGAGCTTTCTACGCATGAGCTGGACAATTCCGTCGACGAAAAACTTTCGGATTATAACGAGCAGGGGATTTTGCGGTCAATATGAACCGTATCTCCGGCTTACTGTGCCGACTCGCGGACAACCGCGGCGAGTTTTTCGGCAGCATTCAGAACTTCGGAGGCATCCTCGCCTTCGACCATGACTCTCAGCAAGGGCTCGGTGCCGGAGGCCCGCAGCAGCACCCTGCCCCGCCCGGCCAAATCTGCTTCGGCATTGGCCAGCGCGGCTGTAATCGCCGGATGATCCTTCCACGAAAAACCGCGGACCACGGGAACGTTGATCAACTTCTGGGGGTAAAGAACGAGACCGCCCAGAAGCTCCTTCAGATTGCCGCCGGCCTCGCACAATGCGGCGAGAACCTGCAGGGCTGCGACGATGCCGTCGCCGGTCGTGTGGCGATCGAGGGTCAGGATGTGACCCGAGTTTTCGCCGCCGAACAGCCAGCCTTTTTCGTTGAGCATCTCGACGACGTAACGGTCGCCCACGGCAGCGCGGGCAAAAGGAATATCGAGCTTGCCGAGCGCGTGTTCCAGCGCCAGGTTGCTCATCAAGGTACCAACGACCCCTTTGACCGGGGCGCTACGGGCACGGCTGCGGACAATGGCGAACAGCAACTGGTCGCCGTCGTAGAGGTTGCCTTCGGCGTCGACCATCTGCAGGCGGTCGGCATCGCCGTCCAGGGCAATACCGAGATCGGCGCGGTTGGCGAGAACGGCTTCGCACAATGCCTTCGGTGCAGTGGCCCCGACGGCATCGTTGATGTTCAGGCCGCTGGGCTGCACACCGATGCTGACCACTTCGGCACCCAGTTCATGGAAGACGCTGGGTGCAATATGGTAGGCCGCGCCATGGGCGCAATCTACGACGATCTTCAGGCCGCGCAGGTCGAGATCGTTGGGAAAGGTGCTCTTGCAGAACTCGATGTAGCGACCACGCGCATCCTCGATCCGACGAACCCGGCCGAGTTCGGCCGGCGGCGCACAGACCATGGGCTGATCGATGCCCGCCTCGATGGCATGCTCGACATCGTCCGGCAGCTTGGTGCCCTTCGCCGAAAAGAACTTGATGCCATTGTCGTAGTAAGGGTTGTGCGAAGCAGATATGACAATGCCGGCCTGAAGGCGCAGGGCGCGGGTCAGGTAGGCGACTGCAGGCGTAGGCAGCGGCCCGACCAGGCAGACTTCGACGCCGGCCGCCGAAAATCCGGCCTCCAGAGCCGATTCCAGCATGTAGCCGGAAAGGCGGGTGTCCTTGCCGATCAACACCGCCGGCGTATCGCCGACCGGCATGCCGCCCTGTTCGAGCAACACCTTGCCGGCCGAATAGCCGAGGCGCATCACGAATTCCGGTGTGATCGGCGATTGGCCGACCCGCCCCCGCACGCCGTCGGTGCCAAAATATTTTCTGCTCATTGCTCACTCCCTTGTTCGATCGCGGCCCAGACTGCCAAGGCATCCCGGGTTGCCGCCACATCATGCACGCGTAGTATTTTCGCACCTTTCTGAGCCGCCAGCAGTGCCGCCGCGATACTGGCCGCTTGCCGCTGCTCCACCGGGCGCCCGGTGATCGCGCCGAGCATCGTTTTCCGGGAGACACCGACGAGAACCGGCAGATCCTGGGCAAATGCTACGGTCAGTGCCCTAAAAAGGGCAAAATTGTGATCAAGCGTCTTGCCGAAGCCGAAGCCGGGATCAACAACCAGACGATCCTCGGCGACACCCGCATCCCGACACCGGGCAACTGCCGCCCGCAGGAAATCGCCAACCTCGGCAACGACGTCGTCGTAGGCTGGAGCCTGCTGCATCGTACCCGGCTCACCTTTCATGTGCATGACACAGACCGCACAATCGCTTTCTGCGACCGCCGCCAATGCTGCCGGATCGGCCATTCCGGTGATGTCGTTGATCATCGATGCGCCGGCCGCCAACGCCGCGCGCATCACTGCCGGCTTGTAGGTATCGACCGAGACCGGCACCCCCCAGGTGGTGATTTCACGCAGCACTGGCAGCAAGCGACGCAACTCCTCGTCTTCGGGCGTCGGAATGGCGCCCGGCCGCGACGATTCGGCACCGATGTCGAGAATGTCCGAGCCAGCTTCCAACTGCTCACGGGCATGCCGGATGGCCTGATCGACGTCGCCAACCAGACCGTCGCCGGAAAAGGAATCTGGCGTCAGATTGACGATGCCCATTACCAGTGGGCGATCGAGGGAAAGCTGAAAACGGCCGCAGCGGAGTTTTGCCATGTCGGAAAAGAAAAAGCCGGGAGCGCACTCCCGGCTGTTGCAAGAATTGGAACCGTCAGGCCGGCGCGGCAGCGCTCGGCTCGGCTCCCGGCGGCGTATCGCTCGGCGTGCTGGCGCGCGGCGTCCCCTGCGACGGCTTGGGCTGACGTGGCGGCTTGCTGGCCATGATATCGTTGATCTGGTCGGCGTCGATGGTTTCCCATTCAAGCAGGGCCTTGGTCATCGCCTCAACCTTGTCGCGGTTCTCTTCGAGCAGCTTGCGCGCCAGGGCGTACTGCTGGTCGATGATGCGACGGATTTCGGCGTCGACCTTCTGCATCGTCGCTTCGGAAACGTTCTTGTGCTGGGTCACCGAACGGCCAAGAAAAACCTCGCCCTCATTCTCGCCATAAACCATCACGCCGAGATCGGACATGCCGTAACGGGTGACCATGTCGCGCGCCATCGCGGTCGCCCGCTCGAAGTCGTTCGAAGCGCCGGTGGTCATCTGGTTCATGAACAGTTCTTCGGCGATGCGGCCGCCGAACAGCACGGCGATGCGGCTCATCAGGTATTCGCGGTCGTAGGCGTAGCGGTCCTGCTCCGGCAACTGCATGGTCAGGCCCAGGGCGCGGCCGCGTGGGATGATGGTGACCTTGTGCACCGGATCGGACTTGGGCACCAGCTTGGCAACCACGGCGTGACCCGACTCGTGGTAGGCCGTGTTCATCTTCTCGTCCTCGGTCATCACCATGCTGCGGCGCTCGGCGCCCATCATGATCTTGTCCTTGGCCATTTCGAAGTCATCCATGTCGACCAGACGCTTGTTGCGGCGGGCGGCGAACAGGGCAGCCTCGTTGACCAGATTGGCCAGGTCGGCGCCGGAGAAACCGGGGGTACCGCGGGCGATGACATCAGCCTTGACATCGCCGGCGATCGGCACCTTGCGCATGTGTACCTTGAGGATTTCCTCGCGACCGCGGATGTCCGGCAGCGGCACGACGACCTGGCGGTCGAAGCGGCCCGGACGCAGCAGCGCCGGGTCGAGGATGTCCGGACGGTTGGTCGCGGCAATGACGATGATGCCGGTGTGGCCTTCGAAGCCATCCATTTCGACCAGCAACTGGTTCAGCGTCTGTTCGCGCTCGTCGTTGCCGCCGCCGAGGCCGGCACCGCGATGGCGGCCGACGGCGTCGATTTCGTCGATGAAGACGATGCACGGCGCGTGCTTCTTGGCATTCTCGAACATGTCGCGGACGCGGGCGGCGCCGACACCGACGAACATTTCGACGAAGTCGGAACCGGAAATGCTGAAGAACGGCACCTTGGCCTCGCCGGCGATGGCCTTGGCGAGCAGGGTCTTGCCGGTACCAGGGTTGCCGACCATCAGCACGCCCTTGGGAATACGGCCGCCGAGCTTCTGGAACTTGGAGGGATCGCGCAGGAAATCGACGATCTCCTGGACTTCTTCCTTAGCCTCATCGCAACCGGCGACATCGGCAAAGGTGACGACGTTCTGCGCCTCATCGGTCATTCGGGCGCGCGACTTACCGAACGAGAAGGCCCCGCCCTTGCCGCCGCCTTGCATCTGGCGCATGAAGAAAACCCAGACACCGATCAGCAGCAGCATCGGGAACCAGCTGACGAAAAGGTTCATCAGGAAGGACGGTTCTTCTTCCGGCTTGGCTTCGATCTTGACACCGTTCTTCAGCAAATCGGAGACCAGCCAGAGATCGGGCGGTGCGTAGGAGGTGATGCGCTTGCCTTCGGACGTCGTCGCCTTCAGGGTGCGGCCTTCCATGACCACCTTGGTAATTCGGCCGGCCTTCACTTCTTCGATGAACTGCGAGTATTCGACGGCCCCCGTCGCAACCTGACGGTTGTTGAACTGGTTGAATACGGTCATCAGCACCAGGCCGATGACCAGCCAGATTGCGAGGTTTTTGAACATGTTGTTCAAGCTTGCTCTCCTTCTGCAGCGTCGAGCGATAAAAATGCCATTCTAAACAAAACTCTCAGCGCAATGTGCGCCCGAGCAAATAAAGCTCAGGACTGCGATCGCGTGAAGCGTCCGGTTTCCGCACCCCGACCGTCTTGAACGTCTCCCGCATCGAGCGTAGAAATGTTTCGTAATCGGAGCCTTGGAAAACTTTGACCAGAAAAGCGCCTTCCGGTTTCAAGTGAGCCCGGCAAAACTCCAAGCCCAGTTCCGCCAGGTGCATGATGCGAGCCTGATCGACCAGCGGCACACCGGACATATTGGGGGCCATGTCCGACATTACAAGCCCGACCCGCCGTTCGCCCAGCTTTTCTTCCAACTGGTGCAGCACCTCGTCCTCGCGGAAATCGCCCTGGATGAAGTGCACGCCATGGATCGGCTCCATCTCCAGCAGGTCGAGGGCGAAGACCAGACCGCCGTCGCCAACCCGCTTGACAGCGACCTGCGACCAGCCGCCCGGGGTCGCGCCGAGGTCGACGACGACCTCGCCACGCTTGAGCAGCAAGTCCTTGTCGTCGATCTCCATCAGCTTGAAAGCGGCGCGCGAACGCCAGCCTTCCTTGCGGGCTAGCTGAACGTAGGTGTCGTTGATATGCTCGCGCATCCAAGCTTTGCTGGTTCTGGTTCTTTTCATTCGGTAAAATGCCGTTTTTGAAAGGTTTACTATGCTGCAATTATCGTCTGCCCAGCGCGCTGAACTGCGCGCCCAGGCACACAACCTGAATCCCGTCGTCTCGATTGCCGAAAACGGTCTGACCGACTCCGTCCTCAAGGAAATCGACACCTGCCTCAAGGCGCACCAGCTGATCAAGATCCGCGTCTATGGCGACAGCCGGGATGATCGCCTGGCCTACTACGAACAAATTTGCACCCAACTGGAAGCCGCGCCGGTCCAGCACATCGGCAAGTTGCTGGTCGTCTTCCGCCCGGCCCCAAATGCAAATGCTACGGTCGAGGCAAAAAAAGGCCAAAAAGCAAAACGCGCCGAACCGCGCAAGACCAAGCGCGCCCACCAGGGCTGATCAACGCAGCCCGCGACTGCTCCAGACGACCAGCCACAGCCCCAGCACACTCTGCACCAGGTAGAGGATGCTGGACACGCCGTGCCAGGCGGCAAAGCGGTCACGCAAAACGCTCTCCATCACTTCACGCGGCAAGGCATCGGCTTTCAACTGCGCCATCAGCGGCTGGATGCCAAACTGGCTGGCCGCCGTCAGCAGCGCCATCACGATCACCAGCCAGAACACCGCCCGCTTGAAAGCCTGCGCCCCCCAGCGGGAAAACAGAAAAACCATCAGGTAGGCCGCCCCACCCAGCCCGATCCAGCCGATCAGCGAAAACAGCTTGCCGGCCACCACGCCGGCGAGCTGGCGATCACCCAGACTGGCAAATAATACCGGCGCCGTCAGGTAGCCGATCGCCCACAGGCCGCCGACCCAAAGGGTGACGACGACCAGATAGAGCGCTTCGGACAGGTTGCGCATAATGAAATTCGCTTACGGGCCGGCCAGGACGCGAAGTCGAGCCGCAGACAGTGCTGTAGCACGGCAAGGCGAAGGCGACAAAGTCATGGCTGGCATGGAAGTGAATTTATTCGTAGCGGACGTCGATGATTTCGTACTCTCGGAGACCACCCGGCGCCTGGACCTGGGCGATATCGCCGGCATACTTCCCGATCAGCGCACGGGCCATCGGTGAATTGACCGAAATCTTGCCAACCTTGATATCGGCTTCGTCCTCGCCAACGATCTGGTAGGTCACCGCATCGCCGGAATCCTGGTCCTCGAGGTCGAGCGTGGCGCCAAAAACGCAACGGCCATCGGCGTCGAGCAGCTTGGGATCGATGATCTGGGCGTGCGACAGCTTGCCTTCGACCTCCTGGATGCGTCCTTCGATGAAGCCCTGACGCTCCTTGGCGGCGTCGTACTCGGCATTCTCGGAGAGGTCACCATGGGCACGGGCCTCGGCGATAGCGCCAATCACCCAGGGACGGTCCACCGTCTTCAGGCGATGCAATTCTTCACGAAGTTTCTCGGCACCAGCGACGGTCAACGGAACTTTGCTCATATTTTCTTCCAGCAAAAGCAAAACCGCCGGCGCCCGAAAAGCGGGCAACCCGGCGGTTCAGGTTAGTTTCAGTGAAGCTGCTCGTGCAGCGCCTGAATCGGATACACCACGAGTTCACCCAGATGGCGGATACCTTCCGCCGCCGCCTCGGCACCCCAGATCGTCGTATACATCGTCACCCTAGCCTGCAGGCCTGAAGTCCGGATCGAGCGGGAATCGTTGATCGCCTGACGCTTCTCTTCAACCGTATTGATGATCAGCGCAATCTCGTTATTCTTGATCATGTCGACGATGTGCGGACGGCCTTCAGTGACCTTGTTGACCGCCTGCACCGGCAGACCGGCCGCCTCGATGGCATGCGCCGTGCCCCGCGTCGCCACCAGATGGAAGCCGGCTTCGTGCAGGTGACGGGCGATCTCGATAGCCTTGGCCTTGTCGCTGTCCTTGACCGACAGGAAGACCCGGCCGGAACGCGGCAACTTGACGCTGGCCGCCAGTTGCGACTTGACGAAGGCCTCGGCAAAGGTGACGCCGACACCCATGACTTCGCCAGTCGACTTCATTTCCGGGCCGAGAATGGTATCGACGCCCGGGAACTTGACGAAGGGGAAAACCGCTTCCTTGACCGAGTAATACGGCGGCACCACTTCGCCCGTGACGCCCTGATCCTTCAGGCTGCGACCAGACATGCAACGTGCCGCAATCTTGGCCAGTTGCAGGCCGGTGGCCTTGGAGACGAAGGGCACGGTGCGCGAAGCACGCGGATTCACTTCCAGCACGTAAACGTCGTTGTCCTTGATCGCGAACTGTACGTTCATCAAACCACAAACATTCAACGCCTTGGCCATCAACTTGGTCTGGCGACGCAGTTCGTCCTGAACCGCCGGTGAGAGCGAATACGGCGGCAATGAACAGGCCGAGTCGCCTGAGTGCACGCCAGCCTGTTCGATGTGTTCCATGACGCCGCCAATGATCACTTCCTCACCGTCGGACAAGGCATCGACGTCGCATTCGACGGCGTCGTTCAGAAAGCGGTCAAGCAGCACCGGGGAATCGTTGGAAACCTTGACCGCTTCGCGCATGTAGCGCTCGAGATCCTTCTGCTCATGGACGATTTCCATGGCCCGGCCACCCAGCACGTATGACGGACGGACGACCAGCGGATAGCCGATTTCCTGGGCCAGACGCAGGGCGTCCTCTTCGGTACGGGCAGTACGGTTCGGCGGCTGCTTCAGGCCAAGATCGTGCAGCAGTTTCTGGAAGCGCTCGCGGTCTTCGGCGACGTCGATCGATTCCGGGCTGGTACCGATGATCGGCACGCCGTTGGCTTCGAGGGCCAGCGCCAGCTTCAGCGGGGTCTGGCCGCCGTACTGAACGATGACACCGACCGGCTTCTCGATGGCGACGATTTCCAGCACGTCTTCCAGCGTCAGCGGCTCGAAGTACAGGCGATCCGAGGTGTCGTAGTCGGTGGACACGGTTTCCGGATTGCAGTTGACCATGATCGTTTCGTAACCGTCCTCGCGCATTGCCATTGCGGCATGCACGCAGCAGTAGTCGAACTCGATGCCCTGGCCGATGCGGTTCGGACCGCCACCGAGCACCATGATCTTTTTCTTGTCGGTCGGGTTGGCCTCGCACTCGTCCTCGTAGGTCGAATACATGTAGGCGGTACCGGTCGAGAATTCGGCGGCACAGGTATCGACGCGCTTGTAGACCGGACGGACGCCAAGCGCATGGCGGCGCTTGCGGAATTCGGATTCGTTCGTCTTCAGTAGGTAGGCCAGACGACGGTCGGCGAAACCCTTGCGCTTCAGATAACGCAGTTCCTCTGCGGTCAACGAGGCCAAATCGCGCTTTTCCACGGCCAGTTCGAGATCGACGATCTCCTTGATCTGAACAAGAAACCACGGATCGATTTTGGTCAGTTCAAAGACGCGCTCGACTGACATGCCGATACCGAAAGCATCAGCCACGTACCACAGGCGATCCGGGGTAGGACGAGCCAACTGCTCGTCAATCGTTGCCGGATCAACGGTTTTCAGGTTGAACCCGTCAACGCCAACTTCCAGACCGCGCAGAGCCTTCTGCAGCGACTCCTGGAAAGTACGGCCAATAGCCATCACTTCACCCACCGACTTCATCTGCGTCGTCAGCGTGTTATCCGCCTGCGGGAATTTCTCGAAGGCAAAGCGCGGCACCTTGGTGACGACGTAGTCGATCGACGGCTCGAATGAGGCCGGCGTCTTGCCGCCGGTGATGTCGTTGGACAATTCATCCAGCGTATAACCGACCGACAGCTTGGCGGCAATCTTGGCGATCGGGAAGCCGGTGGCCTTCGAGGCCAGCGCCGACGAACGCGAGACGCGCGGATTCATCTCGATGACGATCATCCGACCGTCCTTCGGATTGATCGAGAACTGGACGTTGGAACCACCGGTATCGACGCCAATCTCGCGCAGCACGGCGATCGAGGCGTTGCGCAGGATCTGGTATTCCTTGTCAGTCAGCGTCTGGGCCGGCGCGACGGTGATCGAGTCGCCGGTATGGACGCCCATCGGATCGAGGTTTTCAATTGAGCAGATGATGATGCAGTTGTCCGCCTTGTCGCGGACGACTTCCATCTCGTATTCCTTCCAGCCGAGCAGCGATTCTTCGATCAGCAACTCGTTGGTCGGCGATGCTTCGAGACCGCGCTTGCAGATGGCCTCGAACTCTTCCATGTTGTAGGCAATACCGCCACCGGTACCGCCGAGCGTGAAGGACGGGCGGATGATGGTCGGGAAGCCGATCATCGCCTGCACCTGGTAGGCCTCTTCCATGCTGTGCGCGGTGGCCGATTTGGCCGAACCGAGACCGATCTTGGTCATCGCGTCCTTGAACTTCTGGCGATCCTCGGCCTTGTCGATCGCTTCCTTGGAGGCGCCGATCAGTTCGACATTGAACTTTTCCAGCACGCCTTCGCGGTCGAGATCGAGCGCGCAGTTCAGCGCGGTCTGGCCACCCATGGTCGGCAGCAGCGCGTCCGGGCGTTCCTTCTCGATGATCTTGGCGACGACCTGCCAGGTGATCGGCTCGATGTAGGTGACGTCGGCCATTTCCGGGTCGGTCATGATGGTCGCCGGGTTGGAATTGACCAGAATGACCTTGTAACCCTCTTCGCGCAGCGCCTTGCAGGCCTGGGCGCCGGAGTAGTCGAATTCGCAGGCCTGACCGATGATGATCGGGCCGGCGCCAATAATCAAAACACTTTTTATGTCTGTACGTTTCGGCATCTTGTTTCTCGCTTATTGCGCCGGTTGCAGAGCGGCCACGCCGCGCGTCATGGTGTCGAGGAAGCGGTCGAACAGGTAGGCCACGTCATGCGGCCCCGGACTGGCTTCCGGGTGCCCCTGGAAGGAGAAAGCCGGCACATCGGTGCGGGCGATGCCTTGCAGCGAACCATCGAACAGGGAGACGTGCGTGACCCGCAGATTGGCCGGCAGGGAATCAATATCCGCAGCAAACCCGTGGTTCTGGCTGGTAATCAGCACCTGACCGCTGTCGAGATCCTTGACCGGATGGTTGGCGCCATGGTGGCCGAACTTCATCTTGGCCGTCTTGGCACCGGAAGCGAGGGCCAGCAACTGATGGCCGAGACAGATACCGAAAGTCGGGATGCCGCGCTCGAGGAATTCGCGGATGGCAGCGATGGCGTAATCGCAAGGCTCCGGATCGCCGGGGCCATTCGACAGGAAAACACCGTCCGGCTTCATGGCCAGCACATCGGCCGCCGGCGTCTGCGCCGGCACGACGGTCAGGCGGCAGCCGCGCTCGGCCAGCATGCGCAGGATATTGCGCTTAACACCGAAATCGTAGGCGACCACGTGGAAACGCGGCTCGGCAGCTGTCTTGTAACCGGTCAAAGTCCACTCGGCTTCGGTCCAGGCATAACCCGCCTTGGCCGTGACGACCTTTGCCAGATCCATGCCGGCCAGTCCCGGGAATGCCTTGGCCAGCGCCAACGCCTTCGACTCGTCGACTTCGCCGGCCAGAATGCAACCGGCCTGGGCGCCCTTTTCGCGCAGGATACGGGTCAGCTTGCGCGTATCGATCCCGGCAATGGCAACGATGCCATGCTTTTTCAGGTAGGACGAAAGATCGTCCTCGCAACGCCAGTTGGAGGCGACAAGCGGCAAGTCACGAATGACCAGGCCGGCAGCGTAATTGGCATTGGATTCAAAATCCTCCGCATTGCAACCGGTGTTGCCGATATGCGGGTAGGTCAGCGTAACGATCTGGCGGCAATAGGAGGGATCGGTGAGAATCTCCTGATAGCCGGACATGGCGGTGTTGAACACCACCTCGCCGCTGGTAACGCCATCTGCGCCGATGGATTGGCCCTTGAATACCGTTCCGTCGGCGAGGGCGAGAATGGCGGGTGTAAATGAGGGCAGCAACGACACTTCGGCTCTCCAATTATTTTCTGCTTATCATGTGCCAAGCGGGAAGGCTTGCGCCTCCCCGCTCGAGCTTTTTAACCTTTCTATTTTAGCCGAAAATAGGCTTTTCAGGCAAATTCAAGGGATTACGCGAGTCTCGACGTAACGCTGCAAGGCAGGCTTGATCTTCGTCATTTCGTCGGTCAGTGCCGCATAAAGACGCCTGCAGTTCGGCCAGTCAACATTCTCGACCGCAGTTGCTGCCTGTTCGATCTCCATCGCCCGGCGCCGGGCATTTTCCGCATGGAACATGGCCAATAGGCTCTTGACGGTATGGGCGTGCATTCGCAACTCGTGGGCATCGGCAGCATCGACGGCCTTCCTGACCCGCCCGAGATGGGTATCCCACTCGGACAGCAACATGCCGGCCATGGTGGCAAAAAGTTCGGCATCGCCGATATCGCGCAATGCCGCGCCGAGATCGATCTGACCTCCCGCTCCTACAGCCGGCGCAGCCCCAAACATGATCGAATCAAGGCCACTGACCGCCCCGGCGCCACTACGCGCTCGCTCCAGCGCCGCAAACAACTCCGCCGGACGCAAGGGCTTCCCAACATAGTCGTTCATTCCGGCTTCCAGGCAACGGTCCCGGTCGCTGGCCATGACATTGGCGGTCATCGCAACGATATAAACCGGGCGCAGCTCATGGGACACCACCCAGCTTCGCCGCATTTCACGGGAGCGAATGGCTTCGGTTGCTTCAACGCCCCCCATGACCGGCATCTGCATATCCATCAGGATGACATCGAAATGTCCGCTATCGAACAGGTCAATCGCCTCGGCGCCATTGTTGGCCAGCGTGACCCGGTGCGACTGGCGCTCCAGCAGACGCGTGGCAAGCTCCTGATTGACCGGGTTGTCTTCGACCAGCATGATGTTGAGACCTGAAACTTCGGCTTGCGAGGGGTGCTGGAAATCGATCTGCGAGAGGACGAATTCCTCGAGCTCCAGATTGTCTGGCCCATCGGCCAGAGCCAGCGCGTCCGCCAGATCGGCGCCGCCGATCGGCTTGACGAGGTGCGCCGATACGCCGATTTCGCGCAGGAGGTTGAGGTCGTGTCGCTGATTTTCCGTGGTCAGCATGACCAGCAGTTTCTCCACCCGGGCCGATTTTCCCCAGGTTTCGGCCAGCGCAAAACCGGCCGGCGCTTCCATGTTGGCGTCAGCGATGACAAAGTCGTACGGAAAATCCACCGCCCGGCTGCGCTCGATTGCCGCCACGGCGGCCGCACCGTCACCCGACAACGACGCCTGAACACCCAGACGATCGAGCAGTTCGACCAGATGGCGCCCGACCGTCTCGTTGTCCTCGATGACCAGCGCCCGCCGACCGCCAAAACGGGTCGGGGCTGCTTGCGCTACCGACGAGGCATCGACGCCGAAGCGTCCGGTGAATGAAAACACGGACCCGACTCCGGGTGTGCTGTCGAGCCATATCTTGCCATCCATCAACTGGACCAACCGGGCACTGATGGCCAATCCCAGCCCAGTGCCACCGAAGCGACGGGTGGTTGATACGTCGGCCTGCGAAAACGCCTCGAAAATCGCCTGCTGTTTGTCGGGAGGAACGCCGATTCCGGTATCGCGGATGTCGAAACGCAGGTAGACGGAGTGCTCGGTAGACTGGTCGACCACTACCGCCAGCGCGACCTCGCCCTGCTCGGTAAATTTGATGGCGTTGCCAACCAGATTGATGATCACCTGGCGCAGACGAGTCGGATCGCCGACGATACGCGGCGGCACCTCGGGACGAACATCAGCGACCAGTTCGAGACCCTTCTTGTGTGCACTGACCGCCAGCACCCGCACCGCCTCCAGGACGATATCCTGGATCGAAAAGGCAACCGCCTCGAATTCCATCTTGCCGGCTTCGATTTTCGAGAAATCGAGAATGTCGTTGACGATGGTCAGCAGTGCCTCGGCAGACGATTTAACGGTTTTCAGGTAGTGCCGTTGCTCGGCATCGAGCTGGGTATCGAGGGCCAGTTCCGTCATGCCGATGATGCCGTTCATCGGCGTACGGATTTCATGGCTCATGTTGGCCAGGAAGGCGCCGCGCGCCTTGTTGGCGGCCTCGGCCGCCTCCTTGGCTGAAATCAGCGCCGCTTCCGCCGCCTTGACCTCGCTGATGTCGCGTTGCAGGACCAGCATGCGAGTCGGCACGCCCTCGGGACTGCGTGCAGCAATCGCGCCACGAAGAAGAAACCAGCACCAGTGCCCGTCGCGCGCCTTGAAGCGGCATTCGGCCTGAAAATGGCTATCCTGGTTATTCTGGTGTGCGTCAATGCGTAGCTGCAACATCCGCAGGTCATCGGGATGAAGCATGCGCTGCCACTGGGCAACCGAGTTGTCGATGTCGCCCTCGGCGTAGCCCAGCATTTGCTTCCACTGGCGGCCAGAATCGATGGTGCCGGCAGGCAGGTTCCAGTCGGTCAGCGCATCGCCGGAAAGCTTGGTATGCCAGCCACTGAGATTGAGCCCGGCGTAAGCCCGATAGGTCGAATCGGCGACGCCAACGAGCTTTTCCATCCTGTCGGCCAAGGCATTTTGCTGCGCCGCCCGGGCCTGCTCGATCAACTGCCTGAACTGCGGCTCGCCTTCTCCGCCGAAGATTTCCTGAAGCTGTTTCCCGAGCAGCCGTGATTTCATCAAGGGCTAACGCAGTCCAAGAACGTCCTGCATGTCGAACAAACCGTTCTTGCGACCAGCCATGAAGCGCGCTGCGCGCAGGCTGCCGAGCGCATACGGCATGCGGCTGCTGGCCTTGTGGGTGATCTCGACGCGTTCGCCGATACCGCAGAACATCACGGTATGGTCGCCGACGATGTCACCGCCGCGCACGGTGGCGAAACCGATGGTGGACGGGTCACGCTCGCCAGTGACGCCTTCGCGGCCGTAGACAGCGCATTCTTCCAGGCTGCGGCCCAGCGCGTCGGCAACCACCTCGCCCATGCGCAGCGCGGTACCCGAAGGTGCATCGATCTTCAGGCGATGGTGAGCCTCGACGACTTCAATGTCGTAACCCTGGTTGAGAATGCGCGCCGCCGTATCGAGCAGCTTGAAAACCAGATTGACGCCCACCGCCATGTTCGGCGCGAAGACGACCGGGATGTCCTTGGCGGCTTCGGCGATCGCCGCCTTGCCGTCGGCCTCGAAGCCGGTGGTGCCGATGACCATGCCGACGCCAGCCTGGCGGCAGAGTTCGAGATGCACCAGCGTGCCTTGCGGCCGCGTGAAGTCGATCAGGCAATCGATGTTCTTGAGACCGTCAGCGACATCGTCGGTGACCACGACGTCGCAGGCCATGCCGACCAGCTCGCCGGCATTCTTGCCGACCGCCGGGCTGCCCGGCAGGTCGAAGGCGGCGCCCAGCGCCAGTTGTTCGTCCTTCAGCGTCGCTTCGATCAACATGCGGCCCATGCGACCGCTGGCGCCGACGACGCCAATCCGCGTTACACCCATTCTTATAACCCCAGCATATTCATGAAACGCCGAAAATAACTCGGCTCCTCGGGCGGCGGCAAGCCGGCGGAATCCGCGGCCAGCGAGCCGAGATCGACCAGGCGATTCTTGGTCACCGGTGCATTCAGCTCACTTGGCTCGCCGACGGCAACTTCGCCACCCACCCGCTCCAGCCGGCCTTCGCCATCGAAAAACACGGCAAACTTGCGCGACTCGACTTCGCCAGTGCGTCCATTCTGGTAACGATAGACATAATCCCAGCGCTGCTGGTGGAAGATGTCCGCGACCATTGGCGTGCCGAGCAGGAAACGCACCTGATCGCGCGTCTGACCGGGCTTGAGCTGGGAGACCATCTCCTGGGTCAGGACGTTGCCCTGCTGGATGTCGATCTTGTATTCATTGATGAAGCTCGGCTTGTAGGAGCAGGCAGCAATCAGCGCACTGGACGCAACAACGAGCAATAGACGGGAACGGCGCATTCGGGTTTCCGGAGTTTTTCAATCGGCTTTGAAGCGGTATATCATACCCGAAATCGGCATTTCGCCGGACCGAACAATTTCTGGAAACACCGCCATGAGCGATCCGCAAAGCCTCAAGAACATGGGGCTGAAAGCCACCTTTCCCCGCCTGAAAATTCTTGAGCTTTTTGAAAAAAGCACCCAGCGTCACATGACGGCGGAAGATGTCTATCGGATGCTGATTTCGGAGAACATGGACATCGGCCTGGCCACGGTTTACCGGGTATTAACGCAATTCGAACAGGCCGGCCTGCTCGAACGCCACTTCTTCGAATCGGGCAAGGCGGTTTTCGAGATCAATCGCGGCAAGCACCACGATCACCTGGTGTGCATCGACTGCGGCCGTGTCGAAGAATTTTACGACCCGGAAATCGAGAAGCGCCAGAACGCCATCGCCGAGGAACGCGGCTTCGCCATTCAGGATCACGCGCTCTATCTCTACGCCCAGTGCACCAAGGACGCCTGCCCGCACCGCGACCATCCGGGCAAGCACCAATCCTGATCCACTGAGTATCCGCCGTGTTTGAAACTGTGGCCATTGCGCCCGGTGCCTGGCTGTCCTCGGCCGGCGCCACCTTTCTGCTCATTGCTCTGGCCGAGATCGGTGACAAGAGCCAACTGGTCTGCATGACGCTGGCCGCCCGCCATCGCGGCCTGCCGGTCGTCCTCGGCGCCGTTGCTGCCTTCGCCATCCTCAACCTGCTGGCAGTGCTGTTCGGCGCGGCCGTGGCCGCCTGGCTGCCGGAGTGGGTGGTTACGCTGGCCGTAGGCGTGCTGTTCGCCTGGTTCGGCATCAGCGCCCTGCGCTTCGAGGAAGAAGACGATAACGAGGAGATTGACGAAATGCCGGGCCATGGCATTTTCGCGACCACTTTCCTGATGATCTTCCTGGCTGAATTCGGCGACAAGACGCAGATCGCCGTCGCCGGCGTCAGCAGCACGGCCGACGCCGCCGCGACCTGGGTCGGCGCCACGCTGGCGCTGGGCACGACCTCGGTCCTCGGCGTCCTGGCCGGCCGCCGACTGCTCAATCGCCTGCCCCTGCACTGGATTCACCGGATCAGCGGCGTGTTCTTCCTGCTGCTGGCGGCTCTGGCCGCGCTACGTCTGTTCGGCGTTTTTTGAATTTGGCCTTTTTTTCGGGCCGACCGTAGCATTTGCCCGAAGCGGGCGCTCAGGCACCTGAACCCAGCAGTTCCCGGGCATGCTGTCGGGTGATGTCGGTAATCTCGACGCCGCCCAGCATGCGGGCGATTTCCTGAACGCGGCCATCGACGTCCAGCGACTGGATGGCACTCAAGGTCACGCCGTCGGTCGTTGCCTTGCTGACCTGCCATTGCCAGTTAGCCTGCGCCGCCACCTGCGGCAGATGGGTCACGCATAGCACCTGGCGTTCGCCGCCCAGCTCGCGCAGCAGGCGGCCGACGATCTCGGCGACGCCGCCGCCGATGCCGACATCGACCTCGTCGAAAATCAGCGTCGGCACGCTGGCCGAACGCGAGGTCAACACCTGGATAGCCAGGCTGATCCGCGACAACTCGCCACCGGAGGCAACCTTGGCCAGCGATTTGGCCTCGTTGCCGGCCAAGCCGCCGATGCGGAATTCGACCTGTTCCAGACCGTAGAGCGCGCCGCCGTCGACCGGCAGCAAGGTCACTTCGAAGCGGCCTGAACTCAGCGCCAGTTGGCGCATAACCTCGCTGACCGCAAGGCCCATTTCAGTCGCCGCCTTCTGACGCCCGGTCGATAGCTTTCTGGCCAGCTGCAAATACTCGCCCTTCGCCACCGCCACCTTGCCCTCCAGCGCCGCCAGATCGGCCGATTCGTCGAGTTCGGCCAGGCGCTGCCGCCAGCCGCTCAGCAAGCCGGGCAACTCGGCTGGCTGGACGCGATATTTGCGTGCATGGCTCATCACCGCATCCATCCGCCGCTCGACCTCTGCCAGTCGCGTCGGGTCGAGGTCGGCCCGGTCGGCGTAGCGACGCAAGGTGGAAACCGCTTCCGACAACTCGGCCTGCACCGAGCCGATCAGGTCTGCCACTTCGGCCAGCGCCGGATCGTATTCGGCCAGCCCGGACAGGCGCGTCGCCACGCTGTCGATCTGCCGCTCGCAGGCGGCGTCGTCTTCCGACAGCACGGCCAGTGCGTATTGCGCCCCTTCGATCAGGCTGGCGGCATGGCCAAGCCGGCGATGTTCGACGTCGAGCGTCGCCCACTCGTCGTCGCCAAAGGCCAGCGCATCGAGTTCGCCGATCTGCCACTGCAGTTGCTCACGTTCGCGCAGCAGCGCCTCGGCGCCCTCGCTGGCGCTACGCAGCAATTGCTCGACCTCGCGCCAGTGCTTCCAGGCAGCACCGACCTCGCGCCCCAGCCCGGTCAACCCGGCGTGGGCATCGAGCAGGGCGCGCTGGGCATCGGCCCGCAACAACGACTGGTGGGCGTGCTGGCCGTGGATATCGACCAGCCATTCGCCGACTTCGCGCAATTGCTGAACGGTGGCCGGCGAACCGTTGATGTAGGCACGCGAGCGGCCACCAGCATCGACGACGCGGCGAAGCAGCAGCTCTTCGTCGCCGTCGAGATCATTGGCGGCCAGCCAGTCGCGCACCTCGGGCAGCCCGGCGACGTCGAAAGTCGCCGCCACTTCGGCCTTGTCGCAACCGGAACGAACGACGCCTGCATCGGCCCGCTCGCCGAGAGCCAGCGCCAAGGCGTCGATCAGGATCGACTTGCCGGCCCCGGTCTCGCCGGTCAGCGCGCCGAAACCGGCAGCAAAGGCCAGTTCCAGCCGGTCGACGATGACGAAATCCTTGATGGTCAGCTGGCGCAGCATCAGGGCCCCTTCGGCCGCTCGCTCCACTGCAGCTTCTGGCGCAGCATGGCGAAATAGCTGTAGCCCGGCGGGTGCAGGAAGCAGATCTTGTGTTCGGAACGACGCAGGCGCACGCAGTCTCCGCGTTCGAGATCGAGCGTCACCTGGCCGTCGAAGTGCACGCGGGCGTCGTCGGCATTGGCGAGGCGCAATTCGATGTCGGTGTTGTCGTTAACGATGATCGGCCGGTTGGTCAGCGCATGCGGGCAGAGCGGCACCAGCGCGATACCGGTCAGCGTGGGATTCAAAATCGGGCCGCCGGCCGACATCGAATAGGCCGTCGAGCCGGTAGGCGTCGACACGACCATGCCGTCGGCGCGCAAGTTGTAGATGAATTCGCCGTTGATGAACAACTCGAATTCGATCATCCGGCCGATAGCGCCTTTGTCGATCACGACGTCGTTGAGCGCCAGATTCTCGGCGATTTCCTTGCCGTCACGCGTCACCTCGGCAGCCAGCAGCATCCGGTTTTCCGGCGTGAAGCGGCCGTCGAGCAGGTCGTCCATGCAAGTCAGCATGTCGTCGCGGGCGATGTCGGTCATGAAACCGAGGCGCCCCTGATTGACCCCGACCAGCGGCACGCAGTAGCGGGCCAGCCGGCGCGCTGCATTGAGCATGGTGCCGTCGCCACCAAGAACGATGGCGAGGTCGGCATGAGCGCCGATGTCGTTGAAACCGCAGGTCACCCAGCGCGACAGATCGACCTTCTTGCCGATGTGTTCGGCCGTCTCGCGTTCGATGAAAACGGAGATTCCGCGCTCATAAAGGTATTCGGCCAGACGGCGCAGCGACTCGGCAATTTCCATACTATGGTATTTGCCGACCAGCGCGATGGTCCGCGGCGCACTAGCGGAAGCGAAGCTTCTGTTCATGGGGCCGAATTCTTGCATAAAAACGGCTTGCAGCGTTGGCTCCGGATTTTTGTACAATCGCCCCATGCTCGATGAACGCGCCCGTACCCTGCTCAAGACCCTGGTCGAACACTACATTGCCGACGGCCAGCCGGTCGGTTCGCGCGCGCTGTCGAAGTTCTCCGGCCTCGACCTGTCTCCGGCAACGATTCGCAACGTCATGGCCGACCTCGAAGAAGCCGGCTTCGTCGCCAGCCCGCATACCTCGGCCGGCCGGGTGCCGACGGCGCGCGGTTACCGCCTGTTCGTCGACAGCCTGCTCACCGTCCAGCCGCTCGCTGCCGTGCAGATGGGCCAGATGGAAGAAGCCCTGCACGGCCGGCCGGCGAACCAGATCATCGCCAGCGCCTCGCAACTGCTCTCCAGCCTGACCCATTTTGCCGGCGTCGTCATCGCGCCGCGCCGCCAGGCCAGCCGCATTCGCCAGATCGAATTCCTCAGCCTGTCCGAAAAGCGCATCCTGCTGATCATCGTCACCGCCGACGGCGATGTGCAGAATCGTATCGTGACCACCGACAAGGCCTACTCGCCCTCCGAGCTGGTCAGCGCGGCCAATTACCTGACCCAGAATTTCGCCGGCCTCGACTTCGAGCAGATGCGCCATCGCCTGTCCGGCGAAATCCAGCGCCTGCGCGAGGATATCAAGCCACTGATGGCGCTCGCCCTCGAAGCCGGCGATGCGGCAATGGCCGAAAGCGCCACGCCCTACGTCATCTCTGGGGAACGCAACCTGCTCGACGTCGAAGAACTGTCGTCGAACATGAAGCGCCTGCGCGAACTGTTCGACCTCTTCGAGCAACGCACCAGCCTGATGCGCCTGCTCGAAATTTCCAACAGCGCCGACGGCGTCCAGATCTACATCGGCGGCGAATCGGGCATCGCCCCGCTCGACGAATGCAGTGTCATCACCGCACCCTACGCGGTCGATGGGCAAGTCGTCGGCTCGGTCGGCGTCATCGGCCCGACCCGCATGGCCTACGAGCGCGTCATCCCCATCGTCGACATCACCGCCCGCCTGCTCTCCAGCGCCCTCTCCTACAAAAACGAGAACTGATGCCCCGCTTCCTTCCCGAACCGCCGCACCGCCACGGTCAGCCGGCGACTACCGCCGTCGTCGTGGTCAACCTTGGCACGCCGGAGGCGCCGACCACCCCGGCCCTCAAGCGCTACCTCAAGCAGTTCCTCTCCGACCCGCGCGTCGTCGAAATCCCCAAGCCGCTGTGGTGGCTGATCCTTAACGGCATCATCCTGAATATCCGGCCGAAGAAATCGGCCGCCAAGTACGCCACCGTCTGGATGCTGGAAGGCTCGCCGCTGCGCGTCCATACCGAGCGCCAGGCCAAGCTGCTGAAGGGCCTGCTCGGCCAGCGCGGCCATCACCTGACCGTCACCTGGGCGATGCGCTACGGCGCGCCGTCGATTGCCGATACGCTCACTCACCTGAAGGCCGAGGGCGCCCGCCGCATCCTGATCGTCCCGATGTACCCGCAATACGCGGCGAGCACGACGGCGACGGTCGTCGACGACGCCGCGCGCTGGCTGCTGCAGACGCGCAACCAGCCGGAAATGCGCTTTGTCCGCAATTTCCACGACCACGCCGGCTACCTGGCCGCCCTCGAACAGTCGGTGCGCAAACACTGGCAAAGCAACGGCGCGCTCGGCGACAACGACCGCCTGCTGATCAGCTTCCACGGCCTGCCCAAACGCAGCCTCGGACTCGGCGACCCGTACTTCTGCGAATGTCACAAGACGGGCCGCCTGCTGGCCGAGCGCCTGAACCTGAAGCCGGAACAGTTCCAGATCTGCTTCCAGTCGCGTTTCGGCAAGGCCGAGTGGCTCCAGCCCTACACCGCCCCGACGCTGCACGAATGGGGTCAGAAAGGCGTCCGCCGCGTCGATGTCATCTGCCCGGGCTTCACGGCTGACTGCCTGGAAACGCTGGAAGAAATCGCCCAGGAAGGTTGCGACGATTTTCTGAAAGCCGGCGGCAAGGAATATCACTACATCCCGGCCCTGAACGAGGACGACGCCTGGATCAAGGCCCTGGCCGATCTTGCCGAGCAGCACCTGGCCGGCTGGGAAACCAAAGCAGGCATCGACCCGCACGCACTCGAAACCAGCGCCCGCCAGGCCCTGAAATTCGGCGCCCGGACTTGAATTCCTGCGCCGGGCCCAAATATCAGGATGACCTGATATTTGGAGCCCGCCATGTCTGAAAGCCTGCATCTCGTCTGCCCGCACTGTGCGGCGATTAACCGCATTCCCGCCGGCAAGCTGGGCGATGCGCCGAATTGCGGCCAATGCAAGCAGCCGTTGTTCACCGGCGAACCGCTGGCCCTTACCAACGCCGATTTTGACCGCCACCTGACGCGCAACGACCTGCCGGTCGTCGTCGACTTCTGGGCGCCGTGGTGCGGCCCGTGCCGAACGATGGCGCCGACCCTCCATCAGGCGGCCATCGACCTCGAACCTCATGCCCGGCTGGCCAAGGTCGACACCGAAGCCGAGCCGCAACTGGCTGCCCGCTTCAATATCCGCAGCATTCCGACCCTGGCCATCTTTTTTCAGGGCCGCGAAATCGCCCGCCAGAGCGGCGCGCTCGACCTCGGCACGCTGAAACGCTGGGTACAGCCGCATCTCCGCAAGGCTTAACTTTCCCGGCCGGGCGCCGATAACAATGTGTCTACACACATGCCGCGGAGGCCCCCATGAAAATCGCCAGCGCCAGCCTGCAAATGGCCGCCTCGCATGCCGGGTCGCGCCAGCATGCAGTCAAGGAATCGCTGCGCATGTGGGTCGGGCCGCAACGCCCGCGATTTGCCGGCGAAGAAGCGCGCCCGCGTGTCGCGGACAACGATCATGTCTCCCTGTCCGAGGCCGGCAAGGCACAGTCGGCCGAGACAGACGAGAATGCTACGGTCGATGCCGATCCGAGGCTGAATCTGATTCGCTCGATGCTCGAAATGATGACCGGCTATCGGATCAGGCTGTTCGACGCCAGCGAATTGCAATCCAACGCGGAAGCCCCGGTCCTTCAGGCGCCGCCTCCGGTTCAGGCGCCCGCGGCCACCCCTGCCGCCGGTTACGGGGTCGAATACGACTATCACGCCTCATACACCGAAACCGAGCAGACCACCTTCTCGGCCAGTGGCACCGTAACAACGGCCGACGGTCGGGAAATCGGTTTCCAGATCGAACTGGCCATGTCCCGGAGCTACCACGAGGAAACCAATATCAGCCTGCGTCTGGGCGATGCCGCCCGCAAGGTCGACCCGCTGGTTCTCAATTTTGCTGGCACCGCAGCGCAACTGACTGACCAGCGCTTTTCCTTTGACCTCGACGCAGACGGCAGCAACGAGCAGATCAACTTTGTGATGCCGGGAAGCGGTTTCCTGGTCTTCGACCGCAACCGGGACGGCAAGGTCAACGACGGCAGCGAACTGTTCGGCCCGACCACCGGCGACGGCTTTCAGGAATTGGCTGCACTGGACGGTGACCACAACGGCTGGATCGACGAAAACGACACCGCTTTTGAACAACTTCAGGTCTGGACACGCGACACCGAGGGCGGCGAGCAGCTACAGTCGCTAGGTGCCAGCGGCGTCGGTGCAATCGCCTTGAGCCGCATCGATACGCCCTTCGACGTCAAAACCGATGCCAATGCAATGCTTGGACATATTCGCAATTCTGGAATTTTTTTGCAGGAATCGGGAACGGCTGGCACAATCCAGCAAATCGATCTGACCGCCTGAGACAAAAGGCGGCGACTAAAAGAGGATACAAGATGCCGCGCTTTGCCGATTTGAAAATCTGGGTGCGCCTGACCGCCGCCATCTGGGTCGTTCTGGCCATCATCTGGGCCGGGGCAATCGTCTGGACCACGCAGGTCAACCGGGACACCGCGATACGTCAGGCTCAGGACTTTTCCAAGAGCATCCACGAAATGACCATGGCCGGCCTGACCGGCATGATGATCACCGGCACTGTCGGCCAACGCGAAGTCTTCCTCGACCAGATCAAGCAGCTGTCGATCATCAAGGACCTGCACGTCGCCCGCAGCGACGCCGTCGTCAAGCTCTACGGCCCGGACACCAAGAGCAAGCGCGAACTCGATGCGCTGGAAAAGCAGGTGATGGCCTCCGGCACACCCTACATGTCCGTCGAACAGGCCAACGGTGCTTCGTTCCTGCATGTAATCAACCCGACCAAGGCTTCCCCCAACTATCTCGGCAAGGATTGCATCCTCTGCCATCAAGTGCCGGAAGGGACCGTGCTCGGCGTGGTCAGCATGAAGGTCTCGCTCGACTCCGTCGAAGCCGAGGTCTCGGCCTTCCGCCTGAAGATCGCCGGCGTCGCGCTGGTCGCTCTCGGCGCCCTGCTCGTCATCATCTACCTGATTACCCATCACTTCGTCACCAAGCCGCTTGAAGATCTGCGCAACGGCCTTTCCGACATCGCCCGCGGCGAAGGCGACCTGACTCGTCGGCTGCCGATCAAGGGCAAGGACGAAGTCGGACAGTCGGCCCAGGTGTTCAACGAGATGATGGACAACTTCAATCAGCTGGTGCGCCAGGTGCGCGATGCAGCCAGCCAGGTATCCTCACGCGTTTCGGCCCTTTCCGACAGTGCAGATCGGGTGACGCAAAGCTCCCACCAACAGAACGAACGCTCGAATCTGGCCGCCACCGCTGTCGAGCAGCTAGTCTCCAGCATCTCGTCGATCGCCCATAGCGCCGAGCATGTCCAGCACCAGTCCCAGGAAAGCCTGGCCCGCGCCAACGAAGGCAGCCGCAACCTCAACGTGCTGCTCGGCGAAATGACGGTCGTCGAACGCGCCGTCAAGGAAATGGCCGACTCGGTCAACAATTTCGTCCGCAACACCGAATCGATCACCCTGATGACCCGCGAGGTCAAGGACATCGCAGAGCAGACCAACCTGCTTGCCCTCAACGCCGCCATTGAGGCAGCCCGGGCCGGCGAACAGGGCCGCGGCTTCGCGGTGGTTGCCGACGAGGTACGCAAGCTGGCCGAAAAATCATCCCGTGCCGCCAGCGAAATCGACGCCATCACCGCTCAGCTCAGCGCCCAGTCGGGCGCTGTCCGGCACAGTATCGAAGAAGGCCTTGAACACCTGGCGAGCAGCCAGTCGGCCGTTTCTTCGGTATCCAACGTACTGCAGGCGACCAACGGTTCAGTGTCCGAAGTCGGTCACGGCCTGGACGCCATCGCCTCGGCGACCGAACAGCAACGCCGCTTCTCTGGCGATGTCGAGACCAGCATTGAGGCCATTGCCGGCATGGCCCGCGAGAACTCCGGCACGGTCGAACAGACCGCTGGAGCCGCGCACGACCTCAAACGTCTGGCCGAAGGACTGGCCAGCCTGGTCGGCCGCTTTAAGGTCTAGCCGCTCTTCGCCGGGCCGTGCCCGGCGCTCAGGGCGACTTCCGCGTTGACCTGTTCGCCCGGTTTGGCCATCAGCACGACCAGCCAGGCGGTCAGCGCGGTCAGGCACCAGAACATGAAGAAGCCGACTGAATAGACCACCATCGGCGGCCAGGCAACGGGCTGCCCGAAGAGATACAGGGTCTGCGGGTCAATGAAGGCGAAGAAAAAAGTTTCGCCGAGGACGGCGGTGAAAAACGACAGCCAGAGCAAGTTGATCCATTTCGACATGCAGGTCTCCCTTAGCGACTGATCATGTGAGGCTCGAACGGCATCGGGTGGCGAGATACGGTACCCGGGCTGCCATTTGACAAAGGTATGACATAAAGTTCCGTCCGGCAAATCGCTGTCCGGGTACGAACCGAGCTTGCCCGGTCGATTGCCGGGTACTATCTGCCTTTCGTCCGAATAAGAAGCTCGCCCGCAATGCGCAAGGAAGTAGAAGAAAAGCCCAGTTACGCCGTTGTCGCGGCCGTCCAGCTACCCACTGTCAGCGACATCGAGTTCGAAGCATCGCTGAATGAACTCCGGGAACTGGCCAAAACCCTTGGCTACAAGGTCGTCCACACCTTCATCCAGAAACGTGCCGGTTTCGATACAACAGGCTACCTGGGCATCGGCAAACGGCAGGAAATAGAGCACTACGTGAACCACGAAGCCGAGTGCGAGATCGACGCGATCCTGGTCGACCACGAGATTTCGCCGTCGCAGGCACGCAACCTCGAAAAGGAAACCGGCTGCGGCGTCATGGACCGGACCATGGTGATCCTGGAAATCTTCCACAACAACGCCCGCTCGCGGGCCGCCAAGGCGCAGGTCGAAATCGCCCGCCTCGGCTATATGGCACCGCGCCTGCGCGAAGCGGCCAAGCTGGCCGGGCCGCAGGGCCGGCAGCGCAGCGGCGTCGGCGGCCGCGGGGCCGGCGAATCGCACACCGAACTCGATCGCCGCAAAATCCGCGACCGGATCGCCGAACTGCAACTCGAAATCGTCGCCATGGACGCCGAGCGCCAGACCCAGCGCGCCCGCCGGCACGAACGCCAGGGCCTGGCCAGCGTCGCCCTGGTCGGCTACACCAATGCTGGCAAATCGACGCTGATGCGCGCCCTGACCGGCAGCGAAGTGCTGGTCGCCAACAAGCTGTTCGCGACGCTCGACACCACGGTGCGCACGCTGCACCCGGAAAGCGTGCCGCGCGTGCTGGTCAGCGACACCGTCGGCTTCATCAAGAACCTGCCGCACGGCCTGGTCGCCTCGTTCAAATCGACGCTCGACGAGGCGCTCGATGCCGGGCTGCTGCTCCACGTCATCGACGCCAGCGACCCGGGCTTCGAACGCCAGCTCGAAGTCACCGACAAGGTGCTGGCCGAGATCGGCGCCGATGTCCTGCCGCGCCTGCGCATCTTCAACAAGATCGACCACGTCGAGGATGCTGAGTCCTGCGAAACTGCCTTGCGGGCGCAGTACCCGGATTGCGTGGTGATGAGCGCCCGCCGACCGGACGATGTCGCCCGGTTGCGCCAGACGATCATCGACTTTTTCCGCAAGGATCTGGTCGAGGCCGAACTGTTCCTGCCCTGGTCGGCCCAGCAACTGCGCAAGGACATCTACGCCGATTGCCAGGTGCTGGCCGAACGGGCCGACGGTGACGGCGCCTACTTCAGCGTGCGCGGCGAGCCGGAGGTCGTGGCGCGACTACGCGAGCAGTTAGGGCAGGCCGATGCTTCGACCAGCCCCGCCGATCGCTGAGTCCGGCCCGGGACCAATGCTAAAATTGCGCCCCCGTTTCATTCCGATTTCGCGATGCGCCAGCTGATTCTCGACCTGTTGCCCAATAGCCCGCCGACGCTGGACAACTTCGTCGCCGGCGGCAATGCGGAAACAATCGCCCTGCTGACCGAATGGCTGGCCGGAGCGCGCCCGGACACCTCGTTCTGCCTGTGGGGCGAAACCGGGTCGGGACGCTCCCACCTGTTGCAGGCGAGCGGCTTCGCCTACATCGACGCGGCACTCGATCCGGCGCTGGCCTCCGCCCCCGCCGCCGAACAACTGGCGGTCGACCACGTCGAAGCGCTCGACGAAACAGGCCAGGTCGCGCTGTTCAACCATTTCAACCGCCTGAAAATGGCGGCCGGTATGCTGCTGACTGCTGCCAGCCAGCCGCCGGCACATCTCGCGCTGCGCGAAGACCTGCGCACCCGGCTCGGCTCCGGCCTGATCTGCCGCCTGCACCCGCTGTCCGACGCCGAAAAGGCCGCCGCCCTCGCTGCCCAAGCCAAAGAACGCGCCCTCAAGCTGACGCCGGAGATCATCGACTACCTGATGCGCCACGCGCCGCGCGACATGCGCACGCTGTCGTCATTCGTCGAAGCGCTCGACCGGTACACGCTCGAACACAAACGCGCCGTCACCCTGCCGCTGCTACGCGAACTGCTGCACGCTCCGCATGCCTGAAACCGGCCGGGCTGTTACGCTATCGCTCCATCCCATTCTGCGCGGGAGTATCGATGAGTCATAGCAAATCACCGACTGGCACCTGCCTGGTCTGCGGCAAAACCTTCCCCTCCCGCGAGCTGATCGCCGCGCCGCTGATCCGCGCCAATATCGCCAACGACATTCGGGCCGAGCATCCGGACTGGTCGACCAACAGCAGCATCTGCCAGGGCGACCTGGCCCGCTACCGGGGACAGTACGTTCACTCCCTACTTATCTCGGAAAAAGGCGAGCTCTCGGAACTGGAAAAAGAGGTCCTGCTCAGCCTGCAAAAAAACCAGATCCTGGCCGCCGATGTCGACAGCGACTACGCGGAAAAGTGGACCTTCGGCCAGCGCCTGGCCGACCAGATCGCCACCTTCGGCGGCAGCTGGACTTTCCTGATCCTGTTCGGCCTGTTCATCGTCGTCTGGATCATGGTCAACTCGCTGGTCCTCTACTGGCGGCCGGTCGATCCCTTCCCGTTCATCCTGCTCAATCTGGTGCTCTCGTGCCTGGCCGCCGTCCAGGCGCCGGTGATCATGATGAGCCAGAACCGGCAGGAGGCGAAAGACCGTCTGCGGGCCCGCAACGACTATCAGGTCAACCTGAAGGCCGAGCTGGAAATCCGCCAGCTGCACGAAAAAATCGACCACCTGCTGTCGCACCAATGGGAGCGGATGATCGAAATCCAGGAAGTCCAGCTGGATCTGCTCAACGAATTACGCCGTCCCCGGTAAACTTGCCCCCTGCTCAAAATTAGCCAACGATCAGCCATGAACCTTGCCCTCTTTGACCTCGACAACACCCTCCTCGCCGGCGACTCCGACTTCGAGTGGGCCCAATTCCTGATCAGCAAGGGCGTCGTCGACCGCGAGGTCCAGGAGGCAAAAAACATCCAGTTCTACGAGCAATACAAGGCCGGCACGCTCGATATCTACGAGTTCCTCGCCTTCCAGCTCGCCCCGCTCGCCCGCCACCCGCGCGCCGAACTCGACGCCTGGCACCGCGAATACGTCGAGCGCCACATCCGCCCGATCATGACCGACAAGTCGCGCGCCCTAGTCCGCCAGCACCTCGATGCCGGCGACCTGTGCGCCATCGTCACCGCTACCAACAGCTTTGTGACCGGCCCGATCGCCCGCGAATTCGGCATTCCGCACCTGATCGGCACAATTGCTACGGTCGATGCCAAAAACGGGGCATTTTCGGGAATGCCGACCGGCACGCCGTCCTTCCAGGGCGGCAAGATCACCCGCGTCGAAGCCTGGCTGGAATCGCTCGGCCTGTGGTGGGGCAGCTTCGCCGACAGCGTCTTCTACAGCGACTCGCACAACGACCTGCCGCTGATGCAGAAGGTGAAGACGCCGGTGGCCGTCGACCCGGACGACAAACTGCGCGCCCATGCCGGTCAAATGGGCTGGAAAATCATCACTTTGCGGTAGAATTCCGTCTTTTCCGCAGCACCCTTGGTGCTCCTCGATCGGTACAAGTGATCCGCAAATTCATTTCCCGCGTTTTCAGCGGCAAAAAGACCAAGGCCAGCAAGCACGAACCGGCCGTCATTCCCGTCTCCAGTCACGGCATCACGCGCGACCGCATCAGCTCCGGTAGCCGGCGCGTCTGCGAAACCCTGCAGGAACACGGCTTCAAGGCCTACGTCGTCGGCGGCGCCGTCCGTGACCTGCTGATCGGTGCCGATCCCAAGGATTTCGACATCGCCACCGACGCGACGCCGGAAGAAGTCCGTCGCGCCTTCCGCCGCTCGCGGATCATCGGCCGCCGCTTCCAGATCGTGCACGTGATGATGGGCCAGGAAACGCTGGAAGTGACCACCTTCCGCGGCACACTGGACGAAAAGACGAAGACCGACGAACACGGCCGCGTGCTGCACGACAACGTCTTCGGCAGCCACGCCGAGGATGCCGCCCGCCGCGATTTCACGGCCAACGCGCTGTACTACGACCCGGCCACCGAGGCGGTCATCGACTACCACCACGGCGTCGGCGACCTCAAGCAGAAGACCCTGCGCATGATCGGCGAGCCGCGCGCCCGCTACCGCGAAGACCCGGTGCGCATGCTGCGCGCCGTCCGCCTGGCCGCCAAGCTCGGGCTGAGCATCGACCCGGAGGCCAAGCGGCCGATCCGCGAAATGGCCGTCCTGCTTGAAAACGTGCCGGCCGCCCGCCTGTTCGACGAAATGCTCAAGCTGCTGACCTCCGGGCATTCGGTCAAATGCATCACCCAGCTGCGCGACGAGGGCCTGCACCACGGCCTGCTGCCGCTGCTCGACGTCATTCTCGAACAACCGATGGGCGAGAAATTCGTCATGCTTTCGCTGGCCAACACCGACAACCGAGTCCGCCAGGACAAGGGCGTTTCGCCCGGTTTCCTGTTCGCCACCCTGCTCTGGCACGAAGTGCTGGCCCACTGGGAAAAGCTCAAGGCCAAGGGCGAGCCGAAGATTCCCGCGCTCTATCAGGCGATGGATACGGTGCTCGACGTGCAGGGCGAAAAGCTCGCCATCACCCGGCGCATCGCCGGTGACATCAAGGACATCTGGGCCCTGCAGCCGCGTTTCGAACAGCGCGCCGGCAAGCGCCCCTACGGCCTGCTCGAACAGCCGCGCTTCCGCGCCGGCTACGACTTCCTCGTCCTGCGCGCCCAGTCCGGCGAACTCGACATGGAAGTGGCCGACTGGTGGACGCGCTTCCAGAGCGTCGATGGCGACGAACGCGCCGAGATGCTGATGCCTGAACAGGCCGGCGACAAGAAAAAACGCCGGCGTCGCAAAAAACCGGCAAATTCCAGCACCGACCGCGCCCCGAAGGAAGTCCCCTTGGGGGATAGCGCTTCCGAATGAACACCGCCTACGTCGCCCTCGGCGCCAATCTCGGCGATCCGGCGGCCACCGTGCGCGCGGCCTTTGCGGCACTGGCCAATCTGCCGGAAAGCCGCGTCGTCCACAGCTCCTCGCTGTTCCGCACGGCGCCGGTCGGCATCACCGAGCAACCGGAATTCGTCAACGCGGTCGCTGAACTGGAAACCGCGCTGGCCCCGGAAGCCCTGCTCGACCAGCTGCTTGAAATCGAACAACGCTTCGGCCGCATCCGCGCCGAAAGGAACGGCCCGCGCACGCTCGACCTCGACCTGCTGCTCTACGACGATCAGTTCATCGAACTGCCGCGCCTGACCCTGCCGCATCCGCGCCTGCACCTGCGCGCCTTCGTCCTCCAGCCGCTGGCCGAAATCGCCCCGACCCTGCTCATTCCCGGCCGAGGGACGGTCGCCGCCTGGCTGCCAGCCGTCGCCAACCAGGGCATCGTCCGGCTGTGAACCTGTTTGGCCTGCACGTTCCCGTGCTCTGGCAGACGGTGACGCTGCTGGCCCTGTCGAATGTCTTCATGACCTTCGCCTGGTACGCCCACCTCAAGCACCTCAACGAGAAACCCTGGTGGATCGCTGCGCTGATTTCGTGGGGCATCGCGCTGTTCGAGTATCTGATCCAGGTGCCGGCCAACCGCATCGGCAACACCGAGCTCAACCTCGGCCAGCTCAAGATCCTGCAGGAAGTCATCACCCTGGCCGTCTTCGTACCCTTCGCCGTGTTCTACATGAACCAGCCACTGAAGCTCGACTACCTCTGGGCCGCGCTGTGCATCCTCGGCGCGGTGTATTTCATCTTCCGGGGCTGAACTCGGCCCCAGCATGCAAAAAGGCCGCAAACCGCGGCCTTTTTGCCATCAGCGAAACGCCTCAGTCCAGCGTCGCGATGTACTCCGCCACCGCATTGCGCTCGAACTCGGTCAGCTTGGAAGCGACGGTGTGCATGACCGCGTTGTCGTTGTTCCGCTCGCGGCTGTTGAACTGCTTCAGCTGGTCCTCGGTATAGCGCGGGTGCTGGCCGGCCAGGCGCGGCAATTGCGGCGTGCCCAGGCCCTTGGGGCCGTGACAGGTCGAACAGGCCGGCAGGCCGGAGAACTGGTTGCCGCGACTGAAGATGAACTTGCCGACGGCGAGCAGTTCCGGATCCTTGGCCGGGCGGGCGCTCGGCTTCTTGCCTTCGAAGAAGAGGCCCAGCGCCTTCATTTCGGCCGGGGTCAGGTCCTCGGCTTGCGGCTTCATGGTGTCGCTCTTGCGTTTGCCGGACTTGAATTCGGCAAGCTGTTTGGCGATGTACTCCGAGTGCTGGCCGGCCAGCCGCGGGAAGATCGGGCTGGCCGATTCGCCTTCCATGCCGTGACAGAGGAAGCAGCGTCCGCCGACGATTTCCTCGGCCCGCGCCAGATCGGCCTTGGCATCGGCCAGGCTTGCTCCGGAGACGAGCAACGAGAACAGACCACCCACGATCAGAAAACCTTGCTTCACCCTCACGGCACTCCCCTTTTCATCGCAAATATAGGTACATTATTAAATAGTAATTCGCTTACAACAGGCTTTCAACAAAAGCGCCAGTGAGCCGTCACGGGAGCATGCCAGATCCCGCCGAAAAACAGGAGACACCCCATGAACCGCCGCCAGTTCCTGCACAGTTCCGCCGCCTTCGGCGCGCTGACCGCCGCCGAGTTTGCGCCGTGGCAGAGTATCAATGCCTTCGCCCGCGAGGTGGAGGATTTCGTCCGCGGCCCGGCGGTCAAGGACCACCCGTTGCGCCAGGTCTCGAAGCACGTCTGGATGATCTTCTCCCCCGACGGTTTCCCGACCCCGGAAAACCAGGGAATGATGTGCAACATCACCTTCGTCGATACGGCCAAGGGGCTGGTCGTCGTCGATTCCGGCGCCTCGGTGCAGATCGGCGAAATGGCCATCCGGCAGCTTAAGAAGGCCTTCAACAAACCGGTGATCGCCATCGTCAACACCCACTACCACGGCGACCACTGGCTGGGCAATCACGCCTACGTCGAGGCCTATGGCAATAGCCTGCCGCTCTACTCGCACCCTGGCACCATCAAGGCCATCCAGGGCGTGCAGGGCAACATGTGGCAGACGCTGATGGAACAATGGACCAACCAGGCCACGCTCGGCACCCGCGTCGTGCCGCCTAACCAGCCCCTGGAAAATGGCGCCGAGCTGAAATTCGGCGACGTCACCCTGCGCATGCATCACTTCGGTACCGTGCACACCCCCTTCGACCTCTGCGTCGAGGTCGTCGAGGACAAGCTGATGCTGGTCGGCGACGTCGCCATGGACCGGCGCATCGCCAATATGGACGACGGTTCCTACCTCGGCACGCTGAAAGCCTACGAGACGCTGGAAAAGACCGGCTGCACGATCTGGCTGCCTGGCCACGGCGAACCCGGCGCCCAGGTGCTGCAATGGAACCGCGAACTGTTCGAAGGCATCTACCGCCCCTGCGAACAGGCGATCAAGGACGGCCTGCCGCTCGACGCGGCCAAGGCGCAGGTGCTGAAAGACCCGCGCGTCGCCAGCCGCGCCAAGGACACCAAGGGCTTCGAGACCAATATCGGCAAATACGTCAGCCTCGCCTACCTGGAGGCGGAAGCAGCGGGCTTCTGAGGCAGATGATCGAACTGGTCCACAAAATCCGCGGCTGTCTGGCACTCGCCACCGGCCTGTTTATCGTCGGCGGAATGGCGCAAGCGGCGGGCAACGACCTGCCGGCCGCCATTGACCTGCGCGCCGAGGCCGCCCAGGCTGCGCAACAAGGCGGGCCGCTGGTCATTCTCTACACCCGCCGCGACTGCAAGTATTGCGAGACCGTCAAGCGCGACTACCTGAAACCGCTGGCCACCCAGCCGCGCCACCGCGACAAACTGCTCGTCCGCCAGATCAACCAGGACAGCGACCAGGCGCTCGTCGACTTCCGTGGCGAAACGACCACCCACGCCCGCTTTGCCACTGGCGAGAAGATCAAGCTGGTCCCGGTCGTCGCCTTCTATGGTCCGAACGGCCGGCGCCTCGCCGACCCCATCGTCGGTGCCCGGCTGCCCGATTTCTACCCGAGCTATCTGGAAACGGCCATCGAGCAATCGACGGCCGCCCTGAAGGCCAAGCCGCCCGCACACTGAACCCCGCTCTCCGCATCCCATGGAAATCAACGAACTCATCGAAACCTTCGGCGACAACACCGCACTGAGCCTGGCCGGGCTGCTGATCGGCATCGGCTTCGGCTTCTTCGCCCAGCGTTCCCGCTTCTGCCTGCGCTCGGCCGTGGTCGAATTCTGGAACCGGCACGGCACGGCCAAGTTGGCTATCTGGCTGCTCGCCTTTTCCACCGCCGTCATCGTCACCCAGCTGTTTATCAGCGGCGGCCTGCTGGATGTCTCGCAGGCCCGCCAGCTGGCCGCCACCGGCAGCATCTCCGGCGCCATCATCGGCGGCCTGCTGTTCGGCATCGGCATGATCCTGGCCCGCGGCTGTTCGTCGCGGATGCTCGTCCTGGCCGCCAACGGCAACCTGCGCGCCCTGCTCACCGGGCTGATCTTCGCCGTTACCGCCCAGGCCTCGCTGAACGGGCTGCTCTCGCCGCTGCGCCAATGGCTGTCCGGCCTGTGGACCATCGAAGGCAGCAGCCGCGATCTGCTGGCCAGCGCCCATCTCGGCCACGGCGGCGGCATCGTCTTTGGCGCCATCTGGCTGGTCGCCGGCATCGTCTTCGTGCTGCGCAGCCGCCTGCGCCACCTCGAATGGCTGAGCGGCATCGGCGTCGGCCTGATGGTCGCCCTGGCCTGGCTGGCCACCTACCAGTTCAGCACGCAATCCTTCGACATCGTGCCGGTGCAGAGCCTAAGTTTCACCGGTCCCTCGGCCGACATCCTGATGCTCGTCCTGTCGCCCCCCGGCCAGCCGTGGAATTTCAACATCGGCCTGGTCCCCGGCGTCGTCCTCGGCTCCTTCGTCGCCGCCCTGCTCGGCCGCGAACTGAAGCTGGAAGGCTTCAAGGACGGCCACACTATGCGCCGCTACCTCGCCGGCGCGGTCTGCATGGGCTTCGGCGGCATGCTGGCCGGCGGCTGCGCGGTCGGCGCCGGCGTCTCCGGCGCCGCCATCTTCGCCCTGACCGCCTGGCTGTCGCTGATCGGCATCTGGCTGGGCGCCGGGCTGGCCAACCGGCTGGTCGACCGGCCGGAAAGGTGCATTGCTGCCACCGACGTTACGGCCGGGCAGCGGGTGACAATGCCGTGAGTCACGCCGAGCTTCGACAACCAAGGCAGCTTGCCCGCACCAGCTGAAGAAAATCCGGCGTCGGACGTCTGGAACGTTTCTCGCTAGTTGCACGGATACCCACCTGATTCGTGCCGAAGATGTCGGAAAGCTCACACGCCCTGCTCAATTCACTGTCGCTTGACCCGCAACTCGCCCTGTTCGCGGTGGCGGCCGACGCTGCTGGCGACGGCGGCGAGCTCGGCGAGGAGACGCTGGACGAGATGGCGGCCCTGGTCGAACGCGGCGGGCTGGCCGACCTCGACCCGCGGCGCGTCTGGCCTGTGCTGGCGCGGGGTTTGATGAGTACGCGGCCTTCCCGCATGCTGTCGGCGCTGGCCGCCTGTGGCGCCCTGGCGCGCCTGTTGCCGGAACTGGCCGCGCTGTTCGGCCGTTACCAGACTGGTTTCGACGGCGAGCCGGTCGATATCGGGCTGCACCAGGGGCGCGTCGTTGATGCGGCGGCCGCCCGCAACGCCCCGTTGCGGGTGCGTCTGGCGGCGCTGCTCTGCAACCTTGGCAAGGCCGACTCGCCGCCGCAGCACCTGCCCGCGCACTACCGCCAAATCGACCGCTGCCTGCCGCGCATCGTCAACGTCTGCGCGCGATTCGGCATAGCCGCCGAGCTTGAGGACTTCGCCATCCTGGTCGCCATGGAACTGGAACGCGTGCATCGGGCGACGCGCATGCGGGCCGGCTCACTGACCGCCTTGCTCGAAAGGGTCGATGCCTTCGGGGAGCTGGCGCGCTTCGAGGATTTACTGACAGTTTGCGCCTGCGACTACTTCGCCTACCCCGGCAACACCACGCCGGCGTATCCCAAGGCGGCGCTGCTGCGGCAGGCGCTGGCCGCCTGTCTGGCGGCGGATCAGGCGAACGATGACGACGAAACACCCCGCCACGAACGCCGTGCCATGGCCGTAGCGCAAGCCCTGCGTTCCTGCCGCGACGAATGATCCAGCCCCGGAGAAAACGATGACCTCCCCCGAATACCGCGTCGCCGTAGCGACCAAGAACGGCCAGCAGATCGACCTGCACTTCGGCCACGCCGAAGCCTTCGCCATCTACGCAGTGCGCGACGGCGCGGCGTCTTTTCTGGAAAACCGCGAGGTCGAGCACTATTGCCAGGGCGGCCACGGCGACGATGACAAGCGCGAAGCCATCCTGCGCGCGCTGGCCGACTGCCGGGCGCTGTTCGTCGCCCGCGTCGGCGGCGGCCCCGCCGGCCGTCTGCGCGAAGCCGGCATCGAGCCGGTGGACGACTACCCCTACGGCGCGCCGGAAGCATCAATTGCCGCCTGGCTGTCAGGTCGAAACGGCTGAGCAGCCGGTTTCAGCAAAATGCTACGGTCGGCCCCTAAAAAAGGCCAAAATGGAATTCCTCCCCCGTTGATCCCTCGCTTCGCCCGACATGCCTCATTCCGCGGACGATTTCTCTGCTTCGATGCGTAACGGTACGCCCTAAACGTTCGAGCGCCAACTTCGGCTGAATGATCGGCGAAAAGATCGGCAAATGTTTACTATAAAATAGTCGTAATAGACTGAAATATGAGCATTATAATCTGCAAATATATCGGCAGATAACGGGGCGAAACAGATGGTTGATTTTTACGATGATCCAGTTCAGATGGAGCCGCTGGTCATCGATGGCTTTCGCCCCGGCTACAACGACCTCATCGGCCTCTCCGCTGAGCTTTCCGAGGCTTCTGCATGTCTCGACGCCACACTCCTTCCCTCGACTGCACGAAGCCTTTCCGCGCTGGTCGAGAACATGAACTGCTACTACAGCAACCTGATCGAAGGGCACAAGACATTGCCAATCGACATCGAGCAGGCGTTGCACGAAGCCACCGAGAAGGCTGAGACGAAGGATTTGCAGAATCTCGCATTCGCTCACATCGAGGCAGACCGGTGGGCGAAGCAGCAGACACTTGATCAACCGTCGCTGCTCCCCTTTCTTCTCGAAGTCCATCGCGTGTTCGGTCAGCACTTGCCAGATGACCTGCTGAAACTTGGCGACGACTCCCTGATGACCCCAGGGGAGTTCCGCACGAAGGAAGTAAAGGTGGGCCGACACCTCGCCCCGAAGGCAGAGACGCTTGATCGCTTTCTGGATCGCTACGCGCAGGTCTACGGACGAAGGCTTGAATGGGCAAAGAAAGGCGGCATAGCCAGGCTCGACGGCATTGTGTCGTCGTTCGCGGCACATCATCGCCTGGCATGGATTCACCCCTTCCTTGACGGAAACGGTCGTGTCGCACGAATCACGCTCGACGCCATGCTTCGGGCGTGCGGCGTTAACGGGGCATGCCTGTGGTCAATGTCGCGGGGCTTTGCGAAGACATCCGATGAATACAAAGCGCAGTTGGCCGCAGCAGACGAACCTCGAATGGGCGACCTCGATGGCCGCGGAAACCTGTCGGAGAAACGACTGGCAGAGTTCTGCACCTACGCCCTGCGGACCGCCATCGATCAAGCCAAGTACATGGGATCCATGTTTGCGCTTCAAAACTTCCAGGCTCGCACCGAGGGGTACTTCCATCGAGTCCGCTTTGATCTGAAGCCAGAATCTGCCTACCTCTTCCTCCACGCTTTCGGGCTGGGCGAATTTGAGCGGGGCGAAGCATCCCGCATCACCGGCCTGAATGAGCGGACCGCCAGAGACGTTCTCAGCAAGCTCCTGGACGAGGGCTTTCTCATTTCGGACTCACCCAAAGGCAAGGTTCGCGCTGGCTTCCCTGTTCATGCGCTTGGCTCGCTGTTACCAAACCTCTATCCCGCAGGCGACGTCGATATCACGCCCGATCAGCGAATTCAGCTGGTTAGAGCAAACAAGGATAACGCGCTCGCGAGATATCAACTCGGCAAGAAATCGGGGATCAAGTAGAGAACCGGCCGCCTGCCACGCCTGGCTTTGAAGCAGAAGCCCCCCGCCCCCAAATGCTACGGTCGGCCCCAAAAAAGGGCCAAAATCAAAATTTTCCCCGGCGGCCTGGCGCGTAACCCCGGCCCTAAGCCGGCCCCGCCTCGATCAGCGTCACGGCCGGCGGCACGAGCAATTCGGCCGCCTCGCTCCGGCTCCCCTGCAGCCACTGCGCTACCGCCCCCGGCTCGATGGCCACCACCGAACGCTTGTCCTGCTGGTCCGGCGGCAGCTTCGGGTCCGGCTTGTGCATCCGGTTCATCAGCGGATGCGCGTCGGCATTGACCGTCAGCATCGTGTAGCTCTCCACCACCTCGCCGGTCGAGCGATCCACCCAGGTATTCCACAGCCCGGCCAAACCCCAGGGCAGCCCATCCGCACGCCGGAAGCGCCACCAGACATTCCTGCCCGTTTCCCAACACGGCTCGTCGAACGAGAGCGCGGGAATGATGCAGCGCTGGCCGTGCAGCAAGGCATCGCGGAAGGTCGGCTTATCCGCCGCCTCTTCCGAGCGGCAGTTGCATGTCGCGTACTTCAGCACCGAAGTTTTCGACCAGGCGGGGATCAACCCCCAGCTGCCAACCACCAGATCAAGCCCGCCCCCCGCCCCAAGACGCAGGAACGGCCCCAGCGCCCGCGGAAAAACCTCGTGCGCCCACCGCGGCTGATTGTGGCGCCCAATATGCCAGGCGCTTTCGAGCTCGGCCTGGCTTGGGGGGATGTAGCGTGTGCACATGGGGAGAAACTACCATGCTGCTGACTCGAAATCGACCCTGCCTTTTCACCCTATCGCCTAGGCTTCCTGCAGCCACCAGCCACTTTGCAAATTCGCCCGACCATGCTTCCATCCGGTTTAGAGGAGATCCCGTGAAGACAATCCAATGCACAGAGAACAACCCATGAAGACCGCAATACTGGGTGCCGGCGCAGTCGGCTGCTTTTATGGCGGAATGCTCGCTCGCGCCGGGCGGGAAGTGGTCCTGATCGGCCGCGCCGCGCATGTCGACGCTATTCGTTGCGGCGGCTTTCGCATGCAAACGCAAAGTTTTGACGAGCGGGTGCCGGTTGCCGCCAGCACCGATGCCGCTGCTGTCGCTGGTGCAAAGCTGGTACTTTGCTGTGTCAAATCAAACGACACATTGCAGGCTGCCAAAGACATGGCGCCGCATCTCGAACCTGACGCGATCGTGTTGAGCCTGCAAAACGGCTACGACAACGCCGAACGCCTCCAGCAATCCCTCGGCCGCCCGGTATATCCGGCCGTCGTCTATGTCGCCACCGAAATGGCCGGCCCCGGACACCTCCGTCATCACGGACGCGGCGAACTGGTCATTGGTCAATTTGCCGGGAGTTCGGCGGTTGTCGCCGAATTTGCCTCGGCTGGTGTCCCGGTGAGCATCTCCGACAATGTCGCCGGTCAACTCTGGGCAAAACTGGTGATCAATTGCGCCTACAACGGGCTCTCCGCGATAACGCAAATGCCCTACGGACAGCTTGTCGTCGGCGATGGCATGCGAGAAGTCATCGACGACGTCGTCACTGAATGCCTGGAAGTGGCCAAGGCCGAGGGGGTGAGCGTGCAGGATGATATCCGTTCCGCCGTCGCCGGCATTGCGCAATCAATGGCCACGCAAATTTCTTCAACGGCTCACGATGTCGCCCGTGGCCGGCGAAGTGAAATCGAGTTCATCAACGGCTATGTCGCGCGCCGGGCGGCAATTCATGGCATCCGGACGCCGGTGAATCGCACCATCCTTGCGCTGGTGAAGCTACTCGAACAGGCTAGCTCAGAATCAAAATCGCTCAGTTAAAGCCGGCGACAGCGGGCTGGAATTCGGCCTGAAGGGTCATTTGAGCACTTCGCTACCAACGGCAGCATTAAGTGGGACACCGGCCATGAGGTAGAAAATCGTGCCGAATAACTGCTTGGCCCCAAGCCTTTAGCTTCATGCACCTCGATTCCAATTCGCGAATTCCTTCGGTAACACCGACTGCATAAGGCTCGATGGCATTTCCGCTGTATCGTATGTCAGATCGAGTCTCTGCAGCGCGATGGCGAGACGTCGAACACTTCCCAGCCCGGTCCTGTCACCTGCCTTGCGCTCCTTGGGCTTTTTCGGCTTCGACGCGGCGCCCCGTCTTAGCTTTCCATCATTCATGTACATGTCGAACGCCGTCTGGAAGAAGCCGCGGTTGTGGGCAATCGTCTGTCGGGAGGCCATTTGTTCAGTCATGTCGCCATACGTATGCATCGGGCTCCTTAGGCAGATCTCGGCATTCCGGCCGTGAATGTGTGCCAGTTCGTATGATGTTCGCGCGGCATTGCGATAGGCCAGCGAGCCCGCTGAACCCTTCCTTGTCACTAGGTAATGTTCCTGTCGTCGGATGCCCTTTTCGGAAAACTGGGCGAAGTAGACGGCCGTCAGCCAAGCCCACAGGCCGTCGGTGTCCGGGGACATCAGGCCGTGGAAATCGGCATGGCGGAAGAGTTCGTCCAGATACATGCCGAATTCGAGACGTGATGTAAATGTTTTGACTTCATCGATTTCGTAATTTCCGAAGGGAGTGCTCAGGCCTTCGTCCATGAGCAATGCTTCCGGCGGCTGTGTGCCGGTCGGTGCGGAAAGCCAGTTCGCGTAGAGGGCGATGCCGTCTGCCGTGAGCATGCGAGCATTGATCATTCTCCTGATCCTTTCAGCAGTTCGGCCTTGAGTCGGGTTGCAAACGAGCAGCGGTTGCAGAACTGGTCGACGACGCGGTCGCACCACACCGCCTTTCCGGCATCGTCGTCATCGGAAGTCGGGCGTTCTGCCCCGATGGCATCGATCCAAGCGCCCCACGGGTAGAGTGGATTTCCCTCATCTTCAAGGCATGGTGGATCGTCGGCGATCGCCTGCATTACCTGCCGCAATGCCTCGGGCAGCACCAATGCGCCGAAGGGGATGAAATTCTCTGCGCCGGAGGCGCTCGGAAACACGCGGGAGTTGAACTTGAGTACCGGACCATCATCGCCTATCGACAGTTGCCAGATACGCTCACCTAAGTCGGCCGACTCCATTGGCAGCAGGCTTTCGCTTTGTGAATCGTCCCGTGCGCGGAGGTTCTCTACCGACGCCACGAGCCGGGGATTTTTCTCCTCGTGAAGAAGGACGCGGAAGCGCAGGGCTTGGGAGGGGTCAAGTCCGTCTAGCGATTTCCCCTCGCGGGAGAAGGCCGCTGCGGGGCCCATTACATGGCGGACGCTCGTTGCGCCGGCACGGGCGACAAGGATCACCTGCAAAGATTCACCGAGATCGGCGTCCTTGAGATCGAGCCGCTCAAGGATCGCAACCCGGCGCCCGGCGGCTTCGGAAACCGTCAGGGTTACCCGGTTACGATCCAGTTCTTTCAGTGATGTCGGATTACTCCTCGCTGACAGGCGTCCCATCGGTGCTCTCCTTGTAGCTCAGCCTTGCGCGCAGGCGGATGTTAGGGTCGAAGCCCGGGATTTCTAGGAAGAAGTCGTGGTCGGTGACGTCGAAGCGGAGGCTGTTTCCGGAGCATTCTGCCAGTTCGATGCCGGAATGCTCCAGAGGGTGTTCCTTCGTGTCACCAAGGTCAAAGTCGAATGGATCGTACGATTTGAACGGGTCCTGATCCAGTCCTTCGTAGGCGAGCTCAAGCACGCACGAATTCGGCAGGGATGCTGGCGCCAGCGAGGCAGACCCGTTGGGCAAAACCCTTACACGATCTGCACCGGTCACTATGCGGAACGGGTTCCTCACTGGCGGCGGTGGGTCAACCGGTGAGACAACGTCCTTGCCTCCCTCCTTCTTGCCACCAGCGGTATTCCGTTTTCCTTCCTCTGCGGGTTTGGTGAAGTATTTCGCGAGCGCCTTCAGGTCATGTTTGACAAGGCCGTTGGAAACGAGCGCTAGAAGCCTGGGAGCGGCCTGCCGTACCGCACGAAGCGTCGCTTGGGGGGTTGAATAATCTTCAGCGAGGCGGGGTCGGCTGCCGTTCCATTTGAGATGTGTCGGCTCTTCGGCATCGGCCAGGAAGGCGGAAAGGTTGGCGTCACGGATCAGCGTTAGTGCCCTTGCTTTCTGCAAGAAAGTGCTGGAGCCGAGGTGTGCTTCTGCCCCGATCAGCAGGTCGCGCCGGATGTAGGCTTCTTCTGTCCGCTCGATGTCCTCGGGGACTTCGATATGGACGTCGAAATGCGTGGCGATAGCGGGCGACTTTTTCGGGCGTACAGCCACGGGGAATCGGACGGAGATCATTTCGCCGTCCTCAAGCGCCTTCCGCAATATTTTGAGATCGCCTTCAGCCAGTGCGTCTTCCGGGATCGAGGTGGACGCCAACCATGAGGGTTTCAGCTCGATCATTGGCGTGCCTTCGTCGGCCGCCTTGATGGCCTTTCGCACCAGTTGGCGAAAGCCTTTGGTCATTGGCGACTTGCGTTTCCTAGCTTCATCGTCAGGCAGCTCTTGGCCAGCGACAATGTCGATATTGTCGGCAGTAATCTCCATTCCCCCGATCTCGACTTCGAGATGCTTTGCGGCGACAGGGTAGTAAAAGTCGGTGATGATCGTCTGGATTGCGCACTTCGGCAGGAAGTCGGTGGGGAACGGGATGACCAAGCTAAGGCCGGGTTCGCTCAGTCGAGTGAGCCCGAAGGCTTTCCGGAATGCCATGATCTCTTCGTCATTCGTGACAGGGTGAGCATGACCTTTTTCTTCGCACCAGAATGAATGGCGAAGGTATTTTTTGCCCTCGAATGGATATACCTTCCGGAAGGCGCTACGCCCCATCAGGAGTCGCTGTTCGTCTGATTTGCGGACGGTCAGCCCAAAAACACTGCGTGCGGCGCTGATCCGGTAGTAGGTGATCTTCCCTTGTCCCGCGCGACCATTGCTCCCAGTCGAGGATTTCGCGCCTTCGCCCTCCCGGTGCCAGAAGGCGTTCCAGTTCTCTGTCTGGCCGTCAATGTCCGGGTTGTGCCAAGTGCCCTCGAGCCCGGTGGTTCCGAAATCCTCGATGACCAGCACGTGTCCTGTCCCCGGGTCCGGCAAGGGGTCTCCGCCGGAAGCTTCGAGCCGCGAGCCGAACTCATCTCCAAGCAGCCTGCCGAGATAGTCGGCGTCATAGTTTCCCGGCGTGAGGATCTTGATGCGTACGCGGACGGGGCCGTCGTTGTCATTAGCCCTTGCGTCGATCGGGTTTTGGAGTACTTCGCGGATCAGAATTTCGAGGTTGGTTTTTTCCTCTTGAGCGAAGTTGTCCTCGGAAAGATCGCGCCCCTGCACCTGATAGGGCGCGGTAGGCGGGAATACCCAAGTGGCGGCCATTTGTGTCTCCTACAGGGAAAAAATTGACTCGTCGTTGCCGTCATCACCCCGGAAGCGGGTTTTCAGGACGTCCAGCTCATGTTGCAGGGCGCGGATGATTTTTTTTGCATCGGCATCCTCGTATTTGTATGCGCGCCGGTTGGAGAGGTTTCCGATCAGTCGGATGTCCTTGATTGCCTTCGTAACCCGCTTGTTGGCGAGCTCGATGAATTTCTGGCGCGCATCCCTGGTGGTGGTTTCCATTGTCATTTTTGTCCTTGAATCCATGCAACACATTCCAAATGTATCGTGTGTGTAGCGTGTTTATTTCTGAAATGTACGTCAAATGCTGGTGCAGCACAATACCCATTATGTATTTTTATGACGTGGGCGACGCTGCAAGGAGGCGTTTCCTGCCCATTTGGATGGTTGAGCAGATGGCGGCTCGAAATATGGGCGATTCAATCCTGTCTGCAGCGGAATAGGGGAAAGATGAGCCATTTTTGATGCTTGCTCTGGGGCAAAAAAAGGCGTAATTTCCGGATTTATTCCCAGAGATGAGCGCAGCCATGGCTACCGTACTCCATACCGGCCCCGACAAAGACTTAGCCTCTCAATACTTCACCGAAGCCTTGCGCCACCACTCCCAGGTTGATATTGCTCGCCACCTGGGGGTTTCGGATCGAACAATCCGCCACTGGATTGCCAATCAGTCCGTTCCGCAGAGTTATGTCTTCGGTCTGCAGCGCCTGTTGCCGCTGGAGGCGCCGTTTGAAGGTGAGGCGCCGTTTTCCTTCATCGATCTTTTTGCCGGGATCGGAGGCATCCGCAAGGCGTTCGAGGGGCTGGGCGGCCGGTGTGTCTTCACCAGTGAGTGGGACAGCTATGCCCAGAAAACGTATGCCGAGAACTACCCGGGCGGCCACGCCATCAATGGTGATATCACCAAGGTTGATGCGGCAGATATCCCCGACCACGATCTGCTGCTTGCTGGCTTTCCCTGCCAGCCTTTTTCGATAGCCGGGGTCTCAAAAAAGAATGCGCTTGGTCGCGCTCATGGTTTCGCATGCGAAACACAAGGGACCCTGTTTTTCGATATATGCCGGATCATCGAAGCGAAACAACCCCGAGCCTTTCTGCTGGAGAACGTGAAGAACCTGATGTCGCATGACAAGGGCCGCACGTTCGATGTCATCAAGCGGTCGCTTGATGATCTTGGTTACGATATTCATCCCCGCGTGGTAGATGGCGCACATTTCGTGCCGCAGCATCGGGAGCGCATCCTCATCGTGGGCTTCCGCAGGGCGGACCAAGTCAATTTCGACTGGGACGCTTTGCCACTACCGAAGAAGGGAGAACGCAAGCTCAAGGAAATACTTCACCGCTGTGATGGCACTGAGCCGGTGCTGCCATGGGATGGCGATCGATTCTTCAATCACGCGGCCAGATCAGTCGATCCGAAATACACGCTGACGCCGAAGCTCTGGGCTTACCTGCGGGGCTACGCCGAAAAGCACCGCGCCAAGGGCAATGGTTTCGGCTTCGGACTGGTGATGCCAGAGAGCGTAACCCGTACCCTTTCTGCCCGCTATTACAAGGATGGCTCCGAGATTCTTGTCTATCAGGGCGCGAGTGTGAACCCGCGGCGCCTGACACCACGGGAGTGTGCGCGGCTGATGGGTTTTCCGGATACGTTCAAGATACCGGTGTCCGACACGCGGGCCTACAAGCAGTTCGGTAACTCCGTGGTAGTCGATGTTATGTCCCACGTCGCCCGCTTAATGCAGCAGGCGCTAAGCGCCGAGAACCAGGAGCCGGAACTCCCTTTTCACTACGCTGCGGCCTGAGTCTGCCAAGGGCCCGCTGATCCTGCGCGATGGCTGATGTCGTAGACAAGGCGACCCGAAGCCGGATGATGTCCGGTATCCGGGGAAAGAACACCAAGCCCGAGTTGTTGGTACGTCGCTACCTGCATAGTCGTGGTCTGCGATTTCGACTTCATGTGGCCGCTCTGCCGGGAAAGCCAGATATCGTCCTGTCTAGATATCGGAAGGTCGTATTTGTGCACGGATGTTTCTGGCATCAGCATGCCGGATGTAAATACGCGACTTTGCCGAGCAGTAGAGCGGAGTTTTGGGCTAACAAGCTATCCGATAACGTCGCTCGCGATCAGTATCAAATTGCTGCTTTGGAAGGACTTGGCTGGGGAGTTCTGGTTGTATGGGAGTGCGAGTTACGCGATGGCGTGACACGTCTTGAATCGCTTTATTCAGAGATAGTAGAAGGCGGAGTTCCATGACCGGTGCAGATCAGTGGAGTGATGTTCAGGAATGGATGGAGAGAAGCTCGAAGCTCCTGATCAAGAAACTTTCCCGGAACGATTGCAGTTGGGCCGATGATCCGAGTAAGCACCAGTGCGGGGTCTACATCCCCTACGAGATCAGGGAGTCCGGCTTCTTTCCCGAGCTGAAGAATCTTAACGCTGCAAAACCGCATATTTTCGAGTCGCCTTTGCCGACGATATGGCCGATAACGGGAGAGGCAAAGAAGTCAAATCTCAAGCACTACTCGAACAAGGGGCCCGAGATGCATTTTACGGGGGTTCCAAAGGATGAATTTTCAGGACTTACGCCTGCGTCTATGCTGATTGGAGGCTTACTGCGCCAACCGGTTGGCGGTATCTGTCACTGGTTTATGACCATCGACTCGGCCACGGAGGCGGCTGAGTTGCTGGAGTCCATTTTTGATCTTGGAACCGACTTTCACTATGGGCTTTTCGATTCTGCAGATGCGCTCAAGGCGCGGAAAAACGAAACCGATCAGCTGATTGAGGAGCTGGCGGCTGCACTTGAATCCGGCTCCTTGCAATCCTTTATAGCAACGGTCTCGAAAATGCCTGCACCCGAGGCATTGGCAGCAGATGCGCAGCGGAAGTATATGGCTCAGCAGGGCATTGAAACGCTCGATCCCTACGAGATGCCGAGCCCTGGCGATGCGATCATGAAGATCAGTCGCGACATTGAGTACGCTCTCTACAAGCGCGCCGAAATTCGCTATAGAGCTGCGGAGGTGGTCCGGATTGTTACCGAGGGTGGCACCGATCTTGTTGCTTCGGTAGTTCACAGCTTCCCAAAGCTCGATGCGTTGTTTCTGAGTGCGAGCCAGCAGCGAAAGACACGTGCCGGCCGGTCGTTCGAGCACCACATCGCACGGGTTCTACACGACGGGCGGATTCGCTATGAAGAGCAGGCGATAACGGGCGGTCGAAGGCCGGATTTTGTGCTGCCGAGCGTGGCTGTTCTTACTTCCATGACAAGATCGTTTGACGAGGCAATGATTTTGTCCTTGAAAACGACACTTCGTGAGCGCTGGAAGCAGGTGCCTATGGAGAAATTCAGATGTAACTTGTTTCTGGCGACAGTCGATGATCGTGTGTCTTCGGAAGCTGTTGATGGAATGCAAGCGCAGGGAATCCATCTCGTCGTTCCTGAATCGCTAAAGAGTTCCAAAGAGACTTGCTATGACAAGAAGCCGAACGTGATAACGTTCCGCGAATTTTTCGATGAGGAAATCTCCGTCAGACGTCCTAGGTTGCGTTATTGATTAGGCATCCAGCGCGGACTTGGATAAGCTCTTTCTCTCGACCGGAAGTGCTTAACGTTCCCAGCAACCACTTGAACTAGGGCTTTTATGGCTGGTTGCTGCCATATAACGGCTATTGCGCTTTTGCATAGCCAACGGCGGATTTGGCCGATAAACAGGCACCAGCGCCAAATGCTACGGTCGCCCCTAAAAAACGGCCAAAATCAAAATCCTCCGCCCATTGGGCAAAAAAATCCCCGCCACAGCGGGGATGACTTTGGATGGCCCTACCCGCTTCAGCGCGGGAAATACATCTTTGCCTTGTCCAGCTTGTAGGTCCACGGCAGCTTGGCGTTTTTCCAGCCGTTGACGGCGCGCTGGCCGGCTTGTGGGCCTTCCTTGACGGTGTCGCCTTCGACGCCTTCGGCAATGCTGTAGACCTTGGTGTAGCCGGCGGTTTGCAGGCGGTCCTGGGCTTTGGAGCTGCGGTCGCCGGAGCGGCAGATCAGGATGATGGTCGCGTCCTTGGCGAGGCCCATGTCTTTCAGGCGGCGCTCGATTTCGGGGACGAAGTCCTGGTTCGGCTCCAGTTTGTACATGTGACGCTTGTCGTCCCAGTCGCTCATGATTTCCGGGTGCTCGACGTAGGGGACCAGCGCGTCGGCGTCGCTCGGCCAGCCGACGTACATGGCTTCGGCGCGGGTGCGGACGTCGAAGAAGGCGACGCCTTTGGGGTTGGCCTTCTTCATGTCGTAGCCCTGCTGCGGCGTCAGGTAGAGGCCGAGCTTGGATTTCTTGATCTCCGGCAGCTTGTCCCAGTCGGTGCTGCCGGGCGCCCAGTCGGCGGCCATGGCCTGCGTGGCGAAGGCCAGCGCGGCGATGGCGAGGAGTTTGTGCAGCGCGTTCATCAGGCGATCCCCGGGTTGTTGGCGGCGCCTTTCAGCGTCGGCAGGTTGAGGTTGACCGGTTTGACGGTCTTGATGTCGCGCAGGTAGTTGGCGACGACCTCCCAGATCGGTTCGCCGGCGTTCTTCGCTTCTTCCGAAACCGGCGCCCAGCCGGCGACCTTGTAGGTTTTGGCGGGGTCGATGGGCTTGCCCTTGAGCATCATGTTCTGGATGCGGCTACCCATCTTGCCGGTCGGGTCGCAGGTCCATTGCAGGCCGCCGACGCGCACCATGTCGCCGCCCTGCTGGTAGTAGGGGTCGGGGTTGAACAGGTTGTCGCAGACGTCTTCGAGCACGGTCTTGATCATCTCGCCGCTCATGTTGGTCACGGTCGTCCACGGGTAGGTGATGGCGGTCTGGTCGAGCACGTGTTCCATCAGAATGGGCTGGCCGGGCAGCAGCGAGGTGCCCCAGCGGAAGCCGGGCGAGAAGGCGATTTCGGCGTCCTTGACCTTCATCAGTGCGTCGAGGATGACCTGGTCGAAGGTGCCGTTGAAGTTGCCGCGACGGTAGAGCAGGCCTTCGCTGACGGCCAGCTTTTCGTTGAGCTTGGAGAGGTACGGGGCGCGTGCCTTGTCGATCAGCGCCTGCATGTCGCGGTCAGCCGGCAGCAGGTTGGCGAAGACGGGCAGCAGCTTGTAGCGGAAGTCGGCGATCTTGCCGTTCCTGACGTCGAAATCGAGCACGCCGAGGTATTTGCCGTTGGAGCCGGCATTGGTGACCAAGGTCTGGCCGCCGGCGTTCTTGACGACGACCGGGGCCGGCATGCCGTCGTGGGTGTGGCCGCCGAGGATGGCGTCGATGCCCTTGATGCGGCTGGCCATCTTGAGGTCGACGTCCATGCCGTTGTGCGAGAGCACGACGACGACCTGCGCGCCGGCGGCGCGGGCTTCGTCGACGGTTTTCTGCATGTTTTCTTCCTGGATGCCGAAGCTCCAGTTCGGTGTCTGCCAGCGCGGGTTGGCAATCGGCGTGTAGGGGAAGGCCTGGCCGATGATGGCGACCGGCACGCCGTTCATGTTCTTCATCACGAAAGGCTTGAACACGGCGTCGCCGAAGTCGGTGGTCTTGACGTTCTGGGCGACGATGTCGATCTGGCCGGCGAAGTCCTTTTCCTCGATTTCCTTGACCCGGGCCTCGCCGTAGGTGGATTCCCAGTGCAGGGTCATGACATTGACGCCGAGCGCCTTGCAGGCGTCGACCATGTCCTGAGCGTTGGACCACAGCGCGGTGCCGGAACCTTGCCAGGTGTCGCCGCCATCAAGCAGCAGTGCGCCGGGGCGGTTGGCCTTCATGCGCTTGACCAGCGTGGCGAGGTGGGCGAAGCCGCCGACCTTGCCGTAGGTCTTGGCGGCCTGCTCGAAGTTGAGGTAGGTGTAGGCGTGAGCCTCGAGGGTGTTCGGTTTGAAGCCGAAGTGCTTCAGCAGATGGTCGCCAACCAGGTGCGGGACCTTGCCGAACTGTTCGCCGAAGCCGAGATTGACGTTGGGCTCGCGGAAATAGATGGGCAGCAGCTGGGCGTGGCAGTCGGTGATGTGCAGCAGGCTGACGTTGCCGAACTTGGGCAGGTCGTAGAGTTTGGCGGCGCCCTTCTCGGCCAGCGCCAGTTCGCTGTGCAGGCTCATGCCGCCGGCAGCGGCAACGGCCATGACCTGGAGGAATTCGCGACGATTCATGCTCATTTTTTTAGTCCGTAGTTGTTAGTCCTTAGTTATTAGCTGAAAGTCGGTAGTTGCTGTTTGCTAACAACTACCGACTAATAACTAGCAACTAGTCCTTATTCACTGGCGATTCCGGATCGACCAGGAAGGCCACGATGTGGGTGATCTGCTCCGGCGTCAGCCAGCTGTGCAGGCCGAAACGCGGCATGTTGGTGCAGGCCGTGAAGGCGTTGGAGTTGTAGATCTTGTCGTAGGCGTACTTGATGATCTCTTCGGAGTTGCCGCGGATCTTGCCGAAGTGCTGCAGGCTGGGGCCGATGGTGCCGTAGGCGACTTCCTTCTTGGCCAGCTCGTGGCAGGCGTAGCAGTTGCCGCCACGGACACGGCCGGCCGGATCGGGCTGGATGAAGCCGATGTGGCCGCCGGTGCCGACCGCGGCGAGCTTCTCGCCTTCCTTCCAGTCGCCGATCAGCTTGCCGTCGACCGGGTAACGGATGGTCGCGGTGTTCAGCTTCTCCAGCTTTTCGCCGATCTTGCGCGGCGGGTTGTCGCGGAACTGCTGGCAGGTTTTCATCGTTTCGTCCTGCTCCAGACGGGTCATCCAGTATTTCGGGTTGTCCTCACGGAAGGAGCTGCGGAACATCTGCTCGGCATCCTTGGCGTATTTTCCCCCGGGCGCTTCAACGGCTTTCTGGGCGAAGCTCGGGGCGGCAAATGCTACGGTCAGCCCGAAAAAAAGGCCAAATTTGAAATTCATGGTCGTCCCCTTGTTCAGCGCTTGATGCCCGGCGTTTCCATCACGGTGCCGGTCGCAGTCTTTTGCAGGTAGGTTTCCAGCGCGATGATCGAATCGGCCAGATAGTTCGGCTCAGGCCAGCGAGCCTGGCGCATGCAGTCGATCAGGCGACGCTGCATGGTCCACACGGTGCCCTGCGAGACGCGGTAGGACGGCCAGGTCTTCATCGCGAAGCCGGCGCCATCCTTGGTCGTCAGGTTGCCCAGTTCCTGCAGGCGGATGCGCTTGCCTTCCTGGCCGTGACAGATGGAACAGGAAAAGTCCTGCGGCCCGGAACGGCGATAGAAAATGTATTCGCCCATCTTGGCCATCTTGGCTTCTTCGGGGTGCGTCGCCGGGACGTTGATCTTCATGCCGTTCGACTTGGCGCCGATGTAGGTGACCAGCGCCTCGATGTCGGAATCCTTGCCCGGCTTGGAATACCATTGCTTGGTCACTTCCGCCTGGGTGAAGCCCTGCAGCGTGACCATGCAATGGACGAGGCGGGATTCGACGTCCATCACCTTGCCGGTGTCCTTGAAGTACTTGGGCAGCGCGGCATAGGCGCCTTCCAGCTTGCCCGGCCCCTGGCCGAGGTCGCATTGTTCCAGCGAGGCGTTCTTCGGGCCGCGCTTTTCCATCCACAGGCCCTCGCCCTTGACTTCGAACAGGTCGGCCGGATTGCCGTCGGCCAGCGCTTCGCGATACTTCGCGATCTCGTCGGCCACCTTGCTGTCCTGGGCCGCCACACCGCCGGCGAAGGCGGCAAGCACGGCTGCCCCAACCAGCGTTTTCATCAAACGTCGGATCATCAATTACTCCTCCACGGGGTAAGTTTGCCGGCAGCGGCGGTCTGCGCCGCTTCGCTGCCGGAGAAAGCGCTATCAGCCGATGGCAGCTTCGTCGGTGCGGGTGTCGCCCTTGTTGTCCTTCCAGCTGACCGTGATCTTGTCGCCCTTGGCGCCGCCCTTGAACTTGAAGGCGAGGTAAGGGTTCTTGGACACGGAGGGGCCGAATTCGCTGGACAGCACGACCTTGTCGCCATGCTTGGCGGTCAGTTCGGTGATGAACCAGGCCGGCACGACGGCGCCGGCGGAGTCCTTGCGCTGGCCGGTTTCCATCTCGTGGCTGACCAGCACCTTCACTTCGGTCACGCCATCCTTGTTGGCGGCGCGGATTTTCATTGGATTGCCCATTTGTAGCTCCTAGTTGTTAGTTGCTAGTCGTTAGTCGCTAGCCATTGATCGCGGGTGTTGTCGTTGCTAATAACTAACTACTAGCAACTAGCGACTGCCTCTCAGCCGCCGCAGCCACCCAGGGTGACCTTGATTTCCTTGGTCGCCATGAAGAACTTGCCGTCCGACTTGACCAGGGCGTAAATATTCGAGGTCTGGCCCATCTTGACGCGGGTCTGGACGTTGGCTTCGGTGCCTTCCGGCAGCACGAAGGAAGCGGCCAGCGCGTTCGGGTTCTTCTCGATCAGGATGGCGACCATGGTCACGTTGGGCAGTGTCGAGGCGACGCCAACCGGCACGACGGCGCCGTTTTCGGCGATGTCCGGACCGGTGACCTGGACGTCCTTGCTGTCGGCCGGGGCGCCGGCGCCGAGGGCCTTCAGCGTGTCGGCCATGCTCTTGGCGTCAAAGGCAGCCTTGTTCCAGTCGGCCAGGGCCATGCCCGGGGTGATGATGCCGGCGGCAGCGAGCACGCTCAGGAGCGCGGCGCCGGAGCCGGATTTCAGTACTTTGCGGCGTTGATTGTTCATGACTTCTCCTCTGTAGAAATTGGGTTTACTTCGAGCCGTTGAGAATCCACTTCACCAAGGTGGTGATGTCCTCGTCCTTGATGTGACCGTTCGGCGGCATCGGGATCGAGCCCCAGACGCCCTGCCCGCCGGCCTTGACCTTGGCGACCAGCCGGGATTCGGCATCGGTCTGATCCTTGTAGCGCGCCACCACTTCGCTGTAGCCGGGGCCGACGATCTTGCTCTTCATGCCATGACAGGCCATGCAGCCGCTCTTCGTCGCCAGTTCCAGTGTGCCGGCATCGGCTGCCTTCTTGGCGGCTTCCGGGCCGAGCGTGCGGGTGCCGCGCACCGGGCCGAAGCTGCGGTACTGGTCGGCCAGTTCGCCGTGCGCCGTGCGGGCGTACTCCGGCAGCGTCGAGCCGATCAGCACTTCCGGCTTGCAGTTCTTCATGCACGCCTTGTTGGCCGTATCGGGCTTGCCGCCGTTGCCGATGCCGCCCTTTTTGGCCGGCGCGCCCGGCCACATGCCGTGGTCGGTCGTCATGCCATTTCGGTTGGGCAGCAGCTTCTGGACTTCGCCGATGTTCTTGTCGGAGAGCACGAAGTCGCCGGGCACGATTTCCTGCAGGTTGAGCAGGTAGGCGAGGATGGCGTAGACCTCGTCCGGTTTCAGCGACTTCGGCGCCGTCCAGGGCATGGCGCGCTGGATGTAGTCGAAGAGCGTCGAAATCGTCGCCACCTTGGTAAAGCTCGTACGCTGCGGCAGTTCACCGGACGACAGACCGCGGACGTTGCCGGTCTTGATGTCATCCTTGGTCGTGCCGCCGGCCAGCGGCGTGAAGACTTCGTTCGACTCGCCGAAGGAGCCGTGGCAGGAGGCGCACTTTTCCTCGAACAGTTCGTTGCCGCGCTCGACGTTACCCGATCCCTTGGGCAGGCCCTTGAAGTCCGGACGCACGTCGATGTCCCAGGCTTTGACTTCGGCGCCAGTGGCAGCGCGACCGACACCCGAGTACTTGTCGACGGCAAATGCTACGGTCGGTGCCAAAAACAGGGCAAAAATGAAAAGGGATTTACAGGACCTGGACATTGCTGACCTCCCCGCTTTCGACGACCTTCCAGGACTGGATCGCGTTGTTGTGATAGATCGACTTGGTGCCGCGCACCTTGCGCAGTTGCCCGTAGCTCGGCTGGACGAAACCGGTTTCGTCCATCGCCCGCGACTGGAGAATGGCCGGCGAGCCGTCCCACACCCAGTTGATATTGAACCGGGTCAGCGCCTTATTCTGGACCGGCCCTTCGATGCGAGCGGTCTGCCAGTTGATGCCGCCGTCGAAGGAGACATCGACCTGCTTGATCTTGCCGCGCCCCGACCAGGCCAGGCCGGAGACGTTGTAGAAGCCCTTGTCGAGCAGCGTCTGGCCGCCGGACGGGGTGGTGATCACCGACTTGCATTCCTGGATCGAGCTGTACTGGCGATGCATGCCATTGGGCAGGAGGTCGATGTAGTGCACGGCCTCGTCCTTGGTGGCGTAAGGCTTGTCGCCGACTTCGATGCGGCGCAGCCACTTGACCCACGACACGCCCTGCACGCCCGGCACGACCAGGCGCAGCGGATAGCCATTTTCCGGGCGCAGCATTTCGCCGTTCTGGCCGTAGGCGACAAAGACTTCGCCGGACTCGACCATTTCCATCGGGATCGTGCGCGTCATCGACGAGCCATCGGCACCTTCGGCCAGCACGTAGCGGGCCTTCTTGTAGTCGACGCCGCAGTCTTCCAGCAGCACCTTCAACGGTACGCCGGTGAATTCGGAGCAGGACAGCATGCCGTGCGTATATTGCACGGTCGGTACCGCAACATTGCCCCATTCGAGGCCAGTGTTGGCGCCGCATTCGATGAAGTGGATGCGCGACACCGAGGGCAGGCGCATCAGCTCATCCAGCGTGTAAACCTTGGCCTTCTTGAGCAGCGAGTCATCCGAGCCATTGACCATCAGGCGATGCTTGGACGGATCGATGTCGTGCCAGCCCTGGTGATGGCGCTCGAAGTGCAGGCCGGACGGCGTGATGATGCCGAACAGCCCCTGCAGCGGCGCAAAGGACACCGAGGCGCCGCCGACACGGGCCAGGCCGGGCGACTCGCGGCGCAGCAGCTGGCTTTCGAACTTCGACGGCATGCCGTACGGGTTGGTCGCCACTGGCAGGCCGAGCGAGGTCGTCCAGGGCGGGTTCTGAAGAATGTTGGCGTCGCCGTCGCTGGCGCGCGCTGCCATCGGTGCGGCGAGCGCCGCGCCGGCGGCGAGGAAGCTCTTGCGCAGGAAATCGCGCCGACCGGCGCCAACGGCCTTGATCTGATCTTCCGACAGGAAGCCCTCCGGTGCGGGCCGCAGACGCCCCGGTTGTTTGACGATGTCACCCATATGGATAAACCCCTCTGCTTATTTGTGCCTGGTACTGAAATCCACCGCCGACACCCCCATCTGGTCACCCAGATCACGGCTGGCCACCGTGATGCTGACCGTCCGGCAGATGTCGACAAAATTCGGGTCGATAACCCTATAAAAGACTGTGTTGCCATCCCGCCGCCGGTCGACGACGCCGGCCCGGTACAGGATGTTGAGATGCCGCGAGATGTTGGCTTGTGTCAGCCCAATCTTTTCCACGACTTCGTGGACGGGGCGCTCATCGGCACACAGGCAGGAAAGAATGCGCAATCGTGTCGGATCGGCCAGCAATCCAAAGTAATGCGCCACCTGCTCGAACACCTGTAACGTTTCGTCCATGCTGTTCTTTTGATTTCAATCAAGAATCACTGTATAACTGTGTACTTATATAGTCAACTACTAATATTGTTGCGTCGCAGCATGCAATTTGTGGCAAAGGCCTTTAACCTTGTCGCTAGGCTGTGCCGGGCAAATAAACAATAATTTCGGCTATATGACCTATCGACAACACTTGAGGAGATGTCTCGATGAAACTGTTCGCTCCCGTCGCAACCCTGTGCCTGCTGGCGTTTGCCGGTGCCGCCCAGGCGGCCGATCCCAATCTCGGCCGCAACCTGGCCGCTACCTGCGCCAACTGTCACGGCACCAACGGCAATGCCGTCAAGAGCTCGGGCATGGACGCCCTGGCCGGCATGGAAAAGGCCAAGATCCTGCAGAAGCTGGCCGACTTCAAGAGCGGCGACAAGCCCGCTTCGATCATGCATCAGATCAGCAAGGGCTATACCGACGCCCAACTTGACCTGATCGCCGCCTACTTCGCCGCGCAGAAATAAGGGAGACGAACATGATGCTGATGAAAAGACGCGATTTCCTGAAAGTCGGTGCGGCAGCCGGCGCGATGGCTTCCCTCTACGGCTGCGCCGGCGGCGGCAAGGCGAGCGGCCATGTCGTCGTGGTCGGCGGCGGCTACGGCGGCGCCACGATCGCCAAGTACCTGCGCATGTGGAGCGAAGGCGGCGTCCAGGTGACACTGATCGAGCGCAACCCGACCTTCATTTCCTGCCCGATCTCCAACCTGGTCATCGGTGGCCAGAAGGTCATGGAAGACATCACCGTCAGCTATGACGGCCTGAAGAGCAAATGGGGCGTCCGCGTCGTCCAGGACGACGTCGTCGCGGTCGATGCGGCGAAAAAGACGATTTCCCTGAAGGCCGGCGGCAACATGAGCTACGACCGTCTGGTGCTGTCACCCGGCGTCGATTTCATGTGGGACGAAATTCCCGGCCTGAAGAGCGCCGAAGCCCAGGGCAAGGTGCTGCACGCCTGGAAGGCGGGCGCCCAGACCGTCGCCCTGCGCAAGCAGCTCGAAGACATGAAGGACGGCGGCACCTACGCCATATCCATTCCCAAGGCTCCCTACCGCTGCCCGCCCGGACCCTACGAGCGCGCCTGCCTGGTCGCCAATTATTTCAAGCAGAGCAAGCCGAAATCGAAGGTCATCATCCTCGACGCCAACGAGGACGTGATGTCGAAGAAGGGCCTGTTCACCAAGGCCTGGACCGACCTCTACAAGGGCATGATCGAGTACCGCAACAACAGCGAAGTCAAGGATGTCGAGTCCGGCAGCAACACCGCCGTGCTCGAATTCGACAAGTTCAAGGCCGACGTGCTGAACGTAATCCCGCCGCACCGCGCCGGCGACATCGCCGCCAAGTCGGGCATCAAGCTGATCAACAACCGCTGGGTGGACGTCAACTGGCTGTCGATGGAATCGACCAGCACGCCGGGCATCCATGTGCTGGGCGACGCCATCTTCCCGGCCCCGACCATGCCGAAGTCCGGCCACATGGCCAACCAGCACGGCAAGCTGGCCGCCGCAGCGATCCTCAACATGCTGTCCGGTCTGGAGCCGAATCCGGAACCGGTGGTGATGAATACCTGCTATAGCTTTGTCGACAGCAAGAACGTCATCCACGTTTCCTCGGTGCACCAGTACGACGCCGCGACCAAGACTGTCCAACCGGTCAAGGGCGCCGGCGGCGTCTCGGCCGCGCGCAACGAACTGGAAGGCAAGGTCGCGCTGGGCTGGGCGAAGAACATCTGGGCCGATATGCTGGCCTGATATTTCGCCGTCAATCACGAAAGGCCGCGCTTGCGGCCTTTCTTTTTTTTCGCGCGCCGGAAGTTGACGACTCATGCTTGGCTCTGTGATCCTAGGCACCGTCTAAACCGTCTTCCGGACGCCAAACCCATGTCTGCTCAAAGCATCACCCGCCGCCTGACCCAGGCCGACCTCACCAAGATCTACGCCGCCAGCGAGAAGGTCGTCATGTTCACTTGCTACGACGCCAGTTTCGCGCGCCTGCTCGACAGCGCCGGCGTCGAAGTGCTGCTGATCGGCGATTCGCTGGGCAACGTCATCCAGGGCCACGACACGACGCTGCCGGTCACCGTCGCCGACATCGCCTACCACACCGCTGCCGTCAAGCGCGGCTGCGACCGCCCCTTCATCATTGCCGACATGCCCTTCGGCAGCTATCAGGAATCGCCGGAACAGGCCTTCCGCAATGCCGTGACGTTGATGGCGGCCGGCGCCCAGATGGTCAAACTAGAAGGCGGCAGGGAAATGGCGCCAACGGTCACCTTCCTGGTCAGCCGCGGCATTCCGGTCTGCGGCCACGTCGGCCTGACGCCGCAGTCGGTGCACGCGCTGGGCGGCTACAAGGTCCAGGGCAAGGGCGAGGCCGCCGCCCAGCGCCTCAAAGACGATGCGCTTGCACTACAGAATGCCGGCGCGACGATGGTCGTCCTCGAAGCGATCCCCGCCGTTCTGGCCGCCGAAGTGACGTCCAGCCTGCACATCATCACCATCGGCATCGGCGCCGGCAAGGACTGCTCCGGCCAGGTCATGGTGCTGCACGACGCTTTCGACATCCCACCGGGCAAGAAGGCCAAGTTCGTCCGCAACTTCATGGAAGGCGCCAGCAGCATCGCCGACGCCGCCAGCCGCTCCGTTGCCGCCGTCAAGGATGGCAGCTATCCCGGTCCGGAACATACCTACGCAGCCTGATTTTTGAACCGCGGAGACGCGGAGAAATCCTCTTTCTTGAATCTCTCTGCGCCTCCGCGTCTCTGCGGTTCCGACTTCTATCCCAACCTATCATGCAAATCCACTCATCCATCCCCGACCTGCGTGCGGCGCTGAAGAATCGCGGCCGCGTCGTTTTCGTCCCGACCATGGGCAACCTGCACGCCGGCCACATCAGCCTGATGGAACAGGGCCGCGCCCATGGCGACACGGTCGTCGCGTCGATATTCGTCAATCGCCTGCAGTTCGGTCCGAACGAGGATTTCGACAAGTACCCGCGCACCTTTCAGGCCGACTGCGACAAGCTGACGGCAGCCGGCGTCGACGTGCTGTTCGCCCCAACCGAGGCCGATCTCTACCCGGAACCGCAGGAATACGCAGTCGAGCCGCCGGCCATCCAGAACGTCCTCGACGGCGAGTTCCGACCCGGCCACTTCCGCGGCGTCGCCACCGTTGTCTTGAAGCTGTTCAACATCGTCCAGCCACAGGCGGCCGTCTTCGGCAAGAAGGATTACCAGCAGCTGATGGTCATCCGTAACATGACGCGCCAGTTGGCCCTGCCGATCGACATCATCGGCGGCGAAACGGTGCGCGCTGACGACGGGCTGGCCCTGTCATCACGCAACGGCTACCTGAGCGAGGCAGAACGCGCAGAAGCGCCGCGCCTCTACCGCCTGCTGAACGATATCCGCGATGCCATCCGCAACGGTGAAAGCGATACGGTCAAACAGGAGAAAAAGGCCATTGCCGAGCTGGCAGGCGCCGGATGGAAAACCGACTATGTTGCAGTGCGACAACAGTCCGACCTTTCGGCACCCGATGGCGTAAACACGCCACTGGTGGTGCTTGCCGCCAGTCGCCTTGGAAACACGCGGCTGATTGACAACATCGAGGTCTAAGGACACCGGAATATCCATAATTATGCCCGTTGACAGAGGGGCTATTGTCGTTACAATTCGCTTCCCCCAACCGTCTGGATGAGTGAAACCATGCAGAGAACAATGCTGAAATCCAAGTTGCACCGCGTGACCACAACCCACGCCGATCTGCACTACGAGGGTTCCTGCGCCATCGATGAAGACCTGCTTGAAGCGGCTAACATCAAGGAATACGAACAGATCGACATCTGGAACGTAAACAACGGCGAGCGTTTCACCACTTACGCCATTCGCGCCGAACGCGGCTCAGGCGTCATCTCGGTCAATGGCTCGGCAGCCCGCCGCGCCGCCCCGGGCGACATCCTGATCATCGCTACCTTTGCGGTCTATAACGAAGTCGAGCTGGCCAAATACGAGCCGGAACTGATCTACGTCGATTCGCAAAACCGCATTACCCGCCGCGGCCACAAGATTCCGGTGCAGGCCGCAGCCTGACCGAGAACTAATTCACACTCCGCAAAAACCCGCCTCTTGGCGGGTTTTTCTTTTGCGTACAATGACCTGCACATATTCTTATAAATAGTGGAGACATATCAATGGGCATTGTATTCGCCAAGACCCCGAAGGGGCAGGACGAAGTTGCCACACGTTCGGGCGGCCTGTCGCCCCGTGTGCGACGAGTCCTGATCTTTGTTGACGGCAAGCGGACGGTCGATGACCTGCGCGGCATGCTGCAATCGGACGATCTTCAGCACACGTTGGGCATGCTCGAAGAGGAAGGCTACATCGAGTTCTTCGATATCTCGGGAATTGCCCCCGCGGCAGCTGCCGGCCAGCCATTGCCATCGATCACCGCATTCAGCGAACTGCCGGCCATGCCGGACCCACTGCGCCTGCAACAGGCCCGCAATTTCATGGTCAACACGCTGAATGCCTTTGTCGGTCCGCTGGGCATTTCGTCGCTACTCGACCGACTGGAGATTGCGAACAGTCACGCCGATCTGCGCGCCCTCTACGACGAGTGGTATCACGCCATGGTCATGTCGCGCGATGGCAAGCGCGAGGCCGAAGGCCTGCGCTCCAAGCTGCTGCAGGTCATCTAAGAAATCGGGAGGCCGCAGCCTCCCGATTGTTTCAGCTCTCGGCCTCGACCTTCGGCTTGCGGCTGCGCGAAGAGCGCCGCGGCGTCTTCGGCTTTTCGGCGACTGGTTCCGCGGGCGCAGCGGCTTCGGGCGCTGCTGCGGCTGGTTCGGCTTCCTTGCGCGGACGACGGCCGCGACGCGGCTTACTTGCCTCCTCGGCCACAGCCGGCGTGGCAGATTCCAGCGGAGCAGGCGCTGAGGCTTGCTCGGCAACGGGTTCGGCGACGACCGCTGCTTCGCTGGCCACCCTTCCCTTGCCTTCCTTACGCGAATGACGCCCACCGCGACGGCGTGACGAGGTTTTTTCTTCCGAAGTCGGCTGCAGGCCATCCTCGGTTTTTGCCATTTCCGGTAGGGTGACCGCGCCCCGCAGGACGTCCCCTTGGGGGATAGCATTCGAATCGCCCGGCGCTTCTGCCTCGGCCACCGGCGCCTCGGTTTCTGCCGCCCGCACCTGGGCGCGCATCACAAAGGTACCTGACTTTTCGTCGCGCCCGACAGCCAGCAGCCCACGATTCGCCGCTTCTTCCAGCAGATTGCCGAAGGTGCGGAAACCGAAATAGCTCTCCGTGAATCCCGGATTGCGGCGCTTCATCACTTCCTTGAGCACAGAGGCCCAGACGCGGTCGGTTTCACCCCGGTCAGCCATCATGTCGGCGAAAGTCGAGGCAGCCAGTTCAACGGCCTTGGTCTTGCGCGACTCGAGCTTGTCGCGGCGCTTTTCGTCTTCTTCCGGCGAGCGCTTGCCGTTGTCCCGGTCGCGGCGCAAGGCATTGCGCTGTGATTCGCGGTCACGGACCAGATCGTCGTAGTAGATGAATTCGTCGCAATTGGTGATCAGCAGGTCGGAGCACGACTGCTTGACGCCGACGCCGATAACCTTCTTGGCGTTCTCGCGCAATTTGGACACCAGCGGCGAGAAATCGGAGTCGCCGGAAATGATCACGAAAGTGTCGACGTGTGCCTTGGTGTAGCAGAGGTCGAGCGCATCGACGACCATCCGGATGTCGGCTGAGTTTTTGCCGGACTGGCGGACGTGCGGGATTTCGATCAGCTCGAAATTGGCTTCGTGCATGGCGGCCTTGAAGCCCTTGTAGCGCTCCCAGTCGCAATAGGCCTTCTTGACGACGATGCTGCCCTTGGCGAGCAGACGCTCCAGAACGGGGCGGATGTCGAACTTGTCGTACTGGGCATCGCGCACGCCGAGGGCGATATTCTCGAAATCACAGAAGAGCGCCATGCTGGCGGTATCGTTGGCTGCGGCCATGGGAAGCTTTCAGGGTCAGGAACACGAAGTATACCCGCCCGGCCAATTCCCCGGCGGGCAAGTAATTCCGCTTTTTTAGCGAACATCAAAGCCGGGGCATCCCCCGCCCCAATACCATCGGTCGGCCAAACAATTTCCGAAAGGGGGAAAACAATGAGTGGCGCTTTCACCAAATCGATGGCGCGGAACATATTTTACGGGGGGACCGTCTTCTTCTTCCTGTTGTTCCTTGCGCTGTCA
>Ga0075163_10000258_pt1 | contig 65856 bp, 58 predicted proteins | sample JI1023141ADNA_FD_71478 | JGI IMG/M metagenome (GOLD analysis project Ga0075163, IMG submission 71478) | Wastewater effluent complex algal communities from Wisconsin, to seasonally profile nutrient transformation and Carbon sequestration -... | ecosystem: Engineered > WWTP > Effluent > Algae... | reverse complement strand
CTCTGTTTCTGTTACACGTTCTAGGCCGTGGTGCCGTTCATCATCTGCTGGTTCTTCTTCCTCTGTTTCTGTTACACGTTCTAGGCCGTGGTGCCGTTCATCATCTGCTGGTTCTTCTTCTTCGTCTGAATCTTCAAGCTCTAATACTTCGAGATTACCTAATAGAATAATAGAGGATATTTTTTGGATAGTTTCTTGCACCTCCAGGAGCAGCCCGTCTAATGCCTCGACCTCAGGTTTAGAAGATATTCTTTCTAATAAACGCGCTAACTCTTCGAGCTCTTTTTTATCTTGAGGAGATAATTCTTCAATTTGCTCTACTTTAGCTTTGGCTCTATCAATAACTCCCCTAATAAATGTTGCTATTTTATTGCCCTGCTCTTGCGTACTTTCTTTTTCTTGTCGAGAATGATCTGATTCAGTGGCAGTGGGTGTAGCTTCCTGTGGTTCCGAACCAGGCAGTGGAGCCTCTTGTGATGCAGGAGCAGTTAATTTTTTCTTTCTTTTAGTCTTAGTTTTTTTTGCAGGCATAATATTAGTATTTTTAAATTTTAGCTATTTATGGGATTTCAAACACATGTTCTAATCGTCACATAGGTAACGAACCTATGCCACCTACACCTAGTAGTGGAGGTGGTGGCATAGAAAATAACTCATCAAACTCATCGGTAGTACTTGGTGCTGAATATTCTGACGGAGGAATATCGTATGCGACACCGCCTTCTTGCACGTCATCTTTCTTAGGCTCTGCAGAGACAGTAGGACCTGGCTTCAAATGTTTTGGATCTTCATCCACTAATCCATCTTCAGGTTCTTCTAATGACCGCTCTGCAGTGGTAGTGCTAGTTGGTAAAGGAGGTCCATCGGAAGTATCCGTTTGTTGCTCGGCAGTAAAAGTGGGTGAAGCCGGTTGTGGCACCGAGGCTGGAGTATTTGGTGGGTTTATAACTTCGTATCCTAGTAAAATAGGATCAAATCCTTCTTCTTGACCATCTAGGCTTGTAGATGTAGATCTATCCCTAGTTTGTTTTTTTTCACTCCACAGCCGCGGCCACATAACTATTTCTCCTTAAATGCATGCCAGAAAGCGGTGAGTATTGGATCCAACAAGTATTGTAATAACGTCCTCTCCCCAGTCACAATAGAAACATCCGCTCCCATGCCTGGGTATAATTCATAATCGCGATATTTAGATATCTTCTTTAATTGCTCTTTATTGATTTCTACGGTCACTTTATACCTCAACTGCTTCTGCAATATCGCTGCAGATTGTGTATAGTGGCCTTGTGGAGGCTCTACAACGTCTGGGGATATATATGTTACTATTCCATCTAAAGGCGACACACTTCGATGCTTGAATGCAGAAATTCTAACTTTTGCTTTTAGGCCTACATACACAGAATCAATATCTTGAGGAGCGACGTAAGCTTCAATGATGAGGTTTTCTTCTTTAGGTGTGATAGTCATTAATATAGCGCCTTGAGGAACAGCGCTGCCTATAGTATGAATTTGTATCTGATTCACTACCCCAGATACTGGTGATGTAATCGATAAACGCACTAGCTGCTCCTCAGTGCTGATTATCCTAGATTCAATTTCGCTCAGATGTGCAAGCACCTGCGCTTCTCTTTGTTGAGCTTCTGCAAGCTGTGCTTTTGATGCAAAACCTTTGATATTCAATTCTTGTAAGGCAACTATCTGCTCCTTTATTATGCTTAGTTGTTTTTCATATGATTCTTTTTGCAGCTTAAATCCATTGAGCGCAGACGTTACTTGGACATCGCTCAATTTCGCTAATATCTGCCCACTAACAACTTCCTGCCCTTCTGTGACATATAGCGCTTCCAGAATTCCACCCTCTCTATGTTGAATCAATTGCTTTTTTATGGCGGATGATACAAATCCCTCAGCATGAGATGAGCTATCAAGTGGAGCAACTCCCGCCCAAATTCCACCAATAAAAAACGTTACAATTATCACCCACATACCAAATATCATAGGCTGACGAGCACCTTGCAAAACAGGATTACGATCTTTGTCTTCTTTTTTAATAACAAACTTAATTAGTCCATCAGTGAAGGTGATGCTGTGTTTAACTATCTTTTGAAAATTAGTAACAGTAAATTTGCTTACCACTGAAGTAGCCATATCCTTAAATGATAGTGGTTTACTTGGTTGTGTGTTTTGCTTCTGACCAGCCATTTGCTGTAATGCTTGCTGAAAGGCCGCAGGATTTTTTTGGAACGCCTCTAATGTTTGCTGCAGTTTTTGCATTTTCTCATCAGACATGCCACTAGCACCAGAGGGGCTAGGAGAACCAGGCTTATCAACAACCTTTTCGCCTATCACTCTTTCTATTTTTTCCTCTTTATTTTCCTTAGGTTTTTTATCTTCATCTGCACCACTTGCTGATGATAACTTAACAGAATAATTGAGTTTTAGGTCTGCAGATTTTTTTTCAGAGGCACTCTTAGTTACCTCTTGTTGTTCAAGATCTTTTTTATCTGCTTTATGTTTTTCTTTTTTTTCTGGCATATTGGCCTATTTATTTCCTTTTTTGTCTTCTATTTTTTCAGATTCTGATCCAGCTGGTGGATTTTTTGGAGCTTGCTGAGCAAAGCGTGCCATAACTTCCTCTTTCGGACCATACGCAACTATCATCCCTTCTTGGAGGATCATTATCATGTCCACAAAAGCAAGAATGGATGGTCTATGCGAAATTAGAATTATAGTGATGTTTTTCTTTTTTGCATTCTCAAGAGCTTCAACTAGACCCACCTCGCCTTTTTCATCTAAGTTTGCGTTAGGCTCATCCAGCACCACAAGCTTTGGGTTACCATAAAACGCCCTAGCAAGACCGACTCTCTGCCTCTGACCTCCTGAGAGCAAAGATCCAGCAATACCTATATCAGTTTCATACGCGTTAGGTAATTTTGAAATCATCTCATGCGCACCCGCAAGCTTTGCCGCTTCTATTATTTTTTCTGGATCAGGGTTAGTTTCCAATCTCGAAATGTTATCTTTTATTGTGCCGCTAAACAGCTCGATTCCTTGCGGAAGGTATCCTACGTGCTTACCAAAATCTTCCCTATTCCAAGCAAAAACATCCATGCTATCTAGACGTATATGCCCTGTTGTAGGCTTCCAAACACCCACTAATAATCTTGCTAAAGTGGACTTTCCTGCAGCGCTAGGCCCGATAATAGCTAGAGATTTGCCAGCCTCCAAGTTAAAATTGAGGCCTTTTAGAGTGTATTTTAATTGCTCACCAGGGGCTGAAGGAGGAGGCGCAAAAAATACATTCTCAGCCGACATAGCTCCAGCAGGATTAGCAACTGAAATACCCTCTGGCTTCAAGGCGTCTTTGTCAAAAGAAGCTTTAATTTTTTTGTATGACTTCATAGCAGTTGTAACTTGCTTCCAAACCTCGACAGCTTGATCAAAAGGTGCAAGAGCCCTACCAACCATTATGGAACTTGCTATCATATAACCTGGAGTCATATCCTGCCCACCAGTTGCAATGACTAAGTATGCACCAATTGCTGTAACTGCCATTTGCAATATAGCTCTAAAAAACCTAGTGACATTGGAAATAACCCCATTGCGATAACTTGCAACAGATTGCATCTCAAGTGATTTTTTATTTAATTCCATCCATCTATGCCTTACCTTCTCCATCATCCCCATTGCCTGGACTGTTTCCGCATTTCTAGTTGCAATCTCGGCCATGTGATGCCCCTTTAGATTGAATTCATTAGAATTTGCTAGAGTAGTGTTAATTGCATAGGCATTTAAAAACGCCATAAATAGCATTAAAACTGCGCCAAAAATTGTGAGCCAACCTAAATATGAGTGAATTAAAAATATAACAATTACATATATTATAGACCACGGAGCATCAAATAAGCTGTTAATTCCACTGCTAGTTAGGAATGATTTTACGTTCGCAAACTCCCTGATACTCTGACTTGCACCAAGGGACGGCCTTATCGCTGCATTAGATACAGCGTGGGTAAATAGCTTTGGAGAGATAGTATTATCAAGCCATTCGCCAATTTTGATTAGCGAAAAAGAACGAGTGATTTGCAATAGCGTATGTGATACATATATAAAAAATATTATTAAGCTCAACATCAATAAAGTATACTGGTTACCGCTTCCAAGAACTCTATCGAGAACTTGCAGTGCATAAATTGATGTAATTAGGCTTAGTAAGTTCACTCCAAAAGAAAACATAAAAGTGATTATAAAAGCCTTTCTGCAAGTATATAAAGCATTCACCAGTGGATTTTGATGATATACCCTGGGCTGTGTTATAGAGTCATTCATTTTTTGTTTCTACATATTTTATTTAATAGTAGCGCATAAAATTTAAGCAACCATTAACAAACATTGTTATATCCTAAATTATTATGCGTCTGATACATAAAGATATGTATTTCTTTAATAAAAAACAAGAGGTATTTATCATATCAATTTATTATAGCACTCAAATAAATTTAACTTCTTCTAAACTGTTTTGCCTTACAATTTATACTCTCTACCTGAGTTTCAAATTAAGGTTGTTACTATAAAATGAAAAGACAAAAAAATAAAAATCATATTCTTCCTAGCAACAATACCAGCCTCATAAAAATTATAAACAGCAAAAAATTTAATCCAAAAAAACAAGACGATAACGAGCGCACCATCTTACACATTGCAGCTATCAATTCCGATGAAGAAGCAATAACTCTCCTAAAAGATAAGGGAGCAGATCCTAATATTAAAGATGCTCATGATTCCACAGCTCTACATTTAGCGGCAAAAGAAAATAACCCCACGATAGTAAAATTGCTAATAGAAATGGGATCTGAAATCAATGCACAAGATAGATATGGAAATACACCATTACATTTAGCTACGCAGCAAAATAACCAGGAAATAATAGAAGAGTTACTAGCCAATAAAGCAAACATGAACGTGGTTAACTTATCATCAATGACTCCCTTATCAATTGCATTGAAGAACAAAAATATAACCATAGCTACCTTAATAAGAGAAGCAGGAGGGAAAACACAAAAAAGCATCATAGAAACATTAAAATTAGCTTATTTAAATTCAAGCATAATTAGAAAAATAGCATTGCCATTATTTATAATTCTTACACTTGGATTTGCTTTAGTTGCAACCATAGAAACGCGTGGAGAGCTATCTCTGCTATTAATTGCATCAATATTTTCCTCGATCGGGTTTGCTATCATATGCCTTGGTAGACCATATAAAATGATTAGAAATTTAGAAGCAAAGGCTCTGAGCAATCGCTCTCATAATATAGAGATAGAAGATTTGCTTACAAACAAGTAAACTCAAGGTTTCCTAACTTTATCTCTAAAAAAAACTTTAAGCAAATCACTACTCTCATCTGCTAAAATCCCACCATAAACCTCTGGCGCATGTAAACTTAAGCTTGAATTATATATACATATATTGCTCTCGACAGCTCCAAATTTAGTGTCTTGAGCGCCATAATATAACTTTGCTATCTGGGCATAAGAAATAGCAGTAGCGCACATAGCACAAGGCTCTAATGTGACATATATGCAACACCTATCAAGTATTTTTTCATTAGCATTTTTACAAGCTTCTTTGATAGCAATAATTTCTGCATGCATAGTTGGATCCTTAAGCACATTGGCTAAGTTATATCCTTCGCCGATGATTAGTTTTGATTTTGCATCAACTACCACGGCACCAACAGGCACATCACCTTCAGCAGCAGCAATTTTAGCTAATTCAAGCGCCCTTCGCATGTATTGATTATCAAACTGGTTACTGCCTTCCATTTAACGCTCGAACTGCTTCTTCTCCTCAATGCCCTCAGGATCCTGGTGAATGATAACCTCTGCATCTTTGAATTTTTCAACTATTTCCCTTTCAATTTTATCCAATATTTTATGAGATTCCTTCAAAGGCATCTCACCATCCAATTCAATATGAAACTGAATAAATGGCTTTCTTCCTGCATATCTAGTTTTTAAATCATGATATCCCTTAATTTGCTCATTTGCAGAAAGAATCATATGTATTTTATTTTTCTCTGATTCGTGAAATTCATGATCCATTAAATTATGGAAGGCCTTTGATATTAATCTCCAAGATCCATATAGAATGTAAATAGCAATGATCATTGCAAACATAGGATCTAAAATTTTGCTATTAAATTTTGCTGAAAGATATAGCGAGGCAATTATGGTAGCATTGGTAATCAGATCAATAGAGTAGTGAAAGCGATCGGTTTTTACTATCGAAGACTTAGTTTTGCTAAAAACATACGATTGATATAGCACTAACACGGTAGTTGCTATGCTAGAAAAGCACATTATTGCTATCCCAAATTCTTCGAACTCTACAAGCTTTGGATGTACTAACCTTTTTGCGGCAACAAAAACAACAAATATTCCAGATAGACCAAAGAATAGCGCCTGGGTGAATACGGCTAAGTCCTCAGCCTTGTCATGCCCAAAGCGATGTTCATTATCAGGCGGTTGCAATGCATATCTAGCTGCGATAAAATTAATGAACGAAGCTGAAATATCCAGCAACGAATCCATCAAAGAAGCTAAGATAGTTGGTGAATCCGTGAAATACCAACCTATAATTTTAGCTAGTATTATTATGATACCTACTATTATAGATCCATACGCTGCCCTGATTATTAAGTAGTTATTTTCCATGTTGAAATGCCAGTAGGCCTATAGTATAATTTGCGTCACATTAAGATTATATATGGTTTAATTAAATTATGAAAAAGAATTTTGCTATTATTTCTATACTTGCTTTATCAATGACTGTCAGCGGATGTGAAACCAAGGCGCAGCAAGGTTCTATGCTTGGTGCTGGTGCTGGTGCATTACTTGGTGCAGGTGTTGGAGGAAAGAATAATAGAGTTGCTGGAGCTGCAATAGGAGCAGTTATAGGATCATTAATTGGTGGTCAAGTTGGTCATTACATGGATGAACAAGACAAAATGAAAGCTCAGGCAACTTCCCAGCGAGCACTTGAATATTCAAGATCGGGCACAACTTCGTCTTGGCACAACCCAGACAGTGGCCATTCAGGAACAGTAACTCCATACAAAGCATATCAAAGGGGTGGTGAGTATTGCCGCGAATTTACGCAAACCGTAAATGTTGGTGGAAAAACTGAGCGCGCATATGGCACAGCCTGCCGTCGCCCTGATGGTCAGTGGGAAATCGTTGGCTAACACTAAATCTATGTAAATCGGGAGTTCAATTCCCGATTTACATAATATTTTTTGTTGTATATAATCATAGTATGATATTAAGTACTAAATGATGCATATAATAAAAAGAGAAATTTCCGAAGAGTTGCTAGATATGTCGACTCGCTACCCTGTAGTGACGATATTAGGACCTAGGCAATCCGGTAAAACCACTATAGCGAAGCAATTATTTCCTAATAAACCATATATCAGCTTAGAAAATTTAGATGAATCGGCTCTCGCGCAGAGCGATCCTCGTGGGTTTCTTGCAAGGTTTCCACAAGGAGCGGTGTTAGATGAAATTCAGCGCCAACCTCAGCTGCTCTCTTATATCCAAGGCATTGTCGACGAACGCGACCTCACCGGCATGTTTATCTTAACTGGCAGCCATCAATTGGATCTGGTTGGGTCAATAAGTCAATCGCTTGCTGGAAGAACTGCTATTTTAAAGTTACTTCCATTGACTATATCGGAGCTATCAAGAGAAAATATTAATTTATCCCTTGAGGAATATATATTACACGGTATGTATCCCAGACTATATAAAAGCCACATAAACCCTACTAAATTTTATAAGGACTATATACAAACCTATATCGAACGAGATGTAAGGCAAATAATTAATATAAAGGATTTACATCAATTTCAGCAATTTTTAAAACTGTGTGCTGGCAGAGTTGGACAAATATTTAATAGTTCCAATTTGAGCAATGAATTAGGTGTATCTGCAAAAACAATTAAAAGTTGGTTATCGGTTTTAGAAGCTTCATTTTTAATATTTATGCTGCAACCATATTATGAAAATTTTGGTAAGCGGGTTACGAAAGCACCAAAATTGTATTTTACTGATGTAGGTCTTGCTACTTGCCTGTTAGAGATTTCTTCTGTTGAGCAACTCCATAGAGATCCGTTAAGAGGTGGGCTAGTAGAGAACCTAGTGATATTAGAGTGTATAAAGACGCGCTTAAATCAAGGATTAGAGCAAGATTTTTATTATTACAAAGATAGTAACAATAACGAAATAGATGTATTGTTTAGAGCTGGAAGCAGCTTGATTCCTATAGAAATAAAATCATCGCAGACATTTAATATGGAATTTATAAAAAACATAAAGCACTTTAAATCTATCGCAAAAGAAAGGTGTCCTTTAGAATTTTTAGTATATTCTGGAAATCAAGAGCAAAATATAGGATCGTGTCATATCATTAATTATAAAAATACCTCACAAATATTTAGAATAGTCGATTCCGCCTATTAAAGTCTCACTACATAAAAAAAGAGCGCTGAAATTATCCAACGCTCTTTATCAAAATAAATCTTTTACGAACACGAAGCCGTAGCAGCTGATCCACCAAGCCATGATGCTACTTGAGGTGCGCCGAAGATCAAGCCAATACCTATAGCAGTTGCAATAGCTAAAGGCCAGTTTAATTTTCCTAAAAACAATCCCATGCCAAGAACAACTATGGCAATAGTTGCAACAGCCTTTCCAATAGTTCCAGTCAAAGCTGTTATGACCGTGCATAAAACTCCAGTTATAGCATCAGGACCATCTGCAAAAGCTCCTTGAGTTATAAAGCAAAAAGCAAAAAAGCACATTGCAAGCACTGCGATATTTGTGGCGGTTAAATTTAATATAGTATTTTTTAACTTCATATATCAACTCTCAATAATGTATTGTACATAGATATAATATCATTACGATACTTGCATAGTCTAGATAGTTTCAGATAAATTGTATTTTTGTCTTTCAAGAATTTAAAACAGTTACATTTATATCAAAATAAAATATCAGGTCTATGTGGAGATATTTTTTTATGATACTATTTTATTAACTATATGAACTAACAGAGGCTTGATATGTTTAGATCTGATTTAAAAATAACAACTTTAATAACTCTTTCAATATGCATTTTAGCTTCTTGGATGGCAATGCAAGGAGTTTTTGCTGATCCTATTACTCCGTTGGGTCCTGGTGCCACAACTCCTTCGCAGCCCGATGCTATAACTGGAGTTTTATGCACAGTTATAAAAGCTCTAACTGGAACAATTGGAAAAGCTGTTGCCACTATCGCCATAGTTGTTCTAGGCATGGGATTGTTTTTAGGAAAACTGAACTGGCCTTTAGCTATTGCAACCGCTATAGGTATTGGCTTGATCTTCGGCGCACCGCAAGTAGCCTCATGGCTTGGTGGATCAGCTGCTACCGCTTCGTGTTCGTAAAAGATTTACTTTGATTCAGAAGCGTATTTCATAGCAATTTTGCTGTCATTAAACTCTATGGTTCTATCAGCAAAGATCTGGGTATACTCATGCCCTTTGCCTGCGATCAAGAGAATATCATCTCCCTTCATAACTGTAGTAATTGCATATTTAATAGCTTCTTCTCTATTACCTATATTTACTGCATTGGGGCACTCGGCCATAATCTCTTTTCTGATTTGTTCGGCATTCTCAGTGCGAGGGTTATCATCAGCAATAATCACTACATCAGCATATTTAGCAGCAACTGCACCCATCAGCGGCCTTTTTCCTTTATCTCTATCTCCACCACATCCAAATAGTAAAATCAATCTTCCTGCCTTTTTGTGATTGCTATTCCTGATAACCTTACAAGCCCCTTCAAGAGCATCGGGGGTATGAGCATAATCAATAAATATATTATAATTTCCCACTCTATCCATCCTTCCAGGAACAGAAGTTAGAGATCCTATAACTTTAACGCAATCTTCAATTTTAAATCCAAGGCTGTAAACAAGCAACATAGAGCACAAAACATTAAAAGCCTGAAAGTCGCCGAATAAATTGATCGGGAGTTCATATTCCTTTCCATCTATAATCGCTTTAACTTTCATGTTAAGACCATGGTATTCGATCGATAATATTTTCGCGAACTCGCCTTTGTAACCGTAAGAAAGGATATTTAGTTGGCGGGCTTTGCAAGCATTGATTATGCGTTCAGATACTTCCATATCGCTATTTATTACTGCAAATGCTCCCCTTTGTAGTAATTGGTTAAATAAGATCAGCTTAGAATCTAAATAACTGTCTAAGTCTTTGTGATAGTCCAAATGATCGCGCCCAAACTCTGTAAATGCACCAGCTTTAAAATTTATATAATCCAACCTATGTTGGTGAAGACCATGGCTTGAGGCTTCAATCGCAACTTTGTTAAAATTTTGCTCTTTTAGCTTATGTAAAATTTCATTTAATATTAATGTTCCTGGGGTGGTTAGGCTATTATATTCTCTAAAATCAGGTGAATCACCTGCCATAACTCCCAAAGTTCCAATATATGCGGCATTTTGCCCCAGAAGCTCGAGGATTTTTGCCGCAAAATATGCTACGGAAGTTTTGCCATTTGTTCCTGTTACTGCCACTATATCATCAGGCCGCTTATATAGCTTAGAACACATATAACTTAAGGCAATCCTAGTATTATCTACGGCTAAATAAGCCACACCTGCATGTTTTGCAATTTTATTCTCTTTTTCTTTATTGATTATTATTGTGCCCGCACCATTTTTAATTGCACTATCAATGTGGTTATGCCCATCTTGGCCATAGCCGTCAATCGCTATAAAAACGCTGCCAGCCCTCACCTTCCTCGAATCGTCAGCGAGGTGAGTATCACTTGTTATAATTGCATCTAGATCTTTCATAGCCTTATTTTATAGAAAAAATAAACGATAGTCGATAAGCAAATTCACGGAATTTTAACTTATTTCATATTTTATATAAGTTATAGCTTTTAAAAACTAAAATTATAAATGCGCCAGCAGACTTTACCAAAAACCCTACCTTCATTTTTGTGGCACTTCTTAAGTCCATATAAGCATATTCTTATAATGATGGTTCTCACAGGGATAATTTGGGGAATACAGATGTCATCTTCTCCATACGTACTGAAGCTAATAATAGATAGCCTCTCGCACTATACAGGCGATAAGATCACAATATTCTCAGAAATAAAATCATATATTTTTCTTTATCTACTAGTGATACTTTTAGGGGCATTAAATTTAAGGTTATTTGATCTTCTATATATGTATTTGCTGCCGAAAATTAGAGCAAAAATAGTCAGCTCGATGTTCGATTATCTTGTGCATCATTCTTTTAGTTTTTTTCAAGGGAATTTCGGGGGAAGTTTAGCGAATAAAATCTCTGATATGTCTAGCGGTGTGGTTACAATGTTTGGTATATTTGAAGAAGTAATTTCCAACATAGCTACTCTAGGTATTGCCATGATAATCATGTGTACCATCCATCCAATTTTTGCGGTAGTATTATTTGTGTGGGTTGTGATATTCATATTATTTTCTCTATACTTTAGCAAATACATACATCGCCTTTCAGATATGCTTTCAGAAAGCAAAACAAGATTTATTGGCAAGCTGGTGGATGCTATAAGTAATTCTCTTAATATATTATTATTCGCTAGGGCTAGATATGAAACTGATTTGATAAAAAGAGCGGCTGCGATAGTTGGTAAGAGAGATCGCAAGTCATTTTGGTATATTATAAAACTGCGCACCATGCAGGATATATCAATGGTATTATTGATTGGAGCGATGATGACAGCCCTAATTTACATGTATAGCAGGAATTTGATTAGCATTGGTGATTTTATTTTCATTCTCTCAATTTCGCATTCAATCTTTTACTCTATTTGGAATGTAGCGCGCCAGTTTGTAGTATTTTCCGAGCATTTGGGAAGGTGTTCTCAAGCTCTGCGCATTATCAATATACCACATGAAATAGTTGATAGTTATGAAGCTGCAGATTTTAAGCCTAAGAATGGTAAAATTGAGTTCAAAAATGTTAAGTTCAATTATGAAAGAAATAATAATATATTCGACAATGTAAGTGTTACAATTGAGCCTGGGCAAAAAGTTGGATTGGTCGGATTTTCAGGTAGTGGCAAAACAACCTTTGCTCGGCTTATTTTGCGGTTTTTTAATATCAATGCAGGCTCAATTTTCATTGATGATCAAAACATCAGCCATGTGAAGCAGGAATTGCTAAGAGCCAGCATTTCAATGATCCCGCAGGAGCCAGTTTTATTTCATCGTACGCTTATGGAAAATATAAGATATGGGCGACTTGATGCAAGCGATGAAGAGGTCATTAAAGCTTCTAAGAAGGCTCATTGCCACGAGTTTATTAGTCAAATAAAAGATCAATACAAATCTTTAGTAGGTGAACGCGGTATTAAGCTTTCAGGTGGGCAGAGGCAGCGCATAGCAATTGCGCGAGCTATTCTTAAAGATGCGCCTATATTAATTTTGGATGAAGCAACATCGGCCTTAGATTCGGTGACAGAAGGGTATATTCAAGAAAGTCTACATTATCTGATGAAAAATCGCACAACTATTATCATTGCACATCGTCTCTCAACCCTTGCAGAGATGGATAGAATTTTGGTGTTTGATAATGGTCATATCGTTGAAGATGGTACGCATAGGCAGCTTTTGCTTGCAAATGGTCACTATGCAAAAATGTGGAAGACTCAGATTGGAGGGTTTTTATCTGACGAAACCGAAGATGATGTCACAGGTACTGAGGAGGGTGGAGAGTGATACAATTTTTAGAACAACACAGTATAGGGAGTGAAATGTAGGAGAATATAGCCAAGTTTATTGAGAAGATTTGCTTAGAGTATGTGACTGCTATAACAGCTTGCTTTAAAGGCAATTTTCTATAAATTCATATAAAATATGTATGTAATATAATATTGTCATCATGTCATATAATCAACTAAAGCAGAATAAAGGCTCCATTAAGGACTGCCCATATATATTTCGAAATGTTACCGATTTTGAGATATACTGCAAAGAACAAGATTTTGGAGTCAGACCAGATAAAATGGGTACATTATTTATTAGTGACCCATTAGCATGGATGGCTATTGGTATAGCTAAAGGAGTTTTTCTATCTATTTTTATACATTATACTAGAAACGAACTCATACCATTGTTAGTAACTTCAGCAGTAACTTTTAACGACATGATTACTAAGGCTCTGAGCACTTCAGGATGTGATTATAATCATTACTCTAGTATAGATATATCTGAACCAACCAAATTTAATTGCTTAGATCAGCTAAAAAAATATACCATAGAGCATAATGATTCATACATTACTATAGATCAATGCCATGAAAATGATACTATGATTTCTTCTATATCACCTTGGCATACAGAAGAAATATGCAAGGATGCTGATCTAGAAGTTATTGATCTCTATCTCTGTCAAATCACAGATTCTAATACATCGTAGAAAATGAGAACAAGAAATTTCTGACTTCGTCAAATTTATCTTTCTTAAATGGAACTGCATAATCTAAACGCAGAGGACCCATATTAGTACTCCATATTAGTCCTACACCAGCTGAAGCTCTTATGTTGTGAGAATTATAAAAATCTGCTTTAGAATACTGGCTCTTTTTAGCAATATCTACATTCATTAGGTTACCAAAATCTGAGAACACAGCCCCAGAAATGTCCAAGTCTCTAGGTACGAATGGCATAGCAAAAATTACTTCCATAGTTCCTTTGTAGTAAAGAGTTCCACCAAGCGCGTCCAAGCTTTTTTTATCGCGCGGCCCGATACCAGCATATTCAAACCCCCTGAAAGAGTGGTCTCCTAAAAAGAAGTTATCGCTTATTCTAACTGCCTTACCGATTCCATGGGTATGTCCAAGTGACCCAGAAAGTTTCAATACTATATCTTCTGTAACAGGATAGTAGTAATTTCCATCTAGTATATGGCGCAAATATCTAGCATTGCCACCAAGCCCAGCAAATGATTGGCTCAAAGCAATCAAATATCCAGTAGTTGGTTTTATTTGGCTATCCGTCTTATCATATGTCAACTTGTGACTCACCACAGATGAGAGATTATACCCAGCTTGCTCTTTTATTATTATAGGAGCATCATCCCTAACTCCTTTTATATCGTTTTGCGATGCTGAATAGCTAACGTAGTGGCTTAAATAGTCAGTTATATCATAACTCATAAATAGTGAACCAGAATAAGTTCTTGAGTTATAAGGTATAGAGTTAGATCTTTTTCCAAATTTAGAGCTTTTATTATTTTCGCTTGAAGCGCTTGCACTAAACCCAGCATCGACTTCGCTACCCATAAAATTAGGCTGTACAAAGCTTAAGCCCGTAGCAAACGTCTGTATGGTTTTTTTGTATTGGAGAGAAAGGTGTTGGCCTCTACCAAGTAAATTTTTCTCAGTAAAAGTTATCATACCCAATATGCCTTCTTCGGTTGAGTAACCCGCCGAGAATTTTAAATCTGCAGTAGATTTTTCTTCTACATTAATATCTAAATCGACTACGTCAGGCTTCGAAGTTTTCACAGTATTGATAGTTACTTTATCAAAATAATCTAAGTTTCTAATGCGCTGCTCAGAGCGATTGATAAGGAAAGAGTTATATGGATCTCCTTCAGCAACTCGAATTTCTCTTCTGATTACGTAATCATAAGTTTTTAAATTGCCTGAAATTTTAATTTTCCCTATGTATATTTTAGCAGATTTTGAAATACTATATATAATGTTCACAACCTTATTTTGGTTATCAATATCATAATCTGCATTCACTTTAACAAATGGATATCCTTTGTTAGAAAGATATTTGATTATTTCATTTGTACTATTTTCAACAAATTTAGTGTTAAATATTTCGCCTTCTTTTATAGAAATAAGCTTCTTAATATCGCCATCCTCTATAGAGCTAATTTCATTTTGTAAACTTACTTTACCGAAGTTAAAACGCTCCCCTTCTTCAATGGTAAAAGTTAGATAAAAGCCATTCTCGGAAGGAACAAGATCAGCAATGGCCGATATAACCTTAAAATTTGCATAACCATGGTTATTATAAAACTTTCCTAATAAAACCTTATCATACTCAACAATATCAGAGTCATAGTGATTAGTTCTTAGTATATTATAAATTTTATCTTCTTTTGAATTTATGGTAGATTTAAGAATGTTATTTGAAAAGTGCTTGTTCCCAACAAATAATATCTTTTTAATCTTTGATTTATCACCTTCTTTGATTTCAAATAAGACATCCACTCTGTTTTGTGGAAGATGAGCTATTTTTGGTTTTACAGAAATAGAAAATCTACCAGTTTTATGATAGATTTCTATGAGCCTATTAACGTCATTTTGCAGTTTAGCTTTTGAAAAATAACTCCTTGGCTTCAAAGATAATTCTGGCAGAAGCACCTCAGAGCCAAGTGCACTATTTCCATCCAAATCCACTTGATTAATGATAGGATTTTCTTCAACTTTGATGCTCAAAATACCATTATTAAAACTCATATGTATCTCAGAAAAGAAGCCTGTGGTATATAGTGATCTTATAGAGTCATCTTCTTTTGACCTGTTATATGCATCTCCTATTTTTACCTCAAGATAGGAAAGGATAGTTGCACTTTCAGTTCTTTTATTACCAGAGATTTCTATCTTACGAACTATACTATCAGCAACAGTAGAAACCTCTTTACTACTAGCTTCTTCGGCTAAGGCAAATAAGGATGAATTGATTATCAGTAGAGTCAGAAAAATAATTTTTAATAGTCGCATAGCCTAGCTGTTAAAATTAATTATATCGTTTACAATGCCAAATGCCATAAGAGCAATTAGAAGCACAAATCCTATTTTAATGACATATTCTTTCACAGATGTATACTTATTTTTTCCAAAAATAGCTTCTATACCATAAATTAGTAGATGACCACCATCCAGAGGTGGTATAGGGAACAGATTTACCAGCCCCAAGTTAATTGATAGCATAGCAATAAAAGATAAGGTTGAGATAGCACCCTGTTTTACTGATTGCGCTGTATATTTAGTGATTCTTACTATACCACCAACATCCTTTGTGCTCCTACTACCAACCACCATTTGCCCTATAGCCTTCAAGGTAAGCATACAAACCTTTTTAGTTTCAGAGGTTGCCAACATTATTGATGAAATAATTCCAAATCTTTTATATTCAACTTTGGATGACCCCACACCAATTCTTCCTACTAATAGCTTATTTCCTGAACTATCGATTTTTTCAATTTCTTCCGGCACGATAATTTTAGTAAAAATATCCTCGCCTCGCTGAATAGTGAAGGTTAATGGAATTTGAGGATGAGAAAACACATATCTTTCTATATCTAAAAAATCCTCAACTTTATTACCGTCAACCTCAATAATTTTGTCATTCACTTTGATCCCAGCTTGCTCTGCTCTGCTTCCTCGCTCTACTAGCGCAATTTCTGTACTAGCAACTATCTTGCCAAAAAAATAAAAAAAGCCAGAAAGTATTATAATTGCTAGGAGGAAGTTCGCTAGCGGTCCTGCAACAGCTACCGCAGATTTAACAGCTAAGTTTTTATTGATGAAGGATTGCTTTTTTTGTTCTTCGCTTAAAGATGATATATTTGCCGCTTTCATGCTTGCTGGATCTTGATCTCCTAGAAATTTTACATATCCGCCAAGTGGGATCCAGCATAGCTTCCACTCAGTGCCAGATCTATCCCTAATTCCAACTATTTTAGGGCCAAATCCGATTGCAAAATCTGTAACTTTAATTCCAGCTATTTTTGCGACAGTATAATGACCCAGCTCGTGTATAAACACTATAAAGCTTATTACAAAGACGAACGAAGCTGCGATATAAAGGCTTTCTAACATATTATGCTACAAATCTAATAAATATAAGTTTATTTAAATAATATAGATAAACTAGTAACAAGCAAATTATTATTTACATAATAACACACAAATGACAGTCTCTTTTTGTAGACTTCAATTCTTCATAGGGCTGTTGTCCAACTAGAACGCTTAGAAGGTCAATATCTTGGTGATCAGCTAGAAGAGGTGAGCGTGGAGTTAGTGTAAAATCTGGCTCAGGTATCTGAAGAGGTGGCCACGAGATAACGCTTAATATGTAATTAGGAGTAGCAGATAAATTTATGCCGGCCAGCCATGTAAGGTTTTGGATATTGGCAGATGTGTGAAAATTTAACGCGACCTCAGTTGCTATAGTGGCAGTGTTGATATTATGAAATTCGATCAGTATTCCTAGAGCTTGAATTTGTAGCTCTGTTTTGAATAAAAGAGATAAACTTACATTGTTGCTATCTGGAAATTTGACATTTAATATGTGCAGCGCTTCCTGAAAAAAACAAGTAGGAGAATCACATGACAATCGATCAGAATTAGGCACAACAACCTATAATTAGTTTATATACTAATTATAACTCAAACTAGCCAACATTTCCTGATTTATTTTGATTTTATGTCTAGCGCGCAAGTAATCGATGAATTCATGATACACAGCAGCGCTCATAAAATTAGATATCTCAGATTGAATTTTTGTGTAATCACTTTGAGAGATTTGCATCTTAGGTAGCTCGACATCCTTCAAGATAGCGAATGCAAAACTACCATCTTTTGTTTTGAAGATTTTAGTAGCTGCGTTAGATGATTTTAAGTTGAAGACATCGATAACAATATCTAAGTTCAGATTATTACTATCAAAATCTTTTTCTGCACTATCAGGACGGGCTAGAATTAAAGTTTTTACAGTAACATTAGAATCAGTCAAAATCTTCTGTTTATTACTAGAATCCTCAAGCAAACTTGCATATATCTTTGTAGCTGATTCATGAGCAATTTTTTCCTTTTTTTGCTGAGATACATTAAAAAATATTTTATTTTTCACAGTAGCTAAATCGCTAAATGAAGCAGGGTGTACTTTTTTGACATTTAATATGTAATGTTCTTCATCCTTATTGCTAAGCTGAATTGCATCTGAAGGGTTATTAGTATCAAGGTCAAATGCCTCTTGCAAAAATTTTGTATGGTTAGCAGGAATACGTTTACTTGCAACACCACCTCGCACTAAGCCTTTCTTATCTACTTCATTTACTTCCACATATTGTAGTTTAAATCTTTCACTCACATCTTTTAAACTATCCCCTGAAGCAAGGTCATCTTCTATTTGCTTCATTTTATGATATAAAACCTCAAGCATTTTTTTCTCTGCAAGTCTTTGCTTAATTTTAGCCTTTTCTTGATCATTGATTTTTTCTGGCGCTTCTTCAAGAGTAGATATTTCTTGTTCCAATTCACTATCAGTTACTTTCGCATCTTGTGAAAATGAAGACGATTTTATGACAATATATTCAAGGTCACGATATTCTGGAATAGCAAATTCATCTTTATTTTTATCGTAATATTGCTGTATTTCTTCGTCAGAAACCTTGACTAAATTATCCTTAGAATTATTTTTTATAGTGATTAATTCTACGATTCTTTTTTGATTGTTATATTTATAAAATTCGTTAACAAAATAAGGCGATGGTTCTACTTTAGGTATAATCGAGTGCAAGGCCTTAGCTGCAATATTGGTTTTCAATTGTTTCAAATAGTCAGCCTCTGAAAGTTCGTTAGACATTAGAAGTTTTTTAAATAAATCCTTATCAAATTTCTGATCTTTATTGTGAAATAACTCGTTGTTTTTTATCTCCTCAATAGCTACATCGTTACTAACCAACAAACCTAATTCGCTCAATTCAGTTTCCAACAATTTTTCTTGAATGAGATTATCCAAGACAATTTTGTTTACATTAATATTTTCAAGAGATACACCTGGATATTGTTGATTGAGAGAGTTTATAAAATGCCTTTTAGCTCTTATAAAGGTTTTTGGATAAATATAATGCGAGCTATCTATGGAAACCAAATAATTTTTCTGTGTTTTTTTATTATCGATACCCCACAATACCATGGTTAAGATAACAGCCACAAAAAATAACTTTACTAGTAATCCGCTTGAAAGTTTTCTTACCTTGATCAACATACTCTATTATCAATCCGATGCATTTTCTTCAGTTATAGCACTTTTATCACTAGAGTTCTTGTGAAATTTATTGGTCCTTTTCATAAATTTCTTATCAGATTCGCTAAGTGATGCGTTATTATCGTTAGATGAAGAAGTTTTTTTATCTTTTTTTAGCGCAGAATTTTTATTGCCATCGTCTTCTCCATCTTTTGGAGGCTCAAGGTTAAAATCAGGCGGCACAGATAGCGGAGGTCTCTTCAAAACCTGGTATTCATCAGGGGCAGATCTAGACATTCCCATAGAATCCTTCAAATCCTGGCTACACCCTTGAACAACCAAGGAGCAAAACAATAAGCATCCTATTATATTTACAATTTTTTTCATATTTACCTAACTTTATCTTTACGATGATATATTAAATTCATTATAAACAGCGCAACCCCAATAAAAACGCTAGCATCTGCAATATTAAATGCTGGCCAATAATAATTATTGGCGTAAAAATAAATGAAATCAAACACTGCCTCATACGTCAATCTATCGATTATATTACCAATTGCCCCACCAATAATCAAGCTATATGCTATGCATTCTGTGGCGTTCCTGGTCTTAAGAAGTACGAGCAATAATATTGTTATTATAGACGAAGAAAGAACTAAAAAAACTATGTTACTGTATTTAAAACTTGAGAACATTCCAAACGATATGCCTTTGTTCCAAGCATAAACTATCTTTAAAAAGGGCAAGACATCAACTTCATTACTGAAAAATTGCTCTGTGTGTGATGGCAGATCCTGAAAAAAATTGATTAGGTATTGCTTTGTGCCTTGATCGAGCGCTATTACCACAATAATCAACGCAAAGTAAGCCAGCTTATTTTTAATTTTGATGTTTTTCATATACGGAGTGTTGTAGCACAATTTAGATGCTTTTTCTATGAAATTATCACATACATAGAAAATTTTAATAAAATCAACAAATTTTAGGTGGTTTTATTTTCTTGCTTTTTATAAATTTTTCTGAGATTATGCTAACAGACTCAAGCATCTGATGCTTGGCCACTACTTCCAAGTTTAACATTAAATAAGGAGGCTAAAATGACTGAACTCAAGACTCAATTCACCGACACCACTCTCACCGCAAAAGTAAAAGCTCATTTTCTTACAGACGGTCAAGTTAGTGCCCTGGCTATCAGTGTGAAAACTGATAAAGGTCATGTAACTTTATCTGGAGAAGTACCGAGCTCTGCAATTGCAAAGCGCGCTGTATCAATTGCTAAATCCGTAAATGGAGTAGTGAACGTTATAGACGATTTAATTGTAACTGATAAATAGCAAATCAAAAAGGAAGGTTTGAGATGATAACGAGAAAACACGCCTATATTCTAACTGTCGCATCGATTCTTACGCTAAATTATTCACCGATTATTTACGCTGATAATGCTAACGATAATTCAGCTCAAAATGAGAGCAGCGCTGCAAAAAACATAGTACAGGATGCAGCCATTACTGCTGCGATTAAGGCGAAGTATCTGGCGGATAGAGATATAAAGGTGTTAGATATTCAGGTAGAAACAATTAATGGGAAAGTTATTCTGAGTGGTATTGTACCTAATAAAAAGATTAGAGAAAAAGCCGTATCTATTGCTAAAAACACCCCAGGAGTGCGAGAGGTAATATCTAAAATCGACATTAGCGGTTGATAATAAAAAAAGCATTCAAACGTTACTTAATTTATTTTGCAAAATAATAACCACAGGAAGGATATTATGAAAATTCTTAAAATTATACTTATATTAAATTTGATTTTTACATTTGCTGCTTGCACGGGAGATGGAAAATACGCCGAAAGAAAAGATGCATTTATAACCGAACAGGTGAAAGATGTTTTTTATCATGATCCCATATTACGTTATCGTCAAATATATATAGAAACACAAAACAAAGAGGTTACATTAACTGGCTTGGTAAATTCTGATTCAGAAAGCACATTGGCCCGCAAAGAGGCTTTAGCAGTGAAAGATGTAGAGGTAGTACATAATAAGCTAAAAGTAAAATTACCATCGGTTAAGAAGCAGGCTAAAGAATCTCTAAAGGAAATAGCTGAAGATGCAGAGATTACAAGCAGAGTGAAGTTAGCTTTAATAGATTGTCCCGAGCTCAGTGATTACAAGATTAATGTAAGTACGCATAAAGGCATTGTGCACTTAAGTGGGGTGGTATCAAGCCCCACTGAAGCGCTACAAGCTGAGAGTATTGTGCTTCGGATAAAAGGCGTTCAAAGCGTAAAAAACAAACTAAAAATTCAACAATAGTATTGTAAGTTAGAAGTCGCGTTGTGATAGTTTTAGTGCGGCGCGACTTCTATCGTAAGAGGGTTATTTTTATGAGGTCTCTATTACTTATTTTATTCGTCACGTCAATTTTAATCAACAATGATTTTGTATTTGCTAAAGAAAAAGAATCAGAGTTTTCCCTGCTATCTTCAACGTCGATTTTTAGGCCTCTCATAGCAGATCCAAAATGGCCACGATTTTCTTTAGCATATCAATACCATCCCAAGGGAACCTTCGGGCATCATATTTTCGCTCCTAACTTTGGTGCGGTTTTGCCTTTGATTAGAAATAATACTAAAAATGACATACTCTATGAACTAAGTGTTCATGCAGGATTGTTTGCAACAATGGATATTAGCTCAAATCCAACTAGGTTAATTAATGCAGATTATGTTGGCGGTGGGGCACTAGCCATAAGAGATTGGGCGCTAGATTATTTGCTAAGGGTAATTCATACAAGCTCACATTTGGGAGATGAGTTTTTATTAAGCGATCAAGGAAAGAATATAACCCGTGTAAATTTAAGCTATGAAACAGCAGAGGCAATTATAGCGTATCGTTTTGCAAATAATTTGAGGCCATATATAGGAGTGGGTTATATCGTGCATGCAGAGCCTAGCAATTTTAAATCGCTAGAATGTGCTTTTGGTATTGATTACAGATCTAAAGAAGCTATCTTCAATGGCTATGGTAAGCCAATATTAGGATTTCATACCAAAACCTCTAAAAACTACAAATGGCGCCCCAATATATCTGTGAAAGCAGGATTATCACTTGAAGATAAGTTTGTGATGAGCAAAGACCTGGAGCTCTTACTTGAATACTATAACGGCTATTCGCTGCATGGCCAATTTTTTAACAAAAAGGAAAGCTATATTGGCACAAGTTTGAGTGTAAATTTTTAAGCGCTAAAAAAACAGAGGGCAGAAATAAAGCTCTGCCTCTGTTAATGTTATTGTTATTAAGCGAAATTCTCTTCTGGGTGTCCTATTTCTGCAATGCAGTAAGCAAAGTTGCTGTTGCTCATAGCAAGCATATCAAATGCATTAAGGTTTTTGCATTGCTCCGCCTCAACGTCGTAAAAGAACTTCTCACAATGTGCTTTATGAGCCTCAATCATGCTTTGTGCTGCCGGAGAAATATTCTCTTGCCAGAACTTTAAAGCCGAAGCAAAGTAGTACTCAATAACTTCATCAGATACTCCTTGTGCATGAAGTTCTGGAACTAGAACGATAAATTCTGAATCAAATTCTTCTGTGAAATATCTATTCAATCTCGCTAATACAGTAATAACTTTTAGATCATCGATAGATAACCCTTGCTTTTCTAAAAAGCTATCTACTGCTTCTTTTATTTCGCTACCTTCAGTAGATGCAAGTTTAGCTAATTCATTATAAGAAAAGCAATTATCATAGCTGCTTTTACTTGATGGTTTAGAAAATAGCTTAAACAAATTAGCCATACTAAAATTGTCATTGTCATTGTTATTGTCATTCGAGGTACAATCAAGACATTGCTGGAGAATTTCTTCGAGCTCAGATAAATGCTTTCTAGATAAAACCACACCTTCTACTGATGATCCTTGAGTCCTAAGCAGAGCTAATTTCAACAGTAAGCTTTGTGGATGCTTAGGTAGCAATTGCGTTATCATCTCCTTTGGCGTCATAAGCTCTGGATTTGAATTTGGTATATTCAACCTATTCCAAACTTTAACAAGAGACTCTTTAATTGCTGTACGATAGCCAGCAACACTCGCATCATCTGAAGACCTTGGATATGGTTTTGCTTCATTATCAAACAAATGATCCATAGCAGCATGCGTTAGCTCGTGCGCTAGTAATAATTTTTGCATGCCACTCTTGGTAAAAACTATGTTATGAACAAAATCATAATACGCTAGAAAATTCCTTCCTATATCATTTAAATCTGCACAATTTGTATGCTCAAGATTGTAAATAAATTTTATAGGATTCTTGACTGTTATCTCAACATCAATCTTTTTATGCCCTTTATTAATATAAATAGTATTCTCTTTCTGAGGAAATATTTTACCTTGAGCAATCCAAATGCTAATCATGTTCATCACATCACGCGAAGTAGCATCTCCATTATGGCTTAAGTCATTTACATAATAAGGAAATAAATCTTCAGCATCCAAATGAGAATCGCTATAAACCCTAGTTAATATTAAATCCCCTTGGCTAATAGGATGATCGCTATGTGGTACTTTTTTCACAGCACCAAGAGATAGAGGTTTGCAAGTATAATATGGTAATACTGCAGATTTATAGTCCTCCAGTGTTGGCATCACTTGTTCGATTTGGTTGTTGATACTACATAACGGTATATTATTTTGAATACAAAATCCTGCAAAATGCTCTTCTTTTTTCCCCCTAAGAATAGTCGAACTTTGTGAGCGCGAAAAGAAGGGGCCTACTCCAAAAAATTCTATATATTCTATAAATTCTGTAAGGCTATCATCAAAAAGCACCAAGTCTTCTGTCCTTGGTTTCGCAAACATTTGCATCACTTGATTCTGAGCATTATAAGGTGTTGCTATAGTTAAATCTTGATTATTTGCTTCTTCATCTTGTTGAAGCTCAGTTGGTGCAGTTAATTTAGGATCTTGATTGGATGAGTAATGCTCTAACTGCAATGTTGTATGTGTATTTGAAATCCTTTGTGAATTATACTCTATTTTTAGGTCTGTATTTTCCACAATTCCTTTTTGTTGCATTTCCTCTAATGCTTGTTTTACCTTGGTCACAAAAGCTTCTGTACTTTCAGAATTATCTTCCGACGCAGATGCTGTGGGGTTAAATTTCGCATTTATGGTTTGAAAAGCAGAATCAGATTCAAAATCACCGTATTTGTCATTAATTTTAAATTCAACATCTATATCAAATTGCTGTCTTAATTCAGATGCTATTTGCTCTAAATAAGTCCTTTCTAGATCCTTACCTTGTGCCGTAATCGAATTAATTTCAATACTTGCTTGGTTTTCACCATCAGTCATAGTGATAACATGTTGTTCTGCTTCAACTTTACCTCCTTTCTTTGCGACAGTTGCAATAAATCTCTCAGCAGTCGAAGGAACTATATCTTTACTGAATGTTACTATTTGATTTTCTTTATTTGACATAAATATTCTTTTATTTAAAATAATTAATAATAGCGTTATATACTATTTTGCCAAATTTTTCAATAGTGAACAACCAAAACCACTAGACTTTTTGCTTTATTATTGCCACTATGGCCATAAAAATAATAAAAAAACAGTGTGAATGTGGAAACAAAAACAGTGCGCTGCTCCTGGGTTCCTTTAGAAGGTAAGGATGATTACGTGCGTTATCACGATAGCGAATGGGGTGTCCCAGTTCATGAAGATTGTAAGCATTTTGAAATGCTTACCCTTGAAGGGGCTCAGGCTGGTTTGAGTTGGTATACTATCCTAAAACGCAGAGAAGGATATCGAAAAGCATTCAAGCAATTTGACCCATCTAAAGTTGCAGCCATGACGGATGAAGAGCTAGAGGCGGTAATTGCTAATGGCGACGTAATACGCAATCGGCTGAAAATTTTCTCTGTTCGTAAGAACGCAAAAGTATTTCTTGCAATTCAGCAGGAATTCGGTTCATTTGATAAATATATATGGTGCTTTGTTAACGGAAAGACATTGGTTAATAGACCTAAAACACTGGAAGACATTCCAACAAAAACACCTCAGTCAGATGCCATTTCTAAAGACCTAAAAAAACGCGGCATGAGCTTTGTCGGCTCTACCATCATATATGCCTACATGCAGGCAATTGGTATGGTAAATGATCATATGATTAGTTGCTTTTTATCCAACGCAGATGATAAGATGCTTAAAACTTAGTTGACCAATCTTAATAATTTCATTATAATCCCCGTCAACTTTAATATAAACTTAAATCATTGGCTACTACTGGTATGTTAACTGGCGAAATATTTGATGAATTAGATTGCAACTCCCCTATTTCAGGAATACCGAAAGTTTTAAATTATATTTGGCTTACTAGAGAGACTGGCCCTATTGAAATATTAGATTCAGAGTTGTGCATTCAAGATCCTGAAAGAGAAATTAAACCCGATAGTGAAGAAACATATTATAATTGTGGGGCAATAGATTTTAAAAAAAATTATTGTTATCTACTCAAGAACGTTAAGATAGTCTATGATGACTGGCAAATAACTATCTGGACAAATAATAAAAAACTTATACCAGAAACTATAATCGAAGCAGGTAATATTGGCATAGAAGTAAAAGAAATTTCTGAAATCTCCAGTTACCCTAATCTAGTGAAGATAATCACTGAATTCAATCCTAAAAATTCTTATGAATCTGGCAATATCGTTGATATTGCAAAATACCTTGCATTATTTCATGTGGGTGGCGCTTCTTTTGACATAAATTTCGCACATTACAATAAGATACCTGAAAATATTGTTTCTTCTTACTCAAGCCTCTCTCTACGTAGTGAAAATTTCTTTTTTGCTTCCGAACCTCATCATCCAATCATGCGAACAATTCTCGATGAAGTTGATATACAAATAGAGTCGAGGGGTGAATCTACTTATATCTCCAACAAAGATTCTATGATGAGCTTTCTTTTAACAACTGTAGACAACTATATTAAGACCAAGAAATGTGCTGAAAGAAATTTAGTTTTGTTTGTACGCTGTAGAGGGATCTCTATTCGAAATCCTTGGCTCACACTAGGTGAAGATGGAGCAGAAAATAGCTGGGCAAGGGTCTAGTGAATTACAAACTTAATGCTGAACTTCTTCTTACCTACGCCCAAAGAGTTTTTCGATTGCTTTCAGCTCAAGCTCTATGTATGTAGGGCGGCCGTGATTGCATTGCCCCGAGTGCTCAGTAACTTCCATTTCTCGTAGTAAACTATTCATCTCTTCAATGTTCATTTTACGCCCTGCCCGAATGCTATGGTGGCAAGCGTAAGTGCCAAGAATATGATTGATGAGCTCTTTGAACGAGATGTTTTCTTCAAATTCTCTCATGTCATCGGCTAAATCTTCGACAAGATTTTTCACATTGCATCTACCTAGTATATGAGGAATTTCGGTAACTATTATTGATTTACTTGTGCAATATTCTATCGTCAACCCAAGCTTCGATAAATCTTCCTTATTTTTTAGAAGCTTTTCCATAACATCGTGGTTTAATTCTAATATTTCAGGAATCAACAATCGCTGCTTTTCGAGCAAGCCACCTTCCATCTGAGCTTTAAGCTTCTCATAGATTAATCGCTCGTGGGCAGCGTGTTGATCAACAATCACGACGCTATCACTAGTTTGCGATACTATATATGTTTCATATAGTTGACATACAGCGGAGCCTAATTTATAGGCTTCATATCTTGGATTAGTTATTTCTTCCGTGAAAGTTCTTGCAGAAGGAGGATGATTGAACTCAATAATTGTTTCCTGCATCTCAGAAGGTTTTTTGCTGCTTATCGGTGGAGTATAATAATTCGTTGTTGTTGGGCGCGAGGCTGAAGGGACAGGATGAGAGAGCCGCGGTTGCTCCATTAGTGGCTCAATTTTCATAGCCTGCAATGTATCAAAAGCAACTGTTGTAGAAACCTTTTGCCCATCATTTAGCAGAGAGCTTTTTAGTGCGCCTATCATCATATTTCTCACTGCAACGATATCTCTGAATCTTACTTCAGTTTTTGCAGGATGTGCATTTACATCTACCAGCTCGCATGGGATCTCCGCAAATAAAGTAAGGGCTGGGTTCCGATCACGGCTGATAAAATCTTGATAAGCAATCCTTACAGCAGTTGAAAGAACCTTATCTTTTACTGGGCGGTTATTTACATATAAATGCTGATCTGCGCTTGTGCCACGGCTATATGTTGGCAGGCTTATATATCCGCGCAGTATCATGCCGTCTCTGGCAGAATTTATTCTTATGGAGTTATCAGCAAATTCTTTTCCCATGACCTGCCTAACTCTAGAGAATAAAGCGTCGTCACTGTCTTTTTTTACTTCAAAGTTTAATGCGGTTTTATCATCAGATATTAGCTTAAACGCCACTTCAGGATGAGCGAGAGAGATTTTTTCTACTATCTCAACTATCTGCTGCATTTCAGTTTTTTCAGCACGCAAGAATTTCAAGCGGGCAGGAGTTGCAAAAAATAAATCTTTTATTTCAACGGTAGTACCGATAGCGTGTGAGGTTGGCTCTGTTTCTTGCACATCTCCGCCAATCACTCTAATAATTGCTCCTATGTCTTGTGCTTTTGTTCTGCTTCTAATAGTCATGCGGCTTATCGAGCCAATCGAAGGCAGTGCCTCGCCCCTAAAGCCAAAGTATTTTATATTGAGTAAGTCGTCATCGATAAGTTTTGAAGTGGTGTGGCGCTCGACGGCTGAAGCAAGGTCCCGCTCCGCAATGCCACAGCCATTATCAGTGATGGATATCAAGTTTTTTCCACCAAGTTCGATCCTCACAACAATCTCAGTTGCACCAGCATCTAGCGAGTTCTCCACCAACTCTTTGACTACAGAAGCTGGCCTTTCAACGACTTCGCCCGCTGCTATCCTATTTATAGTCAGTGGTGAGAGCTTCTTGATGCGTCTATCTTCAGCCACTATAGTCATGCAACTTTCCCATTAAGCCTATCGATTACTTTATCTTTACCTATTAGCGGCAGTAAAAACTTTAGCTCTGGGCCGTGATCAACTCCAGTCAGTGCCATCCTGATAGGCATGAAGATATCTTTTCCTTTTCGCTCAGTTGTGGTTTTGATTTTTGCTATCCATTCATCCCAAGTATTTTCATTCCACGTGCTGGACGTTGGCAGAGAATTTATAGAATCAGCAAGAAATTGCTTATCTTCCTCTTTAATCTGCGGAGTCAAATTTTCTTTGCATATCTGATACCACTCCTTTACTTCTGAAATGGTAGTTAAATTATGGCGGACTGCCAGCCAAAAATCTTCACTCACTTCTACCGCGAGTTTGGACAATTTTTGCTTGACTGTTTCAAAACTATACTGTGATACAATTCTATGATTGATGCGGATTAAATCTTTTTCCTCATAAGTCGCCGGGCTTTTGCTGAATTTTTTCATGTCAAAGTCGGTAACTAAATCCATAATATTGGTATATTCCGACGGTGGGTTTGTTGTTCCAATAGTGGCAAGAAAATTATTTATAGTCATTGGCTCGAGGTCTTTTTCTTCTCGTAAAGAACGTATGTCAAATCCGCCTATTCTCTTTGAGATCTTTTCTGCATCTTTGGAAGTAATTCTCGATAGGTGTGCGAAAGTTGGCATCTTGCCTTTTAATGCTTCAAATAGCTGAATCTGCACAGCAGTATTGCTGATATGATCATCGCCTCTGATGATGTGGGAAATGTTCATATCTATATCGTCAATAACCGAGCAAAGAATATAAGTCCAACTTCCATCTTCTCTAATGATAATTGGGTCACTTGCAATACCAGCATCAAATTCAACCTTGCCCCTTACCAAGTCTTCCCATGCTACTGGGATATCATTCAATCTGAAGCGAAAATGGGGCTTTCTGCCTTCCTGCTCCATTCTAGCAATTTCAGTTTGAGTTAGCTTCAAACCCTGGCGATCATAAATAGGTGGTTTACCTTGCGACAACTGAATTTTGCGCTTAATTTCTAATTCTTCCTGGGATTCGTAACATGGATAAAGTTTACCATCTGTTATTAGCTCTCTCTTTACCTCTTCATACCTTGCCATTCTGCTGCTCTGGTTAACCAGCTTATCCCAAGACATCCCCAGCCAAGCAAAATCCTCCTTTATAGCGTCTTCAAATTCTTTTGTTGACCTTGCAGAATCAGTATCATCTATTCTAAGAACAAATTCTCCGCCGAATTTTTTCGCAAATAGCCAATTTACCAACGCGGTTCTGATATTACCCACATGTAGTAGGCCGGTTGGCGAAGGGGCGAATCTAGTAATTATTTTATTTTGCATTTTCTTCAATAAATTTATTGGTAATAGGATACCGCCGATCAGTGTTGAAATACATTGTAGACACTTTCACACCAGGCGGAGATTGCCTACGCTTAAACTCTGCAGCGTATAGCATTTTTATCGTTTTATCAACAATAGCTTTATTAAACCCCAATTTCACTATGTCTCTTTTAGAAAGATTTTCCTCAACAAAATGATAAAGAATTGGATCAAGCACTTCATAAGGCGGCAAAGTATCGAGATCTGTTTGGTCATATTTTAGCTCTGCGGAAGGTGATCGTGTCAAAATGCTATCTGGAATCACTTTATCTTTTTTTCCTAAAATAAACTCAGGGAAATTATTATTTCTCCATCTTGCTAAAGAATATAATTCGGTTTTATAAACATCTTTTAGAGGCGAAAAAGTTCCGCATGAGTCACCATATAAAGTACTATACCCAACAGCTAGCTCTGATTTATTGCTAGTATTTAATAGCAATGCCCCTAACTCATTGCTCAAGGACATCAAAAGCACCCCCCGGATTCTTGACTGGAGATTTTCTATAGTGATCTCCTTTAATTGTTTACGATTTAATGAGGCTTTGAAGTTAGTGAACAAATTTGTTATTGCGATAGTTTCATAGTGAATCCCTAGCTTCTTTACTAAAGCCTTAGCATCAGCCATGGCCTCAATTGAGTTATATTCACTAGGCATTATGACGCTTGAGACATTTTTCGCGCCAATAGCATCTACTGCAATTACGGCGGCTAAGGCAGAATCAACCCCGCCAGAAACTCCGAGCAAAACTTTATCAAAGTTATTTTTATACATGTAATCTCTTAAGCCAAGTACAATTGCTTTATATACTAGCTTTTCAGTGCTTGGAGTGTTCTCGTCTATTTGCTTTTCTTTTGGATCCCATCCTCCATCCGTGTATAGCATAGATCCACAAATAAAGTCTTCTTCAAAAAACCTTCCCCGCAATACGACCTTGCCCCCTTTATTCAAAACAAAAGATCCGCCATCAAAGACTATGGAATCCTGCCCTCCAACTTGATTGGCATATATCATTGGCTTATGATGTTTAGTGCATAAATTCTCAGCCACCTCCAATCTTTTTATGAATTTTGTTTTATCAAACGGTGATGCATTGATGCTAATTATTATCTCAGCACCGTTCTTACATAAATTATCTGCAACCTCAGGAAACCATCCATCCTCACAAATCAGGATTCCAAGTTTAACTCCATTGTATAGTACTGGGTCAGATCCTTTGCCTTTGCTGAAAATTCTCTTTTCATCGAATACACCATAATTAGGGAGACGATGCTTGGTAATTACAGTTGTTTTGCCATCAGAAAGGAAAAAAGCAGCATTATATAATTTACCTTTATCCTTGAAAATAGATCCCAAAATTATTGCACATCTTTTATTTGTAGTTAGGGATGTTAAGAGAGTTCTATAGTGATTTGCCTTTTCAATAAGGCTTTCTTTAAGCACCAAATCTTGCGGTGGATATCCTATCAATGCAAGCTCAGTGGTGATTAGAAGTGATGAATTATTTTTGAGGGCTTTTTCGTATGCTTTACAGATCTTTTGATAGTTTCCTTCTATATCTCCAACTATAAAATTAAGTTGCGCTATGGAGTAGTCAAGTTTATTTTGCATTTCCCTACTTGTATTTGAAAAAATAAGCTAAGAATAATATTACAATTATCATTGCCTGTAGGGCCACTCTTAATATCATTAAATTATTAGTTTTTTTAGAGTCTATAGCTTTTTTGTTAGTTGCGAGCTTAACGACGCCGACAAGAACTACCCCTAACGTGAGAATCATAAGCGCTGTTATAAATATAGGTAGGTACGACATTTCTTCCTTATATCACAAATATAACTATTTTCCAGCAAATTAAACAATTTAGCGCTGATAAGACATTTTATTGATGTATGGATCTTGAAGAATAAACTTGACTCAATTACTAATAAATATTAATTTAAATCGAGAGTAATTAATATTTTGGAGTATTTAGATGTTCTTAGATAGCTTATATAATCCTTTTATTGAAAAGTGCTATGAGCAAAAATTAAAGTTTGTGCTAATAGCTGGTCACGATCATAACGGTGCATTTAAGAGAGTGAAAACTGAGTTGCAAAAACTTTACGAAGGTGACAGGAGCTTTCTAGTGATTGATTATGTTAAAGACCAACCACAGGATGTAGTCTTAACACTAACGGAAAATCTAACAGGTAAGATCGATAAAGACACAGTTATCTATATTGCTGCCCATGGGCAGGTACGCAATCAAAGGCATGTAATATTTCTATCAAAGCCAGTACATACCTCAGGCTTATTAAGGAAAATAGATCAATTAACATCAGATCCCATACACGTATACATAGATGCTTGCTTTGGAGGTGCGGTCAATAAAGACGTAGATATTTTAAAGAAAGGCTCAACCATTATAACTCATACTGAGCCAAACGAAGTGACTGTGTCTCCTGGCATCTTTAGCACTGGTGGTAATAATAGATATATTTTAGAGTATATTAATGGTTTTAAACAAAAAGAAGATTTTTCCTTAGTCACACCAGAGCAACGTTTTCTAGACAACATCCAGAGCTACGTTTCTACTTCAAGTTTTTCTATTAGCCTCGGTGAAAGTAAGTCTTATACATATACATTTAGACCATTTCAAGGTGGAAACATATGTAGAGAGGAAACGGTGCAAGAGTTTATGGCTTATAAACAACAAGAATTTATAGATCAATACCACCGATTCGTTGATGCTTCTAGTAATTTTAGGATCCCAGATTCAATCACCGATGAAAGAGCCCAGATCGTTTTATCTGATTACTTTGACCTATCATTTTCTGTTTTCGACATTCAGGCTAAAAAGGAGCCGCATGAATCTTTATCACTATATAAATTCTTTAAAGACCACAACAATAGGGAATTTATAATAAATAATATTGATAAGATACCTTCGTTTATGAGTCGAGTATTAAAGTTATTTGTTGATATCGGGTATGGTAATATTGAAGATATATTTAAATTCACCTCGGGTTACCAAGTGAAAGCCCTCGAAATTCTAGGCGTGGCCAATTATGAGCTTGCACTTCAATTTACTGACTATTCTCAAGTTAAAGCCCTGGAAATTCTAGGAAAAAGTAAGGATCATATTCCCCTAGATTTAATTAAACTAGCACTTGAATTTACAGATTGCACCTTTGAAACTAGAGATATAATATTTTCTTTATATACCAAGGTAGAAGCTCTGGAAATTCTAATAGACATTAATCCTAGGCTTGCACTTGAATTTACTCACAATGAGCAACTGGAAGCTTTAAAAATTCTAGGAACAAGCAATGTTGATCAGGCGCTCAAGCTTGACTATTGGCCAGTTGAGGCTCTGGGAGCTTTGGGAAAGGATAATGTTGAGCTTGCACTTAAATTCTCAAATTATAAAGGATGGTCACTCAAAGAAGATTTAATATTGTTATTACAACCTTATTCTTTAGTTAATAATTTTAGCTGTGAAAAATTTAATGAGATAAAAGATCAGTTGGACCATTATGACGAAAAAATAGCAGCTATTATAGTTGATTATTGTAATCCACAGCAAGTGATTGCTGGTGAGAACCTACATGAGGTAGTAGATCAAAGCAATGTCAGGGAGTTATAACTAATTATATTGTATTTTTTTTTTATAGTGGTAGAATTGCCGTAACATTAAATTTATTATAAAAACATGCAGAGATTAGTAAAATTCCTAAGTGTCGCTTTTGTTCTATTATTTTTGAGCAACTGCGGTGAAAGTAAAGATCCTAAAACTTTGGTAATGGGGACGTCCGCCGATTACCCACCGTTTTCGATGATCACCAATAAGAAGGTTGAGGGCTTTGAGGTCGATTTAGCCAACATGATCGTGGCTAAGCTTGGGTATTCGCTAAAAGTAAAAGACATGGCTTTTCATTCTATAATCCCTGCTCTGCAAACTCAAAAAATAGACTTTGCAATCTCCGCGATTTCAGTAACTCCAGAGAGATTAAAAAATTTGGACTTCTCTGAAGAATACTATGAATCTGTTTTTGCTATGCTATACAAAATAGATAAGCCTTTAAAAAATATAGATGAATTAGAGGGCTCAAAAATAGGGGTACAGCTCGGTAGTACAATGGAGGTCTTCTTAAAGGACGCATCTCAATACAAAAAATTCAATATTCTAGCAATAGCAAGTAATAATTCTTTGATTCAGGAGCTCAATGTAGGTAGAATAGATGGAGTTCTTCTAGAGGAACCTCAGGCTAAAGCATTTAAAGAAAAAAATTCTAATCTTGATTACTCTCTCTTTCCAGATAAAAACCGCGGTTACGTTATTGCATTCCAAAAAGGCTCAGCACTTAAGGAACAGTTTGACTCTGTGCTTGATGAGCTTAAGCAATCTGGGGAGCTTGATGCTCTAAAAGAAAAGTGGCAAGTTGGGAAGGCAACATCCACTTTAGTTAGCGCAGAATCTGCAACTGAACAAGAATCTACTAAGTCACAAGAAGACAAAGTAGATATTACTGCTAGTATTCAAAAAGAAGAACCGTCGCCTGCTGCTAAAGTAGAGTCATAAACTCATCATAAAGCATCCTAGAATCTACACTAGACCTCTTGCACTTTATTTCTAAGTCTGTAATGAGCTCCAGAATTGTTAATAATTTTCCAGTACTATATCTCTTTAAGCCGGCTTTAAAATCTACCTCGTGCTTGAAAAATATCGGTGGCTTAAGTGTAGACATAGCAAATGCCTCGGACTTACCTTGGCTGATTAAAGTTTGCACTTTTAGTAATTTCACAATATAACTTGCTATTGTCCTTGCAATGGTAACAACACTTGTACCTGCTGATATCATTTTTTCAAATTCTGTTTCCGCCTTGCTCCTATTGCCAACAATCATATACCCTATAAGAACATTATAATCCACAGCGTAGGAATTTTTATTAATTATACTTTTAATTTTATCTAGCGCTATATCTTCGTCTTGTTGAAAAAGCACCATGAGTTTTTCTATTTCAGAAATTATTGATAGATAATCTCCTTTTATATTTTCTATAATATAATCTATTACTGAAGGATGCGGTACTTTAAGTTCATTACAGTTCAAGGTCTTTATAAGCAGAGATCTTATTTCTGCTGACTCTAAATGATAACAAGCTATTGATGCTACTTCTGGGTTGGTATCGAAAAACTTCCTTATTCCGGAAGATGGAGGTAAATCTCCACTTTTAAAAATAATGAAATTATTATGGTCAATCGTTGATAAGATATTAGTTATATCCTTATGCATACTCCCTTCCACATTAGATATCGTGATGATTTTTTGATCACCAAACATGCTAATTGAATTTATTTCTAGGTGTAGCAGAGATATGTTTTTTAAAATTTGATCGTATTCAAAATGAACGTGGCAATAGTTGTCGCTGTTATTGCTAATATTGCTTTGCAATTGGGCGGCCCTAGTGGCAACCAATCCTGTATCTGGTCCAAACAACAGTACAGCCTTGCTATTTTTAAAGTCACCAGACAAAAATTTGCTAATATTATTAGGCAGTATCTTCATTTATTTAAGGTAATCGTGCTTATTTAGAAGTATTATAATCCTATCTCTGAGAGATTTAGCAATTTCTTTCATGCCATCATCAAAAGCTTTCTCTTCTTTCTGAAACGATGCAAACGGGGATGATACCTCATCAAATGAAGTGACAACCTTCACAAGGCTCTTATCTATTTTCTCTCCTGTTTCTAAATCTTTTAAGACTAAACTAGCTATTATAACTAGATTTTTACGCGTTATAGTACTATCCGATTGTATCACTAAATTCTCTAAAGATTTTGTAATTATTACATCTGCTGCAATATCTTTTTTATGTGGTTCATTGTTAGGATTCAACTCATTTTCTAAATATATTCTGAGCAAATATGGCTTATCAGATTGTATCTTATTTACTTTGATTGACTTAAGAATATCATAATTAAAATCATTTGATTGATGTAAAGGCCTAAATCCACATGATCCTAAGATGTATAAAGCCAAAATCAAATATACAATGCGTATCATATCACTAAGTTTAATATTTTATTTTTTACGTAAATAATTTTTCTGATACTGCTATCACCAATAAAGCTTTTCACCTTTGGCAACCCAAGCGCTAAAGCTTTAATTTGCTCTTCGCTTATATCAGCCGCCACCTCAATAGTATCGCGCAACTTACCATTGATTTGTATCGCAACGACCACACTATCTTCCTCAAGCAATTTTTCTTCGGCGTGTGGCCATTTAAATCCTACAAGCATGCTTTGATGACCAAGTATTTGCCACAACTCTTCAGTTATATGGGGGACGATAGGATTTAAAAGCTGTATCATTGCATGGGCGCCTTCACTGAGCACAGCAAAATCAACATCCACCTTTGCTGACTGCGCAAAGGCAAATAATTCGTTAGATAACTCGCGTATCACAGCAATCATTTTATTATAATGAAATTTTTCCAGATAATCCGAACACCTATATATAGTTTTATGAATGCTCTTACGCATATGTATATGCTTATCGGTAAAATTATACTCTCTATCGATTTTATTATGCTTTTTAATATTCTCTAGATTATCAACAACAAAATTGAAAAGCCTATTCAAAAATCGATAGCACCCCTCAACACCAGCATCAGTCCATTCTAAATCCTTCTCTGGTGGGCTATCGGATAGAACAAAAAACCTTATCGTATCCGCCCCGTATTTCTGAATGATTTCTATTGGAGCTATAGTATTCTTCTTAGATTTACTCATTTTTTCAATGCGATAAGGAAACACCTCATCACCAGTATTCCGATCAAAAAACTTCCCGTCGCGCATCGCTAAATCTTGGACTGCAACCCATTTTTTATTGGCATCTTGATAACTCATGTGGGTTATCATGCCTTGTGTTTTTAGATTAGTGAAAGGTTCATCAATAGTTAGATAGCCACATTTTTTAAGAGCCCTTACGAAAAATCTAGAATATAGGAGATGTAAAATTGCATGCTCAATACCGCCTATATATTGATCAACTGGCATCCAATAATCGCATGCGCTCTTGTCCAGCAAGTGATCAGATTTATTATTGCAATATCTGGCAAAGTACCATGATGAGTCAAAGAACGTATCAAGCGTATCAGTTTCGCGCTCGGCCTTTCCACCACATTTAGGACATGTTGTGTATTTCCAGGTAGGGTGCTGCTCTAGAGCGTTTCCAGGCCTAGAAAGATCCACGTCGTTGGGCAATAATACTGGGAGGTCTGCATCACGCACTGGGACAATGCCACAATCTGTACAGTAAATTATTGGTATAGGACACCCCCAATACCTCTGTCTCGATACCCCCCAATCTTTCAAACGATAATTTGTTGTTGCTTTGCCCAATTGATGTTTTTCAAAATAATCTATGATGTTGGACTTAGCTTGATGGGCCTCCATATTATTCAAAAAATCAGATTCTATAATTATATCAGAGGGCTTGATTTTTATTGGCAATTGATGATTTTGCTCAGTTTTTATAACTGGCAGTATCGGTAAATTATATTTTATTGCGAATTCATGATCACGAACGTCATGCGCAGGGCAACCAAATATTGCACCGCTCCCATATTCCATCAATACAAAGTTTGTTATAAATACAGGCAATGTTTTTTCTTTTATCACCGGGTGAAGTACTTTTAAGCCAGTATCTATACCAATTTTTTCTCTCTTTTCAATATCTTCTTCAGCAGTTGATCCTACATTATGTTGCTCAATAAACTTCCTGATATCATCATTCTGCTGTGCAAGCTTTAAAGATAGGGGATGCTCAAATGCTATTGCACAAAAAGAAGCACCAAATATAGTTTCTGGCAAAGTCGTGAATATATCCAAATGCTCGTCATATGCATCTTTTATTTTGAATTTGATCATGCAACCCTTAGATTTCCCAATCCATTTTTGCTGCATTAATTTCACTTGTTCCGGCCAACCTTTTAGATCTTCCAACGCATCAGACAGTTCATCAGCAAAATCGGTTATTTTCAAAAACCATTGATTTAGTTTTTTGCGTACTACATCAGCACCGGACCTCCAGCCCTTACCATCAATGACTTGCTCATTTGCTAAAACAGTATTATCTATAGGATCCCAGTTTACGAAAGATTCTTTTTTATAAGCAAAACCATATTTATAAAAATCTAAAAATATCTTCTGTTGATGTTTATAATAATCAGGATTGCAAGTCGCAACTTCCCTATCCCAATCATAAGAAAAACCTATTGATTTTAGATCATCCCTCATCTTATCGATGTTGTTAATCGTCCATTCGCGCGGGTGAATCTTCTTCTCGATCGCTGCATTTTCAGCTGGCAAGCCAAAAGCATCCCACCCCATTGGGTGTAAAACATTATATCCTTTGCTCATCTTATAACGCGCAAACGCATCACCCAGCATATAATTTCGCACATGACCCATGTGAATTTGCCCTGATGGGTAAGGTAACATCTCAAGAACGTAGCACTTCTGTTTGTTTTTATTTATCGAAGCCACGAAAGAATTGTTATTTTCCCACCGCTCTTGCCATTTTTTCTCTATTTTAGAAAATTCATATTTCATGATTTTTATCAATTATAAGACTATATTTATATAGAAATAGAAATGTAGTATGTTTCAGAGAAAAAGTCAAAGAAACACTTTTTAGAAGTCGATTAACCACAATTTAATAATTTCGTGATATTATTTATAAACAGACGGTGGTTTATATAGCATGAATAAAAAGAAGATTAATTTAGCGGAATATGATTCCGATCCTAAGGTTCATAAAAAAGTTGATGAAATCATCGGCAATCTTTGCAAACAAAATCAATCCGAGAATTTAGAGGAAGATATAGTGGCGCTATTTGAAGATATAGTCCAATTTTTCTCAGGTAGAGAAGAAGACTTTGTTGATTTTGATGCGCTCGATAAAGATCAAAGAGAGGCTATTTATGTAGAAATCAGAACAATAATAGAGATACTGAAGAACATAAAAAATTCAAAAGATAAACATACAACTATAAAAACTTTAAGCCAAAATCTGCTGAAATCTTTCAGCAAAAGCGCTATGAAGCATGGCTATATCTTGGATAAGTATAATGTAATGACGAGAGATGAGCAGGAAAGGCTTAAGAGCGAATTCGCACAAATCACGATGAGAGAGCTGCAAAAAAAACAGCAGCAATCTTTGTCGCAGGCTCATAGCGCAAGCAAAGCAGCGGCGCACGTTGCCCATATCTCTAGGCAAGCGCATGATATTTTGAAGGCAGCTAATATAAAGCACCATAAAGATGATTTAAAAAAAAGCATGACCAAGCACATCGAGTCCTCAAAAGCAAGAACACCGAACACTAGGGAACTTTAATGGCGGAAACAGTTATTATCTCAAACACGCAGTTGAAATCATTAACCATACAAAAGCGATCTACTACGTTTTTATTCATCATCCTAACTTTATTTGCCATGCAGTTGGATTCTCCCATCATTCGAAGGTCACGCAATAGTGATTCAACGGATAAATATTGAACTTGTACCACATCTTTCTCAACTACAATTCTCTTAAACCCAGCACGCTCCATTAGGGTTGCTATTGAATCTGCAGTAATCATTGGTGAAATATGTAAGCCGACCTTGACGCCGAGCGATATTTCTATTTTGATGAGCAAATCACGCAGGCTTTTTAGCGAATCTCCACCTATGAATGATGCTATGAATATACCATCTGGCATGAGAGCGTTTTTAATTTGCTTGATAGTTCCAGGAACGTCATTGAGCCAGTGAAGGTTTAAATTGCTGATAACTAAATCGAACACGTTATCGGCAAATGGTAAGTGCTCCTCGTCACATTGAACTCTGATATTAGAAGCTTTATTAAGCATTTTTTTAGATAAATCTGCTTGATACAAACTATCAAACGTTATTGATCCTTCAACAAATCTTGCAAAATGCCCTGTGCGGCAGCCAAGGTCTAAGATATCTTTATAGTGAGTTTTATGAAAGCTTAGCTTAGCTATAATATCCTGAATGGAACGCTTAAATAAGAAGTCATATTTATCTAGGTTATTAGCACACCTATCTCGATGCCACTGCAAAGCGCGCCTATTAAATATATCAGACATTTTTATTTTGCAAAAAAGATTCTACTTCCGCCAGCACCCCTTCTATTTTCTCTGCGTTATGCATATCAGAACTACCTTGAGCAATCAGAGGGCTGCCGCCGCCCTTTCCATTTAGGGAATTATTGACCAACTCTACAACTTCATTTGCTTTGATTGAGCTTTGTAAATCCTTGCTAACTGCAGATATAAAACCAAGCTTAGTCTCTGCAGAATTAAATAACAACATTATCGTAGTAGGGTTATTTAGCACATATTGTTGTGCAAGATTGCGCAGCTCTCCTAAATCTGAATTACTAAACTTATCAGACACGAACTTAATTTTGCCAATTTGCCTTATGGGCATTTTTTTTAAAGCATCACCTATTTGTGTATTTTTTGTTTTGCTGAGCTCTTTTTCTAGCGATCTTTTAGATGCTATCAAATCATCTACCCGAACCAAAATTTCCTCTTCTTTTGCCTGCAAGCGCCCCGAAATATCCTTAACCAAATTGATGCTTTTTTGGAATTGCATTAATGCTTGAGTAGCAGTAACTGCTTCAATTCTTCTAATTCCAGCTGCAATTGACGTTTCAGATATAATTTTGAATAAGCCAATTTCGCCAAGTCTTGCAACGTGCGTTCCACCACATAGCTCTATTGAATGGCTCAGATCTTCCTCAGCAACCGAAACAACGCGAACGTCTTCTTCATACTTCTCACCAAATAAAGCAACTGCACCGCTCTCTAGCGCCTCAGTATATTTCATTATTTTAGTTTTTACTTCGATGTCTTTAAAGATATATCCATTAACTTCCATCTCTATTTCGTCCAGTTTAGCACGAGAAATTGCATCCTTATTGCTAAAATCAAAACGTAGCTTATCGCTAGCCACGAGCGAGCCTTTTTGGACCACAGAGTTCCCAAGTTTATTTTTTAAAGCTGCATGCAGCAAATGAGTTGCAGTATGGTTGCGGCGTAAGTTATTGCGATATTCTTCATTGACTATAAAATCAACTTCATCACCTACTTTGATTTTTCCTTTGCTTAATTTGCATAAATGTACGTGCATGCCAGACAAAGGTTTTTGCGTATCAAGGACTGTAATCTCTGTTTTATTATCGACACTTATAATACCTACATCTCCTAATTGCCCACCAGCTTCTCCGTAAAATGGCGTTTGATTTGCAATGAGATAGAATTCATTTTTATTATCTATTTCACTAACTTCTGCATTATTTTGTATCAAAGCAGTAATGTTCCCCTTGGCTTTTGTAGCTGCATAACCGATAAATTCAGTCTTACCAAATTTTTCTTTTAAACCAAACCATATGTCTTTCACCGCCTGTTCACCTGAACCTACCCATGCAGTTCTCGCACGCTCTTTCTGCACTTGCATGTGCTGATTGAAGCCATCCAGATCAACCTTAATGTTTTTTTCTTTTAATATATCCTGCGTTAAATCTATCGGAAATCCATAAGTATCGTGCAACTTGAACGACACGTCTCCTGGCAAAATCGAGCTCGAACCTAAATCATCCACCGCGCTGTTTAAGAGCTTCAAGCCTCTATCCAAAGTCGTTATGAACATCTCCTCTTCTTGCTTGAGGAGATCAAGAATCAATTCCTTATTTTTGATGAGCTCCGGATGAGATCCGCCCATTTCTTCAGTTAGAATTGGGATCAATTGATGCAGCAGAGGCATCTTATAACCAATGTTATTAACGTATCTCACTGCCCTTCTGATGATGCGGCGCAGCACATAACCCCTACCCTCATTGGAAGGCATCACGCCATCCGCAATCAGGAAGCTTGTTGAGCGCAAATGGTCTGCAATAACCCGATGCGCAGGGTTATTTTGCGCTTTAACGGAAGTGATATCCTCAATAGTATTGATGATAGATTGAAACATATCTATCGCGAAATTATCATATACTCCTTGTACAACTGCGGCGATTCGCTCAAGACCCATGCCAGTATCGATGGATTTTTTTGGCAAAGAAACTAATTCACCCGATGAGAGTTGTTCGTATTCCATGAATACCAAATTCCAGATCTCAACGTAGCGATCCCCGTCTTGATCTTTTGTTCCAGGAAGACCACCAAAATATCGATCGCCCTGATCATAAAAAATCTCTGAACATGGCCCGCAAGGGCCAACATCGCCCATTGACCAAAAATTATCATTGGTAGAAATTTTAATGATCTTTGAATCTTCAAAACCAGTAATCTGCTTCCAGGCATCGAAAGCTTCATCGTCATTATGATAGACTGTTAAATATAGTTTTTCCTTATTTAACTGCAATTCTTTAGTGATGAAATCCCACGCGTATTTGATCGCTTCTTTCTTAAAATAATCACCAAAAGAAAAATTACCTAGCATTTCAAAAAAAGTTAGATGACGTTTGGTATGACCTACATTTTCAAGATCATTATGTTTGCCACCGGCCCTAACACATTTTTGGCTTGATGCAGCCCGCACATACTGCCGCGATTCTTTTCCAGTAAACACGTCTTTAAACTGCACCATTCCTGCATTTGTAAACATTAATGTCGGGTCATTGCTAGGCACTAACGAACTCGATGGTACTACCGCATGGTTATTCTTCTTGAAGTAATCTAGAAATAAATTACGTATTTCGTTTGTCGTTTTCATAGGTCATCAATGATTGTTGTGCTAGTATAAAAATAAATTAATACGCGGTATTAGTCTATAGTTTTATAAAAAAGCAGAGTCAGATATTAAGGTAATGAACGAGCATTACTATAAGGAAAAACAAATTCTTCTAGATCTCCCAACAAATTCGGATCTGCTGGATTAGGCGGTGATTGTGAAAATTCACTACCTTCACTGTCTCCTCCCTCTATAACTTCTGGTCCAAATGGAGGGGGTGCGGTCATACCTACTAAAGGCGAATTTGAAGGCGGTAAAGCCAGTCCATCTCCATGCGGTAAATTTTCAGATACGGGCGTAGGAGATTGTTGAGGATTATTAATTTGCTGCTGCTCTAAGCTAATAGCACGAAGCAATGGACTTGTATCTGGAGTACCTGCTCCCCTCCTTAATACTTGATAATAATGAGGATTACGGTGCTCTTCATCATTCATTTTACCACACTCTATTACATGTACCTACTGGTAATGCTATAACTAGTTTCATTCTTAGTCAAAGATATTTTAAGTTTATTCTCATCAATTAATACCTGCTCCAGAATTAAATAACTCAAGGCGCTCAAATTAATTATTACCATTACAGTGAGATTTTATATAGTCAATTATAGCATCCTTATCAACCTCAAATTTAGAAGCACACCAGAATTTTTCACCCAACAACATCATCTTATTTAGTAATTTAAAATCGTCTATTTGTAGAATAGATATTAAGTCTCCACCTTTGACTGGGAACTTTTTTATACCTTTGTCTAGCAAAGCCTTGATCTGCAAGAAGCATTGCTTATTTTGCTTGATAGAGGCAGATTTTTTTAGAGATAGCAAATATATAAAGGCATCCGCTAAGATAGATTCATGTTTATATGCAAGATGGTATATGTTCTTTTTGATGTATCCAAGAGTGTGTTTGGCTATAATGTCGAGCGCTTGTAGATACTTTTTATCAGCGCCAGATAGCTTAAATATATCTACGACATTGTTGATGGTTATCTGACTTAAATCAGCAATGAGTAATAACCGCAAAAGAACACTAACTTTAAAATGATATTTCACCTCAATGTAATCAAGGCGTTTGAGATGGAATATTATAGCGGTATTGATTTTATGATTAAATAAATGCGCTAGAACATCATGTTTAAGCATTAACGCTATAGTATCTGTTCTGTCTTTATGCAATAAGATCTTATGAAATTCATTATGTTTTCTCTCGCCCGAAAGTATCTCAAGATGGTTTGCATATTTTTGGCACATCTCAATTGATGTGGTATCTATTTTATGGGATTTACCAAAGTAGGTATAGAACCTAAAAAAGCGCAAAATACGCAAATAATCTTCTTGTACTCTCTGCTCAGGATCCCCAACGAATTTGATTATCCCCATTTTTAGATGCTCTTCGCCATCAAAGTAATCGTAAAATTGCTGCTTATATGGACAATAGCTCATTGCATTTATGGTGAAATCACGTCGCAGAGCGTCTTCGTCCCAACTATCGGTAAATTCTACTTTTGTAGCTTTGCGACCATCTGTTTCTATGTCTTTGCGTAAGGTAGTGATTTCGTAAGGATGAGCACCAACAATAACAATGACTGTACCGAAACTCTTGCCGATGCTAATGGTCTTGAAGCCAGCATCAGAGAAAATTTGTTCTACTTTTTCAGGTAGCAAAGTTGTGGCAATATCTACGTCTTTTATCGGTAGATTCACGAAGGAATCACGAACGCAGCCGCCAATAAAGCGACTCTCTCCACCATGCTTTTTGAGAAGATCAAATACTTGCTTAACTTTTTTGAATTTTATGAGCTGCTTGAGAGAATTTGCTGTATTACTTTTCATAACAATACTTCGGCAAAGACAGCATTGCGAGCGAATGTAATTTCACTCGCAACCCCAATTTTATTAATTAACTGCATTGCCACGAACACTAAGGTGGCCGCGCAATGATAGCTTTTATTCGCTATAAATTAAAATACTTCAGCATCTTTTTGCCAATAGAAGAAGATTCCTGTTGGCTATCAGATGATTTAGATTTCTTTTGATCTCTATCTTTATCGCGATTACCATCTCTAGAATGCTCCTTAGAGCCATGTCTAGGTCTATCGTCCCTTCTTTCATCAAAATTTCTCTTATTACCAGAGTTTCCTCTATCTTGATGAGTTTTTTCCTCGCTACCATCGCTATCAGAATTATCGCCAGATACTTTTTTCATACTGAGCTTGATCTTCTTCTTACGTGGATCTATATCGATCACTTTAACTTTGACAACATCATTTTCTTTGAGGACATCAGAAACTTCTTTAATTCGAGTATCGCTTATTTCACTAATATGCAACAAGCCTTCTTTCTTGCCTAAAAATGAAACTACTGCGCCGAAGTCCAAAATTTTCGTGACTACACCTTCGTAGATCTCACCAACTTTAACTTCGGATATCAGATCCATGACCATTTCGGAAGCTTTTTTAGACGCTTCGGAATCTACCGCTGCGATAGAAACAACTCCATTATCGTCGATGTCTATTTTTACTCCAGTCTTCTCGCAAATATCTTTGATAGTTTTTCCACCTGGACCTATGATAACGCCAATTTTATCTTTGGGTACATTTAATGAAGTTATAGTAGGAGCAAATTTACTCAAATTCTCACGCGAAGATGATAGAGCTTCAGACATTTTATCTAAGATATGCAAACGACCATCTTTTGCTTGCGATAGAGCGATTTTCATTATGTCATGATTTATGCCCGCAACTTTAATATCCATCTGCAGCGCAGTAATACCATCTTTGGTTCCAGCAACTTTAAAGTCCATGTCACCTAAGAAGTCTTCATCACCTAAAATGTCAGAAAGAACGGCAAATTTAGCACCTTCTTTAATTAGCCCCATAGCAATACCAGCAACCGGCTTTTTAAGCGGTACTCCAGCATCCATTAAAGCAAGAGAAGCACCACACACAGTCGCTTGAGAAGAAGAACCATTAGATTCAGTAATCTCAGCCACAACCCTAATAGTGTAAGGAAATTCTTCCTTGCTAGGAAGCATGCCATATATTGCACGCCACGCGAGCTTTCCATGGCCAATCTCCCTTCTCCCTGGCGGTCTCATTGGAGAAACCTCACCCACGGAGTAAGAAGGGAAGTTATAGTGCAACATGAAGCGCTCTCTGGTATCACCAGTTAGAGTATCCATGATCTGTTCATCTTGAGTGCCGCCCAAAGTTGCGACAACAAACGCTTGTGTTTCGCCCCTAGTAAATAGAGAAGATCCATGTACTCTAGGAAAAACAGATACTTCCGCCAAGATCGGGCGAACTGTTTCTAAATCACGACCGTCAATTCTTGTTTTGGATTTTAGAATATTGCCCCTGACTATGTCTTTTTGAATTAGTTTGAATAGAGCTAATACCTCAGACTCAGAATGCTCTTCTAGATCAATTTTTTCAAGCAAAGCAGCTTTGGCTTCGTCAATCTTAGAACGCCTAATTTGCTTAGAAATTTCTTTGTAAGCGGCTATCAAATCTTTCTCAACAATCGCTCTAACTTTTTTTTCTAGCTCTTTATCGGTAGTTTTTAGCGCAGCAACAAATTCCTCTTTTCCAGCTTCTTCTTTTAATTGCTCAATTAATTTTATTACTGGTTGGAAATTCTTCTGTCCAAGCTCTAAAGCTTCTAACATCTTCTCTTCGCTAAGCTCAGCCGCTCCCGCTTCCACCATTAAAATAGAATCATAAGTACCAGCAACTGCTAAGTCAAGCGCTGATTTATCAGCATCTTTTAAGGATGCATTGAATACAAATTCATTGTCAATATAGCCTACTCTAGTTGCTCCTACTGGTCCTAAGAACGGTATTCCAGAAATCATCAATGCAGCTGATGCACCTATGATACTTATGATGTCTGAATCAGTTTCACCATCATGTGATAAAACGGTACATACTACTTGGATGTCGTGATAAAAGCCCTCTGGGAATAATGGCCTGATGACTCTATCAACTATTCTAGAAGTTAGAACTTCTTTTTCTGATGGCTTACCTTCTCTTTTGAAGAATCCGCCAGGAATTTTACCAGCCGCAAAAGCCATTTCTCTGTAGTGTACCGTAAGTGGCAAGAAATCTACATTTGGAGTTTCGCTTTTATTTGCAGCCACAGTGCAAAGTACAGAAGTATCACCGTATGTGATTAAAACTGCACCATTAGTGAGCCTTGCAAATCTTCCCGTTTCAATGGCAAGCTTCTTACCGCACCACTCTAGTTCTTTTTTTATAATTTTAAACATTAATCTCCTAATTTCATATTTTTTTCTTTAAGCCCAACTGTTCTACTATAGCTAAGAATCTTTTTTCGTCTTTGTTTTTAAGATAAGCAAGCATTTGCCTTCTTTTTCCAACTAATATCATAAGACCCCTAGTGGAATGAAAATCTTTTCTATGAGTTTTTAAATGATCTGTAAGGTTTGCTATTCTTTCAGTAAATAAAGCTATTTGAACTTCTGCTGAGCCAGTATCGTTGTTACTCGCTTTGTGTTTTGCAATAATTTCTTTTTTTGTTTCTGCGCTAATCGACATCGGTTACTCCTTTTATTTATGGTTGATAATTACATTAAGGTTAAAAACCCTAATTGGTTTGAAGTATGCGTTGTCTATTCTTCCTAGAGCAAGGGGTTCTTCACCAAACTTTGCCAAAACACAATCATCTGCATTAGTATCTGCAAAAAGATCTTTAGGCAATGCCACAGGATTACCATGCAGTATTGCTTGTGCTCCGTCTTCAGAAAAATTGATAGCTAGGATGTCGTCCAGCACATCAGAAATCGACAACAGGCTTTCTTCAAGTTCCCCATTATGCACTAATTCTTTCATCTTTTCCAGTGAAATAGTTTCTTTTATAGAAAAAAAACCTACTTGCAACCGCGTGAGGGCAGAGATGTAGCCCAGACTTCCTAGTCTTTCTGCGAGATCAGAGCCTAAAGATCTAATGTAAGTACCCTTACCGCATTTCACAATAAATTTTGCTACTTTGCCGCTAAAATCAAACGATAGAAGCTTAAGGTCGTATATTTTGACCTTGCGTGCCTGCAAAGTTAGGTCTTCGCCGCTTCTAGCAATTTCGTAAGCTCTCTTGCCATTGATTCGGAGAGCAGAATATACTGGCGGCACCTGCTCAATCTCTCCAATAAATTCAGGGATCATTGCATCTATTGCCTCTTTAGTTGGCAATACTTCCGTAGATTGGATGAATTTCCCATCTCTATCGCCAGTATCAGATTTCTTGCCGAAAGCTAAATCGAATTCGTATGTTTTTTCTCTATTCTGAACATAATTGATCACCTTGGTAGCTTCACCGATTGCAATTGGCAGCACCCCTTCAGCAAACGGATCGAGAGTGCCTGCATGCCCAACTTTTTTGGCACGCAAGATTTTCTTTATGATCCTGCTAAATTCTCCAGAGCCAATATTTGCTGGCTTACAAACATTTAACCAACCATGTCTTTGCTTTTTCATAGCTCAATTCGATCAACGATCTTGTTAATTTCTTACTTTATATATAAAATCATCTTTATGAAAAAACTCAAGATTTTTTTAATAGCAGGAGAAGCATCAGGAGATTATATAGGCGCAAAGCTGATAGATGCGTTACGAGCATCTTATGCCGATCAGCTGATTTTAGAAGGCATAGGTTGCGATTTGATGAAGGAAGCCGGAATCACCAGCAAAATTAGGGTTGATAAAATTGCCGTTGTTGGCATAATTGAGCTCATACCCATGATATTTGAAGGACTTAGATTACTAAAAGCGGCAGCAAAAGAAATCAAAGAGTTTGAGCCAGATATCCTTATAACTATAGACGCTCCAACATTTTCTTTCCGCCTAGCTAAAATGGTACACGAACTAAAAGCGCTATATGGTACTAAATTCGTCCATTACGTCTCTCCAACCATATGGGCTTATAAAGCCAGCAGATTGCAGTATATGGAAAAATACTATGACTTGGTGCTAGCAATTTTTCCATTCGAACCACTATATTACAAACAAAGCAGCTTGGAATGCGAATATATAGGCCACCCGATTGTAGAATATGGATTTGAAAATGGCGATGGAGCGGCCTTTCGCAAACAACATGGCATACTAAAATCTGCTGACGTACTTGGCATATTCGCAGGCAGCAGGATTGGCGAAATAAAAAAGATGCTACCAATCTTCATAGAAGCTATAAACCAGTTCGTAGCAAAGAATGGATCCAGGCCCACTGTAGTTTTTCCAGTTATTTCAGAAAAAATTAAAAACATAATTGAATCCTTTAAAGATAAAATGGACTTTGAGTATGTGATAGCACAACCAAAGAATATTAGAGAAAAAATTGATATGTTTTGCGCCTTTAACCATGCTCTGGTGAAGTCTGGCACTTCAAGTCATGAGCTGGTGTTTGCTAATGTACCCATGATTGTTGCTTATAAAATCAGTGCGCTTTCACATTTTATTGCCAAGCACTTTTATAAAATTCAAAAAAAAATTAAATTCATAACCATAGCAAATATATTGAGGAATAAAGAAATCATTCCTGAATATGTGCAGGATAAGTGCACGCCTGAATATTTGTGCGAGGGTTTGCTTAAGCTCTATGATGATATGTTCTGCAAGCAGCAACTCCAAGAATATAAACAAGTGAGAAGTGCCTTAAAAAGCAACAATGCCAAAACTCCAAGCCAAAACGCTGCTGAATTGATAATTAGCTTAGCACATTAACTATTTACTAACTTTGTTGAAGTAAAATTTTATTAGTAATTTTATGCAGCAAAGACATGCCAAAAAAAGAACATAGACTAGTCGATGAACTTGAAGAACTAAAAGCAAAAACCAAGGTCATTAAAATATCAAATAAAATACCTCCAGAGGAAGGGCAACTTGATTACAGCATCCTTAAGGAATATGTTGAGGAACACAACAAAGAGCATGAATCATTTAAAGGGAGTCTAAATGATTATTTACAAAAGAAGTTTGAGCACGATGAACGCTATAAAGGTAAAGTTATTGTTGCTGAAATCAGCGGCGCTTTAGAGGGTGGCGAGAGCATAGGCGGCACGCCAGATTACTTGGTGGTTGACATTAATCGCGCAGATTTGACTGGATCACGCCTGGTAGATATTACTATAAAATCCTCTATGAAAGGTGGCGCTCTAAGAGATTGCTTCCTTCAAAATGTTGTCTTTGATGGCGTGAACCTTAATGGCCTTGACCTTAGAGGAACAAAACTCAAAGAATGTAAATTTATGGGCTATGCCCGCGGAACTCCAAACCTACGCAAAATGCAATTTAGCTTTTCAAGGCCAGAAACATTGCAAGAGGTTGGTTTGCTAGATATGGAAGAGCGATCTTTCCCTAGGGATCTAGCATTAGAAAGTAAGCTAAAAAAACTCGGCAGTGATATTGATAGAGAAAAAGACGAAGCAATTGATAAATATCTGGCTGATAGCAGAAAACAAGGTTGGTTAAGTTGGGGAGCCACCTTTACAAAGTATACTAAAGAACAATCAGATGCTATTGCTAAAATTAAAACTGAACACGAAGAAAAATTTAATCAAGGCAAAGCGCAAATAGAGAAAGAACTTAAGGAGGAATACACTATCAAAGGAGAAGATCTCGAACTAAGACTTGACCCAACATATAGGCCAGGTCAGAGTGCAAAACTTGCAAACCTCGAAAGAGTAGTATACAAAGCCAGCGCAAAGGATGTAGCAGAATTTTCCACACATGGAGATAAATCTATCTCATTCACCCAATACATACAAGAGAGATACCCAGAAGAAGCAAAAGTAGCAGATGGCCAGAAATTGGTCGTTGATCTAAGCGGGGAAACAATTCAAGGCTTAGATCTCTCAGGGCGAGATTTATCTGGCGTTAACATGGCATATTCCACCTTTAAAGGCTGTAACTTTAGTGGAGCAGAACTTGCCGGCTCATGCTTTGAAGGAGCGAACTTTGAACAAGTTGAATTTGATAAAGCTGACCTCTCTGACTGTAACTTCATTGGTGCAAAAAGTGATGCCGGCATGATATTTGAAGAAGCAATAATGCCGCGCGTACAGATGCAGCATTCTCATTTCCCGCAAGTAAATATGAAAGGGGCGTGTTTATATGCAGCAGATTTTACAGGCTCTAATTTAAGCGGAACTGCAGAGAAGCGTTCAAGTATTGAAGGCGCTGATTGCCGCGGTAGTGATTTCGAGCGCGCTAACATTCGCTATATAGACGCTAGATATGCTGATATGACAAAGGCAAATTTAAGAGAAATGATAGCTACAAATGCTGACTTTACTGAAGCAAAGTTGAAAGATGCTAGAGCAGAGAGAGCAAATCTCACCGCAGCAATTTTTGAAAAAATTCATGCTGAAGGAATTGATCTTACTAATGCAACTCTGGACGAATTACAAGCTCATCTTGCTCACCTTGAAGGAGCAGTGATGGATGGAGTTCATGCTCATCTCGCGAATCTTGATGGTGCTTGGCTAGATGGTGCTCAAGCGCATGCAGCAACTTTCACTGAAACATCTATGAAGGGGCTACATGGCCAAAGGCTTGATATAAGCCGAGCTATGATGAAAGAAGTGGATCTTCAAGGAGCAAAGCTAAATGAAGCTATTATGGCAGAGGCGCATCTATATAAATGTGATATCAGCAATGCAATATTGGATGATATTAATGCACAAAAAACAGAGATAATAGCTTGCATCGCAAAAAAAACCAGCCTTATGAGAGCTGATTTGCAAGGTACTAATTTATCTAAAACTGACTTTGAAGGAGCCAATCTTAGTGGTGCGAAATTTAACTCTAACACAATACTATTTGATGCCAATTTCCGTGATGCCATAGGTGCTGAAAAGTTTGAAGAATTACAAAAAGAGCAAGAAAAAATCAGAGCGGGTCTTTTAGGTGTTAGCAGATACGAGTTTTGTCCAAATAACCCCGATGGAAGCAACGATAGGTTTAAGTGCCAAAGAATAGGAGCAGCTATTCTTGCTTCAGCTACCGGCGGCGGGGCTGGCTACACCCTTATGGGGCCATTTGGTGGCATAAGCGCCGCTTTAGGTGTCGGGCTATTAGGTGATTATGCACTAAATTATTTTCGTGGGGATAGCGGCTATATCAACAACCAACTCGGAGATAGGTTGGCTGAACTGGGAGCAGTTGCCCTTGCTACCGGAGCATACGCCATAGATGGTAGTATAGACGGTGCTGCCGCTGGAATAATTTGTAGCAGTATGGGGCTAGTACAAGGCCTTGCACTAACTGCTGGGGCAGGCATACTAACGGCTGGCGGCGTAGGGGCATTAGTATCAGGGTATAAAGAAAAATCACCAATTAAGAGTTTTGGCAAAAAGGCACTTGGTGCAACTTTAACTGCAGTAGGAGCTGTTTCTGGTGCTATTGGATTAACCACATTATTTCCAGCCATAAATACAGTAATCTACGCCAGCATGTTTGGCGGAGCAGTTGGTGGATTTTATGGAGCTGAGTTTGCAGCAACTAACCTCTATAATTACAATCAAGCAAAAAAAACAGGCATGACTCCGGAAGATATTTATCGCCATAGCACAGCAAAAATTACTGATGTGTTGCGTAAAATTATGCCAACCAAAGCCAAAATTATTAGTGGGATAATATATGGCGTATCTTTAGGCGCAGTTGCTGGCCTTGTGGTATATTTTGCGCCAGTAGGCTTGGGTATTGGCTTGCTTAAAGGAGCAACTATCCTAACCGCCGCATCAGGAGCAGCCCTCAGTGGGTTTGTTGGAGGATATTTATATGATGAAAAGGTGGCTTTTTGGAGAAAGACTACTCTTAAAAAAGATCAAGAAGCAACAGATAAAACTCCTAAAATAGCTGTAGTTATTAAGCCAGCAGATAAGGTTTTGGCAGAGGAAGGAGTTGTGCCAGAAGTATTTACAGCAAAAGCACCAACTACTCAACTTTCTACTAAGACCAAAGGAAAGTTTACAAAAAACCATCCTCCTAAGAAAATAATAACGCTTAAACCTAACCCAAAAACTAAAGGAATACAAAAATCTAATCTGAAGCAGAAAAAGAAAAAAAGACCCAAGAGGCAGAAACGTAGATTTGCTGAACAAGTTCAGAGTCAATTTGCCGATAAAGAAGTTGGAAAATAAAGATGCAGACTGCTATTCTAAAAACATCATCTTCTTTTTTACTCCTTGCGGAATAAACAAAGCTAAGCATCGCTACTGGATTGTACTATTTATTGGCATCTCCACTCTAAACAGCGCGCAAAAGTTAGCGGTGGTTATTTCCGCAATCTCTTTGCTGGTGCGGCTAAATAAATGCGCTAAGCAATCCACTACATATTTGGTATAAGCAGGCTCATTTGTTTTGCCTCGCATAGGCTCTGGTGCGAGATAGGGAGAATCTGTTTCTACTAAAAGCCTATCCAGCGGCAGAGTTTTAACTACATCCCTTAACGCTTCAGATTTTTTAAATGTGATGATCCCAGAAATTGAGATATACATACCAAGCTCCAGGACAGCTTTAGCTAATTTTTCAGTTGCTGTAAAGCAATGAATCAACCCCTTGAACTCTCCTTTCTTCATCTCACTCTGCAAGATATTCACCATATCATCATCGGAATCTCTATTATGGATGATTATCGGCAAGCCACTTTCTCTTGAAGCAGCGATGTGATTCAATAGCGATTCTTGCTGTAGCTTTTTATCGGAGTGGTTATAAAAATAATCCAGTCCAGTTTCGCCCAACCCAATTACTTTTGGAGTTGATGCAAGATCTAAAAGACGCTCAACCTGCGGCACACCGTCCTTCTCAACCTCATGAGGATGAACACCAAGAGAGCAATAGACGTTCTCATATTTTTCAGCAATTGCTAACACGGAAGGAAATTCAGATAGCTTCGTGCAAATAGTTTGCAGTATTTTTACATCTGAAGCCACAGCTCTAGCTATAACGTCATCTAAACATTCGTTTAAGCCCTTCATGTTTAGGTGACAATGCGAATCAACTATGATCATCTTCTATCCTTGGAAATACTGCTACCGGGGCTTGAATTGCTTGGCTCTTAAGAGCAAATTTCATGTTCAAGCACTCAAAAGTACGCTGATCCATGGGCACTTTAATTTGCTCCAAAATATTATTAGCTGAATCAGGAATGAAAGGAAGGAGCAAAATAGCTGCGTACCTAACCGCCTCGAGAACAACATACAATACTTTTTCCATCATTTCTTGATTAGACTTCCTCAATTCCCATGGAGCATTAGTATCTATGTAGGCATTGATATCATCAACAAAATGAAAAATAAATTCGAGAGCTTTATGGAACTCATAAAGATCAAACTCTGCTTTAATCTTCTCAAATAATTCAGCAGCAGCGATAAGCAATGGCGTAGATTTATATAGCTCTGAGAGCTGGTCTCCTCTGATTTGTGGAATAGCTTGATTACAGTTTTTATATATCATAGACAATGTTCTCTGAACGAGATTGCCCAGTTTATTTGCCAGATCGCTATTAGTCCTGCTGATGAAAGATTCGTAAGTAAAGTTGCCATCATTACCAAATGACATTTCACGCATAAAATAGTATCGGAATTGATCCAAGCCATACCTTTCGATTAGCTCTAAAGGATCTATGACATTGCCGAGAGATTTTGAAATTTTTTCACCACCATTCAACCACCATCCATGGCTAACTATTTGCTTAGGCACTGGTAAATCTGCAGCCATTAAAAATGCTGGCCAATATATCGCATGAAACTTGGTAATATCCTTCCCAACCATGTGCACATCCACAGGCCAGAATTTTTTGAAATCTTCTGCGTTCACGTTAGGATAACCAAGAGCAGAGATGTAATTAGTTAGCGCATCTAACCATACGTACATAACATGATCATCATCTCCTGGAATCGGAATCCCCCATTTGAAGGTAGTTCTAGAAACTGATAGATCATGAAGGCCGGATTCAACAAACTTGATGACCTCATTAAAGCGCCACTTTGGCATCACAAAACTAGGATTATTTTTATAAAACTCAAGAAGTTTATCCTGCCATTTTGAGAGATCAAAAAAATAACTGCTCTCTGAAATCCATTGTACATCTGCTCCAGTCGGGGCCTTGCCATTTACTAGTTCAGTTTCAGAATAGAAAGATTCATCACGCACAGAATACCAACCAGCATATTCTCCTAAATATATGTGACCATTTTCTTTCAATTTATTCCAAAAAGCTTTTGCACTAGCATAATGCCGTGGCTCTGTTGTTCTAATGAAGTCATTATTAGTTGCGTTGATTTTGCGTGCTAGGAATCTAAATTTTTCTGACATTTTATCAACAAATTCATGTGGGGTTAAATCGGCATCATTAGCTGCCTTCTCAACCTTCTGGCCATGCTCATCGGTACCAGTCAAAAATTTCACCTCATATCCTTCAAGAGATTTAAATCTAGCAATTACATCGCAGACTAAAGTTGTGTATGCCGTGCCGATGTGAGGCGCTGCGTTCACATAATATATGGGGGTTGTGATATAGAAGGTTCTATTGTTCATTACTTAATAATAATCTTATAAAAGGTTAATAACACCACATTTGCGATGCTTAAGTTAGCAGTATCAGCATCAAAAAACAACTGATTAATGTCTCTGCTCAATGTAGTATTTTTTTCAAACTCGGCAGAAGACAACATCAATCGCTTTAAATAATACCTTATTAAAACCTTAAATATTCTCCAATTATCTTCTTTAATTCCCCTAGACCCAAATGCATTATCAATAAAATCGTATAAAATTGATGCGTTTTTATCGAACATCTCAATGCATTGCACTATCTCTTCATAAAACTTGATAGCATTATTATTGATCAAATCTATTGCCACTCCTGGCAAGTTATTCGCAAGATGCAAATATTGCTTGCACTGCTCCTCAGGAATGTCTGGAAAATTATTGCGTATGATATTACTAGCTGCAGAGGAATCTGGCGGCGCGAACTTTATGTTTACACATCTTGACCTAACCGTCTTTAAGATTGCACTAATGTTGTGTGAAATAAGGATAAAATATGAATTATCCATTGGCTCTTCCAGAAGCTTTAGCAATGCATTCATTGAATTAACATTCAAATCGTCTATACAATCTATGACTATTATTTTAGGTAGGTTGTTGTAGGAAGTCTTTGTGATAAAATCATATATACCGCGCATATCTTCAATACCAACTTTCTCTTGGATGGTATTAATCCATAGTAAATTAAGGCTATAATCTTGCTCTGTGCATAGAATATTTTTAACTAGCGCTTTTGCAGTATAAGATTTACCAATGCCTCTGGGCCCCGAAAAAATAAAGGAATTTGAGTTACTCGCACGGGAAATGATTTTAGATAATTTGGCTACATTATAATTTATAGGATTTGACGTATCTAACATATTATCTTATACACTTCTTAATCAATAAATAAAATATATGGATAAAAAACTCATCAATGAACTTTTTTCTATTTTTGCAAAAAATAATTCAAATCCCACTATAGAATTAAAATATATCAATGGCTACACTTTATTAGTAGCAACTATACTTTCAGCGAGAACTACAGATATAAGCGTAAATAAAATAACTGATAAGCTATTTAAAATAGTAACTTCACCCGAAGATATGTTAAAACTGGGAGAATTAAAATTGAAAGAATATATTAAAACTATAGGATTATTCAATGCAAAGGCAAAAAACATCTTAGCAATGACTAAAATTCTTATAGATAAGTTCGAATCAAAAGTCCCGTCAACGCTTGAGGAATTGACATCTTTGCCCGGAGTTGGAAGAAAAACAGCAAAGGTAGTATTAAATACTTTATTTCATCAGCCAGTCATTGCTGTGGATACTCATGTGTTTAGAACGGCACGCAGAATTGGACTCAGCTCTGGTAGCTCAGTTGAAAAAGTAGAGAAGGATCTGGAAACGATCATCGATAAAAAATGGAAATTAAATGCACATCACTGGCTAGTTCTACATGGAAGATACACTTGCAAGGCAATAAAACCCCTCTGTGAAAGGTGTATAATCTCTAAGCTCTGTAATTATTATAAAAATATATCTCTTTAACTGTTTTTTAGATATTTTTTAGCAGTTTATTAATTATTAGCTGCTAGATTATGATTTCGAAAATTATAAAAAAGAGGTTAATGATGGCTACAATAACTAAGGCGAATTTTATTGAGAACTACGCTAAAAAATACCTGGGCTTTACTGATGACGATATAAAAAAAATTGGCTCTATTCCTCACCTATCTGCAATGGTAAAAGCTAAAGGTTGCTACCAGGATATTCCTGATATTACACTGATCACTAATAGCATTCAGGCTACAGCAGTATGCGCTGGAGTTAAAAATATGACTCAAATTGTCTTATTCACAGATAAAGCACAAATTACTGCTCTGAACGTAGGATATCCAGTCAATAGCGCACTTACATTTAATAATGAATACAACGTACTTGGATGCTTTTTGAGCAAGAATGCTCCAAACTGTAGAGATTTTAATAATGCTGTTCAGTTAAAGGCTCTAACTTTAGGGATTGCTCCAGATGTGGCTGTAAAAGTAAGCACAGACATCCATACAGCAGCTATTTTAGCTGGCGCTGCCGTTGATGATGCACTCAAATTCACTAGACAGTCTCAGGTACAAAAACTTCAAAAAGGATCTTCGGTAGAGCAAGTATTAAATTATGATAAACAAGGAACTCTTGAAGATATACTTGGCAAATTAGGAGCTTCCTTACCGCAGTCTGGATTATTCGACAAATATGTTGATCAAGCAAATTCTAATATTGATAGTCTCTCTAAAACAGTAGTAAACATCGATGTGGAAGGCAATATAATTCCAACAGATTCCGGCTTATAGTTATAAGGCTAAAAAATATTCCATCACTTTGTCAATGGCAACCTTGGATGAAGTGATGGAATTAAATTCGTGCCTAAAGCTTGCAGAGTTTGGCAGACTATTTGTATACCACCCTATGTGTTTGCGAGCCATGCGTACTCCAGTCTCTTCACCATAATGCTCAATTATATCGCTAAAATGCTCTTTTATGATAGCTATTTTCTCAGATAAGCTAACTTCCTCAGGGTCCTTGCCACTTTTCAAATAAGCTAGAATTTGGCTAATTAACCAAGGCTTCCCATAGGTACCTCTTCCTATCATTACACCATCTGCGCCTGATTCACTCAAGGCTTTCTGAACATCATCAATTGATTTTATATCTCCGTTAGCAATAATCGGAATCTTTACTGCCTCTTTCACTGTTTTGATAAACTTCCAATCAGCACTACCATTAAACATCTGGCACCTAGTTCTACCATGTATAGTGATCATTTTTATGCCTAAGTCCTCAGCAATTTTAGCAAGCTTTGGAGCGTTTTTATTATTTTCATCCCACCCCATTCTCATTTTGAGAGTAACAGGAATTTTAACAGCTTTTACTGTAGCTGCCAAAATATCTGCAGCAAGTTTTTCATCCTTCATTAGAGCAGAACCAGCATTACCGCCAACAACCTTTTTCACAGGGCAACCAAAATTTAAGTCAATGATTTTAGCACCTAAATCTTCGTTAAGTTTAGCAGCTTCTGCCATAACATCGGGTTCACACCCCGCAAGCTGCACAGAGGTTAAATCTTCAAACTCTGACACTGCACACTTTTGCATAGATTGCTTGGTTTGCAAAATCATCGCCCTGCTTGCTATCATCTCAGATACAACTAAGCCAGCACCACACTTTTTTACGATCTTTCTAAATGGCATATCTGTTACGCCTGATAGCGGCGCTAAGATTATTGGATCAATGCTAAAATTACCTATCTGTACAGTATTGTAAGTCATAAGAAACCACTATAGAATAAGTTAACTATTTTTATATAAAATATAATAAATTAATCCAATCAGCAATTTAATTTTCTATGCATCTTGAGTTTTTCAGCAATTTCTTTGTAATAATCTGAATTTGGTATATCGTTCAAGTCAAAGGCATCAAAGCCCAACTCATCTATTTTCCTTCGGATTTGCTCGCGCTCTAAAGCTATCTTAGTTATGGTTTTACGAGGAAGCCTATATCGGAAGCAAATCTCAAATTCATATTGAAGATTACAATATTTTCTCTTTAATTGGCTAACAGGGCCCTCTTCAGAAGAGCATTTCATATTTGAGCTGATGTCTATTCCTTAATGCCTATGAGAATATCTACAACTGCGCTTTGATAATCTGCCGCTCGCAAGTCATAAATCTCCAAATCTGTATTAAAATTTCTTTTCCCACCTAAATCTTTCTCGGACATTTTCCATATACTCTGCCACGCTTCAATTACAACACCAGGCATTGGACCAGAGTTAGTGGTAAATTTTACATAAAGCTGGGCAGGCACTACCAACATTGCTAGATCACTTGGCACATTATCAAAGCTTGTAACTTCTTCAGCAAAGAAATAAGTATATCTGCCATTTGCATCGCTCTCATATTCAGTGTAGGCAGAATAGGTTACGCCTCGGTTTTTGCGATTTGGGATCTTTTCAAAAAGCTGCTCGTTATAATATTTTTGAATGCATGAAGGTATCTTTGCTGTAGTTAGATTAAATTCATCTGCATTACTTGTACGAACTTTGATGCCTACTAGTTTTTTTTCTGGGAGAGAGATCAGTGCCTTTTCCATTTTCGTCCTTAAAATCAGTGGTATAATTATGTGTTGTATTGACACTAAAATTGCTAGTCATTACTCATAAGTAACAATACAGATTTTTATATCGGATTCAACTAATCATTTTTCTTATGTACAGATAAAAATACATCTTTTCATCGCGCTAATAAAGCTCTAAGCGCTATAAAATTAATCTAAAATTATATTCACTATATATAAAGTACTTGCAATTAAAGTGTAATTAAATAAAACTCTTAGTCTGGCAAAATAAAATGCTAGGTGTGGCAATGGATTTTACCGTACAATCTATTATTAGCGGACCATAATACACCTATAATTTTTATTTATAGCTAGCACCATATATTTGGCAAATAGACTTTAGCCAAGGAAAGCCGACGTAGCTCAGTTGGTAGAGCAACTGTTTCGTAAATAGTAGGTCGGGGGTTCAATTCCCTTCGTCGGCACCAGAATTTAGCTGAATTATGAGAGACATATACTATAAGAAAAATACTCGTGTTCTACATATGTTCTACACTTTACAGTAGAATGTTCAACGAACTGTATCAAATGAGCATGCTATTTCTTAAGCTTTAGTCTAGTAGACTTCCTGGTATGTGTTATTGCTTGCGTTACTAGTTATGCTATAAAAAAAATTATCAGATCTTATGACGCATCAACCTCTTAGTAGACCATCTTGATCCCAAGCTGGCGTTATAAATCTTATAAAAAAAACTTTAAAGCGCTCGTAAATCTATATCCTTTTATTCTTGTTGAATTGCCTGCTACAAATTCATGCTTCCCGTAGTTAAAATATTTTGCTTCTATATCTAAATTGATCTTTTTCGCTATCTTAATATTAGTGCCAACACCCAACTCTAATGCTAGTGCATTTGTGCGCTTTTTTAGAATTTGGCATCGGATATTATTTTGGCTAATGAAGTATTTAGCTATTTTAGCTCTGGCATATGCAACCCCTATGCCTGCCGATACATAAGGAGTGAACCGCCCAGTGTTTTTAAGAGGTTTGAAGCGTAGCAATGGGAGAAAAGTATATAGTTTGCTAGAAATTTGAGTGCCTAATACTTTTGTTATGGTTTGTGTTTCTCCGCAAATATCGCTTTTAGTTAAAAAAGTGCTAGGGATCTTTGCGCAGTAAGGTATTCCATAATCATTAAATGCAAATGCAAAGCTATTATGAGACATTGTATTTTCGCAAATATCGCTTTTAGTTAAAAAAGTACTAGGGATATTTGCACAGTAAGGTATTCCATAATCATTAAATGCAAATGCAAAACTATTATGAAATACAGAACTAGGTATAGTTTGCTCCTCATTTGTCTTGGTAACTTCTACAAAAGAATAGTTATAGCTACCGAAGTTGATTTCAGTATCAAAATAGTTTGATATTTGGTAGCCAAGAGCAAATCTATAATTAGTTTTAATTTTATGGTTAAGGCTAACTAATTCCTTATATGCTTGAGAGCCGGTTGTGTTTTTAGCTTTACTGAGTCCTGTATATAGAGGGGCATCAATTTTAAAATACCAATCTTCTGCATTTACTAAATTTGGTAGCCACAATAGTAAAATACATGGAAAGTATTTAAAAATAATGTTCATAAGGTTTTAATTCGCGAGGACTCATATTTATGGGCGAGAATAGTTCTCACCCACAAATATATTGGTACTCAGTTTGCAGACTTTCTTCTCTTATAGATCTCAGCTTTCACTATCACCAGACAGCTGTATTTCAATAAACATTAGTTCTGCATCAGCGTTACTCTTCGCTGCTTCAGCTAAAAGATTAATTCCTAGTGCTTTATCGATCTTACCATTGCAGCCTTCATAGTGAGTTTTGCCTAGTAAATACATAGCATCTGCATTATTATCTGACCTACTAAGATAGTCGATTGCTTCTTGACAATTATTTTCTTCTAATAAGATCTTGCCCAATGAAAATGAAGCATTAAAATGTCCATTTTCAGATGCTTTAGCAAGCCATTCTTTTGCTTTCGGCAGACTTTTTGATATATCATACCTGCCTTCTAAATATATTGTGCCAAGTAAATATTGAGCGTCGGAATTACCGTGTGTAGCCGCTCTTAAAAGCCAGTCTTGTGCTTTTGATAGGTTTTGTATTACAGCTTTGCCCTCTAAATGTACTTGACTTAGTAAATATTCAGCACCCGAATGATTGTTTTCAGCTGCATTAGTCAACATCTCTAGAGCTTTTATACAAGCAGCAGGACTAAAACCGCTAACCGTCACCAGGATCAAATCTTTTATACAAGCATCATATTGTAGTTTGCCGAATAAATACTGAGCGTTGGGATGATTGTTTTCAGCTGCCGCAGAAAGCCATTGTATTGCTTTATCAAGATTTTTTGGTGCATTAGCTTTGTCCTCTTCCTCGCCAGCATCTTCTTCCTCGTCACTATCTTGTGCGTCTAGAGGTACGATAACAGACTCATGATCTTCATCATTAGCTTGTTCTTCTAAATATATTGTACCAAGCAAATATTGAGCACCTGGATGATTATTTTCAGCTGCTGCAGAAAGCCATAGTATTGCTTTCTCAACATCTTTTTCTACATCTTTGCCCTCTAAATATAGCGTGCCAAGTAAATATTGAGCACCTGGATGAGTTTTGTTAGATGCTATAGTAAGCCATTCTATTGCTTCATCAACATCTTTTTCTACATCTTTGCCCTCTAAATATACTGTGCCAAGTAAATATTGAGCATCTAAATGCTTATTTTCAGCTGCTTGAGAGAGCAATTTTTTTGCGGCAGAAATATCTTTTGCTATAACACTTCCATCTAAATATGCTTTGCCGAGCATATATTGAGCATCTAAATGCTTATTTTCAGCTGCTTTAGTCAAGTATTTTTTTGCCATTATAGAACTTTTTGCATAACCAAATCTACCATCGAAATAGATTGATCCTATAGTATATTGAGATTGTGCATGTTCTTTTTGATTGAGAGCCTCAAGGCTGCTTATCGCTTTTGATTTATCCTGCGCTGTTGCATCGCTTTTTTCTAAAATCATCATAGCTAATTTATATTGAGCATCTAAATTCCCGCTTTTAGCTGCCGCAGTAAAATAATTTGTTGCCTTAGTAAGGTCTTTGTTGGCATCATTTAAATATATTGTCCCGAGCAAATACTGGGCGTTTGCATTACCACTTTCAGCTGCTTTAGAAAGCCATTTCTCTGCTGTTATATGGCTTGCTAAAATTTTCCCATCTTGAGACTCAATAGCTTGTCCTTCTAAATACATTTTTCCAAGCAAATACTGAGCTTTTGCATTACCACTTTCAGCTGCTTTAGAAAGCCATTCCTTTGCAGAATCATAGTCTTGGTTTTTTAAATGCCATTCGCCTAGTGTACATTGTGACTCCACCTTTCCTCCAGTTGCTAGCTTCTTCAGGGAGGCAAGTAGCGCTTCTTGCGATATTACTTGTCGATCATTGTTTGGTTTATCTTTCATAAATAAAATTCCATTAAGATTGAGTAAGGCATTGCTAAAAACAACAATGCCTTGAAAGAGATTAAGTTATTAAAGTTCAATTTGCTCGTATGCCGGTTGTTCACAGAAGCCTGCGACTTTTGTCAATTGAAATACTTCAAGACATGTGAACATCTTGAGAGTATAATCAGGATCTCCAAAGTCGTGAGCATTTCTACACACTTCCGTTACAATATTTGTATCTTCAGTATTCTTTAATTTCATACATTTATCAGCAAATGATTTAAATACCCTTTTTACTATTTGTGTAGCTTCTGCTTTTTCTCCTGCGAATATCTCCAGAGGTTCTGAATTAAGCTTGCCATCGATATCGTATGCTTGCTGCTCTTCCTTACCAATTTGATATCTAAAGCTATTTAATATGTCAGAAGTTTTATACATTTCTCTGCCATCTTTATGAAAAGATATAAAGAAGTTGGGATATATCTTATAACAGTCGTCTTTAGATAAAACTCTAAACATGATAAATTCATACGCAAGTGCATCATATGAAGGAGAAATCATCTCACTTGCATCTAAATCCTGTTTTCCAAAATACATAGACGGCGTCTTAAACATCAAAGATCCTCCTTTTTTACTTTTTGTAAAATAAACCGCCGCACCGCTAATGAAGTGTCCTTGTTGATGACCCAGATGTCCTTTTATTGCGCCTTCTAATCTGCCTGAGATTATGTGATAAGCACTAGCAGCTTCTCCAACAAGTTGTTTGTGTTTATTAGCTGTGGAGGCGTATGCCGTCACTTCTCTTCTATTATGCTGATCTACCTCAGATGCTTTACGAACTTGAGCCTGATCTAAAGCTACAAGGTAGGAACCAAAAGCTGTTGTATCTATTGGTTCATAAGTATTATCATTGTTAGCCATCTTTTATTACCATTTATTAAAGTTAATTGAAATTATAAATCATATTTAATAGTTATGAAGTATAGCTTTTCAATGTTGTAGTCAAGTACATTTTTTAATTCTCCAGCAAAATTTTAAAAATATATATTTATCCCAAAACAACGATTGAAAAAGGCTGGGGTCATTGGTAGTTTTATCGCTAAATTCATACTGCTCGGCGCTGCAAAAGCCGAAAACAGAATTTGCAGCACCAAGTCATAATAACATTGTGGCATAGTTATACTTGGAGTTTTAAATATGCCTTTATCGACTGCGTAAGTATGTGCAACGTTGCTACCAATTTTTACTTGTCATGTTGCTGAAAGTTTTGACCTTGATATAGAGAATAAATAACTTGATTGGTGTTAATATGGCTAACAGTGATGAGTTATAGAAGGAGAGAGTGCAAAAGTGGGAGAGTTTATAAGGAATATAGCAAAAAAGCTATGTGGATCTATCAATACTACATCTCAACACCAAGTAGCTTGAGAACCAGAATAAAGGTTCTCAAGACTTTCCTTTATTCATATTATTAAGCGTATGCTCTAATACAAAAAAATATTCTCTCTTAAAGCGTCAAAAAAATAAACCCTCACGGGATAGCGCACGTCGGAGATAAGGGGGCAAGCTTACTATCGCCCCCTTTCCTCCTAAGAACTGCACGAGCAACTTTCATCGCACACAGCTAAGCCCCTCTATAAGGCTATTAAAAACTCCAGCTGGCGTTCTAAGTTATTAAAGTTCAATTTCATCATGTGGTTCTTGACACATGCCAGCGATTGTTGTCATTTGAAATACTCCAAAACAGGTGAACACCTTTAGAGCATAATCCGGATCTGCAAAATCGTGATGATTCGTGCATACTTCTGAGGAAATGACGGTATCGCTTTCTTTTAATTTAGCGCAGTCATGAGCAAATAAACTAAATACTTTTTTTACCACCTCTGTAAGCTCGGTTCTCTCTTCTTTAAACATGCTAACAGTTGTTGGGTTAACTCTAGATCCATGGAATGGGTACTCTTCCATAAGATTAATTTTATATTTAAATCTTTGTAAGGTGTCGGCGTTACTACACATTGCGCCATCATCTCCTTTACATGATACAAAGAAATTTGGAGACATCTCATAAGCATCACTTCCAGACACAGCTCTAAATAAAAGAAACTCATATGCAAGCAAATCATCTGAAGGCGAAACCATTTGGCTCCCTGGATTGTCTGCATTCGTGCTTATCAAATACATAGGTAGATTCTGAAACATCAAAGATCCTTAAGGATCTGCAAACACATCAGCATCCTCAATATATAAAAGACTATCTTGAAGATTTTCTCCAAAAAACAGAAAAAGAGCAAGAAGAATTGCTAGGTAAATTTAATCAGGCTTATTGTGATGATTTTTAATATAAAAAAAATATGTTGTTTCATATTATACGTTTTTTTATTTACTCACTTTGCGTATGGCGATGATTTTAAAAGAAGTATATACATAAAACCTGAGTATGGCTATGCGTGGGGGCTTAATACCATTGGAAAAGGAGCCGCGCAAGAAAGTACTTATAGACTCACTTCTCAAAAGGCAGACGGAGCGGCATTATATGGATTATCACTGGGTTATGTGCTAAATCCAAACATAAGTGGAGATATATTTGTAGGATATCTAGGCGATTTCAAGTTAGCCTCTAAAGGAGCACCGACAAGTTTTATAATAAAACGAGGTGGTACCCTACAGGTAGTACAACGTGATGCAAATTTAGATTTAAAAATCAAAAGCTCTTTTTTGATGTTAAATACATATTACTCATTTAACTTGATGCAAAAGCTATCTCCTTACGTTGGAGTAGGGTTGGGAGTTGCTAGAAATAAAACATCCGATTATATAGTAGCAGCTGCGCATAGGCCAGATACATTTTATTCTTCTAAAGGCTTCACTTCTTATAATTTTGCATATTCTGCAAGTATAGGGCTCAAGTATACTTTAACTCAAAATTGGTCAGCAGACATCCAATATAAAGTGATGCATCTAGGCGCAATCAAAAATAAGGGATATTCTTATTACCTAGCCGGAAATAAAATTACAGATTTCGGTAAAAATTTTAAGTCAAACCTAAATGTTCAAATTGCTTCTATATCGGTATCTTATTCGCTATAATTTTTTGCATTACTAAAAACGCGAGTTTAGAGAATAAGAAAATTATAAAAGTCAGAGAAAATAAGGATTGCAAGCCATGAGGTGTTATCGATGAAATAGACGCCAGTTTGCTCCCTTCTTTAAGCAGCGCAACAGAAGAGTCATAGGAAGCATTAGAGTAGTACGCGTTCGGTCAAGGCGGATCTTGACAACATTCCCTCCAATTGCACTACGGAACCTTCTAATAGTTGCTTCCGATACTCCCGGATCTTTTTCAAAATATTCAAAACCACAAAAATATTGCCAATACATATTTTCCAGCAATTCAGATTCAGTAAAACTATCAGAACCATTATACATGG
>Ga0075163_10000257_pt1 | contig 65867 bp, 55 predicted proteins | sample JI1023141ADNA_FD_71478 | JGI IMG/M metagenome (GOLD analysis project Ga0075163, IMG submission 71478) | Wastewater effluent complex algal communities from Wisconsin, to seasonally profile nutrient transformation and Carbon sequestration -... | ecosystem: Engineered > WWTP > Effluent > Algae... | reverse complement strand
CTGTTCGCGTTCAACCTGAGCCCGCGCGCGCAGGAGCTGGCGAGCGTCGGCGAGTCGCGGCAGATGGTCGGCGAGGTGTGGGGGGCGCTCAGCGGGCGCGACGCGACGCTGGTGACGGCGGCGATCGCCGCGTATCAGAAGGAGAACGCCGAGCTGTACGAGGGCCACACGCTGGTCGCGCTGGGCCGCGAGCCGAACGCGCTGTTCGGGCTCGAGCTGGCGCAGCGGCTGCAGGCCGGGAAGTCCGCGCGCGACGCGTGGAAGGCGTGGTCGGCGGTGTTCACCCCGGAGGTCGTGCTCGGGTCGGAGTTCTCGAAGTTCGTGACGTGGAGCTTCAAGCCCGACGCGGCGACGGTCGACGGCGTGGCGGTCGACCGCTGGACGATCGAGCCGGGCCCCGCGATCAAGGCCGAGATGCAGAAGGACATCGACAGCAAGCCCGAGGCCAAGGCGTTCATCACCAAGGCGCTCGGCGGGGTCTACCTGAACATCGACCGCGCCGAGACCGGCGGCAACGTGATCTTCACGATCGCGCCGAAGGCCGAGGCCAGCTACATGAAGCGGGCGATCGCCGCGGCGGCCGGCAAGGACAACGTCGCCGGCGAGCCCGGTTTGACGAAGCTGCTCGCGCGCGACCCGGAGGCCGGCGGCGTGCTGGCGATCGACCTCAAGGCCGGCATCGAGTGGCTGCGCGACCTCAAGGAGTTCGGCGCCAGGACCGACGAGCTGCCGAACAACCTCGGCACCGACCTCGGCGACTTCTACTTCACCGTCCGCTACACCTCCGAGGGCGCGACCGCGATGGAGTACGTGTTCTCGCAGCAGCTCATCGAGCAGATCAAGGCGCTGATCCCGACCTGAGCGAGCGCGGGCCGACCGCGGGCGGCACGTAGTTGCCGCCCGACAGCGTGAACTTGAACACCTCCTCGGCCGTGATGCCGAGGACCACGCAGCGCTCGCGCGCGACGAACATCAGCCGCCCCGCGGTCGGGTTCGGCGTGCCCGGCACGAACACGCAGCACAGCTCCGGGTTGCCCTCGACCGGCTCGCCGCTGGTGAAGCCCATCAGCTGGGTGCCGGGCCCGTCGCCGGGGACCAGCACGACCTGGGCGTAGATGCCCTCCTTGCCGCCGGGCGTCAGCGTGATGTGCTTCCAGGCCTCGTAGACGTCCCTGAGCACGGGCACGCGGCGCAGCAGGGCGTCGAGCCAGCGCAGCAGGTAGCGGCCGAGGATGCTGTTGACGAGCAGGCCGAGCGCGTAGATCGCGAGGATGGCCGCGAGGACCCCGAGGAACGGGGTGTCGACGCCGAACAGCGCCTTGAGCGGCTCGCGGGTCAGCTTCTCGACGTACCAGACGACGACCGCCGTGAGCACGAGCGGGATCGCGGAGAAGATGCCGGTCAGGAAGGTGTTTCGCAGGTGGCGCTGGAGGCCGCTCATGACCGCGGCATCATAACCGCTTCACGCCCGCGTCAGCCCGCGTACGAGTCGTCCTGCTCGATCTTGCTGAGCACCCAGTCGAACTCGCCGCGCGTCAGGTGGGCGCCGCAGTACTCGCAATTGCCGGCCATGCTGACCCGGTCGAGCGGGGCGCCGCAGCCCGGGCAGTCGCCGGGGGCGCGCGGGGCCCCGCGGACGGTCGCGCCGCGGATCAGCGTCCAGTACTCGCTGTACGCGCGCGGCCGCGACTTGCTGCCCGACACGCGCTCGCCGTCGCCGACGCGCACGGTGTAGTCGCGGCCGGTGGCCCAGAAGCGCAGCGTGATCGCGTCGTAGTGGCGATCGCGCGTCACCTTCACGAACTGCAGCCGCGAGATCTCCATGTCCTCGAGCACGTTGCGCAGGCCCTGCTGCTGGTACGCGGTGATCCAGTAGGCGAGATAATTGAACAGCGCGTCGGAGACGTAGGGGCGGGCGCGCTTGAGGTCGCGGGCGGTCCAGGCGGCGTTGAGCTCGCGGTAGATCGCGCGCAATCGCTGCTCGATGCGCTCCGGCGCGGCGCCCGGGTCCTCGGCGATCAGCGCGGCGTGGTGGCGCTGCACGTTGGGGTCGAAGACCGTCGGAGAGTCGGTGCCCTGCTCGGCGACGTCGGCGGTCAGCGCCGGCGGGACCGTCTCCTGGCGCACGAGGTTGACCCGCGTCAGCGTCCAGTCGAAGCGGCCCCCGTCGACCTCGTTGTTGCAGAACCGACAGCGGCCGTCGGCGGTGCCCTCGAACGGCGCGCCGCAGCTCGGGCAGCGAAAGTCGTACACGCCGGTGGGCGGCTTGCTGCGCACGTTCGCCGCGCGCTCGACGACCCAGCGCTCGACGATGTAGTGGCCGCGGGCCTCGCCGGCGATGCGGGCGCTGTAGTTGGCCTCGAACTCGAGCTCGACGCGGACGTTGCGGGCGTCGTTGTCCGGGTTGTGCACGCTGCACACCCGCATCGCGCCGACGATCACGCCCTCGATCGGGACGCCGCTGGGCTCGCGCGCGAGCAGGGCGGCGCGCGTGGCCTCGGCGACGTAGGGCGCGAGCGCTGCCATCGCGGCCCGGTCGCCGCGCGCGGTCTGGACCCGGGCGTAGAGCGCGTACATGAAGTCCTCGAACAGCACGACCGAGAACTCGGGGTCGCGCGCGCGCAGGACGGCGAGGTCGGTGTAGCGGCGCGGGGTGAAGGGCGCGTCGTGCGGGCCGGCGCTCGACCACGCGTCCTGCCGGACGCTGTTGGCGTGGTTCATGCGCAGGTAGAGGAACACCAGGCCGATCAGCAGCGCGGGCACGCCGAAGGCCGGGTAGGCGATCACGAGGCGGAGCAGGAGGTAGAGGATCAGGCCGGCGCCGTCGCCCCCGCCGCTGCTGCTGCCGCCGCCGCTGTAACCACCGCCGCCGCCGCCGCTGTAACCGCCACCGCCGCCGCCGCTGTAGCCCTGGCCGCCGCCGGGGCGGGCCTCGGCGTCGAGCGCGACGAGCACGATGAAGATGACGCTGCCGAGCGCGACGACGCCGGGCACGACGACGCGCAGGTCGCGGCGGGTCATCCGTGCACCTCGTCGCCCAGCTCGTTGACGTCGTCGGCCTGGCGCGGGAGATGTTCGCCGCACACCTCGGCGAGCGCGGCGAGCCGCGGCGCGACGGCGACGGCCCGCTCGCCGCGCGCGACCGCGGCCTGCAGCGGCGCGACGGCCCGGTCCCACGCGGCCGTGGGCACGGCCAGGCGCACGCCGAGGTCGGCGAGGACGACGACCTGGCGCTCGCCGACCGCGACGTACACGAGCACGCCGGTGCGGCCGCGGGTGTCGGCGACGCCGCGGGCGACGAACGCGGCGCGGGCGGCCCGGAGCACCCACGCGGCGCGCCGCTTCGCCGGCGTCAGGGCGCGCTCGATCGGTGACCAGCCGCTGCCGAGCCACCCGGCGAGCAGCCCGACCAGCACGGGGTCGACGATGAACCAGTGCAGCGCGAAGCTCGGCTCGCCGTATAGCAGGAAGGCGAGGCCGAGCACCGCCGCGAGCGCGCCGAAGACGACGCCGACGTGCAAGTAATGACCGGCCCGCGGCTCGACGACGACGACCAGCTCCGCGGCGGTCCGCGCCTCGAAGTCGACGACCGCACGCGCGAGCGCGGACTTGCCGTCGCCTTCGAGGAAGGACATCGCCGCGATTGTCGGCCACCCCGGCGCGCTTGACCAGCCGGCCCGGACCGGAGCGCGGTATTCGTGGCGGGCCCGAAAAATCGCTCTGGCGGCCTCCTGGGCGCCTTGACGGGCCGACTACATGTGTAGTATTACAGCTGTAGTTCATGTCCGAAAGTCACCAACTCAGCGACTTGCAGCTCGGCCTGCTCCGGATCCTCTGGGACCGCAGCGAGGCCACCGCCCTCGATGTACACGCGGCGCTCGTCGAGCAAAACCGCGAGCTCGCGCCGACGACGGTCTCGACGATGCTCTCGCGGCTCGAGAAGAAGGGCCTCATCACGCACCGCACCGAGGGCCGGCAATACATCTACCGCTCGCTGGTCAGCGAGCCCGAGGTGCGCCGCTCGATGCTGGTGCGCCTGACGGACTATTTTTTCAACGGTGACGTGACCGCGCTGGTCAGCCACCTCGTCGACCGGCAGGGCTCGATGTCCACCGACACGGCCGAGATCAAGCGCCTCCTGGCCGCCCAGCCCGGAGCCGCAGAGGACCCCGACGATGATTGAAACCTTCGCCCTGACCGCGCTGTCCTGGCTCGCGACCTATCTCGTCCACTCCACGCTGCTGATCGGCTGCGTGTGGGCCTTCACCCGCTGGTGCAGCCTCGACAGCCTGACCCGCAGCTTGCTGTGGAAGCTCGCGCTCGTCGGCGGCCTGTTCACGGCCACGTTTCAAAATGGGCTCGGCGTGCAGCCTGCCCTCGGCGTGCTGGCCCTGGCGCCGCCCGCCGAGCAGCCCGCCCCGCCGCTGCCCCCGTCGCCGCCTCCACCCTCGCCCGGCGACGCGTTCCCGTTCGCCGACGCGCAGCTCCGACTCGAGATCCACGAGCCCTGCGCCGACGGCCGCTGCGGCTCGCTGATCGTTGTCCAGGACGACAGCGTGTGCATCAGCACGCACTGCCAGCTCGCGCGGCTCGACGCGGCCCGCACGGTGGTGATCGCCGACGGCTGGGCTCCGCCCGCGGATGTTCTTGTTGTTGATGAGGAGCTCGAGCAGGCTGATGACGACGAGGCGCTGGTGCTTGCGGCGAGCCCGGTGGCGCCAATCGCCGCCCCGGCGGACGGCCGCGAGAGCGCGGCGCTCGTGCTCGTCGGGCTGTTCGTGCTCGGCGCTGCGGTGTCGCTGCTGCGCCTCGGGCTCACGGCGCGCGCGCTGCGACGGACGCTGCGCGACCGTCGACCGCTGCGCGACGGACCGCTGCGCGAGCGCCTCGCCCTGCTCCTGATCCGCGCCCGCATCCGCCGCGAACCCGTGCGCCTGACGCTGTCGACCGCGCTGCGCTCGCCCATCGCGCTCGCCAGCCGCGAGATCGTGGTGCCCCCGGAGGCGCTCGAGCTCGAGGCCAGACAACAGGAGGCGATGCTCGCCCACGAGCTCGCCCACGTGGTCCGCCGCGACCCCGCGTGGCTCGTGCTCGCCGCGGTCATCGAGGCCCTGATGTTCATCCAGCCGCTCAACCGCCTGGCCCGCCGCGGCATGCAGGAGGCCGCGGAGGAGCTCAGCGACGACTGGGCCGTGCGCCACATCGGCAGCGGCCTCCACCTCGCCCGCTGCCTCGCCGAGGTCGCCGGCTGGCTCGAGCGCGGACACACCCCGCACCGCCTCACCAGCCCCATGGCCAGCGCCGGCGGCTCGATGCTGGTCCGCCGCGTGCGTCGACTGCTCGACGGCCGCGAGCGCCGACGCATGGCCACGACCTGGCGCGTGCTGCTCGGCGTCGGCATGCTGCTCGCGGTCGGCTGGGGCGCGCCGGGCTTCGCCCCCGCGCTCGCCCAGGCCGGCGAGGTCGCGCCCCCGACCCCGCCCGACCCGCCCGCGCCGCCGGCCCCGCCCGCGCCGCCGGCCCCGCCCGCGCCGCCGGCCCCGCCCGCGCCGCACGTGGTCGTGCACGCGCCGTCGCTGCCCCCGGACGCGCTGACGCCGGTGCTGGCGACCCACCAGACCGCGCCGGTGGTGCTCGTGGGCGACGCGGCGACGAAGCGGTCGCTGACCGGACGCGAGCGTCGGCAGGCGCGTCGGGCCACGCGGCTCGAGCGACGCGCCGACCGGCTGCGCGAGCGCAGCGGGACCGTCGGCGAGCGGCCGACGATCATCGTCGAGGGCGGCAGCTACAAGATCGTCGGCGCCCCGGCGCTGCGCCTCGAGCTCGCCGAGCGCCCCGCGCTCGCCGAGCCGCCCGAGCCGCCCGAGCCCCCCGAGGACCCCGAGGATCCCGACTGTGACGAGGACGAGGACGAGGACGCGCGCGAGGTCGTCGTGATCGAGCCCGACGACGAGGACGCGCGAGAGATCGTCGCGCTCGCCGACGCGGCCCGCAGCGGCCACTCCTTCGAGATCGACCCGGAGCAGATCCGTCGCATCGAGCGCGACGCCCGGCGCCTCGCCGAGCGCGCCGTCAAGCTCAGCGCCGGAGACATCCGCCGCATGCAGCGGGACGCCGAGCGCATGGCCCGTGAGGCCGGCAAGCTCAGCGCCGAGGACATCCGTCGCATCACGCAGGAGGCCGAGCGGATCGGCCGCGAGGGCGAGCGGCTCGGCCGCGAGGGCGCGCGGATCGGCCGCGAGGCGGAGCGCGCCAGTCGCGAGGCGGAGCGCGCGGGTCGCGAGGCGGAGCGCGCCGGTCGCGATGCGGCGCGCGCGGGTCGCGATGCGGCGCGCGCGGCCGGTCGCATCGAGCGAGACGCCGAGCAGGAGGCGCGTCGCATCGAGCGAGAGCTGGAGCAGCTCGGCGAGGTCGAGGGCCGCCGCATGGAGCGGGACCTGGAGCGCCTCGGCCGCGAGATGGAGCGCGAGGCGGCGCAGATCGAGAAGGAGATCGAGCGCCGCAGCGAGGCCGACGGGCGCCCGCACGGCCCGTCGGCGGCGGACATCCGCCGCCTCCAGCAGCTGGCCCGCGAGCACGCCCAGATCGCCCGCGAGCACGCCGCCCGCGTCTCGCGGATCCCCGGGCCCCCGGATCCGCCGCACCCGCACCACGTCGGTCCGGGCGCGCCCGGGTTCCCCGAGCTGCCCCCCGTCGCCCCGCTGCCGCCGACGGCCCCGCGCGCCCCCGGTCGCGCCGCGGCCCCGATGCCGCCGCTGCCCCCGGGCGCGCCCGGCCCCGCCGTGGCCCCGCCGCCGCCGACGCGACCGGTGGCCCCGCTGCCGCCGAAGGCCCCGCGCGGGCCCGGTCGCGCCGCGGCCCCGACGACCCCGGAGCCGCCGCCCGGCCTCGCGGCGCCGCAGCCCCCGCGGGGCCCCCGGGCCCCGCGCGTGCCTCGCGGTCGCCAGGCGGTCTGACCCTCCCCCCGAGCTCCGGGACAGGCTCGCGGCCCCGGCCGTGACCTGTCCCGAAGCGCATGTTCTCAGGGACATGCCCCTGCGGACATGCCCCATCGGACATGTCCGCGAGGGCATGTCCCTTTCTTTAGAACACGTCAGCGCAGGTCGAACTGGTAGTTCATGTCGTAGGTGCGGACGAACAGCCGGCGGTCGCGCAGGAACAGGTACTGCGGCGCGCTGGCGACGCGGGCCTTGCTGGTGACCTTGCCGTCGCGGCGGTCGAGCACGATCACGTGGTCGGGCTCGGCGGTGAAGCCGTAGCCGGTGAGGATGTGCCCGCCGTGGACGATGAAGTTGCCGGCGCCGGCGACCAGCGGCGGGCTGCGCCAGCGCAGCTCGCCGGTCGCGACGTCGAGCGCCGTGACGTACGCGGTCATGCCCTTCGAGCTGCGCGCGTAGGTGCCGTGGCCGTGCGAGATGTACAGCACCCCGTCCTTGACCTCGGCCCACTGCGCGCCCTGGTCGACGAACTGGAGGTCCTCGCGCAGGTTGTCGGGGGCCATGCGGTAGGCGTCGAAGTCGAGGAACGCGAGCAGCCGGCCGGACGCGTCGACGACGGCGACGAAGCGGCCGCTGTGGTAGTTCTCGCCGTAGAACAGGATCGTGTGGTCGGGGTGCGCGATCGCCTGGACCAGCAGGTAGCGGCCGAAGGTCGGGGGGATGTTCGGCGGCAGCTCCCCCGGCAGCCCGCGCATCGGGTTCGGGACCTCGAGCTCGGGCAGACGAAAGTTGTTCTCGCGCAGCCACTCGGCGTCATCGGTGATGCTGTTGCGCTGCGCCGCGACCTGCACGAGCTTCGGCGCCGGCGCGGCGCCCTCGATCGCGACCGCGCGGGCCACGGTGTGCCGCCACGGCGGCGCCGCCACCGGGGTCGGGACGACGTTGGCGAAGCTGAGCGCGGCGCTCTCCTGGACCGCGAGCAGGGCCCGCGTCGCGGCGTCGAACAGCGCCTGCACGGCCAGGTTGCCGGGCGCGCGCGCGAGGATCGCCGCGAACTCCTGGCGCGCGACGTCGAAGCGGCCGGCGTCCATCGCCTCGAGCCCGCGGACGCGCCGCTGCTGGTCGGCCGCGCCGAGCAGCGCCGCGTCCCCGCGCGCGCCGGGCCGCTCGGGCTCCGCGGCGATCGCCGCCAGCGGACCCGGCCGCGCCGGGCCGGCCGGGGGGCACTGCGCCGCGGTCGTGGGCGCGAGCGGGGCGGTGGACGGGGCGGTGGACGGGGCGGTGCTCGCCTCGCCGCGCCGACAGGCACCTGTCCCGAAGGCCAGGTGGACGAGGGCCGCGAGCGCCAGGGCCTGGCGGACGCGCGGCTGGCGGGGCGGGCGAGCGGGCGGGGACACGGACCGACGATATCGAGTATCTTCGGCCCGTGCGAGCGCGCGGATCCATCGGGGGGGTGTTGGTGTGGGCTCTCGGGTGCGGAGGCGGCGGAGGCGGCGACACCGGGAGCAGCGGCTCGTCGAGCGACGGATCCGCGGCCCCGGCCAGCTCGACCGCGGGCGATCCCACCGCGGTCGACCCGACCGGAGGGCCGCTGGTGCCGCTCGCCGACCCGACGCTGTGGACGCTCGTGGAGGCCGCCGACGACCCGCTGGCGGCGCACCGCCCGGCCACCGTCGTCTGCCCGCCCGGCCTCGGCTGGCTGGTCGAGGCCCAGGGCATCGAGGTCAACACCCAGAGCTGCACCTACGCGATGTTCAGCCAGCCGGCGCTCGCGGCGGTGGTGCCCGGCGCGCGCATCGTCGGCTCGCTGTATTACTTCGACCTCACCGCCGACGCGCCCGCGACGGCGCACGTGGCCCTGCAGGTCGGCGACACGGTGATCTGGGAGCGGGAGATCGCCATCCCGGGCCCGGCCGACGCGTTCGCCATCGATGTGCCCGCCGGGTTCTCGGCCGCCGAGGGCACGCCGGTGTACTTCCACCTGCATAACCACGGCCAGAACACCTGGACGCTCGGCAAGCTCGAGGTCGAGGACCTGGGCGGCGCCTGAAACTCCGGGGGCGCCTGACCCAAGGGGCAGGTCGTGCGATCCCTCGTGCCGCGGGGCGGGCGCGTCCGCGCGCATGGGCTTGCGCCGACGGTGGCCGGCGCGCTACGCCCGTAGCACGATGCGAAGCTTCGGTGGTTCGGTTGGCGGTGCGATCGGTGTGACATTGGTGGGCCTGGCGCTGGGCGGCTGCGGCGACGCGGGCGGCGGCGGCGAGGCGGAGAGCGCCGGCGAGGCCTCGACCGGCGCGGCGACGGCTGCGACCTCGGCCAGCACCGGCGCCGTCGCCCCGACGACCGGCGACACCGAGGGCCAGGCCGCGGCGGTCACGTGGCATCAGGACATCGCGCCGGTGGTCGTCGGCAAGTGCGGCGGCTGCCACGTCGCCGGCGGCATCGCGCCGTTCTCGCTGCAGAGCCACGCGGAGGCGGCGACGTTCGCCGCGGCGATGCTGGACGCGGTCGAGCGCAAGACCATGCCGCCGTTTTTGGCCGACAGCACCGATGAGTGCGAGCCGCGCTTCGGGTTCGCGGACGACCCGCGGCTGACCGACGACGAGCTGGAGGACCTGCGCGCGTGGGTGGCCGCGGGCGCGCCGGAGGGCGACGCGAAGACGGCGGCGCCCGTGCCCGCGCCGCCGGACCTGACGCTGAAGGACGCCGACATCCACCTCAAAATTCCCGGCGAGGTGGTCGTGTCCGGCGCGCAGGACCAGTACGTGTGCTTCAGCATCGACCCCGGCTTCACCACGGACACGTGGCTCGACGGCCTGCAGATCACCGCGGGCAACCCGAAGATCGTCCATCACGTGCTCGCGTACGTCGACGCCGACGGCGCCTCCGCCGAGCTCGCCGGCCCCGACGGCAGCTACCCGTGCTTCGGCGGCCCCGGCCTCAACAACACCAGCCTGATCGGCGCGTGGGCCCCGGGCTCGCTGCCGTTCGTGCCGCCCCCGGACGTCGCCATGCGCGTCACCGCGGGCTCGCGCATCGTGCTCAACGTCCACTATCACCCGACCGGCGTCGAGGAGCGCGACAGCGGCACCTCGCTCGACCTGCGCCGCTTCCCGGGCGTGCTCCCGAAGTACGTCGGCATCCTCGCGCTGATCGGCAACTCGAACGGCAGCGGCGAGGGCCTGTTGCCCGGCCCGAACGACCCGAACGGCTCGCCCGTGTTCCGCATCCCCGCCGGCGCCACCGACCACACCGAGGAGATGCTGATCAGCCCCGGCAACGACATCCCGGAGCTGCGCGTCTTCGGCGCCACCTCGCACATGCATTATGTCGGCACCGACATGCTGATCGGCATCCAGCGCAACACCCCGGTCCCCGGCTCGCCCGACCAGGAGTGCCTGCTGCAGACCCCGCGCTGGGACTTCCAGTGGCAGCGCCTCTACAACTACGAGGCCAGCCTCGACGAGGTGCCCCGCGTCCACGGCGGCGACTCGCTGTACCTGCGCTGCCGCTACAACAACTCGATGAGCAACCCGTTCGTGGCCAAGGCGCTCGCGGAGCAGGGCCTGACCGAGCCCAAGGACGTCGTCCTCGGCGAGGCGACCCTCGACGAGATGTGCCTCGGCGTGTTCGGCGTGGCCGTCGCGCTCGAGGACCTGATCTGATCCGCGCCGCGACGCCGAGTGTCGCGCGGAGCCGCCCGGCGGTGTCGGGTCAATCCTCGCTGTAGTGGAACACCTGCTCGAGCGGCAGCGCGAACACGCGGGCGATGCGGAACGCGACCTCGAGCGACGGCGAGTACTTGTTGCTCTCGATCGCGTTGACCGTCTGGCGCGTGACGCCGACGCGGTCGGCGAGCTCCTGCTGCGTCATCTGGGCGTGGCGCAGGCGCAGGAGGCGGATGTCGTTGGTGATGAGGCCGCCGGCCTTGCCCACGCGCTCAGGCCCCCCGGCGGTACAGGACCAGCTGCGAGCCGATCTCCGTCAGTTGCGCGAGCACCCAGGAGCCGAGCAGCACGTGCATGAAGATGAAGTTGCCGTCGGTCATGAGCGCCGCGCACAGCGCCGTGAACACCCCGGTGGCGAGCACGTACGCGGCGTTGCGGGTGCCCTTCAGGGCGATCAGGCGGTCGCGCTCGTCCGTCGCGGTGCGGCGGTCGAGGATCGCGATGACGACGTGCCCCGCGATCTGCGTGATCACCAGCATCACCACCGCGAGCACGAACAGCGCGACCTGGTGCGGCATCACGTCGATCGCGTCGCCCGGCAGCGCCGTCCCGAAGTAGAAGCCGAACGCGCCGACCAGGCTGACGAACAGCAGCCACAGGCTCTTCTCCTGGAATGACAGGTCCATGGTCGTGCCGCCTTCGTCGCTCGATGTCAAAAAGACCCGACACGTCGATGTATAGAAGGTAAGCCGCGACGTGTCCAGTAATTTTGACACGCGCACAGGAGCGCGCGTCCGCGCGTCAGCTCCAGTCGACCCGCGCGAGCGGCTCGCCGGCGGCGAAGCGGCCCTGCGGCGAGCGGGTCACGCGGCTGGCGGCGACCTCGGGGTCGTGGGTGTAGAACGCCCAGCCGCGCTCGGCGACGATGCGGCCGAGCAGCGCCTCCTTCTCGTCGATGAGCAATTCCGGGTAGCGGTCGTAGCCCATCGTGATCGGGAGGTGGACCCAGGGCACGCCGGGGACCAGGTCGCCGAGGAAGGTCACCGGGCCGGCGGGGCCCTCGACGCGGGTCAGCATCAGGCCGGGGGTGTGGCCGTCGGAGTAGCTGAAGCTGTAGGCCGGGCCGAGCGTCGCGCTGCGCTCGCCCTCGACCTGCTCCAAACGACCTGTCCCGAGGAGCATGTCCTGAAGGGCAGGGATGAACGAGGCGCGGTCGCGCGGGTGGGGGTGGAGGGCGCGCTGCCAGGCCGGGGCGCTGACGACGTAGCGGGCGTTCGGGAACGCCAGGGTCGGCGGCTGCTCCGGGGCCCAGGCGGTGAGCAGGCCGCCGGCGTGGTCGAAGTGGAGGTGCGAGAGGACGATGACGTCGACGTCGGCGGGCTGGACGTCGAGCGCGGCGAGCGAGCGCAGGAGCACGTGCTCGGGCTCCTGGACGCCGAAGCGGTCGCGCATCTTGGGCTCGAAGAACGCGCCGATGCCGGCCTCGATCAATACGGTGCGGCCGCCGTCCTCGCGGACGAGCATGCTGCGGCAGGCGAGGCGGATGCGGTTGTGGTCGTCGGGCGGGGCCCAGCCGGCCCACAGCGCGCGGGGACAGTTGCCGAACATCGCGCCGCCGTCGAGGCGCTGGGTGTTCCCTTCGACCGAGTGGATGTGCATTGCGGACCTCGAGCGGGCTTCAGGTGGTCTCGGCGTCGTCGGCCTCGGGGAGGCGGCGGCCGTGGCGGTAGGACGCGTCGTCGTCGTCGTCGGCGTCGGCCTCCGGGAGGCGGCGGCCGTGGCGGTAGGGCATGTTCTCCTCGGGGTTGTCGCCGAGGACCGCCGGGCCGAGGAGCCGGGACATCAGGTTGAGCAGCTCGATGCGGTCGCCGTCGCTGCCGCGCGCGCGCACGAGGTCGTAGATGAACGCGGGGACCGTGAGCGCGAGGAAGCCGGCGACCAGGCCGAGCTTGGCCCCGGTGACGCCGGTGAGGCCGAGCCACGCGAAGCTGGCGACCCACATGATGTAGAAGCTGGCCTGCCTCGACAGCGGGCCGCGGGCGAAGCGGGCGCGCACGAGGGTGCCGCGCGGGGTCGGCGAGAGGTGGGCCTCGAGCGCGAGGCGGCGCATGACGGCGGGGCCGGTGTCGACGGTGCCGGCGGCGAAGTTCTGGCTGACGCGAAAGCCGTGCGCGCCGAGCTCGGCGAGGAACCTGCGGTCGCTGCGGCTGCGCGCGGGGAAGCCGGCGACGACCTGGACGTCGGGGTCGTCGCGCAGGCGCTCGAGCACCTCCGCGGGCGAGAGCTCGACGTGGTAGGCGAGCTGCGCGGGCAACAGGCGGAGCGCGGACTCGGCGCGGGACGGCAGGCTCATGGGCGCGGCAAGTATCCGCGAGGACGCGCGCGGCGGCCAGCGGCGGCCGGGCCCTGGCGCGGCCTCCGGCATGGGGAAGCGCACCAACCCCGGGCGACGGGGCGTCACGGCGATTCTGGCGGGTCCCGGGGGCCATAGGGCACGTCGCGGGCGCGGGTGCCGGCGAGCGGGAGGCCGAAGTGCCACCATTCGGCGGGGTAGTTGCGAAAGCCGGCGGCGCGCATGACCCGGAGCAGCAGCCGGCGGTTGCGCCGGGCCTCGCCGACGGCGCGGTCGGTGCGGCTCGCGGGGTCGAAGCTGTCCCACGCGGTGCCCATGTCGAGCGGCTCGCAGCCGCCGCGGCGCGCGAGGCCGACGTCGACGGTGTGGCCGTGGTTGTGCCCGGAGCGGCGCGCGATGTAGCCGTCGCGCAGCAGGTCGGACCGGCCGCCGCGCTCGGCCCACGCGACCATGGCCGCGCTGGCGCGCCGCGGGCGGTAGGCGTCGAAGACGCGGAGGGCGAGGCCGTCGGCCGCGAGCGCGGCGTGGGCCCGCGCGAGCGCGGCGGCGGGCCCGGCCAGCAGCCACGCACCCGCGGCGCCGTAGCCCGGCAGCGGCGCGCCGGTGAAGTTGTCGGCGGCCGCGTAGCCGGGGCCGAAGCACGCGTCCGGCATGACGAGGCGCAGGTCGACGAAGCCCGGCGGCGGGGCGACGGGCGCGGGCGAGCTGTCCGCGGGGACAGCTGAGATGGCCCCGCGGACAGGCGGCGCCTCGGGTTGCGAGCTGTCCTTCAGGTCAGGCGAGCTGTCCGTGGGGACAGGTGATCGCGTCGGCGGTGAGCTGTCCGCAGGGACAGGTGACGCCGCGCGCGAGGAGATGTCCGCCGGGACAGGCGAGTCGGGCGCCCGGCCGCAGGCGAGCAGCAGCAGCAGGCACGTCGCGGCGGGTCGCGGCATGCGCCTCGCTAATTCATGGACTTGTCGTCGACGACGCTGACCACGCGCAGGCCGGGGATGAGGCCCTCGCGGTCGTCGAGCTCGATGACGACCTCGAGGATCTTGGTGTCGATGCGCTCGACCGGGTCGTCGGTGCGGATGTTCTTGCGACCCATGCGGCGCCCGATCTCGACGACGCGGCCGTTGAAGCGCTTGTTTGAAAAAGCGTCGGCGCTGACGTAGGCGCGCAGGCCCTTTCTGATCTTTCCGATGTCGCGCTCCTCGACGTCCATGCGCACGCGCAGCACCCGGGTGTCGCCCATGACGACGGCCTCGCCGGCGCCGGGGTTGTAGTACTCGCCGGCGCGGACTTTCACCGAGAGCACCTCGCCGGCGATCGGGGCGCGGATCGACAGGCGCTCGAGGATCGCCTTGGCCTGGTCGCGGCGGGCCTGCGCGCCGTGGACGCGGGCGCGGGCGCCCTGCACGTCCTCGCGGCGCGAGCCGGCCAGCGCGGCGCTGCGGCGGGCGTCGGCTGCCTTGTAAGACATGTCCTCGGCCTCCGCGGAGCGGCGGGCGCGGTCGAGCTCGTCCGGGGTCGCGGCGCCGCCCTCGGCGAGCTTTGAGATACGCTCGAGCGCGCCCTTCGACAGCTCGGAGCGGGCCTTGGCGGCCTCGGCCTCGGCGTCGGCGGCGTCGATGTCCTGGCGGATCCTTCCGTGCAGGGTCCGCGACAGCTCGGCGTCGGCGGCGGCGAGGTCGGCCTCGGCCGCGGCCAGCGAGGCGCGCTCGGTCGCGGCCTCGAGCTCGAGCAACACCTGGCCGGCCTCGACGTGGTCGCCCTCCTTGACGTGGACGACGGCGATGCGCCCGGGGGCCTGGCCGGCGACCTTGGTCTCGCGGTCGGCGGGCTCGACGATGCCGTTGCCGGCGACGCCGGAGATCTCCGGGAGGCTGACGCGCTCGTCGCGGCCGCCGATCGCGGGGACGTCCTTCCCCGCCTTGGCGATGTCGTCCGGCCGCGGCGCGCTCGGTGGACCGCCGAGCGCGGAGCGCAGGATGAAGGCCAACAGGCCGCACGCGGCTGCGACGGCGATCAGGGCGGACCAGGTGCTGCTGCGCTTCATATCGGTGGATCCTGTCGGTGGCGGGTCACGCGGGGCGCGGGGCCTCCTCGCGCATCAGGCCGTCCTCGATGTGGAGGATGCGGTCGGCGAGGTGAAAGATGCGATTGTCGTGGGTCACGACCAGCACGGTGCGGCCCTGCTGGCGCGCGAGCTGGCGCAGGATCTCGGTGACCTTGAGGCCGTTCTCGGCGTCGAGCGCGGCGGTCGGCTCGTCGGCGAGGATCAGCGGCGGACCGCCCGCGAGCGCGCGCGCGATCGCCACGCGCTGGCGCTGACCGCCGGACAGGTCGCGCGGCTTCGACTCGGCCTTGCCCGGGAGCCCGACCTGGTCGAGCAGCAGCTCCGCCTCCTGGCTGGCGCTGCGCACCGACCAGCCGCGCAGCTGCAGCACGAGCATGATGTTCTGGCGCGCGGTCAGCGAGGCGACGAGGTTGTGGCCCTGGAACACGAAGCCGATGTACGACAGGCGCAACTGCGGGAGCTGCGATTCGGGGCGGCCGGACACGGGCTCGCCGAACAGCTTGACCTCGCCCTCGGTCGGGGCGAGCACGCAGCCGAGGATCGACAGCAGGGTGGTCTTGCCGGAGCCGGAGGGGCCCTCGAGCATGATGAACTCGCCGGGCTCGACGTTCATGCTGACGCCGCGCAGCGCCGGGAACGCGGTGGGGCCGGTGCCGTAGACCTTGGTGAGGTTCTTGACCTCGACGGCGCGGGGTCTGGCGATCATCGGAACACCATCCCCGGCTCGACCTTGCGCAGGCGCAGCAGCGCGAGGCTCGAGGCGAACACGCACATGACGATCATGACGGCGACGGTGCCGAGCAGCAGCTCCGGCGGGAGGAACATGGCGAGCTGCGGCGAGCGGATCTTGCCGGCGACGAAGGTGACGAGGGCGATGCCGAGGAGCGAGCCGACGAGCGCGTAGGCGACGGCCTGGACGACGAGCAGGCGGGCGAGGTCGCGGTTGGTCGCGCCGATCGCCTTGAGGGTGCCAAACTCGCGGACGTTGTCGAGCACGGCGGAGAACATCGACAACGCGACGATCACGAAGCCGATGATCAGGCCGAACAGCGCCGAGGTCCCGAAGGTGATGCCGATCGCCGTGCGCGTCAGGATGTACATGATGACCGACCGGCGATACTGCGCGCGGGTCATCACGTGGGTGTCGGGGAGCTGGGCCTGGAGGTCGCGGGCGACCTCCTCGGGGTCCTTGCCGGGCTCGACGCCGACGAGGCCGAAGCTGGTCTGGTCGGCCGGCATGCGCATGATCTGCTGGATCAGGTTGTACTCGCCGAACGCGTACGACGGGCCGAACGGGATCAGGCCCCACGTGAAGCCGCTGGCGACCACCCGCTTGCCGCCGATCTCGCGGACGCTGCCGAGGTTGATGCCGCCGAACTTCTCGCGGTCGGCGTGCTCGAAGAACATCATGTCCGGGACGATCAACGCGCGCGGGTCGCCGGCGACGACGTTCCACGGGCCGCCGTGGAACGCCGGGGCCCTGGTGCCGACGAGCGTCACGGCCTCGGAGCCGCCGCTCGGCAGCGCGATCGTCGAGGCGCCGTACAGCAGCGGCTCGGCCCACGCGACGCCGTCGACGACGCGGGCCTGCAAGATGTACGACTCGGGGATCGGCTTGCCCGGCTGGAACGCCTCGGTGCCCGGCGGCGTGATCCAGATGTCGGCGTCGCTGTTGACGACGAACATCACGTTTTTATAGAGCAGGCCCATGAAGGTGCCGGCCTGTTGATTGGACAGCAGCACCGCGAAGACGACGCCGGCGAGCGTGCCGATCATCTTCAGTTTGTCGTGCAGCATCATGCGCAGCGCGACCATCGCGAGGGTGCGCCAGCGCAGGCCGAAGCCGGGCCGCGTGGTGATCGGGGCGGCCGTCGGGCGGATGGTCATCGCGGGCCTCCGGGGCCGGGGGCGGGCAGCGGGGCGCGCGAGGGCGGCGGCGGGCTGCCGTCGACCGAGGGCGGGCGCGGCGAGGTCGTCTCGGACGGGGCGCGCGGGTCGGGGGCGCGGGCGTCGGGGTCGCGGGCCTCGACGCCGCGAACATCGGTGCCGCGATCGGGTTGGCGTAGCTCATCATCACCAGCGGCATGAGCTGGCGGAAGAACGCGACGCCCGCGGCGCCGAGGTCGGTGAGCTGCTCCTGCAGGTCGCCCTGGCCGACGCGGGCCTCGAGGTCGGCGAGCCACGCGAGCTCGCTGAACTGCGGCTGCATCGCGGCCTGGAACAGCTCGGACTTGCTGCGGAAGCGATTAAAGAGCGTGCCCTCAGAAACTCCGGCCCGCTCGGCGACCTCCGCGGTGGTCGCGGCGAAGCCCCGCTCGAGGAACACCGCCCGCGCGGCGTCGATGATCGTCTCATCCTTGATGGAAACCGGGCGGGCCATGGGCGCTCTGATAAATGAGCACTCACTTAATAACCTGCGCGTGAACGTCCCGGAGAGGCGTCGAAAGCGAACAAACTCACGGGCCGCGGGCCGGTCGCAGGGCGCGGGCGAGCGCGCGGGCGGCGTCGCCGAGCGCGGCGGCGGCGGCCTCGATGCCGTCGCCGAGGCCGATGAAGCCGTGCACGAGGGCGTCGTGACAGTCGAGCTCGACGGGGACGTCGGCGGCCCGCAGGCGCTCGGCGTAGGCGCGGCCCTCGTCGCGCAGCGGGTCGAAGCCGGCGACGGCGATGTAGGCGGGCGGCAGACCGGCGACGCTGTCGGCGAGCAGGGGCGAGGCCCGCGGGTCGAGGACGTCGGCGTCGTCGCGCAGGTAATGGCCGAGGAACCACGCGATCGTCGCGGCGCCGAGGACGTAGCCCTCGGCGAACTCGCGGTGCGAGGCGGCGCCGCGGCGCATGTCGGTCGCCGGGTAGATCAGGAGCTGAAACGCCGGGCGCGCCGGCCACGCCTCGCGCGCGGCGACCTGCGACACGACCGCGGCGAGGTTGCCCCCGGCGCTGTCGCCCCCGACCGCGAGCCGCGAAGGATCGAGGCCGAGCTCCGCGGCGTTGCCGGCCAGCCAGCGAAAGCCGGCGAGCGCGTCGTCGACGGCGGCCGGGAATTTGTGCTCGGGCGCGAGCCGGTACGCGAGCGAGGCGACGACACAACCTGACTCATGGGCCAGGTACGAACACGGCGCGTCGTGGGTCTCGAGGTCGCCGATCACGAAGCCGCCGCCGTGCAGGTAGAGGAGCGCGGGCGCGGGCCGGACGACGCCACGCGGGGTGTAGGTGCGCAGCTGCATCGGCCCGCCGGGGCCGGGGATCGCCCGCTCGTGGACGTCGACGCCGGGCCGCCGCCGACCGGCGAGCAGCCGCAGCGAGCGACCCGTGCGCGCGCGGGCCTGGGCGGGCGTGAGGTGCTCGAGGGCGTCGAGCTTGAGCATGGCGGTCGCCCGCAGCAAGAACGCGAGCTTGAGGTCGAGCGCCTGCCCGGGCACCTCCGGCATGCGCCCGGCGAGCCGCGCGAGCAGCGGCGCCGGCAGTTTAAAGATGGCCCGCGCGACGCTCGAGGCGATCGCGTGCCGCAGGTGATCGAGGCGCCGGGGCATGCGAGGCAGTGTACCGCGGCGACGCGAGGGACCGCGAACGTCACCTGCTGTGCGGTCGGCCGCGAGCCCGCGGAGTCGGTGTCTGCTCGGCGAGCAGATCGGTGAGCGGCCCGACGTTGAGGAGCTCTCGCCCGCGTCGGAGCACGAAGCCGGCGGCCTTCGCCGCAGATTCGCTGCTGTCCACGGCGGTCGCTCCGGGGACGTGGACCTCCAGCGTCCTCCCGTCGGGAAAGGTGAAGCGAGCCATCGCGCCGGGTGCTGTCTTGGGGACCGTCCTGGCCATGGAGACTTGTTAGCTTGTTTGAAAGTTTTTGTTAAATCTTTTATGGCTTATAATAGGACGCGAAAAATTGAATTTGAGTCCTGCCGCGGTTCTGCGGCCCGGGAGTACACTCCGCGGCCGTGAGCACGGACGCGTACCTGACCACCCCGCAGGTGGCTGAGGCCGCCGGGGTCAGCAAGGCGACCATCCTTCGCTGGGCCGAGCTGGGCGTGCTCCCGAAGCCCGTCGTCGTGCACGGCGGTCGCCGTGGCCGCCTCGCGCGCTGGCCGCTCCACACGCCGGAGCAGGCGCGGTGGGTGCTCGGTCAGCTCGAGGCGCGCCTGACGTGGGACGAGATCCGGGCGGCGCTCGAGGCGGGCCGCTTTGTGCCCGGTTCCAAGGAACTCGACTAATGTCGGAGGTGTGATGCGATGGATAAACGATACCAGAATTTTGTCAGTTCCACGTTCATAGATCTTCAAGATGAGCGATCGAAGGTAATCCAGAAGATTTTGTGAAGATGAGATTGTCAGGTGGAATTGGACCACGGCCGCGCATGGGCGGTTGAGTGACCGACCGCCGGCTCGGTGTTCGCGCGGTGGCGACGGGGCGGGGGGCTGGTGTATGTTCGCGGGCGATGCGTGCCCTCGTCCTCCTCGGCCTCTCGCTCGTCGCCTGTGATCGTTCGCCTGCGCCGGCTTCGCCGCCGCCGGGCGTCGCGCCCACGGCCGCGTCGGCGCCCGCGAGCGACATCTTCGAGACCAGCGCCGGGCCGCTGAAGGTCCACCCGGTGCACCACGGGACGCTGTGGCTGGAAGTGAACTCGAAGATCGTATGGGTGGATCCGTGGTCGGAGGGGAAGCTCGACGGGCCGAAGGCCGACGTCGTGTTGATCACCGATATCCACCAGGATCATTTCGACGAGGCCGGGCTCGCGGCGGTGCGCGGGCCGGACGCGGTGATCGTCGCGCCGCGCGTCGTCGCCGAGAAGGTCCCGGGCGCGGTCGTCCTCGCCAACGGCGAGCGCCATGACCTCGGCTTCATGCAGGTCGAGGCGGTGCCGATGTACAACCTCGAGCGCGGGCCCGAGCCCGGCGCATTTTATCATGAGAAGGGCCGCGGCAACGGCTATGTGCTGACCGTCGGCGACACGCGCGTGTACCTGTCCGGCGACACCGAGTGCACGCCGGAGATGCAGGCCCTCGCCGACATCGACGTCGCGTTCGTGTGCATGAACCTGCCGTACACGATGACCCCAGGCGAGGCGGCGGGGTGCGTCGCGAAGTTCAAGCCGAAGGTGGTGTATCCCTATCACTACCGCGATTCGAAGCTCGACGAGCTCGAGCGGGGGCTCGCGGGCAGCGGCGTCGAGGTCCGGCGGCGCGCGTGGTACTGAGGGCGATCGCGCGGTCGCGAGTCAGACGCGCTCGAGGATCGTGGCGATGCCCTGGCCGCCGCCGATGCACATCGTGATCAGCGCGGTCGACTTGCCGCTGCGCTCGAGCTCGTCGAGCGCGGTGCCCAGCAGCATCGCGCCGGTCGCCCCGAGCGGGTGGCCGAGGGCGATGGCGCCGCCGTTGACGTTGACGCGCTCCGGGTCGATGCCCAGCGCGCGGGTCGTCTGCAGCACCACGGTCGCGAAGGCCTCGTTGATCTCCCAGAGGTCGATGTCCTTCGCGGTCATGCCGGCCTGGCGCAGCGCCTTCTCGCTGACCGGCGCGGGCGCGGTGAGCATCAGCAGCGGCTCGCTGCCGAGGGTCGCCATGGCGCGGATGCGGGCGCGCGGGCGGACGCCGTGGGCCCGCACGAAGCGCTCGGAGGCCAGCGCGACCGCGGCCGCGCCGTCGGCGAGGCCGCTCGAGTTGCCCGCGGTGTGCAGGTGGCGGACGGCGCCGGCGCGCGGGTAGGCCGCGAGCGCGACGTCGTCGAGGGTCTCGCCGCCGGGGCCGACGACGGCGCGGCCGAGCCCGACGAACGCGGGCTGCAGCGCGGCGAGGGCGGCGGCGGTGGTGTCGGAGCGCGGGAGCTCGTCGCGGGTCAGCAGCGGCGCGCCGGTGACGGGGTCGCGGACGGCGACGAGCGAGCGGGCGAAGCGGCCCTCCTCGAGCGCCCGCGCGGCGCCCCGCTGCGAGCGCAGCGCGAGCGCGTCGAGGTCCTCGCGCGTGTGGCCCTCGAGCGCGGCGATCAGGTCGGCGCTGATGCCCTGCGGGACCTGGAACACGCGGCCGCGCAGGCGCACGTTGCCGCCGTCCTGACCGCCGCCGTCCGCGCCCATGGCGACCCGCGACATGCTCTCGACGCCGCCGGCGATCACGAGGTCGAGCGCGCCCGAGGCGACCGCCATCGCCCCGAAGTGGACCGCCTGCAGGCCCGAGCCGCAGAAGCGGTTGAGCGTCACCGCCGACACGGCGTCGGGCCAGCCCGCGGCGAGCACGGCGTTGCGCGCGAGGTTGGCCCCCTGCTCGCCGACCTGCGACACGCAGCCGGCGATGACGTCGTCGACCTCGGCGGCCGCGAAGCTGCCGCGCCCGGCGAGCGCGACCAGCAATTGCGCGAGCAGCTCCTGCGGGTGGACCCCGGACAGCGCGCCCTTGCCCGGCTTGCCGCGGCCCCGCGGGGTCCGCACGGCGTCGATCACGTAGCTCGCGGCCATGTTCGTCGTTTGCATGATGGGCATCATATGATCCCCATCATGAAATTCAAGCGGGGCCGCCCGGCCTTGACATGATGCTTCTCATATGACAAGCATCATCCATGAAGATCGCGCCGATCTCGAAGGCGGAGCGGTGGGAGCGGACCCACGCGCAGATCCGGCAGGCCGCGGCGCTGCTGCTGCGGACGCGGGGGCTGCGGCTGCCCTCGGTCGCGGACGTCATGAAGGGCGCGAAGCTGACGGTGGGCGGGTTCTACGGCCACTGGGACAGCAAGGAGTCGCTGTTCGCGGAGGCGCTGGGCGAGACGCTGCGCGGCAACTGGGCCCAGCTGCTCGCGGCCTCGCGCGGGGAGACGGCGCGCGAGCGGCTGGCCGCGCTCGTGCGGCGCTACCTGTCGCGGGCGCACCGCGACGCGCCGGAGCTCGGCTGTCCGCTGCCGACGACGCTCAGCGACGTCGCGGTGCTCGGCGAGCCGTACCGCGGCGCGGTCGCGGGCGAGCTCGAGGCGTTCGTGGCCGGGCTCGGCAAGGTGGCCGAGCCGCTGGGCGGCAAGCAGCTGGTGCTCGGGCTGGTCGCGCTGATGGTCGGCGGCCTGAGCCTGGCCCGCGCGACCGAGGGCACCCCGCTCTCCGACGCGATCCTCGCGGCGAGCCGGGCGCTGGCCCTAGCGACCCTCGAGCGCGCCGAACAGGCCAGGGAGAAGCAGTCATGACCGACGAAGTGAGCCCGTGGATGCAGCGGCTGCGCGCCCTTCCTGCACGGCGCCGAGCCGCCACCGACCGCGCGTCATCCGTACGCGGCAGCGCCCGTGAAGCTCAGGGCGTCTTCGCGTAGAGCTGGCTGACGACCACGCCCTCGCCGTCGCGCACGCGCAGGGCGAACTTCGCGGGCATCGGCTCGGCCGCCGCGTCCCACGGGAAACATACGCCGGCGCCGCCGACGGTCGCGGTGGCGCCGCTGCTCGTGTCCTCGACGAGGATCGTGCGGCGCCCGCGGGTCGGGTTGATGCCCTCGATGCTCGCGTCGAGCTCCGTCACGCCGGCGCCGGCGACCGCGAGCAGCGTGTAGCAGCGGCCCGGCATCAGCTTGAACTCCTGCTCGAAGACCTGGCCGGGGCCGAGGCGGGTGGCGATCAGGTCGCCCTCGGTCTGCATGTCGACGGCGTCGCGCCGGGCGCACTCGACGAGCGGGCCGTTCGAGAGGTCGGCCGCCTCCTTCGCGGTCGGGTCGTCGTCGGGCTGGGCCTCGAAGCCGGCGAGCAGCGACACCGGCGAGGCGGTCGGCGGCGGGGCGGTCTCGGGCTGCTTCGCGGCGGGGCGGCACGCGGCGAGCAGCGACAGAAGGAGCATCGGTGGGGACACGCGCCGGGTCGACAAGCTGGGGCTCTCCGCGCGGCAGGATACGGTCGGCGCCGGGCGTCGCGCAAGCGGCCGCAGAGGGGGCTCGCCGCGGGCTCTCGTGGTCACCAGCGGGCCGGGGCGCGCTCGCGGAAGAAGCCGCCGTTGAGGTCGTCCGGGGCCTGCGTGGCCAGCCACACGGCCGTGTCGGCGCCCTCGTCGACCTCGAGCTCGGCCCCCTCGCCGCCCATCGCGGTCTTCACCCAGCCGGGGCACAGCGCGTTGAAGCGGAGCGCGCGGGGGTCGTCGGCGAGCTCGCGCGCGAGCACCTGCGCGAGCATCGTGGCGCCGATCTTCGACACGGCGTACGCGTACGAGGGCCAGCCCGCGGCCTCGTGGTCGCCCGCGGCGACGCCGTCGACGAAGCCCTGCATCAGCCGCGTGAGGCCGGCGCGGTCGAGGGCGCCGTCGGCGAAGCGGGCGCGCAGCGGCGGCGCGAGGGCGTCGCGGTCGCCGAGGCCGCTCGAGAGGATCACGACGCGGGCGTGCGGGCGCAGGTGCGGGAGCAGGGCCTCGGTCACGCGCAGCACGCCGAAGTAATTGACGGCGAGGGTGGTGCGGGCGACCTCGAGGTCGAAGTGGCGGAACATGACGCCGGCGCTGTGGACGAGGGCGTCGAGGCCGAGGTCGCGGCGGGCGAGGCTGGCGGCGAGGCGGTCGACGCTGGCGGGGTTGGTGACGTCGAGCGGGTAGAACTCGGCCGCGAGCTCGCGGGCCGCGGCGACGCCCTGGGCGCCGTCGCGGGCGGTGAGGATGACGTGATAGCCGCGCTCGCCGAGCTGACGGCAGATCTCGCGGCCGATGCCGCGGTTGGCACCGGTGACGAGGGCGACTTTTTGCGCGTCGTGCATGGCCGCGAGCGTAGTGCAGCGCGCGCCCGGACGCGAGGGGCGATCAGGCGAGCGGGCGCTGGGCGCCCTCGTGGCCGAGGAGCCACTGCTTGGCCGCCATGCCGCCGGCGTAGCCAGTCAGGGCGCCGTCGCTGCCGATCACGCGGTGGCAGGGGACGAGGATCGAGATCGGGTTCTTGCCGTTCGCGGCGCCGACGGCCCGGCTCGCGGTCGGGCGCGCGATCGCGTGGGCGAGCGCGCCGTAGCTGCGCGTCACGCCGAACGGGATCTTCAGCAGGGCGCGCCACACGGTCTGCTGAAACTCGGTGCCGACGGGCCGCAGCGGGACCGTGAACTCGCGGCGATCGCCGGCGAAGTACTCGTGCAATTGCGCGGCGGCGAGGCGCAGGACCGGGTCGTCGGGGTCCTCGCGGGCGAGCAGCTCGGGGCCGCGGTTCGGGAGGTAGAGGCCGCACAGCGCGCCCTCGCGGGCGTACAGGCGCAGCGCTCCCAGCGGGCTGGCGAGCTGCAGGGTCGTGAACGTCATGTCGGTGCTCCTTCTTCGCTGTGCGCGGTCCACAGGTGAACGACGGCGTAGGCCCGCCACGGGCGCCACGGCTCGGCGCGGACGATCGCGGCGCGGGTCGTGAGGTCCCCGAGCGCGCGGCGAAGGATCAGGTCGCCGGCCGGGAACGCGTCGGGGTGATGCAGCCCGCGCAGCACGAGGTACTGCGCGGTCCAGTCGCCGACGCCGGGCAGGGCGACGAGCGCCGCGGCGAACTCGTCGGGGTCGGCGAGCGAGCCGGGCAGGTCGCCGGCGGCGAACGCCCGCGCGAGCGCGTGCAGGCTCGCGGCCCGGGTCGCGGGCAGGCCGATCGCGGCGAGGTCGGCCACGGTGTGCGTCGCCAGCTCCGCGGCGCTCGGGAAGCGGTGGGTGAGGCCGGCGACGTCGGATTGTGCCAGCGGCGCGCCGAAGCGGGCGACGAGGCGGCCGGCGAGCGTGGTCGCGGCGCGCACGGAGACCTGCTGGCCGAGGACGGCGCGCACGGCGATCTCGAACGGGTCGATCGATCCGGGGACGCGCAGGCCAGGGCGGCGGCGCAGCAGCGGCGCGAGCGTGCGGTCGGCGGCGAGCGCCGTGGCGATGATGTCGGGGCGGGCGTCGAGGTCGAGGAGGCGGCGCAGGCGGACGACGAGCGGCATGAGCACCGGCGCGAGCGCGGGCGAGAGCTCGGCCCGCAGCGCGCCGGGGCGGTCGTCGCGGCGGACGCGGAGCGTGCCGGTGTGGCCGTCGAGGTGGACGACGCGCTGATACACGCGATCGTCGGCCAGCTCGACGCCGGGGATCGCCCGGGCGCGCAGGAAGCCGAGCAGGCGCGGCCAGTCGTAGGGCTCGCGCAGGTCGAGGCGCAGCGCGACGCCGGGGCCGACGTCGAGCCCCGCGTGGGCGCGGCGCAGATCCGACGGCGCGCGCCCGAAGCGGCCGCGAAACGCGGCGTTGAAGCGGCGCACGCTGCGAAAGCCGCTCGCGTGCGCGAGCTCGGCGAGGCCGAGGCCGGTGTCCTGCAGCAGCCGCTTGGCGAGCGCGAGCCGGCGCGACTGCGCGAGGTCGACGGGCGAGACGCCGAGCTGCTCCTCGGTCGCGCGCCGCAGGTGCCTGGCGCTGACGCCGAGCCGCGCGGCGAGCTGGTCCACGCCGTGCTCGTTGAGGTAGCCCTCGTCGATCAGCGCGGCGGCGCGGGCGGCCAGCAGGCGCACGGCGTCGATGTTCGCGTTCGCGTCGGCGTTCGCGTGGGCGAGCGCGCCGGGGCCGGGCGCGAGCTCGGGGCGGCAGCGGAAGCACGCGCGGAAGCCGGCGCGCTCGGCCTCGGGGGGCGAGCGGTAGAAGCTGCAGCGGTCGCGCCCGGGCGTGCGCGCCGGGCAGACCGGCCGGCAGTAGATGCCGGTGGTCGCGACGCCGACGAAGAACAGGCCGTCGAAGCGGGCGTCACGGGCGGTGAGCGCGGCGTAGCAGGCGTTCGGGTCGAGCATGGCGACGCCGGTTCTAGCGCGGCGTCGCGGCGCGGTCTCGCCGTTTTCGGACGTCACGGCGACGTCGCTACCAGATCACGCCGATGCCGCCGAGCACGTCCCAGTTGATCATGGCCGGGAGGCCGGGGCTGTACTGGACCTCCGGGTTGACGGGGCGAAACGTGAGCAGCAGGCGCTCGGCGAGGATCGCCGAGACGCCCCAGCCGACGCCGGCGACGGCGCCGTGGTAGCCGCCGATGAGCCCGTAGATCAGCCCGTAACCGGAGTATGTCATCACGCGGTAGCCGAGCATCGCCGTGGTCGTGAAGTAGATCGCGTACTCCGGCACGATCTGCTTGTCCCACTGCAGGCGCGGCGCGAGCGTGAAGCTCGAGAACGGGAAGCCGGCCGTGACCTGGATGACCGCGGCGCCGCCGAGCGTCGGCCGCTTCTTGCTGTGGCCGCCGATCGCCCCCTCGATCTTGAAGTCCATCCCGTTGCCGTAGCCGCCGTAGCCGCCGCGCAGCGTCTTGGCCCCGCCGACGAACAGCGTGAAGAAGAAGCGCTTCTCGGTCGGGCGCAGCAGCGGCGGGCGCACCTTGACCGGCGCCTCGTACTTGCGCGCGACGACCGGCGGCGGCACGGTCGGCGCAGGGGCGGCCGGCGCGGTCGCTACGGCCGGCGTGGCGGCGGCGACCGGGGCCGTCGCGGGCGGTGCAGGCACGACCGCGGCCGCTGCGGGCGACGCAGGCCCGGGCGCAGCGGACGAGGCGGGCGAAGCGGGCGGGGTCGCGGCCGCGGGTGTGCGGGCGGGCGTCGCGGCGGGCGAGGTGGTCGCCGGGGCGCTCGCCGGCGCGGTGCGGGCGGGGGTCACGGCGCCGGACGGCGCGGGCGGCTGGGTGGCGCTCGTGAAGCTCAGCGCGAGCGAGCCGGCGACGCTGGACAGCGGGGGGAGGGGTGGGGGCGCCATCGTGGGGGATGCTAACACCGTCGCGGCCGGATTTTTGGAACTTCTTCCTATCAAGAATAGGATAGCGTCGCGGGGTGCTGGTCGTGACCGGAACGCGGCGCTCGGGGACTTCCATGTGGATGCAGGTGCTGCGCGCGGCGGGGCTGCCGATCATCGGCGAGGCGTTCCCCGGCGACTGGAGCGAGACGCTGCGCGCGGCCAATCCCCATGGCTTTTATGAGTCGTTGCTGCGCCATGGCATCTACTATCGAACCAACCCGCACCCGGTGACGGGCGAGTTCGTGCTCCCGGAGCAGGCGCGCGGCCACGTGGTCAAGGTGTTCATCCCCGGGGTCATCCGCACCGACCGCGTGTACCTCGACCGCGTGCTCGTGACGGTCCGACCGTGGCGCGAGTACGAGGCGTCCATCCTTCGCCTGTACGCGCTCGAGGACCGCGCCCGCGAGCGCGACGGCGGCGGCGAGCCGCCCCCGCGCATGCCCCCGGCGCTCGAGTGGTGGGACGAGAACTTCGCGCTCATCCGCGACATCGCGGTCCGCGGCTACGCGTGCCACGTGCAGTCGTACGACGGCGTGCTCGCCGACCCGCGCCGCGTGGTCGGCGCGACGCTGGAGTGGTTCGGCCACGGCGGCGACGTCGAGGCGGCGGTCGCCCAGGTCAAGCCGGAGACGCGGACCCAGCGGGCGCCCGCGTCGAGCTCGGTCGAGCCGCGCCACGCCGCGGTCTTCGATGAATTTTATGAGGCGGTCGACCGCGGGGTCGGGCTCGACAGGGGGCTCATCGACCGCATGAACCGGACCCACAACGCGCTCGCGCCGGTGATCGAGGAGCACCAGCAGCGCATCGCGGCGGCGCACAGCGTGTTCGCCCGCGCGGCGCAGGTCGACGACAGCCCGTTCACGGTGCTGCCCGGCGAGTGGGCCTGAAGAGCCCGCGGCCCTACGGGCTGTAGAGCTCGCCCTCGCGCAGGCGCACGAGCTTGCCGTACTTTTTCAACAGCGCCGGCCTGGCCTTGCGCGGGTCGCCGACGATCATGATCGCCAGCGGCCGGCCGGCGACGTGGCGGCGGTAGAATTCGACGATGTCCTCGAATTCGAGGCGCTCGTATGCGGGTACCAGGTCGCGGCGCGGGTCGTGATCGTATCCAAATAGTCTCCACTGACGGATCTTGGCCTGAAGGGCGCGAAACGCCGGGCTCTCGGTCTCCTGGCTGCGGATCAGCGCCGAGCGGACCAGCCCCAGTCGCTCGCTGCGCGCCGGCATCCGCGTGATCAGGTCGGTCATCAGGTCGAGCACGTCGAAGGTCTTGTCGGCCTGGCACTCGACGTGGCCGAGCAGGTGGCCGCGCTGGGCCGGCTCCTCGTCGCGGTCGAAGCGGGCGCTCGCGGCGTAGGCCAGGGCCCGGAACTCGCGGACCTCCTGGAACACGAGGCCGGCCATGCCGCCGCCGAAATACTCGGCGAAGGCGTCGGCCGCGGGCTGCTCGGCGGCCGGGATCGGGTCGCCCTCGACCGCGAACCAGAGCTGGGTCTGGACCGCGTCGCGGCGCGGTACGAAATACACGGTCGTCTGCTCCGGGCGGTGGCGCGGATAGACGACGTGGTCGGCGGCCGGGCGCGGGGCCTCGCCGATCGGGAGGGTCTGGACCTTCGCGGCGATCGTCGCGGCCGGCTCGCGCCCGACGTAGCCGACCTCGACCGCGTGGCGCTGGACGTCGGCCCAGGCGCGCAGCAGGCCGCGCGCGCGCAGGCGACGGGTCCCGCGGGGGCCGTGCTTGCGGTGATACTCGGAATTGTCGCCGTACAGCACGTGGTCGCGCAGCGCCTCGCCGACGTTGGGCGGGTTCTTGCGCTCGTAGCGGCGGAAGGCCCAGGTCTCGCGCCGGATCTGCCGCAGGGGCTTGCGCTCGGGGGCGGGCGCGGCGAGCAGCTCGGCGAGCAGCGCGAGCGCGGCGTCCATGTGCTCCTGCGGGCCGTGCAGGCGGACCACGAAGCGGTCGAGCTCGGCGGTCGCGGTCAGCGTGGTGCTGAGGTCGAAGAGGCGCCGACGAAACTGCTCCGCCGTCGTCGTGGTCGTGCCGATCCTCTGGAGATATCCGGCGAGCACGTCGAGCTCGCGGATGCGGTCGGTGCCGACGCCGAAGCGCAGCTCGAGGTGGTAGAGGTCGTTGAACGGGTTGTGATTCGCGTGCAGCGTCACGCCCTCGCGCACCGGCGCCGTCGTGACCGCGGATGCGAAGTCGACGAGGTCGACCCGCGGCGGCGGCCGCGGCGTCGCGCGCACCTTGTTGAAAAATTGCGAGTGCCCGCCGTTCGGCGCGACCGACGGATAGCTCGGCTTGGCGAGGCGGGTCTTTTTTGGATAGCCGGCGCGCGATCGCAGGACCAGGCGGCGCACGCCGAAGTGCTCGCGGGCGACGCGTTGCACGTCCTCGCGGGTGAGGTCGCGCAGGCGCTCGAGGTGGTGGAGGTGGCCGTCCCAGCCGCCCTTGGCGACGAAGGCGTGGGCGATGGCGAGGGCGCGCTCGCGGTTGTTCTCCCACTTCGCGGCCTCGGCGGCGAGCAGGCCCTGCTTGAGCGCGAGGAAGGTGCGGTCGTCGAACTCGCCGCTCTGGATGCGCGCGAACTGGTCGAGCACGAGGCGCTCGGCGCCGCGAAACGATTGGGTGAGGATGCGCGGGATGTATGCGATGACGTCGAGGTTGGTGTCGACGAGCTCGGCGGGGACGTGGACGGCGAACAGCAGCTTGCCGCGGTCGGACAGGCGGTCGATGAGGCCGGAGCGCTGGGCGTTGGTCAGCAGCCGGCGGGCGAGCAGGAGGGCGGCGTAGTCGGGGTGGGCCTCGGGGACGGTGCGAAACGCGATCGCGCCGACGCGGATCGGGGTCGCGCGGGTGCGCAGGCGCTGGTCGACGGCGAACGGCTCGATCGGGTATCGCGGTGGTTCGGGGTCGGGGCCGGGCTTCCAGGCCCCGAAGCGCGCGGCGACGATCGGCAGCACGCGCTCGACGTCGAGGTCGCCGGAGAGCACCAGCGCCATGTTGCCGGGCACGTAGTAGCGCTCGAAGTACGCCTTCATGGCGCGCAGCGACGGGCGCTTGAGGTGCTCGACCTCGCCGAGGATGTCGTTGGCGCCGTAGGGGTGCCCGGGGAACGCGCCCTTCATGAACCGGCGAAACAGCTCGTAGCCGGTGGTGTCGATCGCGCGGTTCTTCTCCTCGTAGACGGCCTCGAGCTCGGTCGGGAACAGGCGAAACACCGGGTCCTGGAATCGATGGGCGTAGATGTCGAGCCAGCCGTCGATCTGGCTGGCCGGGAAGGTGTTGTGATAGACGGTCTCGTCGTAGGTCGTGAACGCGTTGATGCCGGTGCCGCCGAGCTCGCCGAGCAATTGATCGATCTCGTTGGGGACCGCGTAGGCGTAGGTCTGCTGGACGGTGCGCGCGATGTCCTCGTCGATCTGTACGGCCTCGGCGGGCGTGGCGGCGCGCTTGCGGTCGTAGAGCTGCTCGAGCAATTCCTGCAGCGGGCGCTCCTTGTGCCAGTCGGTGGTGCCGAGGTCGACCGTGCCTTTAAAAAGCATGTGCTCGAGGTAGTGGGCCATGCCGGTGTCGTCGGGCGGGTCGTTGCGGCCGCCGGTGCGCACGACGACCGCGCCGAACACCTCCGGGCGCTCGCGGTTGACGCTCATCAGCACCGTCAGGCCGTTGTCCAGCACCGCCGACTGGACCTGCAGCGGGTCGTCGGCGAAGGTCCGCACCGCGGGTCCGCGGGGCCGTACGGGGGCCGGGTCGACCTCGACCAGCGGCGTGTCGCGGGGCGTCGGCGGAGCGGGCGAGACGGCGGGCGAGACGGCAGGGGAGGCGGCGAGGAGCGCGGCCAGGAGCGCCGATGCAGGGAGCACGCGCCCTTTTATCACGGGGCGCGGCCGTCACGGGGCGCGGCGCGGGCCCTGCCCAGGCCGCGCGCGACTTGGTACAAGGCGGCGGTCATGCTGCTCACCCGCGCCGAAGCCACCGGATATCGCGAGACCTCCCTGCACGCCGACGTGATGCGGTTCATCCGGGCGCTCGCGGCGGAGAACGACCCGCGCTTGCACGTGACGAGCTTCGGGACGAGCCCGGGCGGGCGCGAGCTGCCGCTGCTGGTGCTGTCGAAGGATGGGCTGCGGACGCCGGCGCAGGCGCGGCGCAGCGGGCGTCCGGTGGTGTTGATGCTCGACGGCATCCATCCCGGCGAGGTCGAGGGCAAGGAGGCGAGCCTCGCGCTGGTGCGAGATCTGCTCGCGGGGCGGCACCCGGACTGGCTGGATTCGCTGGTGCTGCTCGTCGCCCCGCTGTTCAACCCGGACGGCAACGACGCGCTCGATCCGGCCAACCGCCGCCTCGACCTCGCGAAGCTCTCGGGCCAGCCCGGGCCGGTCGTCGGCACGCGCACGCAGAGCCAGGGCATCAACCTCAACCGCGACTATCTGCGCCAGGCCGCGCCGGAGATGCGCCTGCTGCAGCAGGGCGTGTGCATCCCGTGGGCGCCGGATCTGACGATCGACAACCACGCGACCAACGGCTCGGTGCACAGGTTTCACATGACGGTGGATGTCCCGCACACCGTCGAGTCGGGGCGCGCCGAGCCGATCGCCATGATGCGCGATCGCCTGGTCCCCGAGGTGATGGCGGCGGTGCGCCGGCACGGCCTCGACAGCGGCTGGTACGGCAACTTCGTGGAGGACGAGCGGGTGATGGACGTCGACGGCGAGGTCGACCCGCGCGCGCCGGTCGGGCTCGGCTGGATGACGTATCCGCATCACCCGCGCTTCGGCTCCAACTATCGCGGTCTGACCAATCGGCTCGACCTGTTGCTCGAGTGTTACAGCTATCTGCCGTTCGCGGCGCGGGTGCAGACGGCGTCGGCGTGGCAGCTCGAGACGCTGACGTGGGCCGCCGGTCACGCCGACGAGATCCGCGAGGTCGTCGCCGCGAGCGCGCGGCCGCCGGAGCGGGTCGCGGTGCGCTACCGGCTCGAGGCGATGGCGACGCCGGTCGACGTCCTGACGCGCAGCCCGCGGACCCTCGAGGGCGAGCCGGTGACGCTGACGATCCCGCATCACGCGCGCTTCGTCGGGACCACGGTGGTCGAGCGGCCGCGGGCGTACCTGGTGCCGCCGGCGCTCGGCCATCACCTGCAGATGCACGGGCTTCGCGTCGGCGCGGCGACCGGCGTGCACGACGTCGAGGTCGCGACCGTGACCTCGCTCGGCGGCGCGGACGGTCGGGCGATCCTCGAGGCGGCGCGGGTCGGCGAGGTCGCGGTCGAGTGGCGCGAGGCGGCCCGGGCGGTCCCCGAGGGCTGGTCGCGCGTCGACACCGACCAGCCGCTCGGGGCGATCGCCGTGTACCTGTGCGAGCCCGAGAGCGACGACGGGGCGGTGGAGAACGGCCTGATCGCCGCGCCTGCGATCGGGGACGAGCACCCGGTGTGGCGGCTGCGATGACGTCGAGCGGGCCGCTATCGCCAGCGCGCCACGAAGGCGCGGACGGCGGGCAGCGCCTCCGGGGGCACCTCGACCGCGCGGCGCAGGGTCGAGTCGACGCCGATGTTGGACAGCTCGAGCTCGAGCGTACAGTCGTCGACCAGGCGCGCGCGGACCAGGGTCTGGTACGCGGCCTTGAACGCGAGGAAATCCTTGCCCAGGACCATGCCGCGCTCGGCGAGGATGCGCTCGTTCGGGCCGGCGCCCCAGCGGGCGACGATCTCGGCCGGGTTCGCGAGCACGGCCGCGCGCGCCTCGTCCTGATAGCGGCGATTGAGCCGGACGATCGCCGCGACGCAGACGACCCCGAGCGGCAGGCCGAGCGCGACGAGCGAGGCGTTGCCGGCCGACAAGCCATGGATGGCGATCATCATCCCGCCGATCAGCACGGCGCTGAAGCCCGCGAGCATGGGAAACGTGAGCAGGAAGATCTTCCCCAGCACAGGGGCAGATTACCCGAGCGCCGCGCTCGATGGCGCCTCGTGGGGCCGCGCGGCCGCGCCCGGGCAGGACCCGCGCGTGCAGACGTCGTGGTAGGTTGCGGCGATGACGGCTTACACAAATTTTCGCGGGTCCGGGCGCGTGGCGACGTGGATGTGCGGGCTGATGCTCGCGTCCGGCTGCGGTGACGATGGTGGCACGAGCGCGAGCGCGAGCGCGTCGTCGAGCGGCAGCGGCGGCCCGCCGGTGACCTCGAGCTCGTCGGGTGAGGCGCCGCCGACGACGGGCGGGTCGGAGGACAGCGCGTCGAGCGGCGGCGGCGTCAGCGAGTCGATGACGGGGACGTCGACGACGACGACGCCGACATCGTCGACGACGGAGACGACGTCGATGGTCAGCGCGACGAGCGGCACGAGCGGCGACACGAGCACGGGCGGGACGACGGCCGCGGACACGAGCACGGGGGACCCCGCGATGTGCGAGGAGCCGGCGTTGACGCCGGGGATGGTGGTCGTCGACGCCAAGTGTCAGATCGACCAGATGGTCGGGTCGTGGATGCCGACGATCGAGTGGCAGAACGCGACCCTCACGAATACGTACACCACGCCGGCGATCGCCAACATCACGGATGACAACAAGGACGGCAAGATCGACGGCGACGACATCCCGGACATCGTCGTGGCGACCGCGGGCGGGGCCGTGCACGCGCTGTCGGGCGACGGCAAGGGCCAGCACTGGAAGGCCACCGAGAACATGGGCTCCGAGCCGTCGTCCGCGACGATCGCCGACCTCGACGGCGACGGCCGACCCGAGGTCGTCGTGTCCGGGACCACCGGCTTCTACGCGTGGCACGGCGACACCGGCGCGCTGATGTGGAAGAACCCGGTCGCCAACGCGCAGCCGGTGTGCGGCGGCAGCAGCGTCTACGACCTCGACGGCGACGGCACGCCCGAGGTCGTGCAGGGCCACCGCATCTTCAACGGCCAGACCGGGGCGCTGCGGGGCACAGGCGCGGTCGGCAAGGGCACCGGCCACAGCAGCGACCTCGCGCACTTCGGCGTCGCCGCCGACCTCGACCAGGACGGCGACCAGGAGGTCGTGGTCGGCAACGCGGCCTACGACGCCGACGGCAACACGCTGTGGTCGACCGCCGAGCACGACGGCTTCGTGGCGATCGGGAACTTCGACGACGACCCGTTCGGAGAGGTCGTGGTCGCGTGGTACCCCGGCATGGTCCGGCTGCAGAACCACGACGGCACGGCGATCTGGACGGTGTCGATCGGCGGGAGCACGATCGGCCCGCCGACCGTCGCCGACTTCGACGGCGACGGCGCCGCGGAGATCGGCGTCGCCGGCCAGAACATCTACGTGGTGCTCGACGGCGACGGCAAGCAGCTGTGGAAGAAGAACATCGCCGACGGCTCCGGCTTCACCGGCTCATCTGTGTTCGACTTCGAGGGCGACGGCAAGGCCGAGGTCGTGTACGCCGACGAGCAGGACCTGTGGGTCTTCGACGGGGCGACCGGCGCCGTGAAGCTGCAGGAGACGTCGCATACGAGCTCGACCTGCAGCGAGTACCCGTCGATCGCCGACGTCGACAACGACGGTCACGCGGAGATCGTGTACACCGGCGGCACCGGGGTCACGGTCGTCGGCGACAAGAGCAACTCGTGGCGCCGCGCTCGCACGACCTGGAATCAGCACAGTTATCACATCACAAACGTCGATGGACCGGCCGGGGAGATCCCCGTGGAGCCGGCGACCAACTGGTTGACCTTCAATAACTTCCGCTCGGCCTCGACCAGCGGGTCGTCGGCCGACGCGGTGCCGGTCATCGTCGATGTCTGCGACTTCGAGTGCAACCTGAACCTGCAGCTGACCGTGCAGGTCGGCAACGCCGGCACGGCCGAGCTGCCCGCGGGCGTCAAGACGTCCATCTACGGGCTGCAGGACGACGACACGTGGCTGCTGCTGACGACGCTGACGACCGACGCGGCGGTCGCGTCGGGGGCGACCTCGGCGGGCGTGATCGTCGACCTCGACCCGAAGGGCTTCCCGAAGGGCAAGGTGCGCGTGGTGGTCGACGACGACGACGGCGTCGACCTGATCGACGAGTGCCACGAGGACAACAACGCGGCCGAGGTCGACGCGAGCGCGTGCACGATGCGGGCCCCGGGCTGACGGGGTCGTCGCGCCATGGAACCGCGCCGCCCGGCGAGCGGGGGCGCGCGGCGTGGTCGTGAATGTGCGTATTCGGATCGTTGCCGGCGCGGCGGGGGTCGGGCACGATCTGCCGCCCGCGGACCCGGGGGCGATGGACGCCCCCGGCGGCTCCGCGGGGCTGGGGCCGACGCTCCGGGGTCTCGAATACCATGCGATTGACACGACAGTATCTACACCTGGCGCTTATCTCTGCTCTCGGCCTCGGGGCTTGCGGCGACGACAAGGAGGGCGAGACGAAGGGCTCGACGACGGCGCCGGAGGACTCGACCTCGACGACGGATCCGAGCGGGACGAGCGGGACGAGCGGGTCGGAGCCGACCGACAGCGCGACGAGCGAGCCGATGACGAGCGGGACCAGCGGCCCGGAGCCGACGACCGGCGGGCAGGTCGACCTGGAGATCTACGAGCAGTGCAAGGCGGAGGATGTCGACTCCACCAAGCTCAACGACGCGCAGTGCAAGTGCCTGGTCGCGTCGGGCAACTTCCCGGACCAGGCGTCGTGCCTGGCCGAATTCGGGAGCACCCCGGAGGAGGCGGACTGCACCTGCGTGGTCTACGGCAAGCACCCGGAGTCGAAGGCGACGCTCGACTGCACCGCGCCGGCGACCAAGCAGTTCGCGGAGTGCTTCGCGGCGGCCGCGTGCGACGACGCGGACGCCCAGAACGCGTGCTTCGACGCGTACTTCGGGGTCGTGCTCGACTGCCCGGATCTGCCGCAGGAGGTCACCAATCAGATCAGCATCGAGTGTCTGGGCGAGAACCCGTTCATCTGCGGCTCGGGCGAGCAGATCCCCGAGTCGTACAAGTGCGACTTCGAACCGGACTGCAAGGACGGCTCCGACGAGGTCGACTGCGAGAACGCGTTCACGTGCACCAACGGGACCGTCATCCCGGTGGACTTCAAGTGTGACGGCGCGCTCGACTGCTGCGAGGACAGCCCGGACTGCCGCGACATGTCCGATGAGGCCGGCTGCCCGGTGTTCATGTGCAAGGACGGGCAGACGATCCCCGAGCAGTTCAAGTGCGACGGGGGCCCGGACTGTGATGATGGCTCCGACGAGGTCGACTGCCCGGTGTTCATGTGCATGGACGGAGGCACGGTCCCCGAGGACTACAAGTGCGACGGGGAGCCGGACTGCGAGGACGGCTCCGACGAGTTGAACTGCAACTGAGTCGACGGCCGCGCGGGCCCGCCCGCGCGGCGGGCCCTCGAGGTATGCTCCGCCGGTGAGCTCCTGGCTGCACTGGTGCGGGCTGTTCGCGGCGGGCGGCCTCGGGGCGTGCCTGCGGCACCTGCTGACGCTGCGCGTCGACGCGGGCGCGCCGGCGCTGCCGTACGCGGGGACATTGACCGTCAACCTGCTCGGCTGTCTGGCGATCGGCGCGCTGGCGGCCGCGCTGCCGCCGGGGCCGTGGCGGACCGTCGTACTGGCGGGGCTGCTCGGCGGCTTCACGACCTACAGCAGCTTCGCGCTGCTGGGCGTCGAGCTGGCGAGCGACGGCCGCTGGGCGCCGCTGGCCTGGCAGGTCGGGCTGCACGTGCTCGGCGGCGCCGCGATGGTGGCGATCGGCGCGGCGCTGGTCGGGCTGTGGGTGCGGCCGGGCTGAGGCCCGACCGCAGGGCGTCACTGGCACTGCGTGATGTCGGCGAGGGCCCGCCGGGCGCGGCGCGAGAGCGGGGCGTCGACGAGGCGGGCCGCGAACGCGGCCCACGCGTCGGCGTCGTCGCCGGTCAGCTTGAGCGCGGCGCACAGCGCCGTCGCGTGCACGGGCCAGGTCGCGGGGGCGTGCAGCAGGACGTCGAGCGCGTCGAGCAGGTCGGCGTTGTCGGCCGCGGTCGGACCGGCGAGGCGGGTCCCGGCGGCGATGATGGATCCGAGGACCTCGGCGGTCTCGTTCGTGGTCAGCAGCTCGAGGATCTGCGCGCGCCACTGCTCGCGCTCCGCGGCGTCGTCGGCGGCGAGCCGGGCGACCGTGTTGTAGGCCGCGCGGGCGGCCAGGCCCCGGACGCGCAGCGTGTGGCCGCCGCGGACGGTCGCGCCCCAGACCTCGCGCGCGTCGGGCGAGTCGAGGTCGAAGCGGGCCAGCAGCGACACGCGCGGCTCGGAGACCGTGGGCAGCTCGGCGCCCGCCGCGAGGTCGTCGTACTCGTCGCCGAACAGCGCGCGCGGCGGGAGCAGCTCGCTGCACGCGTCGAAGACGCGGACCTCCTCGAAGCCCACGAGCGTCGGAGCCGTGAGCGCGGCGGTCAGCGCGTCGCGCCAGGCGTCCTGGACCGCGGGGTCGGGCTCGAAGGTGGCGACGGCGCACGCCGCCTCGATCGCGAGGGCCCGGGCGCCCTCGGCGTCGAGCGCCGCGAGGAACCCGGCGAGCCCGTCCGGAGCGACGGGCGGCGGGAGCCCGGCCGACGCGAGGGCGAAGGATTGATGGGCGCCGGGGAGGGCCGTGAAGGTGGCCAGCGCCTCGGGCGTGAGCGGCAGCAGCAGCGGCGCGAGGTCGGCGGTGTAACTGTCGGTGCTCGCCGCGTCGAGCAGGAACAGCCACAGCGGCGGGTGGACGTCGCGCGGGTCGAGGACGAGGAGGTCGCCGGGGTCGTCGCGCGCGAGCGTCACGGTCTCGCCGGGGACGAGCGTGAGCGGCTCGACGGTGCCGTCGGCGCGGCGCCACTCGAGCTCGATGGGCGCGACGAGGATCTCGCCGGCGTCGACGAGGGTCACGCGGACGCCGGCGACCGGGTCCGCGGCGAGCTCCAGGGTCGGCAGGTCGAAGGCGTCGACGGCCCGGCGGGCCCGGTCGGTCGCGTCGGGGCCGAGCTGCGGCGCGAACGCGGCGAGCACGTCCTCGGTGCCGACCACGCCCTCGCGGTGGGCGTCCAGCAGCTTTCTTAAGCTGTCCCAAAAGCCAGGCTCGCCGACGACCGCGCGGATCTGCGTCAGCAGCCAGGCGGCGCGGTCGTAGGGGCCGGTGGTGTACTTGTCCTCGGGCGCGAGCGCGGGGTCGCGGATCGCCGCGCTCTTCGAGACGAACACGCGGTCGCCGAGCAGCAGGCTGCCGTCGTCGAGGCCGTGCAGGTCCTCGGTGGCGCGCAGGGCCTCGGCGCTGAGCATCGTCGCCAGGCCCTCCTTGATCCACACGTCGTCCCAGGTGGCCACGGTGACGAGGTCGCCGAACCATTGGTGGACGAGCTCGTGCGCGGTCAGCTGGACGTCGGCGCGCAGCGTCGGCTGGGCGCTCGAGCTGTCGACCTGGAAGGTGATGCTCGCGTTCTCCATGCCGCCGCTCATCCCGGGCACGAGGACGAGCGCGTATTTTTCGAACGGGAACGGGCCGAGGCGCGGCTCGTAGATGGTGAGCAGGCGGTCGAGCTCGGCGAGCAGCGCGGCATGGTCGCCGCCGACGCCGGGGCGGCGCCACACCGAGATCGGCAGGGCGCCGTGGGTCCCGGCGGTGACGTCGAACTGCGCGATGGCGAATGCCATCAGATATGTCGGCAGGGTGTAGGCCGTCGCGTAGCGCATGCGCCGCTCGGGGCCGTCCTGCTCGTCGAGCTCGAGGTCGCCGTTGGCGATCATCGCCTCGCCCGGGGCCATGCGCATGTCGACGGAGAAGTATGCGCGGTCGTCGGGGCGGTCGCGGCAGGGCATCCAGGTCGGGACGTCGCGCGGCTCCGACAATGTATAGAGGGCCCGCACGTCGACGGGGTCGCCGACCCGCGGCGGCATCGCGTGCAGCGATTCGCCCGGGTCGGCCTCGTAGTCGATCGTCAGGGTCAGCGCGCGATCGGCGAGGGCCGAGGTGTCGATCGTCAGCTGGCGCGCCTCGACGTCGACGAAGTACGGCAGGTCGTCGCCGTCGGCCGCGCGCACGCCGGTCACCGCCGCGACCTCGCTGTCGAGCGTCACCGTCGACGGCGCGCCGTCGTCGAGCTTGAGCGTCAGCTCGAGCGTGGCGACCAGGCGGCCGCGCTCCCAGTCGTAGGCGCCGGCGAGGGCGTAGCGCTCGACGTCGTAGGCGTCGCTCGGCGGCGGGGCGACGGCGGGGTCGGCGTGGCAAGCGGCGAGGCCGGCCCACAGGAGCAGCGCGAGGCGTGGACGTACGGGAGAGCGCACGGGTCGGATCAGGGGTACCGCGCGGCCCCGGGGCGCGCAAGCGCGGGCCGGCCGCGCTGGTCGGGCGGGTCGTCGCGGCGGCCAGCGGCGCGGCGCGAGGCCGCGGGCTCACGCGGCGGGCACGAGGCGCGCGCCGAGCTGCAGCAGGCGCCCGAGGTCGTCGGCGTTTCGCCAGGTGCGGACCACCTTGCCGCCCGCGATCTGGAACGTGAAGGTCGCCGTGAATCGTTGCACCCGTCCGGCCGCGGGGACGCCGAAGAAGCTGTCCTGGGTGACGATGTTGGTCGCGCGGACGACCACGCGGTCGCCCTCGGCGATGACGTCGTCGACGGTCCACGTCTGCTCGATCGCGCCCATGGTCCGAAACAGCTCGCGCACGCCGGCGGGGCCCGCTGGCAGCGCCGGCGGTCCGCCTTGCATGATCCAGTCGTCTGCAGTGAGCGCGCAGATCTCCTCGACCCGGTGCTCGCTCACCAGCTCGAGCCAGCGCCGCGCGAGTCGCTTGTTGTCGTCGATCGATGTCATCGATGTCATGGTGCCGCGGTAGCGTCGCTACGCGGCGCGGCGGTCCTTCGCGTCGGCTATGTCTGCGATAGCCGTCTCGTATACCGGGGCCTCCCCGACGTGGCGGCGCGCGGTTACCCTGATGCGTGCCCGGGCGGTCGTTGCTCCTCCTCGTCGCCATGGCCGGCTGCGCCGGCCCGACCGGGACCGCGACGGTGGTCGTCGAGCCGTTCGCGGAGGGGGAGGGGCGCGCCGAGATCGCGGGGTCCGTCACCGATGTGAACACGGGGGAGGCGATCGAGCGGGCGCTGATCGTCCTGAGCTGTCCGTGTCTGGCCCCTCATGTCGCGGCGATCGAGGTCGCCACGAAGGCCGACGGGTCCTACAGCGTGACGGATGTGCGGCCCGGCAGCTACAGGGTCCAGATGTTGGCGGGCCAGGTGACGATGGAGCGCTCGGTGTCCTTGGCCGCGGGGACGCGCGGCCGGGTCGACTTCCGTATCGTGCCGGCGCCGTTTCGGGCCGGGTGAGGCGTCAGTCGAGGCCGGTCTTGCCCGCGGACCAGTAGGCGCGGTTGGCCGTCGGCGCGGGCAGCGAGAGCGCCTTGAGGCCCGCACGGACGCGCTGGATCGCCTGCGCGCGACCGGTCAGCAGCAGGCTGGCGCCGGGGTGCCGCGCCCTGGCGGAGCGCAGGTGATCGACGAGCGTCGGCAGGTGCTCCTCGGCGGCGCCGCGCGGCACCAGGGTGGCACGTTCGGCGCAATCGCCGAGCGCGGCGCGCAGGTCCGCCGGGGCGGTGGCCTCGAGCACGCACGTGAGCTCGACCCCCGGCACGGCGGCGAGCGCCCGCGCCAGCGCGCACGAGGTCTCGTCGCCGAACAGCACGACGGGCCCGGGACCGGCGAGGCGGAGCGACCGCTGCGGGCCGATGAAGCGGCACACGTCGCCGACCGCGAGCTCGCGGACCCACGCGCCGGCCGGCGTGTCCGCGTGGTGATAGACGAGGAGCTCCGTGACGCCGGCCTCACGGTCCCAGCGCAGCGGCGTGAAGGTGCGGACGTCGCGGCCCGGCAGCAGGACCTGGACCTTGTCGCCGGGGTGAAAGGCGACGCCGCGCAGCGCCGGGCCCGCGAGCTCGACCCGGCGAAAGCTGGGCGCGACGTCACCGACCTTGCGGACCGTGGAGTCGCGGAGCAGGAGGCCCCCGAGCGCGCCGAGGAGAAGACCTTTTCCTGATGCCATGTTCGTGTCCGTGCCGGGGGAAGATCGTCGGCGCCCGACAGCGCGGGCGAACATGCTCTGTCTAGCTCGGTTATTTTGAAAATGCAAATCAAAATGAGATCAGAATCAGCGACGTGGGCTGGCCGTGGTGCTGTTTTGGCGCCGCGTAATGAAAACGAGTCTCAGAGAAGCGCGAGACCGAGCCGACCACGCGGGGGGCCGATCGCCGATCGCCGGACGCGTCGCAGAGCGTCGTCGCGATCGCAGGTTTCGCCGCGACGAGTCGGGCGCGCGTGGGCGCCTTGCAGGGCGGCGGCGGCGGCCGGATGCTGGTGCGCATGAGCTCGCACGACATCGTCCTGACCCACCCGCAGCTGGACCCCAACAACCCTGCGAGCGGCGTCGTGTTCACCAACGTGTCGCCGCTGCCGATCACGGTGATGGTGTCGCTCGAGCTGACCCGCGGCGCGGAGCAGCCGGTCGCGCGGGTGGTGTTTCGCGGGCTGCACATCGTGACGCCGAACCGCGAGCACCGCGTCGAGCTGCGCGGCCCGGCGACGACGCTGACGACGGTGGTCGTGCTCTACGCGCCGTCGATGCAGGGCGGCGAGCCGCGCGAGGTGACGCTGACGGTCGAGACCCCGGCGACGCTGGTCCAGGCCCGGGTGGTAGGCTTCGCGCCGTACGACTCGTGAGGCGGGCTGGTCGCCTCGCACACGCTGCGGCGCTGGTGCACCGGGAGGGCGCGGCCGAGTCCGACGCTCCACGCGGAGCGGTGGAGGACGGCGGCGCCGGTGAGCGCGGCGAAGCGCGGCGGCCCGGGCCACCCGGCGGATCGACGAAGACGCACATCGCCGTCGCAACGTCGACCGGCCACTGGTAGCCGCCCTGGCGGGCGCAATATCTTCGCGTTCCGGGGCGGTGGAGGCGCGGTGGGGGGGCGTTCGGCGCGGACGACCCGCGGGCGTCGGAGTTGTGGCACATTGCCGGCGATGTCTGGCACGCCGGTAGCGACCCGGATCGAAGACTTGTTGTTCGCGGGCCCCGGCGAGATGGCGGCCCGGATGCGCGCGAAGGACTGGGCGAGCACGTCGCTGGGTCCGCCGGAGGGCTGGCCGCGCAGCCTGCAGACGGCGGTGCGCATCCTGCTGACGTCGCGCTACGCGATGTGGCTCGGCTGGGGCCCGGAGCTGCGGTTCTTCTACAACGACGCGTACGGGCCGACGCTGGGCATCAAGCAGGCGTGGGCGCTGGGCGCGACGGCGCCGCAGGTGTGGGCGGAGATCTGGCCGGCGATCGGGCCGCGCATCGACCTCGTGCTGCAGCGCGGCGAGGCGACCTGGGACGAGGGCCTGCTGCTGTTCCTCGAGCGCAGCGGGTACAGCGAGGAGACCTACCATACGTTCTCGTACAGCCCGCTGCCCGACGACGCGGGCGCGATCGGCGGGATGCTGTGCGTCGTCACCGAGGAGACCGACCGCGTCATCGGGGCGCGCCGACTGGCGCTCCTGCGCGAGCTCGCGGCCCAGCTCGCGGCCACCAGCTCGACCGAGGACGTGTTCGCGGCGGTCGAGCGCTGCGTGGAGAGCGACGCGCGCGACCTGCCGTTCTCGCTGGTCTATCTGTTCGAGGGCGACGGCGAGCGGGCCCGCCTGGTCGCGCGCTCCGGCATCGCGGCCGACCACCCGCGGGCCCCGGCGACGCTCGCGGCCGGCGAAGTGTGGCCACTGGCGGAGCTGCTCGCGGACCCGAGCGCGCGGGTGATCGCGCTGGCGGCGGGGCCGGCGTGGCCGGCGGGGCCGTGGGCGCAGGCGCCGGCGCAGGCGTTCGTGGTCCCGCTGGCGCAGCAGGGCCAGGCGGGGCCCGCGGGGGCGTTCATCGCGGGGGTCAACCCGCACCGGGCGCTCGACGAGGGGTATCAGGACTTCGTGCGCCTGTTCGTCGGCCAGATCGCGGCGAGCCTCGCCAACGTCCGCGCGTACGAGGCGGAGCGCCGGCGGGCCGCGGCGCTCGCGGAGCTCGACCGCGCGAAGACGGCGTTCTTCAGCAACGTCAGCCACGAGTTTCGCACGCCGCTGACGCTGATGCTGGGGCCGCTGGCGGAGGTGCTCGGCGACCCGACGGTGACGCCGGCGGCGCGCGAGCAGCTGCAGCTCGTGCATCGCAACGGGCAGCGGCTGCTGCGGCTGGTCAACACCTTGCTCGACTTCTCGCGCATCGAGGCCGGGCGGGCGCAGGCGCGCTACGAGCCGGTCGACCTCGCGGAGCTCACGGTGGACCTGGCGAGCGCGTTCCAGTCGGCGACGGACGAGGCGGGGCTGCGCCTGGTGATCGACTGCCCGCCGCTCGGCGAGCCGGTCCACGTCGATCGCGAGATGTGGGAGAAGATCGTCCTGAACCTGATCTCCAACGCGTTCAAGTTCACGATGGCCGGCGAGATCCGGGTCGCGCTGCGCCGCCACGGCGACCGCGTCGCGCTCACCGTCGCCGACACCGGCCTCGGCATCCCCGCGCACGAGTTGCCGCGCCTGTTCGAACGCTTCCACCGCGTCGCGGGCGCCCGCGGTCGCACCCACGAGGGCACCGGCATCGGCCTCGCGCTCGTGCAGGAGCTCGCGCGCCTGCACGGCGGCGACGTCGCGGTCGAGAGCGAGGTCGACCGCGGCACGACGTTCACGGTGACGCTGCCGCTGGGCGCGGCGCACCTGCCCGCGGAGCGCGTCAGCGAAACGGCGCGGGCCGGGACGTTCGGTCGCGCCGCGGCCCACGTCGAGGAGGCGCGCCGCTGGCTGCCCGCGGCGGCCGAGGAGGCGCCGCCGGCCGTGGCGCCGGCGACCGCGGGGTACATCCTGCTCGCCGACGACAACGCGGACATGCGCAATTACATCCGCCGGCTGCTCGGCGGGCGCTGGGAGCTCGAGGCGGTCGGCAACGGGGCCGAGGCGCGCGAGGCGGTGAAGCGGCGGCGCCCGGATCTGGTGATCACCGACGTGATGATGCCGGTGCTCGACGGCTTCGGGCTGCTGCAGGCGCTGCGGGCCGACGAGCACACGCGCCGGCTGCCGGTGTTGATGCTGTCGGCGCGCGCGGGCGAGGAGGCGCGGCTGGGGGGCCTGCAGGCGGGGGCGAGCGACTATCTGGTCAAGCCGTTCTCGGCGCGCGAGCTGACGGCGCGGGTCGACGCGCTGGTGCTGCGCGGCAAGATCGAGGCGGTCGAGGAGGCGCAGGCGCGGCGGCTCGAGCGGATGTTCGCGCAGGCGCCGGTCGGCGTGGCGATCCTTCGCGGCCCGACGCACGTGTTCGAGCTCGCCAACCCGCCGTACCTCGAGCTGGTCGGCGACCGGCCGGTCGTCGGCAAGCCGATCCGCGAGGCGCTGCCGGAGGTCGTGGACCAGGGGATCGTCGAGCTGCTCGACCGGGTCGCGGCGACGCGCGAGCCGTACGTCGGCCGCTCGCAGCGGGTGCTGATCGCCCGGCGCCCCGGGCAGCCGCCCGACGAGTGCTTCTTCGACTTCGTGTATCAGCCGCTGCTGCGCGACGACGGCGAGGTCGAGGGGATCGCGGTGGTGGTGTTCGAGGTGACGGCGCTGGCGAAGGCCCGCCGCGAGGCCGACGGGGCCAACCGCGCGAAGGACGAGTTCCTGGCGATGCTCGGGCACGAGCTGCGCAACCCGCTGGCGCCGATCCTGACGGCGCTGCAGCTGATGCGCCTGCGCGGCACGCCCGGCGTCGACCGCGAGCGCGCGATCCTCGAGCGCCAGGTCCGACACCTCGTCAGCCTCGTCGACGACCTGCTCGACGTCTCGCGCATCACGCAGGGCAAGGTCGAGCTGAAGATCGAGCGCGTCGAGCTGTCCAGCGTCGTCGCCCGCGCGATCGAGATGGCGAGCCCGCTGCTCGAGCAGCACCGCCACGACCTGCGCGTCGAGGTCCCGCGCGTCGGCCTCGCGGTCGACGGCGACCCGGGCCGCCTGGCCCAGGTGGTCGCCAACCTGCTGACGAACGCGGCGAAGTACACGCGCCCCGGCGGCACCATCACGGTCACGGGCCACGCCGGCGGCGCGCGGCTCGAGCTGCGCGTGCGCGACACGGGCATCGGCATCGACCCGGAGGTGCTGCCCCGCGTGTTCGAACCATTCACGCAGGAGCGCCAGGCGATCGACCGCTCGCAGGGCGGCCTCGGCCTCGGCCTGGCGATCGTGCGCAGCCTCGTGGAGATGCACGGCGGCCAGGTGCGGGCCGCGAGCCCGGGCCGCGGGCTCGGCTCGGAGTTCACGGTGGCGCTGCCGACGGCCGGCCACGGCGCGCCCGCCGAGCGCCGCCAGCGCGACATCACGCCGGTCCCCGGCGACCCGGACCACGCCTGCCGCGTGCTCGTGGTCGACGACAACGAGGACGCGGCCGACATGCTCGTCGCGGCGCTGGGCCTCAGCAGGCACGTGGTCCGCAGCGCGCACGACGGTCCGTCGGCGCTGCGCCTCGCGGCCGACTTCGAACCGGACGTCGCCATCCTCGACATCGGCCTGCCCGTGATGGATGGATTCGAGCTGGCCCAGCGCTTCGCCGATCACCCGCGGCTGCGGCGGACGCGACTCATCGCGGTCACGGGGTATGGACAGGAGCAGGACCGGGCGCGGACCGCGGCGGCCGGGTTTTGCGCGCACCTCGTGAAGCCGGTGGATCTGGACGCGCTGCAGGCGACCATCGAGGCGCTGCGGTCGGCGTGATCGGTCGAGCGATCAGCGGCGGCGGCGGAGCAGGAGGAGCAGCGGGACGAGGAGGACGGCCAGCGGGACGCCGCGGCGGGGGGCGACGGCGCAGGCGGCGGACGAGGACTCGTCGCGGGTGACGTAGAGGCTGCGGCTCTGGTCCTCGCCCGCGACTTTCTTGAGGGTCATGTCGTGGAGCTGGTCGGCGGAGAGGGTCGTGCGCAGGCGGGTGAGGCGGGCGCCGGGGAGGTCGATGTGAGCGGCGAAGGTGGCGACGGCGTCGCGGTCGTCGGGGTCGGCGCGGCCGGCGTCGATGGCGGTGTCGAGCGCGGAGACGAGGGTGTCCTGTGAAAAATCGCGGAGGCTGGCGTCGATGACCCAGCTGCCGGCGGTGGTGGCCTCGGCGTAGAGGTCGGCGTAGTTGGTGTCGATCGCGTTGTAGGCGACGAGGTCGGCCTGGTCGATCGGGGCGGCGGGGTAGTTGGCGGGGGCGAGGCCGCCCGCGGCGAGCAGGTAGGTCGTGATCGTCAGGCCCTGGTCGGGCGGCAGCGACTGGGCGGCGAGGCCGAAGGGGATCGAGAAGGCGCCGGGCTCGGTCGGCGGGAGGTGGAGCTCGATCGGGGCCAGCGCGCCGCTGGGGGCGGTGCTCTTGAGCTTCGCGGCGAAGATGACGTCGCCGCCGGTGACGTAGGGGTCGAGCGCGGCGGCGTAGTCGGCGGGGAGGGTGTAGCCCTCGGCGTCGAGCCACGCGCCGATCGTCTTGCCGGTGGCGCCGCCGAGGAGCACGTAGTCGTAGTCCGCGGTCGCGCCGCGCTGCAGGACCATGACGTCGCCGCGGTCGTCGCCGAGGCCGCCGCCGCCGTCCTTGAGGCTGCCGGCCGAGCCGCACAGGCCGCCGCCGCCGTGGTCGTCGTCGATGACCGTGACCGTGACCTCCGGGGCGGTCAGCTCGTCGAGCGCGACGAGCACGGCGGGGTCGGCCTGCGTGACCTCGGTCGGCGCCGCGGGCAGCGGCAGGATGAAGGCCGGCGCCCCGGTGGCGCCCTCGTAGCCGACGGAGGCGAGCAGCACGGTGCGCTCCGGCGTGAACGCGACGAGCAGCTCCTGCTGGCTCATGCCGCCGACGCGCGCGGCGTGCTCGGGGAACACCATGCCGCCGCAGGCGCGGGCGGGGCGTGGTGCGAGGGTGACGGGGGCAGCGACGGCGGTGACGGCGGCGAGGGCGTGAGCCAGGTAAGTGCGCATGCCCGCAGTATGCCACCGTCGCCGGGGCTGGCGCGGCGCGGCGCGAGGCCGTATACGGTGGCGCCATGAGCGATCGCAAGACGAGCTGGAAGATCGGGCTGGTGCAGCAGGCCTGCGGCGAGGACCGGCGGGCCAACCTGCACGCGTCGATCGCCGGCGTGCGCGAGGCGGCGGCGCGCGGCGCCGAGCTGGTGCTGCTGCAGGAGCTGCACACCGGCGTGTACTTCTGCCAGACCGAGGACACCGCCCGCTTCGACATGGCGGAGTCGATCCCCGGCCCGAGCACCGGGGAGCTCGGCGAGGTCGCGCGCGAGCTCGGCGTCGTCATCGTCAGCTCGCTGTTCGAGCGGCGCGCGCCCGGGCTCTATCACAACACCGCGGTCGTGCTCGAGCGCGACGGCAGCATCGCCGGCAAGTACCGCAAGATGCACATCCCGGACGACCCGGGCTTCTATGAGAAATTCTACTTCACGCCGGGCGACCTCGGGTTCACGCCGATCGACACGTCGGTCGGGCGGCTCGGTGTGCTGGTGTGCTGGGACCAGTGGTACCCGGAGGCGGCGCGGATGATGGCGCTCGCGGGCGCCGAGCTGCTGCTGTACCCGACGGCGATCGGCTGGGAGCCGCGCGACGCGGAGGACGAGCGCGGGCGCCAGCGCGACGCGTGGATCACGGTGCAGCGCGGCCACGCGATCGCCAACGGCCTGCCGGTGGTCGTCGCCAACCGCGTCGGCCACGAGCCCGACCCGAGCGGCCAGGGCCCGGGGCTGCAGTTCTGGGGCTCTAGCTTCGTCGTCGGCCCGCAGGGCGAGTTCCTGGCCCAGGCGCCGATCGAGGCGCCGACCGTGCTCGTGGTCGAGGTCGACCGCGCGCGCAGCGAGCAGGTGCGCCGGATCTGGCCGTACCTGCGGGACCGCCGGATCGACGCCTACGCCGACCTCACGCGGCGCTATCGCGACTGAGGACATTCGCCGCGGCGAGCTCACGGCGGCGGGTGGGCGGCGAGCCAGCGGGCGGCGCGGGCCCGCTCGCGCGCGAAGCCGTCGCCGGTGCCGTCGAGGCGGCGCGCGGCCTCCTCGGCGAGGGCGCGCGCGCGGGTCACCTGTCCTTGCGACCATAGCCCTTCGGCCAGGTCGAGGCACAGCTCGGCGAGGTCGCGCGGGGCGCCGCTTCGGCGCATGCGCGCGAGCGCCTGCTCGAGCGCGGCGAGGCGGCCGGGCGCGGCGAGGGGCAGGCAGCGGGCGACGGCGGCGGCGAGCTGGACGACGTAGGGGTGCTGCGCCGGCAGCTGGTCGGTGAGGCTGGCCTCGACGCGGCGCAGGAGCGGGACGGCCTCGTCGCAGCGGCCCTGCTGCTCCCACCAGGTGGCGAGGCTGAACACGGAGGCGGCGACGTCGACGTGGTCGGGGCCGAAGGTGGCCTCGCGCAGCGCGAGGGCGCGGTCGAGGTGGGGCCTGGCCTCGGCGAAGCGGCGGCGCAGGGTGAGGGTGCGGCCGAGGCCCTCCTCGCAGTAGGCGAGGTCGGGGTGGTCGGGGCCGTGGAGGCGCACGAGGGCGTCGCATCCGCGCGTGAAGTGGCGGTCGGCCTCGTCGAGGCGGCCGAGCTCGGTGAGGGCGGTGCCGATGTTGTTGTCGAGGGCGGCGCGGTCGGGGTGGTCGCCGGGGACGCTGCGGGCGAAGATGGCGGCGGCGCGCTCGAGCTCGGGGAGGCCCTCGGCGTGGCGCCCGGCCTCGGTGAGGAGCGTGCCGCGGTTGAGGTACGACAGCGCGGTGTCGGGGTGATCGCCGCCGAGGGTGCGCAGCGAGATCGCCAGGTCGCGGTCCTGGTAGCGCAGCGCGCCCTCGTAGTCGCCGAGGTTGCCGAGCACGTTGGCGATGTTGTTGCACTGGATCGCGACGCGCGGGTGGTCGGGGCCGAGGATGCGCTCGGCGATCTGCAGCGAGCGGCGGTGCTGGTACAGCGCCTCCGGGTAGCGGCCGAGGTGCTCGAGCGTCGAGCCGAGGTATCCGAGGTAGACCGCGAACTGCAGGTCGCTGGGGCCGTACAGCCGCTCGGCGGCGGCGACCGCCCGGCGCTCGACCTCGAGCGACTCGGCGAAGCGGCCGGCGTCGTTGAGCAGCAGGCCGCGGTAGCCGAGCAGGCGCAGGGTGCTGGACTCGCGGTCGCGGCCGAGCCGATCGATCGCGGCCTCGGCGAGGCGCGCCCACTGGTTGGCCTCGGCGGACTTGCCGGCGCGCAGCCCGACGCAGTAGACCAGCTCGAGCGCGGCCTCGACGACGACGGCGTCGTGCTTGACGGCGGTCGCGGTCCACACGGCCTCGGCGAGCGCGGCGGCGCCGTCCTGCGGGCGACCCTCGCGGCACAGGATCGCGCCGTGCAGGAGGTCGACCTCGGCGGCCAGCGGGCGCGAGCCGAGCGCGCGCGCCGAGGCGGCGAGCGGGGCGACGCGTTGCTCGCCCGCGGTGTAGCTGCCGGTGTGCAGCAGGGCGCGCAGCTCGGCGAGCTCGAGGCGCAGCGCGACGGTGGCGGCGCGCCGGGAAGGATCGGACGGCAGCGCGGCCTCGGGCGCGAGCAGGGCGGCCGCGTCGGCGCAGCCGGTCAGCGGCGTGAGCCCGGCGACCGCGAGCGCGGCCCGCTCGACGACGCCGGGCCCGGGCGCCGCGAGCAGGTCGACGAGCGCGCGGGTCTCCTGCAGGCGCTCGTCGAGGCAGACCTTGCGGAGGTCCATCAGCGCCGGCGACTGCTCGCCGCGCAGCTGGGTGGCGGCGCAGTTGTCGGCGTACATCGCCTGCCACGCGGCGAGGTGGCGCTGCAGGCCGGACTCGACCTCGCGCAGGGTCGGCTCGGCGTAGGGCAGCGCGGTGGCGACGAACGCGGCGCGCAGGCGGGCGCGGGCCTGGTCGTTCCAGACCTCGGCGACGCGGGCCGGGCCGCCGGCGCAGGCGGCCGGTCGGTCTGTCTCATGGGACAGGCCGATCGCGAGGCCGGACGCGACGGCGACGGCGGCGGCGACCGCCGCGAGCAGGCCGCGGGCGCGGCCGCGCTCGGGCGCGAGCGCGGCGAGCAGCGCGTCCATCGACGGGTGGCGCTCGTCGGGCGTGAACGCCAGGCCGCGCGCGAGCACCCGCAGGATGCGGCGCGGGACCCGGATGTCTCTCGGGACAGGTGCGAACCGGCGCTCGAGGACGGCGGTCAGCAGCGGCGACGGGTCGAGCGCGACGAGCGGGAGCGCGCCGGTCAGCGCCTCCCACAGCGAGACGCAGAAGCTGTACTGGTCGCCGCGCGCGTCGACGCCGAGGCCGAGGCGCTGCTCGGGCGGCATGTAGGCCGGCGTGCCGACGACGGCGCCCTCGCGGGTGAGGTGGCCGGCGAGGTCGGTGTCGCCGGTGACGACGCTCGAGGTGCGGGCGCCGTGCCGGGCGGGGAGGTCGCGCAGGACCGGGTCGGCGGGCTCGCTGCCGCCGGCGCGGGCGAGCCCGAAGTCGAGGACGCGGACGCGGCCGTCGTCGCCGACGATCACGTTGTCGGGCTTGAAGTCGCGGTGGACGAGGCCGACGGCGTGCGCGGCCGCGAGGCCGCGGCCGGCTTGCAAGTACACGGCGAGGGTCTCGCGCCAGCCGCGGGGCGCCAGCGTCTGCCACACGCGCAGGGTCGGGCCCGCGACGTACTCCATGGCCACGAACACCTGATCGCCGAGCGTGCCGACGTCGTGCACGGTGATCACGTTCGGATGGGTGAGGCGGGCCATCGCCTTGGCCTCGCGCAGCAGGCGGGCCGCGCTGGTGTCGTCGGCGTGCCGGCGGCCGCGCAGCAGCTTGACGGCGAGCTTGCGGTCGAGCTCGGGGTCGTACGCGGTGTAGACGACGCCCATGCCGCCGGCGCCGAGGCTGCCGATCACGACGTAGCGGCCGAGCAGCTCGCCGCGGCGGCGCAGGGGCTCGTCGTCGCCGTCGCCGACGTCGCGGAGGTCCGCGGCGGTCGCGGAGTCGGGGCGGACGGTCGGGTCCACGGGCGCCGGAGCGGCCGGGCGATCGCCGCGCAGCGTGGACCTGTCACCGACGCCGTCGACCACGGACGCGCAGTATAGCGGCCGCGGCGCGACCGTGGCGCGCCGCGATCGGGGCCAGTCACGCGGCTTCGCCGGGTCTGGACGCGCGTTAACGGCGCCGGCGATCCGCGTCGGCGAATGAGACCGGCGTCGCTCGCCCGCCCTCGCGGCGCGGCCGGACGGGCACGATCGGCGCCGCTCAGCCTCGCGGCGGACGGCCGCCGTACACCGCGATCTGCGAGCCCTCGGCGAGGAAGGCGGAGCGGGGCGGGCCGGCGAGCGCGTCGGCGAATTCGCGGCCGTAGAGGCCGGCGACGTCGCAGCGCAGCGTCGCGTCGTGGGCCGGCCACACACGCCACGGCGGGTGCTCGACGCGGTACTCGAGCGTGCGCCCGGAGCCGTCGGCGTAGCCCCAGTAATGCTCGGTGATGAACTCCGCCTCGGAGCCGGGCTCGAGCGGCGCGGGCTCGCCGTCGACGGAGACGGCGAGCTCGTGCCAGGCGCTCTGGTGGCGCCAGGCGTAGGCGACGCGGCCGTGCACGCGGGGCGGCTCGCCCTGCAGCGCGAGCTCGTGGCGCATCGGCAGGGCGACGTAGGCCTCGCCGTAGAGCAGGCGGGCGACCAGCGCGATCGCGGCGCGCGGCACGATCTCCTTGATGAACACGACGCCGCGCTTCCAGCCGTCGGGACCGACGTGCGGCTCGCCGGGCTCGCCGCGGCGGCGCACGTAGAAGCGCAGGTTGACCTCGGGGAAGTTGACGTGGAACGGGATCGGCAGCCCGAGCACGCGGGTGTTCAAGAACATGAAGCCGACCATGCTGACGTAGGTCGTGCCGCCCCAGCTGTCGAGCTCGGTCCCCGCGGGGACGTGAGGCGCCAGCGCGGCCGGGTCGACGGCGTAGTTGAGCATCGCCAGGTGGCGCCACTGCGCGGCGAGGAAGCGGCCAGGCGTCGACATCGACGCGTCGATATCACGTCGGTGGTCTCGCTGCGAGCCAGCGGGCGCCGACGTCGCGCCGCGCTCGCCGGCGCGCGAGCGTCAGGCCTCGAGCGAGCGCGGCAGCGGCAGCTCGCGCGCGCGCTTGCCGGTGAGCGCGAACAGGGCGTTGGCGATCGCCGGGGCCACGGGCGGCACGCCGGGCTCGCCGACGCCGCCGGGCGGTCGGTCGCTGTCGACGACCTCGACGTGGATCTTTCGCGGCGCCTCGCCGATGCGGACCAGCTTGACGTCGTGGAAGTTCGACTGCTGGACGGCGCCGTCCTGGAACGTGACGCCGCCGTACAGCGCGATGCTCATGCCGAACACCACCGCGCCCTCCATCTGCGAGCGCACGCGGTCGGGGTTGACGATGATGCCGGCGTCGATCACGAGCCACACCTCGTCGACGGCGAGCCGACCCTCCGCGTCGCGCACGACCGAGGCGACCACCGCCGCGTAGCTGAGGAAGCTGCGGTGGGCCGCGAGCCCGAGCGCGCGCCCGTCCTGCTCGCGCGTCTGCCAGCGCGACAGCGCGGTCACCCGCTCGACGACGTGGCGCAGGCGGCCGGCGTCGACGGGGTGCTTCTCGAGGTCCTGGCCGTAGTTCTTGAGCTGCGGGACGCCGAGCTCCGCGAGCGAGGCCACGCGCGCCGGGCCGATCAACTCGAGCAGCGCCTCGCGGGGGTCGACGCCGCGGGCGACCGCGAGCTCGTCGACGAAGGACCCGATCGCGAACGCGTGGAAGATGTTGTACACCGAGCGCAGCCAGCCGACGCGCACGTGCGAGCGCGCCTCGCAGGCCTCGGCCGCGACGTGCGGGACCGCCAGCGCGAGGTCGGCGACGCCCTGCTGCAGGTCGGCGAGGCCCGGGCGCACGACATCTTCGTTGAAGGTCGAGTCGATCGGCGGGAACGCGGTGCGGTGGCGCCACGCGATCACCCTGTTCGACGCGTCGAGCCCGGCGCTCAGGCGCTGGGCGCTGACGGCGTTGAAGTAGTCGTGGCGGATGTCGTCCTCGCGGGTCCATTGCACGCGCACCGGCACGCCGGCGGCGCGGGCCAGCAGCACCGCCTCCGACACGAAGTCGGCCTTGGACTTGCGGCCGAAGCCGCCGCCCAGGTATGTCACGTGGATGGTGATCAGGTCCTCGGAGATCTCGAGCGCGCGCGCGGCCTCCTGCTTGGCTGCCTGCGGGTGCTGCGACGGGGCCCAGATCTCCCAGCGCTCGCCGTCCTGGCGGGCCAGCGCGGCCGGCGGCTCCATCGAGACGTGCGGCAGGTGCGGCACGTAATACTCGGCCTCGACCACCCGCGCCGCGCTGGCGAGCGCGCCCTCGACGTCGCCGGTCTTTCGTAGCACCTCGCCCGGGGCCCGCACCGCGGTCAGCAACGACTCGCGGTAGCCGGTCGACGCATATTCGCCGTTCGCGCCGGCGTCCCAGGCGATCGCCAGCGCCGCGCGCCCGCGCATCGCCGCCCAGGTGTCGTCGGCCAGCACCGCGACCCCGCCGAGCGACTGGAACCCGTAGGGGGCCTCGGGCGCCTTCAGCTCGTGGACCTGCCGGACCCCCGGGATCGCCAGAGCGCGGCTCGCGTCATATGTGCGCACCCGTCCGCCGACCACCGGCGGCCGGGCGATCACCGCGATCAGCATGCCGGGCAGCGAGACGTCGGCGCCGTACTTCGCCGCGCCGGTCACGTACGCCGGGCCGTCCACCAGCGGCAGCGGACGGCCGACGCGCCGCAGCTGCGCGCGCGGGCGCAGCGCGACCGCGTGCGGCTCGGGCACCGGGAGCTTTGCGGCCTCGGCCGCGAGCTCGCCGAAGCCGAGCGTGCGGCCGCTGGCGGCGTGCTCGACCAGGCTGTCGCGGGTGTCGCAGCTGGCGACCGGGACCTTCCAGCGCCGCGCGGCGGCGGCGATCAGCATCATCCGCGGGGTCGCCCCGGCGCGCCGCATATCCTCGTAGATCCCGCGGATGCTGTTGGATCCGTCGGTGTTCTGATCGCCGTACTTCTTGTCGCCGTCGGCCTGCACGATCGTGACGCGGGCCGGGTCGGCGCCGAGCTCGTCGGCGATCAGCGCCGGCAGCGAGCTGCGGATGCCCTGGCCCATCTCCGAGCGGTGGCACACGATCGTCACCTGGCCGTCGAGGCCGACGTTGACGAACACGTTGGGGTTGAGCGCCGGGTCGGCCGCCTCGACCGCGGGGGCGCTGGTCTTCGGCTTGACGGGCGGCCCGCCGCGCGGGTCGGCGCGGCCGTCGGCGGGATAGAACCCGAGCGCGAGCCCGCCGGCGGCGACGCCGAGGCCGGCCAGGAAGCTGCGGCGTGCGATCATTCGGGTCATTCGTCGGAGATCCCCGCGGCCTGCTTCACGGCCGCACGAATGCGGGTATAGGTGCCGCAGCGGCACAGGTTGCCGGCGAGCGATCGGTCGATCTCCGCGTCGCTCGGGCGCGGCTGCGCGGCCAACAGCGCCGCCGCCGTCATGATCTGACCGGCCTGACAAAAGCCGCACTGCGGCACGCCGAGGTCGGTCCACGCGCGCTGCAGCGGGTGGTCGCCGGCGGGCGCGAGGCCCTCGATCGTGGTGACCGCGCGGCCCTCGGCGCGGCGCATCGGCGTCACGCAGGCGCGGACGACCCGGCCGTCGAGGTGCACCGTGCACGCGCCGCACAGCGCCTGACCGCAACCGTACTTCGTGCCGGTCAGGCCGAGCAGGTCGCGCAGCGCCCACAGCAGGGGCATCTCGGGGTCGACCTCGAGCTCGCGCTCGACGCCGTTGACGTGCAGCTTCATGGCGTTGCCTCCTCGTCGGGACAGTGCGCGCCGGTCTCGACCCACGCGGCGAAGATCCTTCCGAACCGCTCCTGGGTGCCCGGCGCGGGCTCTCGCCCGTGCCCGGGGGTCCAGCCCCACGCGACCAGCTCGTCGTGGGCGTTGTGCTCGATCAGCTGCTCCAGCGTCTTGCCGCCGTTGCGCGCCGCGTCCTTGAGCTGCTCACACAGCGCGCGCGGGCCCTTGTCGACCCACGCCATCTCGCGCGGCGCGACGTGCCACTTCGGCGCGCCGGGCACCCGCGCGAGCTCGAGGTTGCGGTCCTGATGACAGCCCTGGCACTCCATGCCGACGACGCCGTGATCGTTGGGCCCGCGGACGACGGGCGGGTCGTGCGGGCGGCCCTCCATGCCCTGCAGCGGGACGTCGCCGGCGGGGTGGCAGTTCTGGCAGCGCGGGTGCTTGAAGACGCGGGCGGCCTCGAGGAACAGCGCCCGCGAGCGCTGCGCGGGGTCGGCGATGCTTGCGAACGCGTCGGGGTCGCGCAGCTCGCCGGCGGCGACCGGCGGGAGGTCGGAGCCCGCGGGGTCGGGCTTCGACGCGGGCCGCTGACACGCGGCGGTCAGGGCGACGCAGGACGCGACGAGGAGGGGCGCTCGCACCCCGAGCACCTTCGCACGCGGCGTCGCATGTTCAAGCGGGGCCGGCGGGGACGCGCATGCAGGGCGCGGCGCGGGCCCGCGACGCGGTCGGCGGCGGAGAGGGCCCGGGAGGCCGCAGGCGGCGCACCCGCGGGGCGGTCGGGTACCGTCGCCAGTGCAACGACCGGCTGCTGCGGCTCGCTCGCGTCGACAACCCCGCGCTGGAGTTCGGCCCGCGCCCGGTCGGGTCCGATCGCGGCGGGGTCGGGGGAGCCCTCGGTCGTGGACATGAGGGCACGCGCGGTCGATACTGTCGAGGTGCGATTCGCTCTGGCTTTCCTGGCATTGATAGGGCTCGTCGGCGCGTGCCCTGGACCTGGGGGGACCACCACCGGGGTCGAGGACACGACCACCGGGTCGTCGGGCCCGGGCGAGACCTCCACGGGAGCAGACGCCTCGAGCACAGGCGACGGGATGAGCTCCTCCAGCGGTGACATGACGACGGGCGAGGGGACGAGCACGGGCGAGGGGACGAGCACGTCGACCGGGACGAGCAAGGGCGAGGGGACGAGCACGTCGACCGGGACGAGCACGGGCGAGGGGACGAGCACGTCGACCGGGACGAGCACGTCGACCGGGACGAGCACGGGCGAGGGGACGAGCACGTCGACCGGGACGAGCACGGGCGAGGGGACGAGCACGGGCGACACGGGCGCGCCGGCGTGTGAGCAGCAGTTCGGGTTCATGGACACGGAGTTCTGCTACGCGCCGTCCGTGGCGTATGTGGCGGTGCCGGAGGCGCGTCGGATCGTCGTCGGCGAGGTCGACGGCGACGGGCACGCGGACGTGGTGCTGCCGGGCGCGACCGGCGGGATCGCGGCGCTGCTGGGGGACGGGAGCGGCGCGCTCGCGGCTCCGGTGCTCACGCCCGTCGACGCGCCGACCGACGCGGTCAGCGGCGACTTCGACGGGGACGGGCGGCTCGACCTGGTGGTCAGCTTCGCCGGTGCGCCGCCGCGGCTCGACATCATGCTCGGCGACGGCGCGGGCGGCTTCGTGGTCGAGGCCTCGTTCGCGACCGGGCCGACGGTGGGGACGAGCCTGATCACGGGCGACTTCGACGGCGACGGCGACGTGGACGCGGCGGCGATCCACCAGGGCGTCGGCAACACGACCCCGAAGCGGCTCACGGCGCTGACCAACGCGGGCGGCGGGGCGTGGTCGAGCGCCGAGCAGCCGCTGAACTTCTTCGTCGCGGACATCACGCTCGAGAGCTGGACGCCGTACCTGACGGCGGGCAACTTCGACGGCGCGCACCAGGACCTGATCGTTGCGACCGACCGCGCGGTCGAGACGCTGCATCGCCTGCGCAGCGACGGGCTCGGTGGCTTCACCTACGAGGGCAAGCTGCACGCGAGCCTGTTCACCGGGGTGATGCCGATCGTCACGCTCGACGTCGACGGTGACGGCGACGACGACATCATCGGAGCGGTCAAGCCGGGCACGCCGGCGGTCAAGTTCGTCAAGAACCTCGGCGGCCTGACCTGGGGCGGGCCGGTCCAGAGCGACCTGACCGAGGACGCCAAGCAGCAGGTCGCGCTCGGCGACCTGATCCACGAGCCGCGGCCCGACCTGGTGTACTCGGCGACGGACGGGCGGACCCTGGTGCGCACGATCGGCGTCGACGGGAAGGTCCTGTCGCCGGGCGGGCTCGGGTTCCAGATCTCCGTGGCCCGCAGCTTCGCGCTCGCCGACCTCAACGAGGACGGGCACAGCGACCTGGTGTTCCTGACCCACGCCGCCCCGTACATGCTGTCGGTGACCCTGTCCGAGTGAGTCAGGGCAGGCCGAGCGAAGACGCGAGCCCCATGCCCCCCCATCACGCTCGACGCGTAGCCGTGCTCCAGGCTTGCCGTCGACGAAGCGGAGCCGCGGCAGTTCGGGGTGGAGAGGCGCGTGACGTGCCTCCAGCGGGCTCGACTCGACGTCGCGGAGCACACGAAGGACCTGAGCTGGCTCAGGACGAGTGAGCACACCGCCGTGGAAGTCGCGCAGGCCTGGCTCGAAGCCTTTTCAAAGTCCTAGCGATTCGCGGTCGTGTTCGTCGTGGCTGTATCGTCCGCCGACCAGGTGGCGCACTCACGATGGTTATCAGTGCTTGTGGTGATATTGCCGGTGAGGATGGACCGTCACGTGTGGTGATATCGGTGGCGCATGGATCGGCCGCGGTGCCGAGGAATTGCTCGCGGTCGCGGCCGAGGCTCACGCGGCGCGGCGGCGGGCCGGGGCGGGCCTGGCGGGCGCGGGCTTGCGGGCGCTGGCGCGGCGGGGGCGGGCGGTGGTCTTCAGCGCCTCACGGGCGGCGTCGCGGAGGAGGGCGAGGACGGCCTTCTCCTCGGGGTTGAGGCCGGTGCGCGGCGGGGGGCGGGTGGTGGCCGCGGTGGGCTTCATGTATCGGGTCAGGGTGTCGTTGCGATAGGCGTCGAGGACGGCGGGGTGGATGTAGTATTTGCGCGAGGTGGCGGGGCGGTTGCCGAGGCGGGTGGCGACCGCTTTCACGGCCTGGACGATGTTGCGTTCGGTCGCGGTGGCCGAGGTGGCGGGGCCGATGCGGGCGAGGGTCACGGCGGCGTGGACGGTGCCGCCCCAGGTGCGAAAGTCCTTGGCGGTGAGGGCGTGGCCGGTGATCGCGTGGAGGTGGGCGTTGACGTCGGCGGAGTCGATGGTCTGGACCTGGCCGTCGGCGTCGAGGTATTCGAACAGCTGGTGGCCGGGGAGGTCGCGGCAGCGGCGGAGGATCTTCGCGAGCACGGGGTCGTCGACGTGGAGCTCGCGGGACTGGCGGCTCTTGCCGATGAAGTGGAAGAACACGTGCGCGCCGCGGATGTCGACGTGGCGGTTTTGCAGGGTGGTCAGGCCGAAGGACCCGTGCTTCTGGGTGTAGCGCTCGTTGCCGACGCGGATCAGCGTGCTGTCGAGGACGCGCAGGGCGGTGGCCAGCACGCGCTCGCGGTCGACGGCCGGGCGGCGCAGGTCGCGGTCGACGCGCTGGCGCAGCTTCGGCAGGGCGGCCGCGAACTCGAGCAGGTGCGTGAATTTGTTCTGGGCGCGGATCGCCTGCCAGCGCGCGTGATAGCGGTATTGCTTGCGGCCGAGCGCGTCGAAGCCGGTGGCCTGGAGGTGGCCGTCGTCCCGCGCGCAGATCCAGACGCGCTGGTAGGCCGGCGGGATCGCCAGCTGGCGGATGCGGACGATCGTGGGCTCGTCGCGCACGCGGCTGCCGTCGGGCAGGAGATACATGAAGCCGCCGCCGCAGCGCCGGCGCGCGATGCCGGGGGCGCCGTCGTTCACGTAGCGGAGCCCGACGGCGCGCGCGTGGTCCTCGACGAGATGCATGCTGACGACGACGATCTCGGCGGTTTGCATCGACATGGTAGCCTCGGCGGTCGGCGCCCTCGCGGGCCCGCGGACCACTCCAGTCTGTGGGCGGGGTGGAGGCCGCGGGCAAGCGTGCTCGCGGGTGCGCGCGGGCTTGGGCTCGCGTGGCGCGGGTGGACGCGGCGCTGGCAGGGTCGGGCGCCCGCGCGCGCGCCCGCGTGTACGTGACCCCGCGATCGCCGGCGACGGCGAGAAAGGTTGCCCGGCGCGGGCTCCGCTGCCTACAGTGGTCGCCATGAAACGATGTTTGTGGGCTGGCTTGGGTGGATGGGGTCTCGTGGTCGTGGCGCTGGGGGCCGGAGGCTGTGGTGACGACGCGCGCGAGGACTCGCTCAGCGCCAGCGGTGGTGGCACGACGATGCAGACGACGGTCGTCGGGACCAGCACGGGCGAGCCGGGGTCGACGACGGGGACGCCGACGACGGGGACGACCGGCGGCGGCGGGAGCATGACGGACGCGACCGAGGGCATGACGACCGGCGTGCCGACGACGTCGGCGGGCGAGAGCTCGACGGGCGAGCCGCCGGCGAGCTGCGGCGACGGTGCGGTGGACGAGGGCGAGGAGTGCGACGTCGGGGCGGGCAACGCGGACACGGCGGCGTGCACGAGCGGGTGCAAGAACGCGGTGTGCGGCGACGGTCTGGTGCAGGCGGGCGTGGAGGCGTGCGACGACGCCAACGACGTCGACGACGACGATTGCACGAACGCGTGCGCGCTGGCGAGCTGCGGCGACGGCAAGGTGCAGCCGGGCGAGGAGTGCGACGACGGCAACGACGTGTTCACGGACGCGTGCCTGAGCACGTGCCTGAACGCGAGCTGCGGCGACGGTGCGCTGCAGATCGGGGTCGAGGTGTGCGACGACGGCAACCTCGACGACACCGACGCGTGCCTGGCGACCTGCGTGCCGGCGAAGTGCGGCGACATGGCGGTGCAGGCCGGGGTGGAGGAGTGCGACGACGGCAACGCCGACGACACCGACGCGTGCCTCGCCAGCTGCAAGGCGGCGAAGTGCGGCGACAAGCTGGTCCAGGTCGGGGTCGAGGAGTGCGACGACGGCAACGTGGACGACGTCGACGCGTGCCTCAACAATTGCAAGACGGCGGTCTGCGGCGACTCGGTGGTCCAGGCGGGCGTCGAGCAGTGCGACGACGGCAACGCGAACGACGCCGACGGCTGCACGGCGTGCAAGACGGTGAAGAGCTGCAACGAGGTGCTGATGGCCTCGCCGATGGCCAAGGACGGGATCTACGTGGTCGACCCGGACGGCGAGGGGCCGAACCCGGGCTTCCCGGTGTTCTGCGACATGACGACGGCGGGCGGCGGCTGGACGCTGGTCGAGAAGAGCCCGTTCGGGGCGCAGACGATCGGCAAGGCGCTGTACAACGACCTCCCGATCAACGCGGCCGACCCGATGGCGGCGCGCCACCGCCTGCCGAAGGCGGCGATGAAGGCGCTGCGCGACGTGTCCACCGATCTACGCATCGACTGCCGCGGCCAGGACTACCTGCTGGCGGCGGCGAGCAACCTGTTCAACGGCGAGGGCGGGCCGGCGACGTGCTTCAACTGGTCGAAGGTCCTCTATAAAGAGGCGCAGTTGAAGGGCAACAAGGTGATGAACAAGACGATCTGCACGTGGATGATCGGGACCAGCGAGGGGTGCGCCGGGGCGTGGCACATCGATGAGACGGCGCAGAATCAGTACGGGTGCGGGCTCGCGAACTTCCCGTGGAAGGGGGTCGCGGTCGCGACGCCGTCGGCGGATACGTTCGCGACCGACGCGGCGACGCCGGATGGGGTCAATCCCGTCCACGATTGCCACAAGAACGGGGTGGCCCGCTGGTTCATGGTCCGCTAGCGTCCCCCGCCGACGGCGTCTTTGCCGGGGCGTCAGGCCTGGCGGGGGAGCTGGCCGGCGGCGTAGGTCGGGCCGCGCATCGCGTGCAGGAAGCCGCGCGGGCGCAGGCCCTGGCCGGTCTGGTGGGGGGAGAAGCACAGGGCGCGCTCGTCGAGCTCGAGGCGGCCGCGCAGGCGCAGCTCGCCGAGGGTCTGCCAGCGGCCGCGGGGGTGGCGGAGCTCGAGGCGCAGGCGGGCCTGGCCGGCGGTCATGGCGGCGAGGAGGCGCTCGCCGCGGGAGTCGTCGTCGCTGACGGCGAGGGCCAGGGGGACGAGGCGCAGCTCGACGGAGCCGAGGTCGTCGACGTCGAGGCAGCCGAGCGTGTAATAGACGTTGTGTAGATAATCGTCGGGGTCGGTGCGGAACATCGCCAGGGGGATGGTCCACGCGGCGCGGGCGGTGGCGAACAGGAGGTCCTGATCGTCCGGGTCGGGCTCGACGTCCAGGGCCCGCGGGCCGCGCAGGCGCAGGGCGCAGCCGAGCATCTCGGGCTTGCCGGGGCGGCGCCACAGGGCGCCCGACATCCGCACGATCGCGGCGCCCGCGAGGCGCTGCGCCAGGTCGGCCAGCGCCGGGTCGTCGGTCGCCGGCGTCAGCTCGCCCGCGCAGACCGTGCCCGCCGGGTGCAGCGCCCGGCCGCCGCGCAGCCGCGCCACCATCGCCGCGACCGGCGCGAGCATCGCACCGATCACGCGCCCGATCGCCTCACTCGCCGTCTGGAACATCGTCGTCTTCCTTGGCCGAGGACACCGCGCCGCGCAACCGGCCAGCGGGCGCTTCGGACGCTGCGTGTGCGCCATCGCAACCCGCGCCCGGGCGCGCATGTCTCTGCGGACATGTCCTTGGGAGCATGTCCGCGGGGTCAGGGGGCTTGCTCGAGGTAGCGTTGCTCGAGCGAGCGGCCCTTGCCGAGGGCGGAGATGCGGGCGCCGCTGGCGAGGAGCTCGCGGAGGACCTCGGCGATGACGTCCTCGGCGACGCGGTCCTCGGCGGGCTGGAAGCGGACGCGGAGGGTGCGGGAGGCGGGGTCCCAGGTGACGGCGAGGGCGGTGACGCGGGCGCGCAGCTCGTCGATGGGCTCGGGGCCGGGGGCGAGCTGGACGTGGATCTCGGCGTCGCGGGCGGTCAGGGCGTCGACGGCCCCGGACTCGACGGTGAGGCCCTGCTCGATGAAGGCGGCCTCGTCGCAGATGGCCTCCAATTCTTGGAGGTTGTGCGAGGAGACGACGATCGTCTGGGCGCCGCGGCGGCCGCGGATCAGGTTGCGCAGGTCGTGGGCGTGGCGCGGGTCGAGGCCGGCGGTCGGCTCGTCGAGGAGGATCAGGTCGGGGGCGCCGAGGAACGCCTGCGCGACGCCGACGCGCTTGATCTGGCCGTGCGAGAGGGCGCCCGCGCGGCGCTCGGCGAGGTCGCCGAGGTCGACCTGCTCGAGCACCCGCGCGGCCTCGACGGCGGCCTGCGCGAGCGTCATGCCCTGCAGGCGCGCGAGGAACACCAGGTGCTCGCGCACGCTGATGTCGCGGCCGAGCAGGGCGTCCTGCGGGAGCGCGCCGAGGCGGCCCTTGAGGCGCACGGGGTCGGGCGCGCCGCCGAGGATGTCGACCTGGCCGGCGTCGGCGCGCAGGAAGCCGCAGCACAGGCCGAACAGGGTCGTCTTGCCGGCGCCGTTGGGGCCGATGAGGGCGAAGATGGAGCCGCGCGGGACCCGGAGGTCGGCGCCGCGCAGCGCCTTGACGGCGCCGAAGCGCTTGTGGACCTTTTGCAGGTGGACGGCGGCCTCGGTCATCGGGTCACGTCACAGGTCGCGGTTGCGGAAGCGGAGGAAGCCGAGCGCGGTGTAGCCGGCGCACAGGCCGAGGCAGGCGGCGATCGCGAGGGAGCGCTCGGCGATCGCGGGGTGGAACAGGCCGGGCTTCCAGTGCCACGGCGAGAGCAGGCCGAGGTACTGCGCGTAACCGGGGAGGAGCGAGAAGATCCAGACCAGGAGCAGCAGGCCGACGGCGACGGCCCGCGCGGCGCCGGGGCCCCGACACAGCTGCGACGCGAACGCGACCACGCCCAGGAAGCCGAGCGCGCAGACGACGGTGATGGGCCAGGTCGAGAGCAGCGCGAGGACGGTGGCGATCACGTCGAAGCCGGGCAGGTAGATCGCGCCGATGACGAGCACCGGGAGCATGCCGAGGCCGGCGACGCCGGCGACCAGCGCGGCCTGGCCGAGCACCTTGCCGAGCACGTAGGCGCCCCGCGAGGTCCGCAGCGCGGCGTAGCGGATCGTGCGCAGGTGGAGGTCGCCGGCGATCAGGTCGTAGCTGGTCAGGGCGATGAACCACGGCAGGAACGCGAGCGAGACCCAGGCGAAGATCAGGACCATCGCGGGGTAGGTCGCGAGGTGGTTGGCGAGCGCCGCGTCGCCGCCGGAGAAGAACAGCAGGACCTGGCGGTAGCCCTCGTCCTGGACCATCGCCAGCTCGGCGGCGCCGGTCTCCGGGGCGAGGGTCGCGACGCTGTCGTGGATCGCGCGCACGACCTGCACGTAGATGCCGCTCGCGGCCGAGGCGATCAGCATGTAGAGCAGCACGAGCACCAGCGCCCGCCGCGTGCGCAGCGACTCGCGCAGGTCGAAGCCGGCGATCAGCGCGACGTCCCGGGCGAAGCTGTCGGCGGCGGCCATGGCGGCGACCCTACCACGTCAGCACGGGCCGTTGCCGCAGCAATCGCCGAATTGCACGCACTGCGCGTCGCAGGCGCAGTTGGCCGAGAACTTGCCGCACTCGCACGGCGAGCACAGGTTGGGGTTGTCGGGGCAGTCGGCGACGCAGGAGCAGGAGTCCTCGGTGGGCTGGCAGGTGCCGTCGCCGCAGGTCCCGTTGTTGACGCACAGCGCGGTGTCGAAGTCGCAGAACGCGTCGCACTTGAGGGTGCCGCTCTTGAAGCCGAGGCTGGCGCAGGTCTTGCCGTCGAGGTCGGCGCCGTCGCACTCCTCGGTGCCGGCCTGGGTGCCGTCGCCGCAGGAGCTGCACTGGTCGTCGATGAATGTGCAGTCGTCGGGGTCGCAGCGGAGGTCGCCGTCGGTGTAGCCGAAGCTCTGGCAGGTGAAGCCGTTGAGCTCGCCGCCGGTGCACTCGTTGCCGCCGCAGTCGCACTGCTCGTTGCCGTCGATCACGCTGTTGCCACAGACCGGGTCCTGACCGCCGAAGCAGCCGGTGGTGTCGAAGTGACAGTTGATGTCGCACAGCAGGAGGCCGGTGCCGCGGCCGAGCGACTCGCAGGTCTGGCCGTCGAGGTCGCCGAGGTCGCAGTCCTCGCCGGGGTCGACGTCGCCGTCGTTGCAGGTCGGGACGGGGCCGGTCTCGTCGACGCCCCCGCTGGTCGAGATCGTGGTCGGGCTCCCGGTCGTGGGGTTGGTGTCGGTCGTCTCGCTCGAGACCGACGTCGAGGTCGGCGGCGTGCCGGTGGCCTCGGTCGCCGCGGTCGTGTCGCCGGTGATCGGGGAGTCGGCGCCGTCGTTGCCGTCGTTGCCGTCGCCGCCGTCGTCGAAGCTGGCGAAGGTGACATTGGTGGCGAGCGTCGTGGGGCCCTTGCCGCCGCCGCAGGCGCAGGCGAGCAGCACGGGCAGGATATAAGTGTGACGATAAGAGGGCGCGCCGAACATCGTCGCGATGATGAAGAGGTGCCCCCGGCGTCGCAAGAGCCGGCCGTGTGCGGCAACCCGTGGTCCGCGGCGCGTCGCCGTGGACCCAGCGCGGCGCGGATCAGAAGCGACCGTGGAGCGCGAGGCCGGCCTGGCCGGGAGCCATGAACGGGGCCAGCCGCGCGGCGCGGCGCGAGGCCCGGCGCTTGGTCAGCGCGTCGGCGACCAGCGCGACCGCGGGGGTGATGACCAGGCCGATGCCCACGCCCAGCACCACCGATGCGCCGACGCGGTGGCGGTCGAAGGGCTTGAGGTCGGAGGTCGTCACGCGCCCGTCGGGGCTGTCCGCGGCCAGCAGCGCCCGGTCGTCGTGCAGGGCCGAGGCCAGCCACGCGGCGCCGCCGCCGAGCATCGCCGCGCCGACGCCCATCTCGATGTAGGCCGCGCGGCGGCGGGCCTCCGCGGCGACCGGGAACGTCGCGAGCACGGTGCCGAGGCCGACGAAGGTGACGACGAGGCCGGCGGTCTGCAGGGTGTGGGCGCGCGAGATGTCGCGATGGAAGCCGGCGGTCGAGTATTCGGCCTCGACGCGGGCGAGGCCGGTCGGCGAACCGGGATTCGCGGACGCGGCGTCCTGCAACGACTCGAGCAGGACGGTCTCGTTGCGGTCGTGGGCGCGGGCCTCGCGGACGCCGCCGACGATCGTGACGGTCGCGCCGGAGACGACCTCGAGGAATGCGGCGCCGAGCAGCGCGCCGACGAGCGTCCCGTTGCGCGTGAAGCGGGGCCGGTCGGTGCGGCTGCGGCGGTGCAGCGTGACCTCGACCGGGCGCATGCCGGCGGCGACGGTGACGGGGAAGTGGGTCTCGTGGCGGCGGGCGGTGACGTCGACCTGCCAGGTGCCGGTCGTCAGGACCACGCTGGTCGCCGGCGACTCGAGCGGTCGCGTCAGCGTCGCGCCGGTCGTCGGGGCGACCGGGCTGACCTGGAGCTGCGCGCCGCGCAGGGCGTTGACCGGGGTGAAGCGCAGGTCGACGGTGACGCGCTGCGCGGCGACGGCGAGCTCCCACACGGTCTCGTCGGGGCCGAGCGCGCTGCGCTGGATCTCCGCGGGCATGTACCCGGGCAGGTCGACGCGGGCGAACCACGGGCCGGGGTCGACGCGCAGCTGCTCGCCGCGGTAGCCGGGCACCACCAGGATGGCCGAAGAGACAGGTCCGGCCGCGAGGGGCATCAGCGTGACGCGGCCGGTAGCGAGCCGCTCCGGGGCGACCGGGCGCCCGCCGGCCTCGACGATCGCCAGGCGGATCGGGACGGTCAGGGCCTGCTCGGCGGCCTGCTTGGCGGCGACGTGGCGGCGCGTCGCCTCCGCGGCCGCGCCCGCGCGCTCGAGCCAGCGCGTGAAGTGCTGCAGCGCGAGCGCGTGCTGGCCGGCGAGCGAGCGCGCGACGCCGGCGTGGTAGGCGAGGCGGTCGTCGCCGCCGGACGCGAGCGCCGACTCGTAGATCGCCGCGGCCTCGCCGAAGCGGCCGGCGTCGCGGAGCCGCTGCGCCTCCGCGTTCGCCGGCGCGGGCGGGAGCGCGAGCTCGGCCGGCTCGGCGAGCTCGAGCGGCGCCGCTGCGCGACCGATCCGGCCGTCGTCGCCGCGCGGAGGCGCTGCGCCCGGCGCCTGCGCGGACGCGTGTGCCGGCGCCGGCGCTGCGAGGGCCACCGCGAGCAGCGGCCCGACGAATGTGCACACGCGGCGAGCGGCGGGATTGCGAGCGGGTGGGTTGTGAGATTGTTGGTGGGCATGATCTCCGAC